>Ga0209018_1001215_pt1 | contig 21408 bp, 19 predicted proteins | sample YNPBryBLVA2012_FD_185814 | JGI IMG/M metagenome (GOLD analysis project Ga0209018, IMG submission 185814) | Anoxygenic and chlorotrophic microbial mat microbial communities from Yellowstone National Park, USA - YNP Bryant BLVA 2012 (SPAdes)... ...
GTATCCAGGCCTTCCGGCTCGAAGGTCATGGCCGGCTGAGCCAGCGCCCGCGCGGGCTCGGGCTCGGGCTGGTGCTCGGGCAACGCAGGACGCCTGAACATTCCCAGAAAACCTGCGGCCGCAGGGAAGATTGACGGAATCGGCGTGGGAATCGCCGTGAGCAGCGCGAGCAACGTTGCCTTCCCCACCGCCGTGCCCCAGTCGTCGCGGTATGCGTAGTGCTGCAATAGCGCGGTGGGCACCGCCAACGTCACAGCGACAGCGACGGACAGTGCCCACGACACGCCTCCGGTCGACGCTTCGCCGCCGAAGAGCATCATGTCGACGGCGACCACGCCGAACGCCACCAGGGGATGCAACCCAAACGTCTGAAAGCGATCGTTGTTGCGGGTCATCGAGGCGGAGCATGCGCACGATTCGAGGCGACGCAAGGGCACGGCATACATCGATTGTTGCTGCAATGCGTCAAGCGGCGCCCGAATCATTGCCGTCGATCCATGCCGGCGACCCTTGCCGTGGACCGCACTGGAGCGCGTACTCCATCGTGACACTACCTTGTACCCAGCCCCGAAGTGCCACGTGTCGCACGTCCTTCCTGCTGTCTGCCGCTGCATGCCTTGTGTCGATGTCCGTCGCGCACGCAGGGCTGACGCAGCCGTTCGATTGCCTCGTTGCGATCGAGCACCGCAAGCCAGAGGCACAGGTAGCCAATCGCTCCCATCCGGTGCAGTCTGGCCGAGCCCTGGACGGCGACGCGGGGCGTCCCCGGTCGGGAGCGGCGAGGGGACGCGTGCAACACGCTCGGCATCGCCTCGTTGTTCCAGGCGTCGGCCCGACCGCAGTAGGTGCCTCCAACACAGTCCGTGGTTTCAGCAGAACCCGGGCAGCCGTGGCTGGCACTCCCCCGTGCGCTGGAGCGCAAGGAGATCCGTGGCGCCGGCCCCGGGCCACCTGGCGAGACGCTGCTCCGACCGAGCGCCGACCGCCGTGGTCCACCCGCGCGCAGGGGCAGCCAAGCGCCGTCGCGATCGAAAGGCTCAGACGGCCGTTCGGTCGTGGGGGCGCAAGAGTCTCTCCAAGGTTGGTGTGGAGTCAGGCGTTCTGCTGCCGCATGACGACGCAGTACGCGGTTGTCAAAACAAGCAACGGCCCGCCAAGTCGCCTGAGAACTCGTGGCGGATCCCGGAAAACTGGCGACAATGCAACATCGCAACACAGAAACTCAAACAAGGCACGGACGCATTCGCAGCACCTTCGGACATCCGCCCCTGCGCATTCGTGTTCGCGTCGCGCGTCGCGCGTTGCCAGTGGTTCCACAACTTGGCGGCCCATTGACAACAAGGACGGCCCGCGGGGGCCACCGGTGACACCCGGACGGGCAGCGCATCTGACCCAGGTACATGTGCCGTTCCCCCACCACGTCACGAACCTGCTCGCCCCGACCCTGCGCCGTGTCGTCCGGTATCCCAACCGTGGCGCGCCGGCTCCGACCTCGTTGGTGACGGCCTTGTGCGAGCAGGTATCGTTGTCAGGCAGGCACCACCACGGGTCCTCGTGGGCCTTCCACGTCTACCCGGGTAGACACGGACGTCTACCCGGGTAGACACGCTTCGCAGCCCGATTTGCGCTCAACGCGAACCGGCGTAGTCTCCACTTCGATGCAGAGCGGAGCTCCGACGGCGGGTTGAGCCGGCCTCTCCGGACCATCCGGCAGCACATCGCAGACGACACGCAGCGCGGTCGACGTCCTGTGCAGCCCGCCGCAGCTCGAGCGGATGTCACGGCCTTTGCGCGCGTGTGCGACGAGCATGTCTTGCCCCACCGTTGGCATCGAAGCCTCGTGAGGCCCCATCGCAAAAAGCCGCAACGAAGGAATCGTCGCAGCTCCAGCTCAACGTGTCGGGGCAGCGGCCGACCGGCGTGGTCCCGGGTGTTGCGCAGGAACGATTCGATGTTGCCGACGGACGGCGGGGACCGAGCGGAGCGTTGCATCGATGCCCAGGTCTGCCCGACGAACGTGCGATTGAAGGTGCCTGCGGGACGCTGTGCTCTCACACTGGTCACGTCCGCCCGTGCTTCTCGCGGCGGCTGTCGGCCACAATGACGTCTGCTTGCCGTCGCACCGGCGCCTCGGCGACATGCTCGCGATGTTGCCCAACGCGCGTCGTGCCTGGAGACCCATGAAGGTTTGTGGAAGTGACTCCAACATGAGGTACTTTGCGCTTGACGTCGACCCGGGGGGAGGGCAACCTGCATGCGAACTCGACAAGGAGGCTTGAGCATGGCCCGCGCACACTCCTCGATGGCTCTCTTCGCCTTGGGCTTCATCGTCTGCTCGGCGTGGACCGCCGGCTGTGGTGACGACGATTCGGGCGGTCGGCCCGGGCCGTCCATCGGCGGCGCGGCCGGCGTCGGCGGCGTGGCCGGCGTCGGCGGCGTGGCCGGCGTCGGCGGCGCGGGCGGTGAGGGGGGGACCGGCGGTGCAGCGTCGGGCGGAACGGCCGGAGACAACAGCGGAGGAGCGCCGTTGGGCGGCAGTGGCGGTGCAGGCGGAACCGGGGGGGGAGCCGATGGCGGCAGCGGTGCAGGAGCCACGGGCGGCAGTGGTGGGCAGGCGAGCGGCGGTACTGGCGGCGAGTCGACCGGCGGCGCTGGCGGTGGGCTCCCCGGCACCGGGAACCCGGAAAGCGTCGGATACGGCGTGCGCAAGACCATCGTGATCGATGGCGCGAACACCCAGGGCGAGTGGGGGAGCGACACGCTGCTCATCCGCGACCCCGCGGCGGACGACGCCCGCTTCCTCGGCACGAACTGGTGCGCGCACGAAGCGCCGTGGGACTATGCGCAGCTCCACGCTGCGTGGGACGACACCTACCTCTACATCGGAATCCAATATGTGAACGTCACCGACGTGCTGGACCCCGTGAACCTGGGCAGCTCCGAAGGATCGCAGCTCCAGGGCATGGACCTGATTCAGTACTTGGCGTTCGAGATCACGGCGGGCAGTGGCTACTCCGTGGGCGGGGACATGTGGGGCAAGGACCAAGAATTCGTGGGCGACGACCATCCGGACTTCCAGCTCTACTTCCACAGCAATTTCTCGCAGCAGGGCACGTACCTCGGGTCGTGGAACGGAACGAAGCTCGAGCAGATCATCGACGGCTCGCTGGATGCCGAGCTGAAGGGCAAGGCGGGCGAGTTCTTCGTGGGCACCACGCTTCCGGGGGTCGATCCGCATGCCGACGACACCACGCCCGGCAGCTATGGGTCTTCGACAGTCGACTACATGCAGACCGGCCACAGCACCAGTTACGATACATTCTTCGAACTCCAGATTCCGCTGGCCCGGCTCGGCATCACGGCGCAGACCCTCGACTCGTCGAGCATCGGTGTGTTCGCCGCCAACGGCGACGGATCCGCGGTCGACAGCATCCCCAACGACCCTGCCACCAGCGACACGCCCGGCGTGTCCCCGTCGAACTCTCCGCTCGAGTGGAGCTCGGTGGACGACAACGATCGGTACACCCGTCCGTTCGCGCGGGTCGGGCACCCATAGCCCGTCCCGCTGTCCATCCGTCGCTACCGGCAGCGTTTCGAGCGCGCCGCGCGCCATCAGGCAGGAGCCGATTGCGTCTCCGCTGCCGGAGGCGTACGCTGCACTACCCAGGAGGCAGCCATGGCGGACGAGCAGCCCTACCGCATCGGCGCGGAGAAGACCGACAAGATCCTCGTCACGACGGCCAATGACGTCGACGGACACCGGGTGTCCCAGTACCTCGGCATCGTGCGCGGGATCGTGGTGCGGTCTCCGAACCTTGCTCAGGGGATTCTCGGATCGTTTCGGTCCCTGGCAGGGGGCAACATCCGGGAGTTCGTGAACGTGTGCGAAGCCGCGCGGCACGAAGCCTACGAGCAGATGATCCAGCACGCCGAGGAGCTCGGTGCGCACGCGATCATCGCCATGCGATACGACGCAACCGAGTTCATGCAGGGCGCCACCGAAGTTCTGGCCTACGGAACTGCGGTGCGGCTCGAGCGGCAATAGGCAGAACAGCCATGTGCCACCGTTGGCCTGTGCTACTCGCCCTCGCAGCCGTCGGTTGCTCCCCCGCCGGGGAGTATGCGGCGCATCCTCCAGGGTCGGGCCCCGATGCCTCGCCGGATGGGATCGAGGGCGGTGTCGGAGCCGACGACCGTGTCGACAGGAACGATGGCATCTCGCCAGAGACCGGGAACGGGCACGAAGATTCCGGCGATGGGGCGAGCGACACAGCGGTAGAGTCCGCAGCCGACGCCGCGATCGAAGCTGATGAGCCCGATGTCCCCCCATGGATGGTCGACGGCGTGGCGACGTGCCCCGAGCTTGCGACGTTGGTGAATACTGGCTCGGACGCAACCGCCGTCTTGCAGATGTGCCTCGACCGCACGCCGGATGGCATGGTCCTCGAACTCGCCCCTGGTCGGTATGCGCTCGGCGGGCAGGTCATGATGAGCCGCGCGATTGGGCTGCGCACCTCAGGGCGTGCTGGCACGGGTCCATGCACCGCAGACGCTTCACACGGTTGCGCGGAGCTCTTTGCCCTGCCGTCGCTCGACGTACGGTTCGGCATGCTGTACGCGACCGGCGCGGTCGAGATCGACCACGTGGTGCTGCACGGCAATCGCCAGGGCCGCGGCGGTACCCATGCCCAGCAGATGTGCGCCACGCTGGCGGACAATGCCTACGGCTTCAATGCCACGCTGCAATGCTCCGGGTGCAAGCTGACGAACAGCGTATCGATGTATGCGCTGTGTGGCACGGGGATGCTGGTGGCCGCGCCCGCGATAGGCGTGACCATCGCGTTCGACACGTTCGCCTACAATGGGGTGCATACCACGCAGAACATGTGGTCCGATGGTCTGACTGTGCACGAATCGCAGGGCGGAACCTTCACGAACAACACGTTCATCGACAACACGGACATCGATCTCATCTTCGGCGGTTGCGTGGGATGCGCGATCCGCGACAACACCGTAACGCACACGGCGGACCCCGCTGCGGGGGCGTTCGCCGCGATCATGATCCAGAAATGGCCGGGAACGTCCGGGTGCTACGAGAGTGTAGACGTATCCGGCAATGCCGTGGACTGCGGACCGCTGCGCAACTGCGGTTCAGGGCTCTACATTGGATCCGAGTCCTGGTACGACGAAACCCCGTACGGCACGCTGACCGACGGTCAGACCAGCGGGCTGATCACGGGCAACACGGTGGTGAACGCGATGAACGCGCTGTACATCGCCGCGCGAGGCATGGCCATCTATGGCAACGGCTTCCTCAATGCGCATGGGGTCGCAATACCGAACTCCTGCCACAAGAGCATCGTGAGCCAGACGCCCATCGTGGTGTCGCCCACGGCGGCGAGCTGCCATTTCAACTACGAGAACGTGGACCCAGGCATGTCGATGCACTACAGCAGCGCGAGCTGGGCGGGGTGCATTCCGAACTACCCGTTTTGATCGTGGCGGGCGCGTGCGTCTCACAAGACGGCATCCGGTCGCGACGGGATGAACTTGCGCGGCTGGCGGTCAGGGTTCGATCATCCCGATGATCTCGTGCAGCACGGAGCGCGTACGGCTCAGCGCCTTCGACGATGGCAGGATCTTCCAGGAAGGGCCGCCCTGATGTTCCACCGGGGCCACGACGACGTCGATCCCTGCCTGCCGGAAGTGGCGGACGGCCCTTCGCATGTGCAGCGCGCTGGTCACCAGCACAACGCGCCGCGGATGCCGTGCTGCCAGCAGGAGCGCGCTGTACCGGGCATTGTCCTTCGTATCGGTTGCGCGGGTCTCCTGCACGATCCGAGCGCGCGGCACGCCGAGCTGCACCAGCAGGTCGGTCATGGAATCGACGAACTCCTGTCCGGTTCCTGTCAGGACGACCGTACCGAAGCCGAACTGGTGGTAGAGGCGCGCAGCGCCGAGCAAGCGCCCCTGCGACTCGCCGTCGAGCTGCTCGACCGGCGGCACGAAGCCGAGTGTCGTGCGCCTGCCTGCCGCGAGCACCACCATCGCCCGTTGCTCGGGTGTGGTCCCGTTCATGGCAGCGCTGATGTCTGCTGGCGGAAGCTGCCACGCCGTGACAAGGCCGTTGGCGACCAGCGGGCAGGATGCGAGGCATAGCCACGCGAAGGCGGCCCAGGCGAGCCCCTGGGCGAAGCGTGCGCTGCTTTTCGGCAAGGCGCGACGCCACAGCACCAGGCCGGCCAGCAGCACGGCCAGGCCCACGAACAGTGGGTCGAAGAGGTCGGAAACCTTCAATTGGGAATGGAGTCAGGCCCGCAGTACGCGGCGGTCAGTGGACGCCAGTGCAGTAGAGCTTGTCGTCTGCGGCGTCGCGATTGTTGCCGTCGTTGCACTCCTCAATCGTGTTGTCCGGGTCGACGACCGCCCACACGGTCACCGTCAGCCCCTGCGGGAAGCTGGTGAGAGCCGGCGTGAAGCTGTACGAGTTGCCCGCGTCGATGGGGCCTGCGATGGTTTCGTCTTGCAGGAACTTGCCTCCGGCGTTCGGGTCGCCGGCATAGTACCGCACGACCACGTTGCTGGCCGGTGCCGATCCATCGTTGAAGACCGTGGTCGGCACCTTCGGGTCCGGGCAAGCCGGGGGCAGTTCGACGCTGACCTCCACGCGCAGGTCCGGCAGCGCCACGCCCGGATCCACATCAGCCTCGATCTCGTTGTTGGACTCGTTGCACTCCCGCGCAGCGTCGCTCTCGTCGACCACAGCACGCACTCGGTCCGGCAGCACGCCGCCGTCGTTGGCGTCGTCGTAGGACACCGTGACCAGGATGGACTCGCCGGGTTCGAGGCTGTTCTGCAGCACGGCGGTCAGGGGTACGCCTCCCGGACCATGCAGCGGTCCCGACGTGGCGCCCCATGTACCGTAGAAGCTGACGACCACACCGGGGCCTACACGCAAGTCGCCGACGTTGGCGATCTGGACCGTGATGTCGAGCTTGTTCGAGAGCTGGCCGCAGACGGCGTCGGGCGACGACATCTGGATCGCCTGAAGCGTGAGGTCCGGGGCCACGCCATAGGCGCGGGGATTGGACCGATAGGTGTTGTAGATTCTGCCGTTGTACGGCTTCCAGCTCTCGGGTTCGAACACGGGAATCGACGCGTTCTCGGTCACGTTCGTCACGTGATAGGCGTGCTGGTTCCACACCCTGCGGGCGGCTACCCACAGGTCGCTCGCATCTCCCCACACCTCGATTCCAGCGTTGTACTGTGTGGTGAGATGCTCCGAGCAGAAGCCCGACTCGGTCGTGGTGGCGAACACGATCTCGGCGTTTCCGTCGTTGTCGACGTCGACCACGATGGGGTACTCGATGCGCGTGCGGCTCTCGGAGGGCTCGCGGAAATAGACATCGCCGTTCAGGCCATCGTAGATGCGAAATCGGCACTCATCATTGTAGATGACCTCGGCGGCGCCGTCGCCGTTGAAGTCGAACACGCTCGACCCTGTCACGCGGCTGGAGTCGTCTTCGGTCTTGCGCTTCCAGCCGTTGTGCAGGCAAACGCATCGGTTGAGCTTCTCGTTGCACGCGAACTTCGTGAGGTCGCCGCAGTCCGCGTCCTGCGAGCAGGGCGTTGCTGGCGGTGTCCTCGGCGGATTGACCGTATTCTCGGCGACGGAGTCCTGCGCTGGGATCGTCGGCCATGCGTCGCACGCGCCGCTCGACGTCGCATCCTGCAGGTCCGCCACGACGAATGCCGAGGCGAACGCGCTGCTGACCTCCGGGAACCCGTCGCCGTCGAAGTCGTCGACATTGGGCGTGCCGCCGCCGCCGCCCGCGTCGAGCTGGATCGCTCTGCGAAGCTTGCCGTCTTGCCCGTTGAAGACGTGGAGGTATCCGGCCGAGATGAGCAGCACCTCGGGCACCTGGTCCAGCGGGTTCGTGGGCCCCGGCGCGGCGGCCTGATCGGTGCCAAGCACGTCCGCTATCGCGCAGAAACCTTCACGACGATTGTTCGGGATGAGCGTCGTTCCATTCACCGCCTGGCCGTCCCAGACCACCCTGAGCTGACCGTGGCAGAACGCCAGCTCCTCCGGATCGGTCTCGGTCCCGGAGCACTCCGAAATGCGCGTGACCCCAGCGGGCGGCTTGGGCAATGCGTACACCGTGCTCCCCGCGACGATCTCCTGGCGGCTGTCGCCGACCAGGTTCGCCACACAGGGAACGGGGCCCTGCCCGTTGGTGCCCACCGTGTTGGATCCCTCGAAGCGATCGAGGAACTGCAGCGTGCCTCCCACCGGCTTGGTGAGCGTGAAGACGTTGCGCCCCACGACGATTTCGACCGGTCCGGCGTTGTCGATGTTGGCGAGCGTCGGCGCCGGGTTCCCCCCGCCTTGCGCGAAAGTGGCGCTGGTGGCGATGATCTTGCCCTTGTTGTCGTAGATGCGAACCTCTGCCGACGACCCTGCGGTCGGTCCCTCCGTGACCGCCACGATCTCCGGCACGCCATCGTAGTCGAGGTCGCCCACGGCCAGGCTTGCGGTCGAGTCGAGGTCCGCATTGGCGCATGGGCAATTGACGGATGTGGGGTCCGTTCCTTCGTTCCAAACGGTGGTGCCGCAGCTAGCGAAATAGTCTTTCCCCTTGTTCGGCCCGCCGCCGTGAATCGCTCTCAGCACGCCGTTCGAGGTAAAGTCGTGATTGCAGAACGTCGTGAAGATGATCTCGGGGAAGTCGCGCTCGTCGATGAGACCGTCGCCCGTGTCGTCGTCCAGGTTCGCCACGATGGGCGCCATGACGACCTGGACCGAGCTGGGAAAGGGGCTGCCGACCGCGGTGGGATTCGCAAAGGTGCCGCCCCACGTGATCTCGTTGACGGGAAGGACGTTCTGGAAGGGCTCGGGCGCCAGCGAGCATGTGGGCTGCACTCCGGTGCCGGCGCACGAATCGACATCGCAGTCCGTGTACGCGGGGCAATCCCAGTCGTCCTGGCACCCACAGGCGGCATGGCCGTTGCCCTGGTCGGTGCACACGCTCTGGTAGTACGGCGAGCCGCTGGCGCACGTGTACTTGGTCGTCTCGCTTCCGCCGTTCGACGCGCATGACACCAGCTCCTGGCCGTCGCAGTGCTCGGTTCCGGCTGCGCAGATGTCCGCGACGCAGATGGTCCCGTTGCAGTAGTGGTCCGCCGTGCACTCGAGGTCTGTGGAGCAAGTGTTGTCGTCGCAGTAGGCGCCGCCGTCGGTCGTGACACACACCTCGGTGGGGGAGCAGTTCAGGGTGGCGCAATCGTTGCCCACGCAGCTCGCGGCGCCGTCATGCACCTCGCAGTGCTGGTCCTGCGGGCAAGACTGCGTGGCGCAAGGGTCGGCGTCCGTTTCGCTACCACCGGTGCCGCCACCATCTGGCAGGACGACACCTCCCGACCCTCCGGTGACATCGCCGGTGCTGGCGTCTCCACCGGAGCCGCCTGTTCCGGCATCGGTGCCGGACGGCGGGTTGACAATCTCCGGGTTGTCTCCGCACGCGGCAGGCGCAAGTGCGATCGCGAACACGGCTGGGAAGAAGAAGCGCGGTTGCATGCGCCAAGCATAGCGCGGATCTCCTGTCGTCAGCAGTGGGATTGTCACCGATCGTGACGACGCCCAAGTCCGGCACGCCCGCTGCCATCCGCTCTGGCGCTCGCACGACCATGACGTTCGTCCGTTCCACGTCCCGCGGTGCGATGCCGAGGTTGCATGCCAGCGCGAGCGCGGTGCGTGGTGCGCCGTCACGCAAGCAGACCGGCGCCGCACCTGGGCATCGCGCACAGGCGCGCGTCAATCCGCGGACCCCGCATCAGGCCTGGGCTCGGCCGGATCGCCCACCGCATCGGGGACTGCACGGCCCGGCGTGCGGATGGTGATTACCGGGCATCGCGCGTGACGCACCACCTTCTCCGCAATGCTGCCAAGCCTCGCGCGCGCTTCCTCGCCGTGCGTGCCCATGATGATCAGGTCGTACTGCTCCGATCCGGCGACCTCCAAGATCTTCTGGTACGGCTCTCCCAGCTCCAGACGCCCCCGGACCTCGTATCCGCCCTCCTGCGCTACGTACGACAGGAAGTCCTGCATCGCCTTGCCCGCCTCGCTCCTGGCGAAGTCGATCAATGTCCTCACAGGCCCATTGGTCGTCTGCAGCTTCGTGTCGGCGTCGATGAACGACGGCGGCTTCCACACATGGAGCACGTCGACGGTGCTGATCTTCAGCGCCTTGCCGAAGTAGATCGCGTAGTCGAGCGCGGCCTTCGAGCATTCCGAAAAGTCCACGGGCACAAGCACCTTGCGAATCTCGATCATCTTGCGGTCCCCTCCTTGCGCTTGCCGGTGACGAATGCATTGCCGCGTGCGGACTCGCGTCCGGGCGCGGCCTCGACGCACTCCTTGTTGATTTCTAGACGCAAAGGGCCCCGCGTTCAAGCTGGCTGCGCACCGCTCCTACCGCCTCCTCATCTCCACCTTGTTCACCGCGCTCACGTCGCCTTGCCCTGCGTTGAACGAGTACTCCTGCCGCATCGTCGTGCTGCGCGGCACCACCGCCGTCAACTCGCCGTCCGTGTGCATCGTCGCGTTCGACGTGAACGACCGGATCGTCGTGCTATTCGACCCCAACCCCAGCTTGTCGCTCGCCGCGAACTGCCGGACCGCCATGTCCACCGTCACCGTGCTTCCACTCCGGTTGGTCAGTGTGCAGACCACCTCCTGCAACAGGTCCATCCCCGCGTCCGGTGACCGCGTGATGATCTGCCATTTGCCCCCTTTCCCGATGGGCTCGTCCGGAAGCCCCAGCGTCATGGCCTGCTGCGACGCGTCCATCACCCGGATGATCTCGTCGATCTCCGGTGAGCGCCGGTCTCCGAGCGAAGATTTCATGTTCGATACGCGCCCGTGGTCGTCGAGTCGATACGAGAACGTCAGCCCTTCCAGGGCCTTGAGCTTGGTTCGGAGCAAGCCCGCGAGCTGGGCTGCAGGGCCCGACCCGCCCTCCACCTTCACGCTCTTGAGCGTGGCGACGACCGGCCAACGGCCTCCCTGGGGCGGTGCCACCGCGTACTCGTAGGTCATCGCCATGTGCGGCAGACTCATCGACATCGCAGCAGCTTTGGTGCTCACGTCAACCGTGGCGTCGGCCGACACGGTGCCCGGCGTAAGAGCGTAGCGAAGCGGTGCGCGTGGCTCGGCTCCTGCGTCGAGGAGCCGAATGATGGGTGCCCCACCCTTGGGCAGGATCTTGTCCGCCTCGCCGGGCGCAAAGACCCCTTTGGGCGGCGCAACGACAGAAACCGCCGGAGCGGCCGCCGTGGGCGTCGGCTTGCCCGGGTCCGAGGAGCCCGCCGTGGCTGGCGATGCTCCCCTGTCCTTCGACCCCTTGCAGCAACCCGACAAGCCGACCGCCACGGCAAGCAGGACCATCGCGCCGACCTTGCGCAAGCGGCGCGGGCCGGGCCATGCGGTGGGTGGGAAGCAGGACGAACCGAAGTGTCGAGCGCCGTCGAATTGGGTCATGGTGCACGTTGCCGCGTTGGAGAAAAAGTCGACCATTCCATGTACTACAGCTGCCAGCCCTTGAGAAGCGACGCCGCGCAACGTGCCCGCCACCGACAGAGCCGAACGGAATCGCGCCCGGCAGCGTCGCACCGAGAAGGTTTGGCGTCGCCTGGCCCACCAACCCGACGGTCACCGGCTCGACTTCGAGCTTTGCGCGGCTGTGTCGAGCCGTGCTTGCACCGATCCAGGCCTCCGGCGGGCCGGATCGCCATGCTGGAGAAACGTTTCGGAGGCCCAAGCGACCGGATCGAGGGGTTGCGAGAACGTTTTGGAGGCACGAGCCACCGGGTCGATGATTCATGGTTTGCACTTCGAGATCGAAATCGCTGGAGCGACCGCTGCCGACCTCCGGGCCCCGGCCCGGAAGCGACCAGTCGACCATGCGGCGGCCCCACCACGCTGGCCGACGCGCTGGCCCACTCGTTGGCTATCCTCCCTGCTCTGCCGCCGGAAGCGGCCGTCCGGTTGCGCACGGCCGGTTTCGGTAGCCCAGATGCCGTTCGTCTGCTCGACTGGGGGCTCCCCACGTGTCCGTGTGGGGCACCGGACCGGCTGACGGCGGATACTCTACCAACGAAGGCGCGATGACCGTGTGCCCCAAGCCATGCAGATTGCCCGTCTGGCTCGAGGCCGGTGGTCACGTTGCCTCCGAACCCATCGCCATCCTCATCGGCGCTTGGCAATCGATGGCAACCGCGTCGACGTTCTCGAGCAGCAGGTCGCAATACGAGCGCCCAGCACGCGAGCTCCCTCGCATCCGCCGTCAGGATACCCGCGTGGCTTCAGAAGCGACCGACCTGAAAACCTCCACCCAACCAGGCGTGTGTAGAAGGTCCACCGTAGTCGGCGTCGACAGGCGACGCGAGTGCCATATCCAACGTCCCTGTTCGATGCAGGTATCGCCCGATCGAAGCATGGACGAACACACCGAAGATGTACCTGTCGTCGAGGTGCCAGTCGACACCGACAGCGGGCATGGCAAGGTGGATGCCTGTGAAACTGCCTTCGAAGGAGCCGATGACGCGGTCGCTCTGTCCGCTGGAAGCCTTGAGCCAGGACTGCTCGGCGCCGACGCCGAAGGAGATCCAGGGCAACGCAGCACCGACCGGGACATCGGTTCGGAAATCGTGGCGGAGGTGAGCCTCGAGGCTCAGACCATAGCTGATGCAGGTGGGGTGAGGCGTCGACCTGGAATCGTCGCTGTCCGCCGCTTCTCGGCCAGCGTCGCAGAGGGTGTCGAGCGCCTGACCGGCACTCCCCAGAAGAAGTGCTCCACGTCCCGACAGGCGCCACGTCGCGGATACGGGGACGCCGACGTCGACAGCCATTCTCATGCGGGGGCCCAGCACGTCTCCCAGATTCCCATCGCGGCCCGTGCCGACCTTGCCCATGGGGCCTTCGACCGTGCCCACACCGACGACCTTGGGCACCCCGACCTCGCGTTGGCCGTCGCCTGTCTCGTGCCTATCTGCTGCCGGGTCGACGACGGGCCGAGCGAATGCAGCGGTATGGGTCGAGGTGAACAGGGCGATGAAAAATGCAGCGCGACGCATGGTGTAATCCTCCGAGCCTTGCTCTGCCCCAACCATCTCGGCCAGGCGCCGAAAACGTTGCGTACAATCTTGAGCGCACGCCGATTGGCGGAGGGGCGAGCCGAGCAGCCCCGGCGCTTCGAGGAGGGGCGACGTCGCGGAGCGCGCCTTCAGGCCTTCTCGATCGCGTGCACCGTCACCCTGTCCAGTTTCTGGACGAACTCCGGTCCGAATGCCTGCGATGGGGTCCACGCCCCTGGCCGGGTCGCGCCCTCCAGCACCGCGCGCACCGCCCGTATCGCGGCGTCCGCCGTCAGCGTGTACGCTTCTGGACCCGTCAACGTGCCTGTCACACGTCGTCCCATCGCGTCGGTAGCCTCGACCCAGGCGTAGCTCGACCCCCTGCTCCGCATGTCGTCATCCGGGCCTTGGACCGTCCGCTCGACAATCTTCCTGAGCCCGCGCTGCACCGACTCCGCGGCGAGGAGGGGCCTCAGCTTGTCCACCACCGGCAGGAGCCTCGCCGCGGCCGGGGGGAGGGCCATGTACACCCATATGTCGGGAATGCCCGTCGACCGATAGGCCGTGCTCACGTCGCCCCACGGCACCGTCACGGCATCCAGCGGCTTGTGAGGGAAGGGGATGCGCCGGCGTTTCCACGCCGCGGGCACTGGCACGATGCGCCCGTTGCTGCGCACGAATCCGCCGCGGGCCATGCCCTCGATCGACGACTTCCAGGTTCCCTGGCTCAGGGCGCCCAGGCCCACCACCGCAATCTCGAGGCGGGTAGCCGACGGCAGCTCCCGTGCAACGAGCGCTGCGAGGCAATCGGTGGGGACGACGTCGAAGCCCACCCCGGGAAGCAGCGAGATCCCCGCCTTGCGCGCGTCATCGTCGCGGCTGAACACGTCTTCGAACACGGCGATCTCGCCGGTGACATCGAGGTAGTGAACGCGGGAATCGATGCAGGACTGCACCATCGGGGCGCTGGTGGAGGAGAATGGGCCAGCCGTGTGCAGCACGGCGTCGATGCCCTCCAGGCCGGCGTGAAGCGATCCGGGATCCTCCAACGCGAAGATGCGGAAGTCGAGGCCGAACTCCCGGGCCACTGCTCCGACCCGCTGCTCGTGACGTCCGGCGAGGACTGGATGCAAGCCTCTTTGCACCGCGAGGCGAGCGACGAGCTTGCCCGTGTATCCGTTGGCCCCGTAGATCATCCAGCGTTTCGACATGACGGCTCCTTCGCCCAGGATGAGATAACCGCTCGATCGCCGGTCAGACCGGAGCGTCGTCGGTATCCACGCTACGGAGGAACCGGGCGGCTTCTTCCGGCAAGGTCGGATTGACATAGATGCCCGAGCCGAGTTCGAAGCCGGCGGCCTGGCCGATGCGCGGCACAATCGACAAGTACCAGTGGTATTGCTCGTTCGTGCAGGTGCGTGGCGCAGACCTTATCAGGAAATTGTAGTCCGGATTGCCAAGCCCTCGGTACACCTTCCTCATCACTGTGTGCAGCGTCTTCGCCAGGTCGGAAAGCTCGTCGTCTCCGATGTCGCCGAACCAAGCCATGTGGCGGCGCGGGAACAGCCACACATGATAGCTCGACAGCGCGGCGTACGGCACCATCGCCACGAACGACGGCGACGTGTGCACGATCCGCACGCCCTGCGCGATCTCTTCGTCGATGAGCCTGCAAATGACGCACTCGCCGAACAGCGCGAGATGGTCTTCCATCGTGCGGATGCGCTCGCGGACCTGGTGGGAGACCACGGGCGTTCCGACGATCTGAGAATGCGGGTGGGCGAGCGACGTGCCAGCGGAAAAGCCGTGGTTCTTGAACACGATGATGTGCGCGATCTCCGGGTCCGCACGCAGCGCTCGGTACCGCGACCGGTAAGCGCGCAACACGCACGCGACATCTTCCAGGGCAAGCTGCGCGATCGACAGGTTGTGGTGGGGGCTGTCGATCACCACTTCGTGCGTGCCGAAGCCGTTGACCGCGTGCATCAGACCGTCGTGGTGGGGCTTGATCCCGGAAGAGTTGCGCGAGAGCACCGGGTACATGTTCAGCACGACGCGGGTTCGCCAGGTTCCGGGAGACGACTCGCATCGCTCGACCTCGGCGGCGGTCATGTGTTCGTTGCCTGGGCAGAACGGGCAGGCCGGGTCGTGTGGTGGCAGGGACAGATGCCGCCGCGAAGGGACCGCATCCGACGGGCGTGACGCCCGCTCCGGGGCGATGATGACCCATTCGCGGGTCACGACATTGAGGCGTAGTTCGGACATCGTTGCGACGAGTCTAGGGAAACGAGGCGGCTGTGGCCACCTCGGATCGGTGCACAGGGCGAAGGGGCGCTGCACAGGTGGGTCCGGGCGGTGCTAGGCGTAGATGCTCCGTCGCCTCGCCTGGGAGAGGTACAGCACCAGGGCCACGGTCGAGGCACCCGCCGCGATCAGGAAGGTCGTGGAAGCGCCCTGCGGCGTGACGGTGACCCCGCCGGTCAGATAGCCGACGACCATGCCGAGCGCGAGGGCTGCCGCCGTGACGGCCTGGACCGATGTCCTCAAGTGGTCCGGGACGCCTCGCTGGACGCGGTCGACGAGGGCGAGGTACCACAGCCCGAAGGTGACACCATGCAGAGCCTGGGCGCCGAGCAGGGCAGGCACGCTGCGCACGTATGCGAGGAGCAGCCATCGTACAATCGCGACGACCGAGCACACCCCGAGCAGGACGCTCGCGGGCCAGCGGCGAAACACGCGGGGCGACAGCAACATCACGCCGATCTCCACGGCCACGCCCGTGCCCCAGGCCACGCCCACGAAGTCGTCGCCGAAACCAATCCTGCGCAAGTGCACGCTGAAGAAGGCGTCGTAGGACCCGTGCGCGACGTAGTAGGCCGCGCTGGCGGTGAGCAGCAAGAGCACCGCCGGCCGGGCGAGGACGGCCCCGACATGACGCAGGATGGGCTCGGATCGCCTCGTACCTCGTCCACGGAATCCGAACGCACACGCGCCAGCGACCAAGTATGATGCGCTGGTTGAGTAGACCACGACGTCGGTTCCCCACCGGGATTGAAGCTTGCCGACGAGCACTGCGCCGGCAGCGAAACCGACCGATCCCCACACGCGCATCAGGCTGTACGCCTGCTTGGGTGTCCACACGACGGAGTCGGCCAGCGATGCGACCGGGGCGCGGAACACAGAGAGGAGCAGCAGCGCAGCCATGCTCGCCGCGACACCGCGCGCTGGAACGAGCGCCATGGTCGCCAGCCCGCTGCCGGCGCACGCGATGCGCAGCATCCGCACCCTGGCTGCCAACGCGTCGGCGAGCAGGCCCCACAGAGGGGGCACGAACACGTTGACAATGGGGGAAACGACCAGCACGTGGGAGATGCTTTGGGGGCAAAGTCCGCGGGACTCGAGCAGCAGCGGAAGGAACGGGAACAGTGAGCCCAGACCTGCGAACGCAAAGAAGTAGAACGTGCGGATCGCGAGCAGCTCGCGTCCGCTTCGCGTTGGTGGCGTTTCTGGCTCGGGCGTGTGGTCCAACGGGGGCGCAGATTGGACCCCATCGGATGGGTTGGCAAGTCCGGCCAACTTCACCAATCCGCCGATGGATCGTTGCCTGGTTTCGGCAGCGCCTCCCCCCAGCGACCCCGCCTTCCATGCTTGCCAGCCATCCGCTGCCCGCGCATCATACGGCACTCGGTGTCCATGCCGTCCGACCCACGTCCACCGAAGCCATCGGCGATGCGTTCCCGCATCAGGGCGCATGCATGGGATGACGACGACGAGCCCACCATCTCGATCGTCATGGACCCCGATGGGGAGTCGGAGCCTCGCCTCGAGGTCGGTGAAGACGACTTCATCCGCGTCGAGCCACCGCCAGCCGACGATTGGCGCTTGGCACCCGCGTGGTTGTCCCGCGAGCTGGCGATTCCCGGTCCGCCCAGGTTGCCGAACCTGTCACCGCCCGTGCCGCCCCAGCCGTCGTCAGTCCCGCCCCTAGCTGCTTCGCAAGCTCGCACTGCACCGCCCGCGCAAGGCGAGGCCCGTCGTCTCCCCCCTGGCCGACGTCGCAAGCCGCCCGCGCCTGCGTTGCCCAAGTTTGCCACCAACTCGGGCCAAGATTTTCTCCTGTCGACATCGGCTCAGGTCGGGCAGCGTGCCGTTCTCGTCGCTGCGGCGCACGACCAGCAGAACGCCGCGCCGGGCCCAGCCTCCGACGCAGGCTCAGCCCCCATCATGAAGCCGTCCGCGCCACCTGTGATGAGGACGGCGTCCGTGCCGCCGGTCATGTCCTCTGCGCCACCAACGCCCTCGCCGCCGTCGCCGCAAGACGCGCTTCCGCAGCCCTCTCTCACCCGGTCTGCTTTTGGGGGAAAGGCCGCCATCTCGCCGCTTGGTGTCATCATCGCTGTGGGCGCTGCCGTGGTCGCCGCGCTCGTCACGGTCGCGCTGATGGTCTGGCTCACCGAGCCCGCGCCGACCAGGCCGGTAGGATACAACGACACCTCAGCGTCGGTCATTCCAGCGCAATCTGCCTCGCCTCCCACCTCAACATCGGCCATGGCGTCGTCCGCGCTGGTAGCGCCACCCACGGTGTCTGCGCCCCCTGCGGCCTCCTTGTCGTTGGCGGATCTCGCGGCCCGTGGCGACATCGACGCGTGGATGCAGATTCGGGCACGCAGGCCGGAGGAGCGAACCGCTGAGGAATCGCTCGCGCTTGCCCGTGGTCGCACGATTCAGAAACGGGCGGCCCTCGATGAGCTCGCCCAGAAACTGCGGTCGGACCTGCCGCTATCCGCGGACCGGGTGAACCTCGGCAAGCTGCGGGAGTACCTCGACGACGGCGAGACCGCGACCGACGCGCTCGCCGTGCTGGCCTCCATCGGCACGCCGTTGGCCGTGGACATGATCTTCGACGTGGGCATGAGAGTCCCCGCGAAGAGCGATACGCGGGCCGTGGTGGACGACCTGTTGGCGAGCAAGGACGTGCGGGCTGCGGCGTCGACGTCCCTGGCGGTCGTGCTGGACCTGCGAGACGCCGAGGCGTGCGAGGACATCTGGCGTATCCTGCCGCGTGCGATCGAGAACGCGGACCGGCGTGCGCTGCCGGATCTGGAGCGGCTGCGTGCGAGGAGGGGGTGCGGGCCGCATCAGAGGGATGATTGCTTTCGCTGCTTGCGAGGCAATGACGTTCTGGAGAAGGCCATACGCGCGGCGCGATCCAGGCCTGCGCCCGAGATCTAGCGGCGCGCAACCATGCCTCGCGAACCTGCGTTGGTCCTTTTCACAGGAAGGGCTCGCCGCGCAGCGCTCGGTCGTGTAGCAGGAGCATCTCATACACCCCGGGTCCGCGGTTGAATTCGTATGCGTGAGGGCCGGGGATCACTGTGAGGCGAGCTTTTACCCCGGCGTCGCGCATCGCCGCCGCGATCGCCTTGTTGGCCTCGCGATAGAAATCGTGGTCGCTGGTGAGCAAGCGGAATCGCAGCTTCGGATTCCTTTTCAAGGCCTCCGCTGCCCGGCGTGCAAGGTCGGGCGCGTCCGTCGCATCGAACGCCGCCTGCAGCGAGCCTACCATCTGGAACGCTTCCGGTCGCGTCAGCGCGACCACGATCGCCGCCCGCCCGCCCAGGCTCACACCGTCGATGCCCGTCTCCGCCAGTGCTGGCGTCTCTCGCCTGACCCTCGGCAGCAGATCGTCGACCAGGAAGGTTGCCAGCGCCTCTCCCTTCTCCCATAGCTGCTCGTCACGCAGCGTGTCGGGCGTATAGGGGCACGCCACAATCAATCCGCGATAGGGCTGCCGGGCGAGCTCGCTGTTCATCCGCGCCAGGCGCTTCCGATCGGCGAACCCCAGCAGATCGCGGCTTGTGAGAGGCGGTTCGCCCAGCCGCCGCACGGCCTTCGGCAGCCAGTAGTCGTCGATCCAACCGCGGGCTCCTTTGTCCGGCCCTTTGAGCGCCTCGCCCTTGCCGTGCATCACAATCAGCACCGGGAGGCGGTGTCGATCGTCGGCGTCCTTCGGGATCTCCAGGACCACACGCATGGGCCCGATGGGCGTGTCGTCCCAGCTCCAGGTCACTTCGCGCAGGCTGGTGGAGGCGACCCAGGGCGCTGGTGCCGGGGGGGAGGCCGTCGATGTCGAGGCGAGCGGGGGTGCGGGGGCAGACGACCCGGCGGCGTGCGCGGATGTCACGACGGCAGGGCTGTTCGGTCGTGCTGGTGGAGAAGGTCGCTGCGACGATTCTTTCCCGCAGTTCGCGGCAATGACGACGATCACCGCGGCGGTGGCGATAGGTGCCCAGGGCTTGCCGCACGGTTCATCGCTCCCATGGTGCGCGTATCGTCGAGGGGCTTGTGTGGTTTGCGTTGGGTTCCGGCGGCAAGTCGGTGTCACGGCGGCCGGACGATACTACGATGTGTCTGGCATTGTCGAACGCCGGACGGCGCGTGTGCGAGGACGTGGCGCGGCGCGGCGCGGTCGGGTAAGATGAAGTCGGCGGTCCAAACCATGATCTGGCCGGGCAACCAGGAGGGTGAGATGTTCGGGCGATGGACGTGGTGCGTGGTCGTCATCGGCGCAGGCGCTGCGATCGGCTGTGGGCAGAAGGTGGACTGCGAAGCGTTCTGTGCGAGAGAAGCGGCTTGTGCCGGGGAGATCGCAATCGCGCTCCGGTCGGCGACGCCCGAGCAGATCAGCTCGCTCGGCCCGGACGACCGCAGGATCCTATCCGATCGGCAGCTCAAGCGCTGCAAGCCGAACTGCGCGTCGCCCACGATGCCGGGCTCGATGCACACCAAGTGGATCGAGTGTCTCAAGTTGTCCGACTGTAGAGCTTTCGCCGAGTGCGTGTATCATTGAAGGCACAGCGTCGGCCACACCATCAGCGCCCGGCGTGCTTGTCATGGCCCACCCGCTCCATGCTCATCGCTTGCATCGCACTTCGAAAGCGTGTGCCGCCTGTGTCGTCGCCGCGCTCGCCGCGTGTGCTGCACGCTCGCCGACCCACCCGACTGGCGTCGCAGCCGAAAAACGTCCCCCACGGCCTGCCACGTCTTCCGCGACCGTCGGCACCGTCGCATCGCCCGCCTCCGCCGCATCGTCGTCGTCGCCTCCCAGCGACTCGGCCTCCGCTCCTTCGACTGTGCCCGCCGTGGCGTTCCCGCCAGCCGCGTTTCCAGCTCCCTACGAGCGGGTTGCACGACCCGGCGATGGAGTCTGGACCCCGCTGGCCGAGCTCGTGCCGCCGACCGGTGATCCCTTCTTCGTTCGCAGCGTGGTGCACCCGCATCCGGTCCAACGATTCATTGCTGTGGAACTGGCGGCGTTCGACCTTCGCAGGGTGGAGGTGCGCCTCGTGGCAGGGACTGCGGAGCCCGAGTCGGGCGCAGTTGCCCCGGGCAGGCGCACGGGTTTGGTGCCGGCTTCGGACCTGCAGCGCCTGATCGCCGTGTTCAACAACGGGTTTCAGGCCCGGCATGGACACTACGGCATGCGGGTGGGGGACGACGTGTTCCTTCCACCGATCGACGACGCCTGTACGTTCGGCCTGCGCCGAGACGGCCGGGCCATCGTGGGCGAGTGGTCGAGCAAGGTGCGGGCAGTCGAAGACGATCTGATCGCCTGGCGTCAGACGCCACCATGCCTGGTTGCGGATGGCGTGACGCATCCTTTGCTCGATGCACCCGGCCCGGTGCGCAGGTGGGGAGTCTCCATCGAGGGCAAGCTGGAGATACGCAGGTCTGCCGTCGGCGTGGACGCGAGCGGCACCATCTTGTACTTCGGGATTGGCGAAGAGGTCACGCCCAAGGACCTCGCGGTGGCGATGAAAGCCGCCGGTGCCGTGGACGCCGCGGAACTCGACATCAACTGGTCGTACACCCGATTCCTGGTGTACGGCGCGGTCCGTGACGCCGAGGTCCCCGACGTGATGCTCACACTCCTGCCGAAGATGAAGTATGCTTGCGGTGAATACGTCTCCCGCCCTGCTACCCGTGATTTCTTTTACGTGCGACTCGTCGACCGTGCCGAGTGAAGTGTCGCCAACCGACGTCGGCCGCGGCGGTGGAGGACCACGCCGCCAACGGCCAGGTGGAAACGCGGTGCCCCTCGACGCCAAGTCGCGCTTGCGGCCTTTCCTTGCCTACAGCGCTATCTCCCGTAACCGGATCGCATTGCGGTTGGCTGTGCCGAGCCCGAGCTCCGCGGCCGCGTGGATGTATGCTGGATTGCGTCCAGCCTCTGCGAGCGGCTTCATCCCGTTCTGCTTCCTCGCTTCGTCCACC
>Ga0209018_1001217_pt1 | contig 21387 bp, 19 predicted proteins | sample YNPBryBLVA2012_FD_185814 | JGI IMG/M metagenome (GOLD analysis project Ga0209018, IMG submission 185814) | Anoxygenic and chlorotrophic microbial mat microbial communities from Yellowstone National Park, USA - YNP Bryant BLVA 2012 (SPAdes)... ...
TCGCCCCTTTTCGCCAGCCGCCCACCGATGACCGCAACCCGACCGGCGCAACCTCACCCACCGACAAGGGCCTAACTATTGAGTAGATGGAAAAAACCCCGCCTTCTCCACAAACCTGCTCCCGAAGGACAGACTCTCTTTACTCTGTTAGCCGCCCTTCTGTCCAACTAACTGCCAGTCAGCACTCACTCCTGCGGAAAAACCGCCGCCTTGCCCACAAGCCTTTCTCCCGCAACACCTCCCCCAATCAGATGCTTAGACCCTACTTTGTCCCCCTAATTACCCGCCACGCAGACTCGCCCGCAAGTCGCTTCAGTGGTATAATGCGGAAAACGTAACCATCCGCACCAACCGCCTCCCTGAGCGGTTACCCAGAAAACAAAAAGGCCGGCGCGCTGTCCCCCTCATACAGCGGCAGACCCAATATCCATCACGATCCTCGCACGGAATGCCTGCCTGGACGTCGCTCGCCGACCTGGAAACTTGTCCGTGCTAATAATATAGGGGAAAACACCCCAAATGTCAAGCATCTTGCGCCAGGAGGGACCACCAGATCATTCGAGCAGAAGAGCCACAAAGAACTCTCACCGTAACCCTATGCTCTACACTTCGGAGGCTACAATGTCACAACCCAAAAGACTGCTCGACCAGGTCCGCGACGCCATCCGCCTTAAACATTACTCCATCCGCACGGAACAGGCTTACGTGGACTGGATCACCCGCTATATCCTCTTCCACAACAAACGCCACCCCAAAGACATGGGCGCCCCGGAAGTCCAGGCCTTCCTCACCCACCTGGCCGTGGACCTCAAAGTCTCCGCCTCCACCCAAAACCAGGCCCTCTGCGCCCTCCTCTTCCTCTACCGCGAAGTCCTCCACCAGGAACTCGAAGGCCCTATTGACTCGGTCCGCGCCCACGGTCACCGCCGCCTCCCCACCGTCCTCACCAAAGACGAAGCCCTCCGCGTCATCGCCTGTATGTCGGGCGTCCACCAACTGATGGCCAAACTCCTCTACGGCAGCGGCCTCCGCCTCATGGAATGCGTCCGCCTGCGCGTCAAGGACCTCGACTTCGGCCAACACCTCATCGTCGTCCGCGACGGCAAGGGCGAGAAGGACCGCATCACGATGCTCCCCGACGCGGTCGTCCCACCGCTCCAGGAGCACCTCCAGCGCGTCAAACTCATCCACGAGAACGACCTGAAACAGGGCTACGGCTCGGTCTACCTGCCCTACGCCCTGGAACGCAAACTCACCGGCGCCAGCAAGGAATGGGGCTGGCAGTACGTCTTCCCCTCCGACCGCCTCTCCACCGACCCCCGCTCCGGTGTCACCCGCCGCCACCACGTGGACGAAAGCGGCCTCCAAAAGGCGGTCCGCGAGGCGGCCCGCATGGCCGGCATCGCCAAACGCGTCACCTGCCACACCTTCCGCCACTCCTTCGCCACCCACCTCCTCGAAGCCGGCTACGACATCCGCACGGTCCAGGAACTCCTCGGCCATAAGGACGTGAAAACGACCATGATCTACACCCACGTCCTCAACCGCGGCGGCCTGGCCGTGCGCAGCCCACTGGACATCCGTTGAGACAGGAAGACGCTGCTCACAAAGTCATCATCACCGCCGCCGTGACCGGGTCGGGCCCCACCCGCCAGATGCACCCCGCCCTCCCGGTCACGCCGGCGGAGATCGCCCAGGCCGCCCTCGACTGCTGGCGCGCCGGCGCCGCGGTCGCCCATATCCACGTCCGCTGCCCCGTCACCGGTGAACCGTCCTCCGACCTCTCCCTCTTCCAGGAGGTCGTCGAACGGGTCCGCAGCGCCAGCGATATGCTCCTCAACCTGACCACCAGCGGGCTCCACATCCCCGGTCAGGGGGACGAATGGATCGAGCGACGGCTGGCCCCACTCACGCTCCGGCCAGAGATCGCCTCCCTCGACATCGGCTCTATGAACCTGGGAGACCGCATCTTCATCAACCCGCCGGGCTGGGCAGAGACCGCCGCCAGACGGATGCGCCAGTGGGGGGTCAAGCCGGAGATCGAGATCTTCGACGTGGGCCATCTGGCCCAGGCCCGGGAACTGCTGAAAAAGGGTCTGCTCGACGAGCCGCCCCTCTTCCAACTGTGCATGGGCGTCCGCGGCGGCATCCCCGCCACACCGGAGAACCTCCTCTTCCTGAAGGGCCTCCTGCCCGCCAACGCCCGCTGGTCGGCGCTGGGGGTGGGGCGCGCCCAACTGCCCACCGCCGCCCTCGCCGTCCTTCTCGGCGGCGGCGTGCGCGTGGGTTTCGAGGACAACCTCTATCTGCGCGAGGGACAACTGGCCCGCAGCAACGCAGAACTGGTGGAAACCGCCGTCAACCTGATACACGCCCTGCAGCAAGACGTGGCCTCACCTCAGGAGACGCGGGCCATACTCGGTATCCCACGATGAACATCCTTTTCCTGACCCCACAACTCCCATACCCGCCGCGCCAGGGGACAGCACTGCGCAACTGGGGACTGATCCGCGGCCTGGCCGAACGAAACCGCGTCAGCCTGCTCTCCTTCCTGGCTCCCGGACAACCGCCAGAACCGGCCCCACCCCTCCGCGCCGCCTGCACCCGCATCGAGACGGTCCCCCAACCCACCCGCCCCCTCCGTCGCCGCCTGCGCGACCTGCTCCTCAGCCCCCTGCCCGACATGGCCCTGCGCCTGGAAAGCCCCGCCTTCCGTGACCGCCTGACTGCCTGGCTGGCAGAGGAGCACTTCGATGTGGTCCACATCGAGGGCATCGAATGCGCCCCCTACCTCGACCTGCTGGAAGCGGCTCGCCCGCGCCCCTTCATCCTGTTCGACAACCACAACTGCGAGTACCGCCTCCAGCAGCGCGCCTTCCAGGCCGACCTGCGCAATCCGCTCCGCTGGCACGGCGCCGCCTACTCCTTCATCCAGTGGCAGCGGCTGCGACGGTACGAGGCGCAGGTCTGCCGCCGCGCCGACCGCGTGGCAGCAGTCTCGGAGGAGGACGCTTCCGCCTTGCGCGCGCTGGTCCCCGGCCTGGAGCCGCTGCTCCTGCCCAACGGCATCCACCTGGCCGACTACCCGCCTGACCTGCCGGCAGCACCCGGCCTGGGCGACGCGGCGCTGGTCTTCACTGGCAAGATGGATTTCCGGCCCAACGTGGACGGGGTGCTGTGGTTCGCCCGGCAGGTTCTGCCGCGCATCCGCGCGGAGGCGCCGCAGGCCCACCTGTGGGTGGTGGGACAGAGCCCGCACCGCCGGCTGGAGCCGCTGCACACCGACTCCGCCGTCACGCTGACCGGCGAGGTGGCCGATACGCGCCCCTACATCGCCGGGGCCGCGGTCTATGTGGCCCCGTTACGCGCCGGCGGTGGGACGCGGCTGAAACTGCTGGAGGCGATGGCGCTGCAACGCGCCGTGGTGGCGACCCCCCTGGGGGCCGAGGGCTTCCCGGTGCGGGACGGTGTGGAACTCCTGCTGGCAGATGACGCGGAAGGCTTCGCGCGGGCCGTGGTCGGCCTGCTGCGCGACCCCCAGCGGCGCGCAGCGTTGGGCGTGGCGGGCCGGCGCTTCGTGGCCGCCGGCTACGACTGGCAGACCCTCATCCCCCTGCTGGAATCCGCCTACCGCTGACCTCTCCGCGTCCCCGCGCCTACCACGCGAAGAAACCCGCCAGCCGATAGGCTGCCGTGGCCAGAGCCTGCGGGAACAGCCCCAACAACACGGTCGCCGCAATGAACAGCAGCAGCAGAGCCACGTTGAGGATCGGCTCCGGCGCAGGCTCCTCTGTCTTCTCCGTGTCCTCCCGTTCCCCCACGCGCGGAATCGGCCTGTGACGGCGCAGCAGCCCCCCCACAATCTGCACCAGTCCCACCAGCGGCCCCACGGAGACCAATAACAGCAGGCAACCGGTCGCCGGGTCGGTGGAGAGCAGCCCGGAGAGCAATGCCCAGCGACCGGCAAAGCCAGCCGTGGGCGGGAAACCGGCCAGCGAGAGGCCCCCGATGACCACCGCCAGCGTGCTCCATGGCGCCTGCCACCCCACCCCGTCCGGCAGAGCGGGCACCCCACCGCTGCGCATCTGCAGGCTGCTCAAGCCGGCAGCCATCAGCGCCGCGCCCATCACGCGCACAAACAGCAGGTTCAACGCGACGCCAATCCCGCTCTGCGTCCCCTGGGCCAGCGCCACCAACGCCAGACCGGTATCCACCATCACCGCATACCCCGCCCACACGCCAGGGCCGCGCCGGGTGGTGCCCAACACCCCACCCACCACCGCCGTCACCAGGCCCAGGGCCGGCACCACCCGCCCCCAGTAGGCCGACTGGACCAGCCAGGGATAGGTCTGCAGGTAGCCCAGCATCAGGAACCACACGCCGCCCGACATCACGGTGTAGACGAAGGCAGTCACCAGCGGCAGGCCGTCCCCCCCCACGGCTGGCACCCAGGCATGAAAGGGAAACAGCCCCAGCAAAAGCGCAAAGGAGAAGGCTATCAGTCCCGTCGCCACCTGAAGCAGTGATTGCTGGTCAGGGGAAAGGGTATAAAGGCCCAGCAGCCAGTGGCTGACCAGCAGCCCCGGCAGGGCCAGGGTACAGAAGGTCAAATACCGCAGGCCGCCATGGGCCGGCCCCTCCTCCTCCGCATGCAGGGAGAAGACGACCAGGGTCGCCGCGATCTGAAACAGCAACGCCGAGTAGATGAGCGGACGGATAAGCAGCACGCCGCCCAGGAGCCCCAGGACGCCCGACCCCAGCGGCGCGAAGAGGTCCCCCCGGCCGAAGCGCCAGGCCAGCAGAAACAGGGCCGCCCCGGCCAGAAACAGGAAGCCCAGGGCCAGGCGGTCAGACACTCCCAGCGTCAGCGCGCGTCCCAGCAGACTGACCGGCTGCTCCAGCACGACCTCCTGCCCGCCGATCCGTAACGGCTGGCCGAAGGGCAGCGCCAGGAGCAATACCCCCAACACAGCCGCCACGCCAGCGGTCAAGAGCGGGGGGAGGTTACGCCAGCGACGCAAAAAGTACGCCGCCGCACCGGCGACCATCGGCAGGACGAGCAGCGGGAGCGGCCCCACCGTCACCGTTCCTCCTCCCACTGCGAGACGTGGGTGACGGCCAGAAAGGTCACCGCCAGCGCCACCAGGAAACTGATCGTCCCCAGCAACCCCACCACCACCAGGCTCGACTCCAGCGCGCCGAAGAAGAGGCCAAAGCCGGCCAGGAACGTCAGCAACCCCAGGCCAGCGTGGAAAGGCTCCTCCGAGAGCCCCATCAGGAATAGCCCGCCGATGGCCAGCAGTTCACACGCCAACCCCACGTCGGTGGGAACCTGGGGCAGGGGAAAGCGCTGGTAGCCAGCCACAGCGGCGATCAACACCGCCAGCAGGATCAGCGCACGCAACGGCATTCCCGCCGCCAACGCGAAGCGGGTCGGCGCACGCCGCACCGGCTCTTCCTCAGTCCGCTCCGCCGCCTGCTGACGGGCGGTCAGGTAACGACCGGTCAGGTAGAGGGTGAAGGCGATCATCAGCCCGATCAGCAGATTGACCAACGCCACCTCCGGGCGAATGACCCGCGTCTGCAACAGGGCCACGAAGAAGTAGAGCAACCCCACCCCCAGCGCGTGCACCTGCCACTGCCAGGCCACCAGCAACAGGGAGAGCGCAACGCACAGGCCCACCACCGAGGGCCAGGCGGCCAGGAAGGAGATGCGGTCAATCACTGCCAGCAACGTGGTCATCAGCGCCCCACCAGGATCAGCACCGCCAGCAGGAAGAACGCCAGCGCCCACAACACCGCGCCGGCCCCTTCAATAAGCATGGCGACAGAGCGGAAGAACTGCTCCGCGCGCCCCATCGTGCCCAGCAGCAGATAGAGCAGCCAGTCGAGGGAAAACAGGTCGAAGAACAGGCTCAGCAGCGGCTCCATCCGTCGCCGGAAGCGGCCCTCGAACCGGAAGAGCGCCACGCCTCCAGCAACCGCCGCCAGCCACAACAGCCAGCCAACCCCACCGGCGACCAGCACCCTGCCAAGAGAAGGGGCTGCACTCCCCGGCAGGAACAGCGGCGGGAAAAGCCCCCCCACCAGCAGACAGACCGCCGGCAGAGCCAGACCTGTCCCCTGCGCCACTAACACCAGTGGAGACCCGCTCGCAGGCCCGGCGGCGGGGCGAAACAGCCCGCGCGCCAGCGCCGCCGTCAGCAGCGCCTGTCCAACGAGGAAGGCCACCACCGTCCCCACAGCGAAGGGGCTGACCATGCCGCGTAACAGGGGCGCGAAGCCGCACGCGCCCAGGGTAAATGGCGCCCCGATGAGCGCCAGGCTGCCCAGCAACGCGCCACCGCTCCACCACGGGGCCGCGCGGGAGAAGCCACGATCCAGGTGCAACACCGTGACCCCCAACAGCCACGCTGCTCCCCCACACGCCAGCGTCGCCGGAGCCGCCTCACCCGCCAAAGAGGCCGCCCACAGGACTCCCCCTGCCGAGGTCAGAGCCACCCAGGGCAGAGTCCCCACCACCTCGCTGCACGCCCAGGCCAGGAACCCGCCCACCAGCAGCGTGAGCAGGCCGATCAGGGGAAGCCAGGAGGTCTCCCCCAGGGCCCCTGGCGCAGCCACCGTCAGGCGCAGAAGCAGCCCCCAGCCCAGCGCCGGCTCCAACAAGAGCACCCCGCCAGCCGGTGCACTCCTGGACGCCCCCACCGGCAACGCCGCGTGCAGCGGGTAGACGCCCAATCGCAACAGCCCCGCCAGCAGCAACAGGTCGCGCCCCAGCCCAGACGGCCGCATCACATTCCAGGAAAGGAAGCCTCCCCCCGCGCCTACCAGCAGCGCGCCGGCCCATAGTATCGCTGTCGCCAGCAGACCCGTGCCTGCCCCTACCGCCACACGCCGGGGCGTTGCCCCCACCGCCAGCAGTCCCAGCCCCTGCAGCAGGTCGAACGCCCCCCAGAAGAGCAACAGGGCCAGCAGGTTGGCCGCCCACAGGCTGCCCAGCAACGCCGCCACGATGCCCAACACAGCGAAGGCAAGCAAGAAACGCGGCTGCGCCCGTCTGGTCACCTGAACCAGAGAGGTCGCCGCCGCAGCAACCGTCACCGCCAGGGCCAACCCCCAAACCTCCGCGTCAGCGCGCAGGAGGGGTGAAGTGCCGAAGAGGATAGAAGGATGCCAGCGGGAAAGCACCACCCATTCTGCCCACTCCAGCCGGGCCGCCACGACGCCCAACAGGCACAGCCCGGCCACCACAGGTGCCAGATAACGGGTCAGGGGGCGCAGACGAGGAACCGATACCAGGATCGGTAAAGACAACAGGCCGGCGACGGCCACCAGAATCACGAAAACAGGTGCAAATGGCATCAGGTCTGCTTAATCCGCTTAATCCGCTTAATCTGCTTAATCCGCTTAATCTGCTGACTCTTGACCGGGTGACGCGGCATTGTAGCACATAACGGTGGATTGTGCAAAAGAGGGCGAATGTGATAGAATATCCGGGGCTTGCAGAGAGCCCAGAGAGAAAACCCCTTTCCATATCCTGTCACAGTGGGAGGCCGCGTGATGAAAGTCCTGTCTTTCAGTCCAGAACTGTGCGTCGGTTGCCACATCTGCGAGGAGGTCTGCTCCGACACCTGGTTCAAGACCACCGATGCCGCCAAATCCAGCATCCGCATCCTCGACGACGGCGGCGAGCACCTGCGCGCGGTGTTCTGCGTGCAGTGCGGCGAGTGCATAGACGTCTGTCCCACCAAAGCCATCAGCCGCGACCGCAACGGCATCGTGCGCATCCAGAAGAAACTGTGCGTGGGCTGTCTGTCGTGCGTCGGCTTCTGCCCCTACCTGGCGATGTTCTACCATCCCGACCAGACAGAACCGTTCAAGTGCATCGCCTGTGGCAAGTGCGTCAAGGAATGCCCGGCAGATGCCCTGGAGATCGTCGAGGCCGAAACGCCAGCCCTCTCCGTGACGGAGCAGTGGGCTGCACGGGTGTAGCCCATCAAGCATAGGACGACAGAGGAGAAAAGATGTCCGAGAAAACTTCCAACCGCCGCGTTCTGGCCGAGTACGTTTACCAGCCTCCTGCCGTCGTGCACGGCTACGCCGGCCAGACCCTGTATGTGAACGTGTCCGATAACACCATCACCGCCCGCCCGGTCACCGAGGAGATGAAACAGAAGTTCATCGGCGGGCGCGGATTCGACCTGTGGCTGCTGTGGCACGGGGTCAAGGACAACACCCAGTGGAACGATCCGGAGAACGAGATCGTCATCTCCTCTGGCCCCATCGGCGGCATCACCCAATACCCTGGCTCCGGCAAGTCGCTGGTCGCCGCCATCTCCCCGCTCACCGACATCGTCGTGGACTCCAACGTCGGCGGCCACTTCGGGCCCCTGCTCAAGTTCGCCGGCTGGGACGCCATCGAGGTGCAGGGGAAGGCGCCAACCGAGGTGATCGTCGTCGTGGACGGCGTCAACGGGCGGGTGACGATTGAGGAGGCGCCGGATGCGCCGGTGGACACCCATCGCCTCGGCCACTGGCTGATCGAGCAACTGGCCGAGAGCGAGGAGGACCGCTACTTCATCTCCACCGTCTCCTCCGGCACCGGGGCCGAACACACCCGCATCGGCTGCCTGAACTTCAGTTTCTACGACCGCCGCCGCAAGGCCCCCCGCTTCAAGCAGGCCGGACGGGGTGGCATCGGCACGGTGCTGCGCGACAAGCGCGTCAAGGCATTGGTGGTGAAGAGTCCCCCGGTCCGCGGCGATTCCGACCGGCCCGCCGACCCGCAACGCGTCGCCCAGGCGGGGATGCGCCTGCACAAGGAGATCCACGACTACGACGACTCGCAGTGCCGCATGCGCCACCGGGGTACCTCCTACCTGGTCAAGATCATGAATGATTACGACCTGCTGCCCGTCCACAACTTCCGCTTCGGCTCCCACCCCGATGCCGACAAGATCAACGGGGATGTCTGGGAAGCCCGCTTCACCCAGGGGATGGTGGACGGCTGCTGGTACGGCTGCACACTGGCCTGCTCCCACGCTGTGGACGATTATACCGTCCGCACCGGCCCCTACAAGGGGGAAAAGGTCATCGTGGACGGGCCAGAATACGAGACGATTGCCGGCGTCGGCTCCAACTGCGGCATCTTCAACCCTGACGACATCCTGGAGATCAACTTCTACTGCGACACCTACGGCATAGACACCATCTCCTTCGGCACGCTGACCGCCTTCGTGATGGAGTGCTATGAGGCCGGCGTGCTCGATAAGGAGAAGACCGGTGGACTGGAACTCCGCTTCGGCAACAGCGCCGCAGCGATCGAAATGCTACACCAGATGGGCCGCGGCGAGGGCTTCGGACGCATCGCCGGCCAGGGCATCCGGCGCATGAAGGCCTACTTCGCCGAACACTTCGGCGCCGACCCCGCCTTCCTGCAGGACATCGGCATGGAAGCGAAGGGGTTGGAGTACTCCGAGTACGTCTCCAAAGAGTCGCTGGCCCAGCAGGGCGGCTACGGGCTGACCAACAAGGGGCCCCAGCACGACGAGGCCTGGCTCATCTTCATGGACATGGTCAGCAACCTCCTGCCAACCTTCGAGGACAAGGCCGAAGCGCTGCACTACTTCCCGATGTTCCGCACCTGGTTCGGGCTGGTGGGCCACTGCAAACTCCCCTGGAACGACATTGTGCCCCCCGATAACCGCCAGACCGACGAGCCGGCCAAGATCCCCGAACACGTCCGTAACTATGTGGACCTGTTCTCCGGCGTGACCGGGCGGGAGATCACCAAAGAGGACCTGATCACGATGTCGGAGGCAGTCTACAACTTCCAGCGCGTCTTCAACCTGCGCCTGGGCCGCGGGCGACGGGAGCACGACGCCATCCCCTACCGCTCGATGGGACCGGTAACCGTCGCCGAGTACGAGTCCCGCGCCGAGCGGTACGACAAACAACTATGCGAAGTCCTGAACCTCGACCCGACGAAGATGAGCACCGAGGAGAAACTCGCCGCGCTGCGCAAACACCGCGAGGAGCAGTACGAGCGCCTGAAGGACGCGGTCTATCAGCGACGCGGCTGGACCCGCGACGGGGTGCCGACGGTGGAGACCCTGCGCCGCCTGGGGATCGACTACCCTGAGGTCGTGGCCGTCGTCCAGCGCCACCTGCGGTAGACGACAGACGACGGACGATGGACGACGGACCACGGACGATGGACCACGGCAACGGGCCACGGTGGTCCGTGGTCTGTGGTCCGTGGTCAGTGGTCTGTGGTCTGCAGTCAGTGGTCAGTGGTCTGTGGTCCGTGGTCAGGATATGACCGAAGCACACATCCGCCGCTGCAAGGAACAGGCTGTCGCCGTCCAGGAAGCCGTCCGCGGCCAAGCCGAAGCCGCTGCGTTCATTGAGCGGGAACGACTGGAGAGGCTTGCACGGATGACGCCCGAAGAAGCGCACGCCATCTTCGACGATCTCTGCCGCCTTCTCCCCACACCGCAGGCGGATGAAAGCCTGCAAGCGTGGCGACTGACCACCCTGCTGACCGTGCGTGAAGCCATGGCTCGTCTGTCTCAGAACCGCCGCCATGAATGAGCAGGAACGCGCTGCCTGGGAACTTCACTGCCTGCTGGTCCAGTTACGCGTGCCCTACGTCATCACCGGCGGCCTGGCCCTTCAGCACTGGGGAGAGCCACGCCTCACTCAGGATGTTGACGTGACCGTGATGCTCCCACCAGACAACCCGCTGCCGGTTCTGGAACGGATCACCTCTTCTTTTTCGCCGCGCCTGCCCGACGCGCTGGATTTCGCACGGCAACACCGCGTCCTTCTGGTGCGCGCCTCCAACGGCATTCCGTTGGACATCTCGCTGGGCCTGCCCGGCTACGAAGAAGAGGTCATGAAACGCACCACCGTCTGGGAGCCAGAGCCTGGCAAGGCCCTGCGACTCTGCTCCGCCGAGGACCTTATCATCCACAAAGCGATCGCCGGACGCCCCCAAGACCTGCGGGACATCGAAGGCGTCATCTATCGCCAGGGCGAGGCTCTGGACAGTGCCTACATCCATCGCTGGCTGGCGGCGTTCGCTGAAGTCCTGGAACAACCAGAACTCCCAGAGCGTTTCATCGCGCCCTGGCGTCGCAGACTCGAGACGAGGAGTTGACCACCATGGTGCGCGTCAACAACCGCGACGCGATCGAATGGGAAGAGGGGATGACCGTCTCCAGGTTGCTGGAACGGATGCGCTACACCTTCGCCCACATCATCGTCACCATCAACGGTGAGGTCGTCCCCCGCTCTGAGTACTCTACCCGAACCGTCCCCGACGGCTCGGACGTGCGCGTGGTTCACCTGATTGCTGGCGGGTGACCCCCGCCAGCCCAACGGCAGCGAGGTGAGCATGCCCCTGGAAGCAAAGGAGTGGGACTACCTATTCGTCAGCGATCTGCACCTCTCCCTGGGCTATGATCCCAAACAACGCGCCTACCACCCGCGGGAGGACTTCTTCTTCGACGAGGCCTTCTTCCGCTGGCTGCGGTGGGCCGATGCGCACTGCGCTCCCGGCCGGCGGTGGGAACTGGTCTTCGTCGGCGATACTTTCGACTTCCTGCCCGTAGACTCCACCGCCGTCGCCCGCTACCTGGAGGAACGGGAACGCCGCCAGCGGGAGATCAACCTCAACGACCCGACACAGGTAACCCGCTACTGGCAACAACAGTTCGCCGCCCCACCCCAGGAGCACCTGCAGCAGCGTGTGCAACGGATGCTTTTCGAGGAGGACCTCCTCAACGGCCGGGTGCGGCTCGAGCCTGCTGCCGATGCGGCGGCAACCCCTGACTGGGCCGCGCGCCTCTATCATCACCACACCCCCCAGGCCACTCCCTCCGCCATGGCCCTCGTCCCACCCGAAGGGCCGGAGGGGAGGCGCGCCTTCCGCCAGCGCCGCTCCGCCCACGACGACCCGACCTTCGAGCGCCGCTACGGCTTCCTGCCCACGCCGCAGAAAAGCGCCGACAAGATGACCTCCATCTACCTCGGCCATCCGCTCTTCTTCCGCGCCCTCGCCTGGTTCATCAGCCGCGGCCACCGCCTGGTCTTCGTGCGTGGCAACCACGACCTGGAACTGTTCTGGCCGCTCGTCCAGGAACGGCTGCGCGAGTTCGTTGCCGACGAATACGTGGCCAGCGAGGGCCGGCTTCCGCCCGATTTCCGAGAGCGCATTGACTTCCGCCCCGGCTGGTTCCACTACCGACCGGGCCTCTTCTTCGCCGAACACGGCGCACAGTATGAGCCGCTCGACTCCTGCGCCAACCCCATCCGCCCCCTCCTGCCCGATACCCCGTGGTTGCTGAACATCCCGCTGGGCAGCCTGGGCGTGCTGTGCTTCCACAACGCTCTGGAAGAGGTCTTCCCGGAATGGGAAAACCGCGGCGAGACGGTCGCCCTGCTCGACATCGTCCGCTCCTCCCCCATCTGGACCCTCTCCTTCCTTATTCGCCACGGCAAGGACTTCCTGTACATGGCACAGCGGCTGTGGCTGGCGGCAAAGAAGGGGACGCAACGACCTTCGGAAAAGGATTTCGCCGACTACGCCAGCGCGGTAGGGCTGGAGCCAGAGATGGTGAAAGCGATCTACAGCGAGACGTCCGCCCCGCTGCTCACCCACCGCCTGAAAGCCTGGTTCCTCTTCAGCCCCGCTGGCCACGTGATCAAAGGGCTGCTCCTTCTGCTGGCGCTGGCAGCGCTGCTGGCCTGGACGGTGTGGCTGGTACCCACCCTGACCAACCTCTTGCCGGACACGCTGATCTCCCCTGTCGTCGGCCCAAGCCTGCGACTGCTGCTCCTGCTGGTGCTGTGGGCGCTCCCCCCGCTGGGCATCAGCCGGCTGCTGCAGCAGGCGGAGCAAAAGATGTTCCCTCCCTTCCTGCAAGAGGCCACCCGACGCCTCCACCGTCACCTGCGCGAGAAGGACCCTGCCCTGCGCTTCTACATCTTCGGCCACGACCACTGCCCCGCCGTGGAGTTGATCGAAGAGCCTGTCTTCTACCTCAACTGCGGTTCCTGGGTCTCCTGGTTCGCCCGAGGACGGCGGCGATTGCAGACCACAGGCCGCGACGTAGCGTTCACTTTCGTGCGTCTGGTTCACGGCGCGGACGGCCCGGCCGCCGACCTGCTGTGCTGGAATGACGACGCCAGCCGCGCCGACCCGCAGATCGTGTCACAAAATCTCAACCCAAAAGGAGCAAAGAAACGAGATGGCCATCAAGTTCCCGTCCGATGAGTGGATCAAAGAACTGGCCCGACAGCTGAACGCCAGCGAGTCCTACGAGAAGTCGGCCAAAGACTGGGAGGGCGACTTCGTCTTCGTCATCGAGCCGGACGAGCATCACCCGGCCGCCTACCTGTTCCTTGGCCTCTACCACGGCAAGAGCACCGACGCCGCCCTCCTTTCCTCCGAGACCGAACGCCCTGCCGAGTTCATCATCCGTGCCACCTTCGACAACTGGCGCAGGGTCATCGAGGGGAAACTGGACCCCATCCAGGCCATGATGACGCGCAAACTCAAGCTGCAGGGAGACATGAAGAAGGTGATGCGCTACCCCAAGGCCGCCAAGGAGATCGTTTCCTGCTGCGCCCTGGTGCCCACGGACTTTGGTGAATAGACCACGGACCACAGACGACGGACCACCGTGGCCCGTGGTCCGTCGTCCGTCGTCTGTCGTCTGTCGTCCACACAGGAGGTCAGCCAAATGTGGTACTTCGTCTCACCACAGATCATCTTCGGCGAGGGGGCGCTGGACGCCCTCGACGAGATCGAAGGGCAGCGCGCGCTCATCGTCACCGACGCGGCGCTGGTCAAACTGGGGCTTGTGGACCGCGTCAAGGCGCACCTGAAGAACGCCGGCCTGGACATGCGGGTCTTCGCCGAGGTGGAACCTGAACCCAGCCTGCAGACCGTTCTGCGCGGCGCCCAGGTGGCCACTGAGTACGAACCCGATTGGATCATCGGACTGGGCGGCGGGTCGGCTATGGACGCCGCCAAGGCGATCTGGATCCTCTACGAGCGGCCGGACATCGAGCCCTCGGAGATCAACCCCTTCATCCGCCTGGGGCTGCGCCAGAAGGCGCGCCTGATCACCATCCCCACCACCAGCGGCACCGGCGCAGAAGTGACCTGGGCTATTGTCCTCACCGACACCGCGGAGCAACGGAAGATGGGCCTGGGCAACCGCGAGGCCGTCGCCGACATCGCCATCGTGGACCCGGAGATGGCCGCGGGGATGCCGCCGCAACTCACCGCCGACACCGGCCTGGACGCACTGACCCACGCCGTCGAGGGATATACCTGCGCCTGGCACACCGACATCACCGACGGCCTCTGCCTGCAGGCGGTGCGGCTCATCTTCGAGTACCTGCCCCGTGCTGTGGCCGACGGCTCCGATATGGAAGCCCGCGAGCGGCTGCACAACGCCGCCACCGCCGCCGGCCTGGGTTTCGGCAACTCCCTGGCCGCTATGGCTCACTCGATGGGCCACACCCTGGGCGCGGTCTTTCACGTCCCCCACGGGCGCGCCGTGGGCCTCTTCCTGCCCTACACCATCGAGTTCGGCGCCCGCGAAGCGCCCGACCGCTTCGCCGAACTGGCCGCCCTTACCGGCTGCTCCTCCGCGGGCGGCGAGGAGGGCGCACTGGCCCTGGCCCGCCGCATCCGCGAACTGATCCGCCAGGTCGGCGCCCCCACCAGCCTGGCCGAACTGGGCCTCTCCCGCGCCGACTTCGAGGCGCGACTGGACAAGATGGTGGACGACGCCTTCAACGACACGTCTATGGTCTCCGCCCTGCGCACCCCCTCCTATGACGAACTGCGCCAGTTGTTCGTCTATGCCTACGAGGGGCGAGTGGTGGACTTCTGAACGCGAAAGAACGCGAAAGAGCGCGAAAGAGCGCGAAAGAGCGCGAAAGGGCGCGAAAGAACGCGAAAGAACGCGAAAGGACGCGAAAGGACGCGAAAGAACGCGAAAGGGCGCGAAAAAACGCGAAAGAGCGCGAAAGAACGCGAAAGGACGCGAAAGACACGAGGCGGTGCTTTCGTGCCTTTCGTGCCTTTCGTGTCTTTCGTGTCTTTCGTGTCTTTCGTGCCTTTCGTGTCTTTCGTGCCTTTCGTGCTTTTCGTGCTTTTCGTGTACAAGGAGCGAGAGATGAACGGTTACCTGGGCAGAATCCTGCGCGTGGACCTTACCGCCGGCCGCACCTGGGACGAACCGCTTGACGAAGCCCTGGCCCGCGCCTTCGTCGGCGGGAGCGGACTGGCCGCCCGGCTCATCTATGACCTGGTGGACGGGCAAACCGACCCACTGGGGCCGGAGAACCCCCTCGTCTTCATGACCGGGCCGCTGGTCGGCACGGCGATGCCCTCCGCCGGCCGGCTCAGCGTCTGCGCCCTCTCCCCCCTCACCCGCATCTGGGGCGAATCCAACACCGGCGGCTTCGTGGGACCCGAACTGCGCTTCGCCGGTTACGACGGCATCCTCATCACCGGCCGCGCCGATCAACCGACCTGGCTCTCGGTCGTGGACGGGCGGGCGGAACTGCACGACGCGGGCGACCTGTGGGGGCTCGACTCCTACGCCACCCAGGAGCGCGTGCGCCAGGCGATGGGGGAGCCAAAGGCCCGCGTCCTCTGCATCGGCCCGGCAGGCGAAAAGCAGGTGAAGATGGCCGCAGTGATGAACGACCACGGCCGCGCCGCCGGCCGCACCGGCATGGGCGCGGTGATGGGCGCGAAGAACCTCAAGGCCATCGGCCTGCGCGGCAGCGGCAAAGTGCCCCTGGCCGACCCGGATGGGTTCAAAGAGGTCGTGCGCGAGATCAATGCCGGACTGGACGAAGACATGGCGGCGATGGCCATCCAGATGGCCGGCACCGCCGGCTACGTGGACATGGCGCTGATGTACGGCGACCTGCCGGTGCGCTACTTCCAGCAAGGAGAGTGGGCCGAAGGGAGCAACCTCTCCGGCATCCTGATGGTGGAGCAGTTCCAGAACCGCAACGTCGCTTGCTACCGCTGCCCCATCGCCTGCGGGCGCGAAACCCGCGCCCCCCGGTACGGAGTCGAGAAGGTTGACGGCCCCGAGTACGAGACCCTGGGGGCGCTGGGCGCGATGAACCTGGTGGACGACCTGGAAGCGGTCATCTACGCCGGCCACCTGTGCAACGTCTACGGGTTGGACACCATCAGCACCGGCGTGACCATCGCCCTGGCCTGTGAACTGGCGACCCGTGGCCTGCTCAGCCCCGCCGAGACGGGCGGGATCGAACTGCGCTACGGCGACCCGGCCCTCTTGCACCGTCTGGTCGAACTGACTGCCCACCGCCAGGGCTTCGGCGACTGGCTGGCCGAGGGCAGCGCCGCCCTGGCCGAACGGTGCGGCGTGCCGGAACTGGCCGCGACGGTCAACCGGCTGGAGGTGCCCATGCACGACCCGCGCGCCTTCGTCGGCATGGCGATCACCTACGCCCTCTCCCCGCGCGGGGCCTGTCATATGGAAGGGGATATGTACGGCGTGGACACCGGCCAGGGGCCGGCGGTCGAACTGGGCATCATCCCCGGCGAGCGGTTCGAGTCTTCCGAGGAGAAAGGGCGTGTCGCTGCCCGGCAACAGGCCTGGCGCAACCTCTACAACGCGCTCACCCTCTGCGAGTTCCAGAACCCCGGCGTGGAGCGGCTGCTGGCCGCGCTGAACAGCGTCACCGGCTGGGGACTGGCGGCGGATGACCTCATGACCCTGGGCAAGCGCATCGTCACGCTCAAGCGGCGGCTGAACATGCGCCGCGGGCTCACCCGCGCCGACGACCGCCTGCCCGACCTGCTTCTGCAGCCGCTGAGCGACGGCGGAACGGAGGGACACGTGCCCGATATGGCCGCGCTGCTGGCCGGCGCCTACGCCGAGTATGGCTGGGACCCGGACACCGGCGCCCCCACCGCCGCCACACTGCAAGACCTGGGCGTTCCATAGGGTTCAGCCTCTCGCTGACGAAGAGGAGGGAGTGAGCAGGAGAGACAGGGGGGCAGTGGTGATGGAAGACGAGAAATACGGCCGTGAGGCCCTGACGTTCGACGATGTGCTGCTGGTGCCCGCCGAATCGGCGGTGCTGCCCCGCGACGTGGACGTGCGCACCCGCCTGAGCCGGCGCATCCTGCTCAACATCCCCATCGTCAGCGCGGCGATGGACACGGTCACCGAGGCCCGCCTGGCGATCGCCCTGGCCCGCGAGGGCGGCATCGGCATCCTCCACCGCAACATGCCGCTGGAGAAACAGGCCGAGATGGTGCGCATGGTCAAACGCTCGCAGAGCGGGATGATCGTGGATCCCATCACCCTGCCGCCGCACCGTCCGATCCGCGACGCCCTCGAATTGATGGCCCGCTATCACATCTCCGGCATCCCCATCACCCAGGCCGACGGTCGGCTGGTGGGCATCCTGACCAACCGCGACCTGCGCTTCGAGGAGGACCTGGAGCGGCCGATCCACGAGTTGATGACCAGGGAGAACCTCATCACGGTGCCGGTGGGGACGACGCTGGAGCAGGCCAAGGAGATCCTCCACCGTCACCGCATCGAGAAGTTGTTGGTGGTGGACGAGGACTACATCCTCCGCGGGCTGATCACGGTCAAGGACATCATGAAGCAGATCCAGTACCCCAACGCCTGCCAGGACGAACTGGGACGGCTGCGGGTGGGGGCGGCGGTGGGGACAGGGCCTGACCTGCACGACCGCGCCCAGGCGCTGATCGAAGCCGGCGCCGACGTGCTGGTCATTGACGCAGCGCACGGCCACTCGCTGGGGGTCATGGACGCGCTGACCCGGCTCAAGCGCTGGTTCCCCGACGCCGAGGTCATCGCCGGCAACGTCGCCACCGCCGAGGGAGCCCGCGCGCTGATCGAGCGCGGCGCCGACGGGGTGAAGGTGGGCGTGGGGCCGGGGTCGATCTGCACAACCCGCGTGGTCAGCGGGGCGGGGATGCCGCAGATCACGGCGATCAGCGAGTGCGCCGCCGCTGCCGAACCCGCTGGCGTGCCGATCATCGCCGACGGCGGGATCAAGTACTCCGGCGACATCAGCAAGGCCATCGCTGCCGGCGCGCACAGCGTCATGATCGGCAACCTCTTCGCCGGGACGGAGGAAAGCCCCGGTGAGACGATCCTCTACGAAGGCCGCTCCTTCAAGGCCTATCGCGGGATGGGCTCGCTGGGGGCGATGCAGGAAGGGGCCAGCGACCGCTACTTCCAGGCCGGGCTGACCAAACTGGTGCCGGAGGGGATCGAAGGGATGGTGCCGCACAAGGGGCCGCTGGCCGATCTGGTCTACCAGCTCGTCGGCGGCCTGCGATCCGGGATGGGCTACTGCGGCTGCGCCAGCATCGAGGAGCTGCGTCGCAAGGCCCGCTTCGTGCGCGTCACCGCCGCCGGCCTGCGCGAGAGCCACCCGCACGACGTGTTCATCACCAAAGAAGCCCCCAACTACGAAAGACCCCCGCGGTCTTGAGGAGACCTGACCTGCGGCAATGAGCGAAGGGCTGGTGCTCATCACCGGCGCGACCGGTTTCGTGGGCCGCACGCTCTGTCCGTACCTGGTCGAGCGTGGCGTGCGGTTACGCGCGCTGGTGCGCCCCACCTCCAACCACGCCTTCCTGGAGTCGCTGGGCGTGGAGCGCGCCTGGGGCGACCTGCGCGACCCCCCTGCCCTGACCCAGGCCCTCTCCGGCTGCACGGCGGTCGTCCACGCCGCCGCGCACTTCCGCCTGTGGGGCCGGCGGAGGGACTTCTTCGCGGTCAACGTGGCCGGCACGCGCAACCTGCTGGCGGCAGCGCAGCAGACAGGGGTCGAGCGGTTCGTCCACATCTCCACCATCGCCGTCGTGGGCCGACCGCCGCGGAGGGCGACCATTACCGAGGAAACCCCCTGCCGCCCGTGGGATGCCTACCAGGAGAGCAAATTGGAGGCAGAGCGGCTGGTCCTGTCCAGCGGCCTGCCGGTCATCGTCCTGCGGCCGGGGGCCATCTACGGCCCCGGCAGCCACTACGCCGCCAACCGGCTCTTCTTCGAGGATCCGCTCCAGGGCCGGCCGCTCCAGGTGCACCGGGGGCGCCACATCACCTTCCCCACCTTCGTGCGCGACGTGGCCCAGGCCGTCCATCTGTCCCTGAGCCGCGGTCGGATCGGACAGGTGTACAACATCTGCGGCGAATGCCTCACGCAGCGCCAGGTGGGCGAGACAGTGGCACGGGTGTTGGGGCGCCCCGCGCGCTTCATCCCGGTGCCCGGTTGGGGGATGGTGGTCCTGGCCTGGGCGTGGAGCGCGCTGGCCCATGTCACCGGCCGCGAGCCCTACTACCCGCTCGGCCTCTACCCGTACATCTTCTACGATTGGCCCGTGAGCATCGAGAAGGCGCAGCGGGAACTGGGCTTCGCCCCCACCCCGTTCGAGGAGGGGGCGCGGGAGACATTGGCCTGGTACAGCCTGAAACCTGAAACCGAACCTGAAACCTGAAACCTGAAGCCCGCAAAACCCCATCACGGAGGGGCCATGTTAACCCAAAGAGTCGGAGACCTGCATCTCCTGCGGCTGGAGCCGGGCGAGGAAGCCGTGGCGACCCTGCGCGCCTGGATGGAGGAACAGAAGGTGGGCTTCGCCACCGTGCAGGCCATCGGCGCGTTCCAGCGAGCCGTGCTGGCCCACTTCGACCCGACCACACGCGCCTACCGCCACATCCCGGTGACGGAACAGACAGAGGTCGTGGCCCTCAGCGGCAACCTCTCGTGGGGAGAGGAAGACCAGGCCGTGGCCCACCTGCACGCCGTGCTGTCCACGGCAGACGGCCACACCTTGGGGGGCCACCTGATGGAGGGGATCGTTCAACCTACCCTAGAGGTGGTCATCACCCCCCAGGCGGAACGGCTGCGCCGCCGGCGCGACCCGGCCAGCGGCCTGGTGTTGTGGGACCTGTCCGGGCCTTCACCCAGACCTCCGAAGTCTTGAAGACTTCGGAGGTCTGGGATAGAGGTCTGGGAAAAGACGGGCTAGATCCGCGCGGCGATCGCCCGCGCCATGTCCAGCGTGCTGGCATTGCCGCCCATATCGTAGGTGCGGACCTTCCCCTCGGCGATCACCGCCGCCGTGGCCCCTTCGATCTGCGCCGCCTTGTCCGTCTCGCCCAGCCACTCCAGCATCATCTTCGACGCCAGGATCGCCGCGATGGGGTTGACCTTGTACTGGCCGGCGTACTTGGGGGCCGAACCGTGGGTCGGCTCGAAGACGGCGTAGTCCTTGCCGATGTTGCCACTGCAACCGAAGCCCAGCCCGCCGACCATCTGGGCACACAGGTCAGAGATGATGTCACCAAAGAGGTTCGTGGTGACGATGACGTCGTAGTTGAAGGGGTTCCTCAGCAGCCACATCATCATCGCATCAATGTTGGCGTCGTCGAAGGCGATTTCGGGGTATTCGGCGGCCACCTTGCGCGCCGCGGCCATGAACACGCCGTCGGTCTGGCGCACGACATTGGCCTTGTGCACCGCGGTCACCTTCTTGCGGCCGTTCTTGCGGGCATACTCGAAGGCCGCGCGCACGATCCGCTCCGACCCGCCCGGAGTGATCGCGCGCAGCGAGATCGCCGCGTCCTTCGGCACCTTCTCCATGCCCTTGACCGCGTAGAACTCCTCCGGCACCCGCTCGAACTCGACACCGATGTACATGCCCTCGGTGTTCTCGCGGAAGATCACCAGATCAATGCCGTCCTTGTAGTTCAGCGGGTTACCGGGGTAAGCCTTGCAGGGACGAAGGCAGATGTAGAGGTCCAGCAACTGCCGCATGCGGACGATGGGGCTGCGGTAGGAGTAGCCCTTCCCCTGCAACTCCGGGGCCAGTTCCTTATCCGCTACGTCCTTTCCCTTGGAGGTGATGGCCCCGAACATCGCGCAGTCGGTTTCCTTCATCAGGTTAATGGTCCGCTGCGGCAGGGCATCCCCCTCCTTGCACCAGAACTCCCAGCCGATGTCGCCAGGGATGTACTCGGCGTCCAGGTTGACACGATCCAGGACGATCTTGACCGCATCGAGCACATCCACGCCAATGCCGTCGCCGGGCAGCCACGCGATCCTGTATTTGGCCATAGCGCTTTTTCCTCCGTCGCTCGGTGAGATAGCGCGGCCATTATAACCGAGAAGCGTTGTGGAGACAAGCGTCGCGGGGCCGGGTGTTCGAAGCAGAAGCGATTTAGGCTACGCCGATGCTGCTTTTCCCGCCCGGAGTCGAGGCTTCAGCCGGTTTGAGCCACGTTTGCGCCGGCTAAAGCCTCGACTCCGTCCCCAGATTGGGATTTGCTT
>Ga0209018_1001218_pt1 | contig 21385 bp, 13 predicted proteins | sample YNPBryBLVA2012_FD_185814 | JGI IMG/M metagenome (GOLD analysis project Ga0209018, IMG submission 185814) | Anoxygenic and chlorotrophic microbial mat microbial communities from Yellowstone National Park, USA - YNP Bryant BLVA 2012 (SPAdes)... ...
ACGTGGCGTAAGGACTGATGAGCGTGCGATACCGAGACAGGCCCAGGGAGTCGTGCGCTGCGAGGGTATCATGACAATCAGCGCGTCTTGTTGCCCACAGGCTCGGCGGCAGCGCTCGTTGGTCCTCGTGATCCGAACAAGCGTGTCGACCGCGCGCAGCGGCCTGGGGTGGCGCCTCGTTGAGCTTGCGCGACGCAAACGCATCGATGAGGATGAGCAGCCCATGCGGAAGAGTCTCAGATGGTTCGCCGGCAGATTCGACTTCTCCATCGCGGGGAAGTGGCTGTTCCTCGGTGTCCTCGTGGGCTTGGTTAGCGGCGTGGGCGCGATTGCGCTGCAGTTCGGTCTGCAGGCCATCCGCGAGCTGACCCTCACCGGCCTCGTGGGGCTCGACCTCGGCGGCCCCGGCGGTGAGCCACCGGAGCTAGGCATCCGGCTGCACTCCTTCGTGCCATACCTGGTGGTTCTGGTCCCGGCGCTGGGTGGCCTGGTGGCTGGCGTGCTCGTGTTCTGGCTCGCCCCGGAGGCCGAAGGGCACGGCACCGACGCGGCCATCGACGCCTACCACCGAAAGCTCGGCCGCATCCGCGCTCGGGTACCCCTTGTCAAGATGGTCGCGTCGGCCATCACCATCGGCACGGGAGGGTCTGGCGGGCGCGAGGGGCCCATTGCTCAGATCGGCGCGGGCTTCGGCAGCTTCCTGGCGACGCGTCTTGGCCTGAGCGCTCGTGACCGTCGGATGCTCTTGGCGGCCGGCATCGGCGGTGGTGTCGGCGCGATCTTTCGTGCTCCGCTTGCCGGGGCCATCTTCGCAGGCGAGGTGCTCTACTCCTCGGCAGAGGTCGAGGCGGAGGTGCTGCTGCCGGCCATGGTCTCGGCCATCGTTGGCTACGCGGTGTTCGCCAGCCGCTTCGGTTGGGGGCACATGTTCACGGCAGCCGGTACGCACGGATTTTCGAATCCACTCGAGCTCGGGCCGTATCTTGTGCTCGCCCTGGTCGTTGCCGGCGGGGCGTTGCTCTACATCAAGGCCTTCTACGGAGCACGCTCTCTCTTCGCACGTGTTCCACTTCCACGCCCCTTTCGTCCGATGCTGGGAGGCGTCATCACGGGCGCGGTCGGGCTGACGCTCATCCTGCTCTTCGGTCAATCCCGTGACATCGGTGACGTGCTTTCGAGCGGCTACGGGGTCATCCAGCACGTCGTCGATACGGACGGCGCGGGCCTTTCGGTGGTGCTGCTCCTGGCCGTGGCGTTCGGCAAGATCATCACGACATCGGCCTCGATTGGCTCCGGGGGCAGCGGCGGCGTCTTCGGCCCCTCGATGGTGATCGGTGCGACGCTCGGCGCCGCGGTGGGCAACACCTTCCACGCCGTCATGCCAGGGGTCGTGCAGCACCCGATGACATTCGCCGTGGTGGGCATGGCCGGGTTCTTCGCGGCGGCGGCCAAGACCCCGATCTCGACGGTGATCATGGTCAGTGAGCTGACGGGCGACTACGCGCTGCTCGTACCGAGCATGTGGGTCTGCGCCTTTGCCTTCCTCGTGAGCCGCGATTGGACCATCTACCGCAGCCAGCTCCCATCGCGCGGGCTGGTGTTGCCGCAGACAGGAGCTGCAACCCCCGAGGCGCTGGCGCATCTCCGGGTCGGCGACGTCTTCCGTCGAGAGCGGCGCTTTGTCCAGGTGCGGCCGACCATGTCGTTGCAGGAGATCATGCGCGCCTCGGAACCAACGCGGCAACGAGTGTTCCCCGTGACGAACGAGGACGGAGTCCTCGAGGGCGCGTTCCGCATCGACCAGCTCATCCACGCCGTGCAGGAAGGCAAGGCGTCCGTGGCGCGTGAGCTTCTCGGTGACCGCGTCTTCTTCGTGCGTGAGAGCGACACGATCGAGCGGGCGCAGCTCATGCTTCGCAACAACAGCCTCGAAGAGCTGCTGGTCGTCGTGGACGGAGCCGATCAGCGTGTCGTAGGCATCTTGACCATGGCCGACATCCTGCTGGCGTACCAGCGCACGTTAGGTGCTTCCAGGTCATCGTGACGCGGTCCGTCCGCGCAGCTTGGCGATTGGCTCGCGATGCTGCGCCAACTCGGCGGCACGCACAACGCCGCGACGGGGTTGGATGAGGTTCGATGGGCTGACGGATGCTCCACGCCGCGTGACGGCGCGTCGGTTCGCGAGGTTGCACGGCGCGTGAGAACCTACGCCACATCTCAGCGCGCGAGCTGCGAACCGTCGAACAGCGCGGGGTAGCGTGCGCGCGCCGGCATGGGCGGTGTGGACGGGAGGTCCGTGGACTCGAGGATGGGGCGGGTCGGCTCCAGCTCCGTGAGCATCGAGGTCATCCGGAGCTGGCCTCCGCGCGTGGGGCACATCGGCAGATGCGCTCTGGTCCTTCGCCGTCGCCCACGGCGACCGCCACGCCCCCGTGCAGGGTCGGGGGGCCCCGGATTGCGTCAAGCTGCTTCGCCCGTGCAACCGCCCCCCTTGAGAGGCCACCGGACGACGCAAGGCCGGCAAACGACCTGTCGACGTGGTAGGATGCCGGCGCTCCGGAAAACGGAGCGACCATGCGCGGCATCGGTCCAGCCCGACGCCGGCATTTGCGAGCGGCCTCGCGACGTGATAGCGGCTCGCGGACCTTACCTTGACGATTCGACACGTGCCTCCGAGTAGATCGAAGCCGAAGAGCATGCATGAGTCCTCCCCCGACGACGCGCCGGAGCGGAGGAATACGGCCGATGGGTCGAGATCCAACGACGAGGCGCAAGCGCAACCGGACGCACGCGGGGCGCAATACGTTCCGGTTCAGCTCGACGACAGCCGGATGGATCCCGACGCTATCAGGGTGGTACGACGGCTGACGCGGCACGGGCACGTGGCGTACCTCGTGGGGGGCGGGATACGCGACCTGCTTCTGGGGTGTCGTCCGAAGGACTTCGACGTGGCGACTGACGCGCGTCCGGAGCAGGTCCGGAGGCTATTTCGGAACTCGCGGATCATCGGGCGCAGGTTTCGGCTCGCGCACGTGGTGTTCGCGGACGGCAAGGTCATCGAGGTGGCCACGTTTCGGCGCAACCCGGAAGGCCCTGTCGACGACGGCGGCAACGGTGCGCCGAATCCGGAGGAGCTGCTGATCCGGAGCGATAACGCTTTCGGAGAACCGCACGAGGACGCCAGGCGTCGGGATCTGACCATCAACGCGCTGTTCTATGACGTGGACACGCGCCAGGTGATCGACTTCGTCGGGGGCATGAACGACATCCGTCGTCGCGTGGTGCGTACCATCGGCGATCCTGAGGTGCGTTTCCTCGAGGATCCGGTGAGGATGGTTCGCGCCATCAAGTTCGCGTCGCGTCTGGATCTCGGGATGGACCCGGACCTGTACGATGCGATCGTGCGATGCCGTGGCGCGATCACCCAATCGGCGCGTCCGCGGCTGCTCGAGGAGGTGCTCAAGGTGTTGCGGTGCGGTGGTGCGCACCGGGCGTTCTGGCTGATGTGGGAGACGGGACTGCTCCATGTGATCGCGCCGGAACTTGCGACATGGCTGGATGAGGACGCCGCGCGCGATGCGGATTCGGGCCGGGTCTGGCGCATCTTGCAGGAGGTCGACCGCATGACGGCGCAGCAGGGGCGTCCGCTTCCGGACCTGACGTTGTTGACGGTGCTGCTCCTGGCGCCGTTGAACGAAGCGGTGGAGGGTCATCGAGACCGGACCTCGGCAGCCCTGGAACACGCGGAGCCGCTGTTTGTGAGGCTGGCGATGCCGCGGCGGTTGGCAGACGGTATCAGCAGGACGGTAGCCGCCTTGCCGCGGGTGGCGTCGGGTCGCCCGGGGCGTTTCGCGCGCTCCGAACTCTATCCGGTAGCGGTGCAGGTGGCGTCGATCGATCGCGCTGCATCGACGTAGCGGCGACACGCAACGCTCGCTTCCGGAAAGCGGAGGATGGGCGCTGCGCCGGAACTCGCCCCCGGTCCGTTGCCGGACGCGGGTGCAATCGTCGGGCAAAGGGGGGAAGGAAATCGCTGCGCGACGTGCGCGCGGGAACGTGGTAACGGAGCGCGGGCGATCGCATCGAAGAGCCCTGAGGAGTGCATTCATGCAAGACAGGAACGTAGGATTTCTTGGCGCAGGCAACATGGCCGGGGCGCTCATCAAGGCCCTGCTGCAGGCACATGCAACGCCGCCCGAGCGCATTCTTGCCAGCGATGTCCGCGAAGACCGCCTCGAGCAGGTCCGCCGCGAGTACGGCGTCGGGATCACCGCCGACAACGCGGAGGTCGTGAAGTTCGCAGACGTGCTCGTACTGGCGGTCAAGCCGCAGGTCATCGACCGAGTCCTTCCCGTGATTGCGGCCAACCTGAGGAAAGAAACCCTGGTGATCACCATCCTGGCGGGCGTGCGCCTCGCCGCCGTCGAAGCCAGGCTTCCGCCGGGCGCCCGCCTGGTGCGCGCGATGCCGAACACGCCGGCCATGGTCCTGGCCGGTGCCACGGCCATCGCCGCCGGAACGTATGCGTCCAAGGAAGACATGCGAACGGCCAAGGAACTGTTCGACACGGTGGGACGGACGGTCACGCTCGACGAGACGTTGCTCGACGCGGTGACGGGCTTGTCGGGCAGCGGGCCAGCGTATGTGATGTTGATGATCGAAGCGCTGGCCGACGGCGGCGTGAAGGTCGGTCTGCATCGGGAGACCGCGTTGTTGCTGGCCGCCCAGACGGTGTTCGGCTCGGCGAAGCTGCTGCTCGAGACGGGCGAGCATCCTGGCAGGCTCAAGGACATGGTGACCAGCCCTGGCGGCACGGCCATCGCGGGGCTGCACACGCTCGAGTCTGGCGGGCTTCGCCGGACGCTGATGGACGCGGTGGAGAACGCGACACAGCGCGCAGGCGAGCTGGGTGAGACGATGGAGCGGAAGCTGATCGCGAACGGCACGCCGCGTTGATGTCCTCGTGAGCAGGCACAGGCGGCGCAGACCAGCCATCGGACCGGGACGGTCTCAGGATGTGCCGCGTGGGCTGCATCGCGGGTCGCAGGCCTACTCGGTCCAGTCGATATCGGATGGGCCCATGGTCCGGTAGTGCGCGTCGATGTAATCGATCAGCTCGCGCCACCACGTCTCCATCTTTGCACCATGCGGGCGGTTGCTCTCCGAGTAGAAGGTTCCGCGGATGCATTCGGCTTCGCCGTCGGGTCCGATGCGGCACCGTCCGTCGACGTACACGATGATGGCCTTGGGCAACCGGGATGCGGAGGAGTCGGCCGGGCTGTTCATCCAGTTGCGGAGGAAGACAATGGCAGCGCCCAGGTCCTCCGGGGTCTGGCCGTAGCCGTGCAGGAGGTAGATGACCGGATAGCGGACGTTCTGCTGGTCGGCATGGGCATAGCCGGGCGGGAGGGAGATCTGGACCGAGCCTGTTCTTCCGAGGGAGTCGGTGAAGGAAAGGGTGCAATTTCCGACGATCTCGCAGTACTCGGCGCCTTCGACGGGAGAGGCCTGGCTGTCTGCGGCCCACCACCGGGGCGCGTCGGGCCACCTCGACCCGACGAAATACAGCGCGGTCTGAAGGCGTCGCGTGATCTCGTCCGGCGTCCCGACATGCTGGCCGGCGCCGTTGGCCACCTGCTTGGGCGAGGGGTCGATCGGTCCGTAGCGCTGCATGACCACGCCGGGGATGTCTTCCCAAAGCATGGCCCCGGGCACGAAGTGCATGGTGTCACCAGCGATCTGCCCCGGCAGGTTAGTGAAGTCGGTGAAGTAGGCGAGGCCACGGCCGCGCGCGGCGAGCCCTCCGGTGAAGTGATTGCCAGCGACCAGGAAGTTGAACAGATCACGGGTGCCGCCGTCGGCCCAGAAGTCCAGCCGTTGCAACGCCGCGTCGGTCATCGGACCGCTGGGCACGTTCGGCGATTGCTGGCGGAACACCGCGCGCGCGTCGCGCTCGAGAAACGTGCGCAAGCCGTCGGACATGGTGAACTTGCCGTCCCCCTCGCCCACGTCGTACGGGCTCTGGGCCGTGCTCGGCACACCGTCGAGTCCGACATCGTCGAACGGCTCCCCTTCGTCGTACCTGCCATTGCCTTCGAGACCCGTGGGGTTGTACTGGTAGTCGTAGTCGTCGCCCGCGGGGTCTTCCTGGACGCCTGGCTCGTAGCCGGGCTCCTCCGTGGACCCCAAGCCGTCGGTGCCGACATCGCGATACGGCTCGTGACCACTCCGGATGACGGGCTCGTTTTCGTCGCGGACGCCATTTCCGTTGTAGTCCACGGCGAGGCCGATCTCGACAGGGCGGTTGTTGCCGTCCGGGGTCCAGGTGTTCGACCAGGGCGACAGCGCGTCGTTCTGCGGGGATCCATCGCAGAACGTGATGACCGGCCACGAGCCCTTGGGGTTGAACTCATCGTCGAAGTAGTTCTGCAAGACCTCGGTCTCGGCACAGCGTTCGACTGGGCAGGCATTCCAGAGCTCGTTGAGCTTCTCCTTGTCCGGCGCTCCGTCGTAGGGCTTCACATAGACCAGGCACTCGTGGCCGGGATGGTGGCCGACGACGGCGGGGCTGTCGGCGGGAACGCCCGCGGGCAAGGATGGGGCGTCCGGGTCGCTGCTCTGGCCGAAGGGGTTGCCGTACATGTACGCGAGGTCGCGCATGAGCTGCACGTACTCCTCGCGGTCGAAGCCGCCGCCGGTCCCCACGTTGGGGAATTCGTACCACCAGCGATTGAACGTCTGAGGATGCTCGTACGGCCATCGAGGCTCGGGCATGGACGCTTCGGTCGAGGGGACGTGGTCGCCGTCGTTGGGAGGGAAACCTGCGAGTTGGTAGCGCTCGATGCTGCTCAGCAAGTAGGTCCAGTCCGAAGGGCCGCCGAGCGGACCGACGACATCGAACAACTCGTGAAATCGAGTTCCGAAGGACGCGCTTCCGCCTCCACCCATCGACACACCGACCACCGCGCGGTGTGTCAAGCGCCGCTTGAACGTTCTGGTGCCGCCGTCGTTCTCCGCTACAACCTGATAGGTGCCGAGCCGAGGCGCCTTGAAGGAAAACGCCCAGACGCCGTCGACCTGGATGATCGCAGGGTCGGCAATTGGAACAAGGCGCGGCGTGACGGCTCCCGGGCCGGAGTACACGACATGCACGTGGCGCATGCGAGCAGCCATGGGGATCCGAGCAGGGTTGATCGGGATGGTGAACGGGATCTCGCGAGGAAGGCGCTTGTTCGCAGGCCCGAACGTGATGGCCGGACCGAGCGCCACATGCCCCTCCACGGTCATCGTGCTGCCGCATCCAACCGTCGCGTCGAAAGCGTCGACATGCCAGTACATGGCCCCGCTGTTCGGCGCGTCGGCACCCGCCTGCAGCGAGATCGATGCCCCGGTCAGGCCCTGTGATCCCTTGATCGTCGTGCCGGCCGCAAGGTGCCCACCGGTCTGGCCCGAACACGGCGGCAGCGCGTCGTCGAGCACGTGAACCGGAAGCTCGGCGACCGCGTCCGTGCCGTCGCTCAGGGGAAGGCTGGCCGTGATGGTCGCGTCTCCGGGCGTCGCCGTGTCGGGTGCGTGGACTTGCACGGCGATGCGCGCATGGCGCAGGTCGAACGTGACGGACGCTGGCGCCTCCACGCGCCCGGGCTCAGACGATACGAAAACGAGCGTGTCAGGCTCGCACAGGTCGGGGTCCACGGCGACGTGGAGGGTACGGGTCTGGCCTGGTTGGAGAAAAGCCACAGCCGGTTCGAAACGAACCCGAACGAATGCGGGCTGGGGGGTCTCGCACTGCTCGCCCGGGTAGAGTGTGACAGGTTCGGGGCCTGCATCCGCTGGGGCGGCTGGGGTAGAGGGGGGTTCGTCGGACCCGCAGCCCAGCAGACCGGCACCGGCGAGGATGGCAAGAAAGGTCGCGAAGGTCGTGCGCGGCATACAGCCTCCTGACATGGGTGGATCGTGCTAGGGTATCTGCCTCGGCGGGCGTTTGGCAAACGGTTGCGGGCGGCGTGGGGACGTCTGGTCCGACCGAGTTCGGAACGAAACCAGACGGGACGCATTCCCCCACGGCGGACTTGCGTTCGGCCGCGCATGGTTCCCATCAGGGGAGGGCAGCCCTGGTTCGGCGGAGCCGGGCACACGCACGGCCTCATCGACGGCGACACCACTGCGATATTGCGTGGGTACGCCCGTCGGAAGCCACCAGGCAGATGGGTTCCCGAACGCCTGGCCGCGATCGTCGCGGCTCCGGATGCCAAGCGGCCGTCAGGCGGCAGAAGCCTTGCACGACAGACGCGGCCATGTTCCGGAGTCAAGGAATCCATGGCTTGGCGAATGAGTGCTCGTCTCGCAGCGCGCGCCGTTCAGCAACGGAAGCACCAGACCTTGCGTATCGCCGGCTTCGGTCGCCTCGACGGGTGACGCCGCCCTCTCAGCCAGGCTAACCGCACGGGGGTTGCACGACAGACCCGGCCCTGAGGTCACGCCGAGGACCGGGCCTGTGAGCTGATGCTGAAGTATCAGCAGCGTGGTGACCGACGCATCCTCCTTGCGCCAACCAGCCCTGCAAGCGCGATTGCCAGCCAAGCCCCCGCGACGGGCTTGCGCTCCGCCCCGACCGCGCGGCACCCGCAGCCGCCTTCATCGCCCGCCGACTCGGCCTCGGGCGCCGCCGGTGCGGCGCCTGCTGCGCCCAACGCCCCGGCACCTCGCACGCCTGCTGTTCCAGCCGCGCCTGCTGCGCCTCCGTTCCCCGCGCTTCCACCATCGCCCTCGGGCACACAGACCTGGTTGATGCACACGTACCCTTGCGCGCAGTCGGAGGGCACGTCGCAGCTATCGAGACGCGCCCCAGCCTCGCACCGGTACGGCACGCAGCTCGTCTCCGATCCGTCCGGCTCCTGGACCGTGTAGGCGTCCTTGCACGTGGGGGAAGCCGGCGCACACTCGCCAGTCTGCACGTTGCACACTGCGCCTGCCACGCAGTCGGCCGTGCTCGCGCAAGCCGTGAGGCAATCCGTCGCCGCCTGGTCGCAGAGATACGGCGTGCAGTTCTTCGCAACCGACGGCTGGCAGGTCCCCGAGCCCTCGCATGCATGGGCCATCACGCTCGCGCCATCGCACGTGTCGGCGCCGCAGCTCGTGCCCGCGGGCGCAACCTGGCGGCATGCGCCCTGGCCGTCGCACTTGCCATCCGCGCCGCACTCATCCGTGTCCGACGCCTTGCACACGCCTTTCGGGTCGTCACCGCCGGCGAGCACGTTCTTGAACGAGCCGTCGACGTCTCCGGTCTTGATGGCCACGCAGCTCTTGCACGACTCGGTGCAGGCGCTGTCGCAGCACACGTTTTCCACACAGTGACCGGAGGTGCATTCTTGGTCGGAGGAAGACGGCTGGGGAGTACACCCGGATTGCACGGCGTATCGCTGGCACGCGCCCGCGCCGTCGCAGAGACGGTTCTGCTGGCAGCTCGGCGAGCCGTCATCCGTGCACTCGTCTTGCGGGTCCGTGCCGGCCTCGATGGCCCCGCACGTTCCGTTTTCGCTGGAGCCCTTGAGCGCGGCCGAGCATGCCTGATACAAACCGTCGCAAGCTGTGTCGCAGCAGGAGCCGTCCACGCAACGGCCGCTCTCACACTCTCCATCCGTCGTACACGCCGTCCCCACCGGTTGTCTGCTCAACAGGAACACGTACGCCGAACCGGAGTCGGGTCCCTTGTCGTCGTGGCCGTGCGCGCCGACCACGGCCGTGTCGCCCGAAACCGACACCCTATACCCGAACTTGTCCTGACTGGCGCCGTCGGAGGCAACCAGCTTGGCCTGCTCGGTCCACACGCCGCCGCTTCGCACGAACACGTACGCCGAACCGGAATCGCTCCCTTTGACGTCGTCCCAGAGCGCGCTGATGACGACCGTGGCTCCCGAGATCGACACCGATGCCCCGAAGGCATCATCAGTGCCGCCGTCGGAGGCCAGCAGCTTGGCCTGCTGCGTGGCGAGCAGCGGGTCCACCACCACGGGGTACCGCGCGCTCCGGTCGTCGAACCGGATCTCCACCGTGCCGTCCCTCACGACCAGACGTGACGGCAGCTCCCGCCCGTCCGCGTCTCGCACCACCAGCCCCGTGTACCGCGCACCTCGCGCCCGTCATGCACCAACCTGACCCAACCGCCTCCTGCGCCTGTCCGCGTCTGAACCCTGTGAACCCCCAGGCGGAGCACCGTCTCGCCAGCGCATCCCACCGAAGCCGCCAGGTCGATCCCGTGCCTCCAACCCGTCGAGACCGTTGACCTACCACTCGGTCAAGCGGGCACCGGAACTCGTCGTTCGCGCGTACTGCACGCGATTGCCCGAACCCGCCGGCTCGGCCAGCCCAATCGACCACAGCGCCTGCCCCTCCCAGCCATACCCCACCAGCTCCAAGCGCGCACGCCAGCCCCTATCGAGGCCCGCCGAACCAACCTTGACCGCGCCCTCGGAGAAGCGCGCTTCGAAGCCGTGCCCCGGGTTGCGCGCCGCCCACGCCCGGGGAATCGCCTTCGCGGCTCACCGCGTACTCACGCGGCCAAGTGTGCTCGCGGTCGCCCGCGGCTGCGCAGCCAGCACCCCATGCCGTCACGCCCAGGCCAGCGTCTGGCGAGGCGTTCGGACACAGCTCGCCAGGCTCGCCGTGCGACGCGCAACCGAGCGCAACAAGCGAGATGGCTGCGGCTGATGGCGATACGGATACTCGTCTCCCCCCGGACATCGTCTCCTGCTTGTGCCTTGCATGCATGTCTGCAAACGCAGACTACGTGCCATGCGAACGTGAGCGTCCCGCGTGGTCAAGACCGCATCGCAGCGCCCCCAGGGGCTTTGCGTTGCGGCCAGGGTTGGTCGCCATCTTGAGGACCAGTCCAAAGCCCCCGGCGTCCACTGGGCAATCGTCCGGATACGCATCTTGGTTACGCGGCTGTCCGCTACGTGCTCGGGAACCTCGACGACGCCGCGTTCGACCAGGTCGTGGGCAAGTGGCTCCAGGACAACCGCCCCTCGTTGCAGGTGCCGGGCTTGGCCCTGGATGGCAAAGACCTCGCGCGGCAGCGCGGACACTTACAACAAGGCCGTGCATCAGGTCAGCACGCTGCCGCATTATGATGACACGGCGTTGGTGCAGCATCGCCGTGCAAGACAAGACCAACGAGGCCACAAGCGTGGAGTCACGGCTGAACGGAGGAACATCCGCGAAGGCGTGGTCACCGGCGATGCGATGTTCACGCAGGGCCAAACCACGCCCCTTGTCGTGCAGGACAAGCAAGGTGCCCATCTGCCCGTGCGAACGAACCATCAACCCACGCTGCACCGGGACATGCAAGACGTGCACTTGGAGGCTTTCCCCCGAAGACCACGCGACGCTCGAAAGGATCATGGGTGATGGTCGAATCGACTTTGAGAACGTCCTGCGGTCGCCGGTCTTGGTCACCTCACTTCGGTGCAGACCAACTCATAGCGCCGGTTTTGTCCAGGGTCCCACGCGATGAGCGGAATAGCTCGCGCATGGGCGGGCGCGATGCCTGCGGTCGGACCCGCGAGGTCGGGTGCGTGCGCACGTGTGACGATTGCGTCGAGACAGGTCCAACCGTCCCCCATGCGCACGCGCGCGCGCACGCGGCCCCCAAGGGTCGATCCGGCGTGACTCTCGAGGTCGATGGACGGCACCGTAGGCAGGTCCACGAGCCACCCGTCCTGTCCCGACGCACAGCGCGCCGGCAGCTTGCCGTCGAAGTCGGCGCGTCCAGCGACGACCGGCACACCGAGGGTACCGGTTTCCGGGTCGACGGGCAGGACGACCCAGAGGGTGTTACCGAGAGAGTCGGCGGAAACCGTAAAGAGGCCCACGCCGCGGCCCGACGCACGACGAACCACCGTCACGTCTTCGGTGGAGGCCGACCCGACGCGTGGGAAGCTGGCGACGTGCCGGGCCGCGCCGGTTCGGTCGGCAGCCCACAAGGACGTCCTGTTGCCGAATCGCTTGGCGAGCATGTACCAGCCGTCATCGGTGCGAACGGCGGAGTCGACGGCCGGGAGGCCCGCGGGGTCGGTCGTCACGATGGGAAGGGGAGCCTCGCCGGGGCTGACGGCAAAGACCTGGCACTGCGTGGGCAACGGGCACCAGGCGATGACCGCAGCGCGGCCGGAAGGATCCAGGTCAGCGGTGGTGAGGTTGGCGATGCGCAAGGCAGCAATGCTGGCATCGGACCAGGGCGGCGTGCTGACCGCGGTGGACCACGGTGCAGCGACGGGATCGTAGGGGTCTTCGACGCGGATGACGAACTGTCCTGTGCGGGACCAGTCTGCCAACCGGGCGCCCCATGCGTACGCCCGGAAACGGAAGTCACCGTAGTCACGACCGGCACCGAACCCCACGTCGTCGGGGCCGGTGGTCGGGACAGGGACGTTGAGGAACGGAACCCATCCCAGAGACCGCGGGTCGTCATCGAGCCTTCCGAGGGGTGCGTGGGGCGGGATCCGCACGCGCGCAGGGGCGGGCGCAGAGGGCGGGCTGGACGTCGGCAACGCGGGAGGGGAAGACCGTCCGGTGGGGAAACAGCGCAGCCGCACGCGACGAGGGGCGGAATAGGGTGGGTTGGTGATCGTGGGCGACAGCGGGGCCTGCTCGGAAGCGGGGCCAGCCTGAGATGCCCCCCAGCCAATGCGCAGCAGGTCGCCTACGACACAGCCGACGGGGGAGCAGGACCGCGTCGTATCTTGCGATTCCCGAAAGTCCACCGGCATGTCGAACGCGGTCCAGGTCATCCCTCCGTCGATGGTTTCGAGGCTTTCGCCGGACTTCTTCCACACGAGCCCAAAGCGTCCCGACACGATCATCGTGCCGGATGGCGGCTGCGTGACGCCTACGCGCACGGCTCCCGTGGTGTCGATTTGGACGCCCACGATGGGCCCGCCGGCCTCGACCCAGATGCCGATGACCCCGGGCTTCAGCTCCTGGGCGCCCTGTAGCCACAGTCCGCGGCGGACCAGCGAAGCGGTGCGCGAGGGCACGGCTGCGAACGACAGGGGCCTGGTGATGGCCCGGGCGCCATCGAGCAACACGAGGCGACCTTCGGCGCCGGGGCGCGGCGCTACGACGACAGCGACCCGGCCGTCGGTCAGGGACACGACGCGTTCCGCGCCGGTGTCTCCTTCGAAGCGCAGCTCACGGAGGCGGCCATGGGGGTCGCGCACGCAGTAGGGTGTGGCCCCCATGGGCGCGGGGTAGGCAGAGCCTGGGCAGGGCGCACGCACGACGACGGAACCGTTGGCGCTTGGGAACACGGCGCAAGGTTCATCCCACTGGAGGACGGGGCGCAGGGACATCCGGTCGGACAGCTCGAACAGCGTGGTGGCGCCCAGGCTCTTCCCGCAGGCGAAGCCGACGCCGGACCCGAGCCGGATGCCCTGACACGATGTATACGAATCGGGATATGCGTCCTGACGGATCGATAGGATCCTGCCTTCATTCATGTCAACCAATGCAACCGATCCACGGTGAGCGACGACGGACACGCCATCCCGAACCGGATAGCCTTGCAACACGGCGAGGCGAAGAGGGCGCCGTCCGAGGGGGAGAGCGGGCGCCGAGTCGCTGGCGTCGGAGGAGGTCGGCTTGTCCTGCCCGGAGGACGTCCCCTGGTCGACAGCGCTCCCATCGGGTCCAACGACAAGGGCTCGGGTGGCCGTACGGACGACGAGGTTTGCGCCATCGAGGTCGAAGCGTGCGACATCGCCCGGGATGGGAAGTGGAAGCCAGGTGGCACCGCCGTCGAAGGTCGTGAGCGGGCCCCGGAGGTCGGCCACCACGGCGCCGCGCCAGGAGTCGGCGAACAGGGCCGGCCCATAGCGCCAGGGCAAGGGCAGAGGCCCGGTGTCCAGCCACGCACCGTCGGACGGATCGAACGACAGCAGCCCGGCGGGAGCGCGCGCCATGCGGACGTAGACGCGGTCGAACGCGGGGATGATGTCGGTGATCGTCTGGGGAAACCGGAGCAGTGGCTGCAACCTGGCCAGCCAGGCGTCGGCACGCCAAACCTGGGTGCTGGCCGGGCTGGTCGCGGCGAAGAGGAACCCGCCCCCCAAGCGAGACGGAAGCTCCACCGAAAGCAGCTTGGATTGCCCGGAGGGAAGTAGTTCCTGGGCGCGGCTCAACGCGCCGTCAGGCCGCTCGGTGAGGCGCATGTTCATCAGGAGAAAATGCCTGGAGCCGTCGGGCGCGACGCTGACGGGACGGGTCGAGGCCGGGATGTCGGGCACGACACGGGCTGGGCGGAGAAACTCGGGAGGCAACCCGGGCACGCCGGCGGGTGGAGCAGCCGGAAGATTGGCGGGAACGGTGGACGCGCACCCGCCCGCGACCAGGGAGAGCAGCATCAGGGCCGGAGCGAGGGTGCGCATGACAACGATGGTAGCGCGTGTCGACACGACGGCGAAGCCCGCGTGTCCCACGGTCCCGACAAGAGGGGTCAGTTGATCCAGGTAAACCGTGTCTTCTCGTCGGCAAAGCCCTGGGTACCCCAGATGCGGAAGATGATCCGCGCGTCGCAGGTGGCGAGGTCGACAGGACCGTAGACCCTCGAATCCAACGGATAGAATCGATTGTCGGAGACCAGGAACACGAACCCGTCCTGGATGGTGCGCTGGATCGGCTCCGGCGCGGAAATCCCTTCCAGGGCCCGATTGCCTCGCTTGTGGGCCACGCTCCCCAGTTCCTCGACGTCGCAGCGCATCTCGACCGGTGAGCCCGTGTTCGGATCGTTGACCACGAACGTCGGTTCGGCGCATCCGCGCTCGATCGACGCGTAGTTTCCGTTGACCTTCAGGCGGCCGCCCTCGATGACGAGGGTGTCGCCGCCTTCAGCGGCGATGCGTCCGATGATGAACCTACGTGGCTCATCGGGGTCGACGCATCGCACGAGCTCGCCGAAGCCCGGGCGCTTGGCGTGAAAGAGGAGCACGATGTCGCCGGGAGACAGGGAGGGAGCGATGGAGGCGGCGAGCACGGGGTCATCGGACGGCACGACCCACACCTTGACGACGAGCCATCGCAGCAGGCCGCCGACGACGCCCAGCACCAGTGCGGTCCACAGTAGTCCCTTGGCGAGCTTTCTCAGGTCCACGAAAGCATTGTAGCGCACTCCGGGAGGCCACCACGAATGTTGGGGCCGAATAGGTCACGGTCGTTGAATCGACGCGACCTCGAACATGGCTACGGTCGATTCGGACAGCGCCTGGTAAGCCGCGATGGTGCCCTCCGGGTCCTGGCGATAGTCTTCGATTCCACGTCGGAGGAGGGCGGAGAGGAAACGTTCGTGACGCAGTGCACTGGCGACAAGCCAGGGGGCGCACCGTGCTTCCGAGCAGGTGGAAAGCACGGACTGCTGGGCTGCGAGGGCGTTGGAGGCATGACCTTCCTGGAGCCAGGCCCGGCCCAGGGCGTGCGCGACTTCGGGGTCGTCTTGCACGTCGCCCGGGGCACGCTGGATCGCGGCGATGGCGAGGCCCGGCGCGTCGCGGTCGAGGTACAGGCCGGCCAGGCGCAGGAGGCTGGCGCGGTCCGACGGGTTGCGGGCGACCTCGGACTCGAGGGCTCCCAACGAGTCGGGCAAGCGCGACGCGCCCACCAGCGGCGCCTCCCGATGCACCCCTGCGGAGGCCCAAAGCCCCAACGAACCGACGAGCATGACGGCACTGACCAGAAGCTCTCTCATCCTCATCACCCATACGGCCGCCGTTGCGTTGTCTTCCCTCTAGCGTCGCGGCCAGGCACCCCAGACACCATGACTCGGCGGAAGTTCCCCGTGCATCGGAGGTAGGCCGGGGAGGCCATGAGCAGCGCGGGTCGGGCTCGTGCTTCGGGACCGCCCTGCCGGGTGTCGGGGACGGGCGATTCGCGAGGACTCCTTGCGCGCGCAAGGCGCGTTGCCGGCCTTCGTTTTTTCTGGCGACGATGCCATCGATGTGCGCGATGCTCCAGGCATGGTGGCACGGCGGGTCAAGGCGCTCTCAGACCAGTTCGACGAGACACTCGTGGTGGAGGCGGAACGCAAGGTGCGCGAGAACGGGGCCATGGCCCCCAGCAAGCTGCTTCCCAAAGGGTTGTCGCGCGCGGGCCAGGCGCTGTTTCTCGAGGCGCTCGGCCGACGCGGTCTGGAGCATACCGGCAAGCACCTGCGCGTGCCCGTCGATGAGCAGGTCAAAGCGCGGCTCGCGTCGGACGGGCCGATCCCGCTGTCGTCGTTGGCGAAGCGCCTGGCAGGGGTGACGGCGGTGGAGGCCAAGCGTGCCGTCACGCGGCTCGTGTCGGCAGGGTCCGCCGTGTGGGTGATGCGCGACGGCAAGGACGTGGTCGCGCCACCGTCCGTCGATGCATTGTCGTCCGCAGACCTGGAGGTGCTGAAGCAGGCGGCTCGGAAGATCGAAACGATGCTGAAGTGGGTCAAGCCGAAGAAGGGAGTTCCACCGCGTACGCTGCTGCGCGACGACATCGGCAACGCGGCATGGTTGCTGTCGGCCAAGCCCGCACCGGTCGGGGCGAGGACAGCCGATGCGGAAAGGATGGTGTTGGACACCATCATGCGCCTCGCCGACGCGCGGACGGGGCTGGCGCGCGTGCCCGATGTCGTGCGTGCGGTGGGCGGGCAGGTCGCGCGAGAGGAGGCCATTCGCGCGATGCTCACGCTCGACCGGGCCGGCACCATCGAACTCCGGCCGGAGTCGGGAATCGGTCTGCTGTCCGAAGCCGACGCTGCCCTGTGCCCGCGCGGACCTCGGGCAGTACCATTGTCCTTCGTCCGCGTCGTCGAAGACGGGCCGCTTCAGGCCCGGCGCTGACCACACAGGAGCCCCCGATGGTGGCGTTGTTCAACACCGAGCACTCGGATCCCTGGGCCTCCGAGTTCGTCGACGTGGCAGAGCTCAACGCGCACGTGAGCGACGCCATCGCGTCCCACATCGAGCAAGTACGCACCCAGGCGCCCCGGGGCCCGGACGGACTCCGGTCGTCGAGCCTGCTCGTGCTCGGACCCGCGGGGTCGGGCAAGACGCATCTGTTCGCACGTCTGCGCAGGCGGTTCGGCGCACGCGCCAGCTTCGTGCTCGTCCGCCCGGAGCTGGGGCTGTCGACGACCCCGCGCCACATGCTCTCGGCGATCCTCGACTCTCTGTATCGCCGGTGCCATGGAATCGAGGCACGTCAGGTCGAGGCCGTCGTGGGTGCGCTGCTGGCCGCACTCGGTGACGGCGACCTGCGCTACCCGATGCTGCATCTCGACGACCTCCGGCGTGCAGGCGGACGCGAAGCCTTGGTCGAACGCGTCATGGCCGGCCTCGAGAAACGCTACGACGAAGTGCACGCCGACTACCTCGCACGGCTGCTCGCGTTCCCGTTCGCGTCACCGGTGGACCGCAGGGGCCTGCTAGCCTGGCTTTCCGGCAGAGAGCTGGAGGACGGGCAGCGCAGGCGTCTCGGCCTGCCAGGTGCGATCCCCGATCAGGACGTCCTTCCAGCGCTGCGGACCTTGTCGATCGCGGCCGCGTTCGGGGCCCCCGTGGTCGTGGTGTTCGATCAACTCGAGAATCTCGTGGGGGAGGGCGACGATGCCGAGCGGGTCCGCGCGCACGCTGGTCTGGTGTCGGAGCTGTTCGACAGCGTGCGCGGGCTGGTGCTGGTCCAGATGGCGCTGGACTCGGAGTGGAACGGGCGCATCAGGCCGTTGCTGTCCGAATCGCAGCGCGATCGGCTCGAAGCCCGCATTCTGAAGCTGGATCTTCCGCGCCCGGACGAGCGAGAAGCGCTGCTCGGAGCGTGGACCGAGGCAATACCAAGCAGCGAGCGCAAAGGCTACTTCCCCTGGCCGTTCGACGAGCCCACATGGGAGTCATGGAGAACGGCGTCCGGCGTGACGCCGCGCGCACTGATGGTCGCTTGCCGCGAGGCGTTCGAAGGCAGAGCTCCGGCCAGCCCCGGGCCTTCGGCATCGGTCGACCGCGATGCGTTGGACGACCGATTGGAGGCGCAATGGGCGGCGTACGTGCGGAACGCCAGGGGGGAGCTGCAGGACGCGGTGGGACAGAAGCGTGGCCTGGACAGGGAGCGCATCATCGCGGCCCTGCTTCGCGCGGCACGCCTGCTCGGTGGCAAAGCGGTCGCGCAGTCAGCCAGGAAGCCGGGAGACCTGGTCCTCGAACTCGAGGGGCGCTCGGCCGTCGTGTTCGTGGTCCAGCAACCCAATGCTCGGTCGGTGGCGTCGTCGCTGACGAAGGCCGTCTCCGCCGCCGCCTGCGGGCGCGTGGTGCTCCTGCGCGAGCGGCGTCTTGCGTTTCCGCCCACGTGGAAGTCGATCGCAGCCCCACTCCAACAGCTCGAAGCGGCGCCGGGCGCGCTGTGGCTGCACCTCGACGAGGAGCAGGTGGTCCATTTGCTTGCGTTGCACGACTTCCTGTCCTCGGCGAGGTCGCGGGACATCACCGACGAGCGGGGGGCACCAGTCGAAGACGAGAAAGTCCAGGCCTGGTTGTCCGGTCGTGCACAGGAGGCGCCCTGGGCGGTCGTCAAGGATCTCCTTGCAGTGGAAAAACCGACGCGGCGCGAAGCGCCGGCGCCGTCGGGACGAGCGACCGACGGGGTGTCGAACCCGCAGGGGCCGGCAGACCAGCGCGAGGTGGCGGATGGGCCTGCCCTTCGCACGCTGAGAGAACTGAGGGTCGCCAGCGTGGAACGCGTCGTGCGAGAGGTTCGCGCCTCGCACGCGGGCATGTCGCGTGCCGCCGTGGTCGAGGAGCTGCGGCGGTCGAGGCAGGCGGGCTGGGCTGGCACCTCCGTGGTGTTCATGCGGGGAGACGGGTCATGAGCGCGGAGATCTCGGTGACGGAGGTTCGCAATGCCTTGCGCTGTCCGCGCGTGTTTGCGCTGGGGCGGCAGCAGCGGCGCCCGGTCGCCTTTCCGGTCGGAGCGTCGGCCCTGGGCGCTACGTTCCATCGTATCGTGGAGGCGTTGGCCCGTAATGCCAGCACGCCGCCGGACACGTTTGCGCGCCTTGGACCGGATGCCGACCCCGGTCGTGTAGCGAGAGAGTTCCGCGTATGGGTGCTGAACGGACTGGTGCAGGAGCTCGCCGAACACCCGCATCTCGGAACCATGCCTGCCGAGGTCGACGATCTGGCAGAGGCGCTGCGCGCCTTCGCGGACTACATCGCAGGAGAGCTGCGGGCGTTCGGAGCGCGCCCAGCCGATGCGGCTTCTGCCCTGTTCCATCGCGCCGAGTTCGACGTCGTGGCCGCGGTCGACCTGCCTGGCGCTGCGCCGGTGCGGATCGGCGGACGTGTGGATGCAATCCTGCACCGGGCGAGCGGTGCGTTCGATGTGGTGGAGTACAAGCTGACGGACGAGGCGAATGCGGATCTGGACAAGGCTCAGGTGGCGCTGTACCGGTTCCTCGTTCGCAAGCAGACCGGGATCGAGGCCCATCCCGCGATTCTGCGCTTCGACCCGCTGCTGACCCAGACCCGCATCGACCCGGCGGAGGCCGACCGGCTGGTGGAGGCGCGCCTCCTGCCGTTGGTGGCGGACATGATGGGCTGGGCGGCGGGGAGCACGCCAGCGCCTCCGACCCAACGGACCGACCTCTGCCCAGTCTGCCCGATGCGCAGTGCATGCGCGGCCACCTACCCGGAACGGCTCCCGGTGCGCGACGATCCACCGTCGGGCGGGGCGCGGCCGCGGCCCGACCCGGAAGGGACGGTCGCCAAACCCGCGGTGTCGGACACCGCGGCTCAGACTGCGCCTTCGAGCGACCAGGAGGATGCGCTCGAAGCAGCAGGGATCGAGCGGCGAGTGCTGGAGGTTCTGCGCGCGATGGGCGTGCCGGCCACGGTCGTGGGCAAGCCGTCGGTGGGCCCCACGCTGGTGACCCTGCAGATCTCGGCAGGACGCGGCAGCGTACAGCGTCTCGACCGGGAGGCGACGGACCTGGAGCACAAGCTCGTGACGAACCACGGCATGCGGGCTACGTACGAGAAGCGCGGGGGGGTGCGTTTGGTGCAGGTCGTGCGCAGCAAGCCGAGGCGAGTGGAGTTGGGGCCGCTTCTGCAACGCAAGGCGGGCTTCCTGAGCGAGCGGCCCGGGCGGCTCGTGGTGGGCGAGACGATGGACGGCGACGTGCTCGTGGCCGACCTCGGATCGCCGACCTGCTGCCATCTGCTGGTGGCGGGCATGACGGGCAGCGGCAAGTCGGTACTGCTGCGCAGCATCGTCATCAGCCTTGCGCACTTCCACGGTCCGTCGGAGATTCAGTTCACGCTGGTGGATCCAAAGCGCGTGAGCTTTTCCGGGCTCGTGTCCGCGATCGGTTCGCACCTGTCCGACCCGGTTTGCCACGAATGCGAGGATGCGGTGGCAATCCTGGAGGGGCTGGTTGACGAGATGGAGGACCGCTACAGGGCATTCGCGCAGGCGCAGGTGGAGGACATCGATGACTACAACATGCAGGCGCCGGCATCGAAGCTGTGCCGGCGCGTGGTGGTGATGGACGAGTTCCAGGATCTGGTGCTGTCGAAAGCGTTGCGTCCGGCGTTCGAGGAGGCGGTGCAGCGGCTGGGGGCGAAGGCGCGTGCTGCGGGAATCCACCTGATTCTGGCGACGCAGCGACCGGACGCGAAGACGGTGCAGCCGGGGATCAAGGCGAACCTTCCGGGCAAGATCGCGCTCAGGGTGGAGTCGGCGGTCAACTCGCGGATCATCTTGTCCGAGGGGGGTGCGGAGAAGCTGCTGGGCAAGGGTGACATGCTGGCGGACTTGGGGCAGGGTCGCGTGCGGGCGCAGGGACCGGCCGCGTGACAGGGCGAGCGTGCTCAGCCCAAGACCTCCGGCGGACTGCCCGCTCGCCCGGCACCGCGCATCGCACGGCCGGCAACGCGAGCAGGAAGTGCGGGATCTGTGCACGGGCGACGAACGCAGCCGATGCCTGTCTCTCGAATTGCGGTGTTGGCACGCGGTGCGCGTGCTAGCCACGATGTCACGCGGCGCGAGGCCGTTGCCGCCGGGCCCAGCGTCCCGCGCCGATCAGCGGCTGGGCAACCAGCGTGTCATCACGCACGCATTCCGGTCTGCGAGCACCTCGAGGGCATGCCGATATGCCAGGAACGACTCGTCGAGGACCGCGGACCAAAGACCAACCGTTCGGTCCGCCAGCTCGCCAGGCGTCAGCGGGCCCAACCCATATTCCGCCTCGCGATGCGATGCCTCTTGCTCCTCGAACCCTGACGCATCCCCTCATATTACCCAGAAGATTTCAGTGAAAACTCGATGCTCGCGGATGATTCGATCGTAAGCCGCGACCAGCAGGCGGAACCAGTCC
>Ga0209018_1001219_pt1 | contig 21372 bp, 21 predicted proteins | sample YNPBryBLVA2012_FD_185814 | JGI IMG/M metagenome (GOLD analysis project Ga0209018, IMG submission 185814) | Anoxygenic and chlorotrophic microbial mat microbial communities from Yellowstone National Park, USA - YNP Bryant BLVA 2012 (SPAdes)... ...
AGAAGTACTCCTGCACTAGGTTCCCCTGTCCGTCGGTGAGCGCCCGGGTGGTGCCGAGGTGGTCATACAGATAGTAGTACTTCTCACGGACGCAGTTGGGATCACCCGGGTTCGCACGGTACTCCCGGCTGATAATCTCGTTGCCGATGGTATTGAGGGCGCTGATGTTGCCGTTCTCGTCGGTTTCCACCAACACATAGGCGTTGTCCCAGTAGTATTTCGTTGTCTCCCCATTTCTCGTCGTCTGACGGATGCGACGCCCCGCAAAGTCGTATTGCATCGCGCTGGCGCTCGTGTCTGGATGGGTTATCCCCAGCAGCCGGTTGCGATAGTCCCAAGTGTACGTGGTGGTCTGGCCGTTGGTTGTTTTTGTTCTCTGGTTGCCTTCGTCGTCGTACGTGAAGGAGGCGTACTGCCCGCAGGCAAGCATCTCGTTAGCGTTGGGGTGTGAGGATGCCTCCGCTGACTGAACGGAACATCGTGTCCGCAACAACGCGAAGGTTACTGTGCTGCGCTGATGCGTTCCATGTCCTCGGCGGAGATGTCAAAGTTGGCATGGACGTTTTTGACGTCGTCGTGTTCTTCCAGTTCGTCCATCAGGCCCAGCATCTGTTCAGCGTCTTTGCCGGTGAGTTTGATATAGTTTTCCGGAACCATGGTGACTTCGGCGGTTTCCAGCTTGAACTTGGCGCCGAGCGCCGCCTTGACGGTCTCGAAGTTCTGCTGGCTGGTGAGCACTTCAAACACAGAATCGTCGTCTGTCTTGACGTCATCGGCGCCGGCGTCCAGAGCGACGCTCATCACTTCATCTTCGGAAGCGGCGGTTTTGGCGATGGTGATGTAGCCTTTGGTGCTGAACATGTACGATGCGCATCCGGCGTTGCCGAGCGAACCGCCGCGGTGCTCGAAGATCTTGCGCATTTCCGAGGTGGTCCGGTTTTTGTTATCGGTCGTCGCCTCGACGATGACGGCGACCTTTGCAGGACCGTACCCTTCGTACACGACTTCCTCGTAGGTTGCGCCGGGGAGTTCACCGGTGCCGCGCTGGATGGCTTTTTTGATGTTGTCGGCGGGCATGTTGGCTTCGCGGGCGGTTTCGATCGCCTTGCGCAATCGGGGGTTGTTTTCGGGGTTGCCACCCTTCTCGCGTGCGGCGATGACGAGTTCGCGGATGATCTTGGTGAACAGCTTCCCGCGCTTGGCGTCGAGCGCGCCCTTCTTGTGTTTGATCCCTGCCCACTTGGAATGACCCGACATAGCGCCTCCGTGGTGACGGTGATTGAATCGGCAAGCAACATACAACCGACGCCCGCGGAACGGACGAGGGGTTGTGCCTGTTTGTGCGCACATGTACCAAATATATGCCGGCGTTGTCAAGCTAAAGCAGCGCCGGGGACCGGCGGTGGGCTGGACGGAGTGTCAGCGGGGACGTTCCGGCGTCTTTCCGGACCGCTTGCGTTCGCGGGAGCCGCCGTACATCATCAGCGCACCGGCGATGGACAGCAGTACGGCTGCGATTCCGGAGATCGGTACCGCCACACCTTCCGCGACCGCGATGTAGAAGGGGTGCGATCCGGTGAGCATGGAGTGGAAGCCGAAGCCGACTCCGAACAGGAACAGCCCACCTCCCGCGATGAGTTTGAGCATGGGGGGTCACCTCACAGTTTCAACGCAATGACGATGCCGCAGGCCATGGGGACCGCCAAGGTGCCGATGAGGCGGTTCCAGACCGGGTAGTTGAAGTCGCGCAGTTTGAGAGCGCAGCATGCAACGATCAGTACACCGAACGACACGACGAACACCGGAACGCCGACATCCTGCCAGATGTTGTGGCGCAGGAACAGCCACGTCCCGACCGAGACAAGCGACACGACGACCACCAGCAGCCGTCCCAGCCAGAACGCCAGACCATTGAGAACCACGGCGGGCAGGCCCAACGCGTACACCCGGAGTGACGCGGATGAAACCCCCAGCACCAGCAGCGCGTACCCGGCAAATCCCAGGAGGCAGGGGGTCTGGCGGACGCGCGCCTCGCGAATGAAACGCGCATGGAACGCCTCGAAAGTGACCAGGAAGGAGCGGCGCAGGTCCTCCAGCGAGTAGATGGCGGGTTGGCCGGCGGTGCGTCGGGCTGCGCCAGTGACGAGGGTTCTGACCGTGGTTACCGCGGCCCGCGTGTCTCGTAACGCCCGTTCCTGCGGCGAGAGTCTGGGCAGATACATCAGGGCGTACACCGCGAACAGCAGGATGATGATCAGCGCGGCTCGCATCGAGCGATGGCCGAATCGCTACTTGAACTCCAGGAATCCGACCACGCGGGTCAACGGCTGCACGAAGGCGATGCCGTTGCCGGGCTTGTCAAGCCGTGCTTTCTTGACGATGGTGTCGAACAGTGTATCGGTTTCCTCGGGTTTGGCGATGATGAACACCACTTCCTTCTCGGGTTGGATGAAGCTGCCCAGCAGCCCCAGCCGCTCGCGCACCCCGGTTCCCCGCGCGAAGTACATGGTCGCTCCGGCGGCGCCCGCCTTCAACGCCTCCTTGACGAGTTCGTCGGCCTTGCCGCGCTGTACGACGCAGGTGATGAGGTTGTACTCTGCCATGGTGTCCTCCCGTGCGGTCGATCCGCCGGATCCGTCCCCTGTATCGGGTATCTCCATGTATCAAACTCCGCGGGCACTGTCAACCCGCCGTGACCCGGGTCACTATCCCTGCTGGCGTGCCAGAGCGAACGCCACGCGCATGACATCCGACTGGCTGATCATGCCCACCACCCTGCGCTGTGCATCCACCACCGGCATGCGCACGATATTGTGCTGGTACATGACCATGATGGCGCGCATGACCAGGTCGTTCTCGCCGATACTGTGCACTTCGCTGGTCATGATGTCGTCCACCGTCAGGGTGTCGCACAGGTCAATGGTGGCATCGGAGGACGGCGTCCGGAGCGACTGGTTGCGTCGCTTTTCGATGAACAGCAGGAGGGTTTCCTCGGTCAGATCGTTGGTGTTGATGTTGAAGTACTGACCAACCAGGACTTTCAGCAGGTCCCGGATGCTGACCACACCGACCAGCACGCCCTCTTCGTTGACGACCGGCGCCGAGTGCAGCTTTCGTTCCAGGAACACCAGCAGCACGTTCTTAACAGGGGTGCCGCTGGTGACGGTGGTGACGGCACGCACCATGATATCCCTGACTTTCATGCGCATGCACCTCCAGACCGCAAACCCACCGCCATGGTACGCATGACGTCGGACTGGCTGACGATGCCCACCAGCGATCTGCCCCGGGTGACCGGCAGCCGGTGGACACGGCTGGTGAACATCATGGCGGCAGCATCGATGACCGGGGTATCCTCCCACACGAACTTGACCGCTGCGCGCATGATGTCAGCAACCGTGAGATCCTCGTTGATGCGCAGCGCCGACATCGCGGTGCTTAAATCGGCATCGCTGGCCTTGTCCAGCGACGGGATGAGCGCTATGTAGTTGGTCATGAACATTTTCATGACATCGCGGATGCTGACAATGCCGACCAGCGTCAGGTCTTCGGCAACCACCGGTGCGGAGTGCAAATGCTGCGAGCAGAACTCGCTGATGAGCCGGCTGACGGGCATGTCCTTTTTAGCGTAGAAGACACTCCGGGTCATGATCTCCGCCACGGTCATGGCATAGATGTTCATCGTGGTCCCTCCTGTTTGACGGAGCCCCGCGGTGCCGGTACGGGAGCGGAACGCAGCGATTGCAGGTAGGCGTCGGCGATCCGCCGGATGTCGGAATCGTCCGGTATCTCCTTGAGCAGCGGAACCGCCTCACAGGAAACCCGCGCGATGCCGCGGCCGGCGGCAAACTCCAGATCAAGTTTCAGGACATGTTCCCCGTTGCGGCCCGCCTGCGCGATGAGGGTACGCCCCACCCGCACCGGTTCCTTGAGGAGCGTCTGCGAGTGCCCACCCACTATGATGTCTACGTACGGGAACTGCGCAGCCAGTTCCCGGTCCCGGTCGAATCCGGCGTGCGACAGCACGATGAGCACGTCGTACTCGCCCGCGCGCGCGTCCGCAAGACCGCCGAGCACGGACCGGGCGTCGCGCATTTCCAGGTGTTTGGTGACCCGTTCCGGGTACAGAGCGAAGGTATCGGGATCGGTGATGGCAAGCACCAGGAACCGGATGCCGTCGCGCACGAGCAAGCGCTCCATGGGGGCGATGGTGTGGCAGGCGTTGTCTTCGCACCGGACGATGTTGGACAGCAGGAACGGGATGGCATCGCCAGGCGCGGTGCTGATCGCCGGGATGAATCCTTTCCAGGCGAGCTCCTGATCGCCGATGCCGACAGCGTCGTACTCCATCAGCGCGTAGGCCGCCAGCACCGCACGCGCATGCGCATCCGATACGAACGGCGGCAGCAGGTCGCCGGAATCCAAAACCAGCACGTGGGGATCCGCCTGGCGGATGCGCCGCAGGTATGTCGCGCGCCGCACCAGCCCGCCGTAGGGATGCGTCGGACAGTCGCAGGATTCCAAGTAGCCGTTGGTTGAGTTGGTCAGCAACAGAGTCACACGCCGACGGCGCTGGGTCGCGGCGGGAATTCGAGACGCCAGTGAAGCGACGAAGTCCTCCTGCGGGTCGAACCCCGACTGTACATGGCGGATGATGCCGTCGGCGTCCAACACCATCAGACGCGGCACCTGGGCGACGCCCCGGACCAGCACGCCGCAGGGTTCCCCCAGCATGCGTGCGCCGGGATCCAGCAGCACCGGCAGGGTGACTCCCAACGAGGAGACGAACTGGGATACCACGGCCGGTTTGGCCGTATCAATGCTGACGAGGTAGACTGGAATGGCGGTGCTGGAGGCGAACGCCTGCAGGTGCGGCAGTTCCAGTGCACACGGCTTGCACCAGGTGGCGAAGAAGGAGATCACCGCCGGTTTACCGGCGGAGAGCACCGAGGTCAGGGTGACCCGCCGGCCGTCGAGATCCTGCACACTGAAAGCGGGGAACCGTGTGGCCGGTGTATCGGCACCCGCCGGACGGGCGGCGAGCAGCACCGCAACGGCGCATCCGACGATACGGTTCAGCACCCCTGTGGCACGCATGTCGGCAACTCCCTGGCGCAGCCGATCGGCTGCAACGGTTATGGTCAGCGGCGGAACTTCCAGACGTACTCCGTCAGCTCGTCCAAATTGGCGGTCGCAACACCGATGTACTTGTCGGCGCACCCGTAGTAGATGAACAGGGTGCCGTTGATCACTACGTTGCCGGTCGGGAATACGACGTTCCACACCACGCCTTCCAGTTCGTGGGGAGCTTCCGGCTGCATGATGTGGTGCGGACAGCGAGCGACGATTTTCGCGGGGTTGTCGCCGTCCAACAGCATCACACCGGTCCGGTAGACGTTCCAACGACTCACCCCGTGGTAAATGACCAACCATCCGCGCGGGGTGCGCAGCGGCGGGGTGCTTCCGCCCACTTTCGCCTCTTCAAACTCGTGCGCCGGGTCGGGACCGGCGATAAAGGTATCGCCCCGCCAGTGGATCAGATCGTTGGACCATTCCAGCCAGATGCTGGGCGGGCGCTTGACGCGGGGGCCGATGGGACGGTGGAGGCGGACGTACCGCCCCTTGATTTTTTCCGGGAACAGGATAACGTCACGGTCGTCCACGTCAGACCGGGTGATGGGCCCCAGTTTGCGGAATGTGCGGAAATCCTTCGTGGTTGCCAGGCAGCTAACCGAAAGGTTTCCGCGCACGGCGGGAGAGGCTTTAGGCGGGATGCGCAGCGTCTCGCGGCGCAGCCAGAACTTCGCCGGCGGGAACCGGCGCGTCGCGTAGGTGATGTAGTAGGTGTCGCCGAACTTGACGATACGCGCGTCTTCAACGCCACCGCCGTCGTAGTCCGAACCGGGGCCCAGCACCGGTCGCGTGGATACCCGCGTGAACCGGAATCCGTCGGTGCTGACGGCCAGACCCAGCCGTATGGTGTAGTCGGTCAGCTCTCCGGCCGCACGGTACAGCATCCAGACTTTTCCGTTCTCGTACCAGGCGCCGGGGTTGCACACTTGCATGGATTCCCACGCGTTGCGGGGGTTGGGGCTGAGCACCGGCTTGCCGGTGTGCTTGCGCAGGCGGAATGGTTGCATGGCGATCCTCGCGATCAGGTATCGGTTGCGAAAGGTCAGAAAACCGCGTTCTCGGTTTCCTTGTCGAACAGGTGCACCTTGTCCATGTCGAAGACGACGGGAAGCTTCCGCCCCGCGTGCGCGGCGATGTGAGCGTCCACAACTGCGACGAACATGCTGCTGCCGGCCGCCAGGTGGAGGTGCTTCTCGTTGCCCAAAAGCTCGACGACGTCCACCCCGGCTTCAACGGTGTTGCCGGCGTTGGCAGCACCTGTGTACGTCGCCTTGTCGTGAATGTGCTCGGGCCGTATGCCCAGCGTTGCGGGCTTGCCGTCGTAGGCGGCCGCTTTGGCGGCCAGGACCGGCGGCAGCGTCACCGAGAATCCCCCCTCGTCCAGAACCACCGCGCCGCCCGAGCGGCGTACCGTCACTTCGATGAAGTTCATGGGCGGTGTGCCGATGAACCCGGCGACGAACCGGTTGCACGGGTTGTCGTACACCGTGAGCGGCTCGCCCACCTGTTGGATGACACCGTCTTTCATCACGACGATGATGTCGCCGAGGGTCATGGCCTCCACCTGGTCGTGCGTGACGTAGACGATGGTGGTCTGGAGGCGTTCATGCAGTTTTTTGAGCTGGGCACGCATCTGTACGCGCAGCTTGGCGTCCAGGTTTGACAGCGGTTCGTCAAACAGGAACACCTTCGGCTTGCGCACGATGGCCCGCCCGACGGCTACCCGCTGCTTCTGCCCGCCGGAGAGCTCGCGCGGGGTGCGGTCCAGGTATTGCATGATGTCCAGAACGCCCGCGGCCTCGTCGGTGCGCTGCTTGATTTCGTCTTTGGGGAACCTGCGCACCCGCAGCCCGAACCCCATGTTCTCCTCAACCGTCATGTGGGGATACAGCGCGTAGTTCTGGAACACCATCGCGATGTCGCGGTCCTTGGGATGCACGTAGTTGACCACCCGCTCTCCGACCCAGATCTCGCCTTCGGTGATGTCCTCAAGGCCCGCAATCATGCGCAGGGTGGTGGTCTTGCCGCATCCCGACGGCCCCACCAGCACGCAGAACTGCCGGTCTTCTATGGCCAGCGAGACATCCCGGACCGCGGTGACCTCGCCGTAACGTTTGCACACATTCTTGAGCAGTACCTGGGCCATGGCGCGTTATCCTTTGAGTCCGCTCATCACGAATCCCTTGGTGATGAAGCGTTGATTGACAATGTAGAGCAGCAACACCGGCGTCAGTACGATGACCGAACCGGCCATGAGGAGCGTCCAGTCGGTCGAGTACTGTCCCTGAAACGCCGCCAGACCCACCGGCAGGGTTTTCATGCTGTCGGCGTTGGTGACGATGAGCGGCCACATGAAGTCGTTCCACGCGCCGAGGAAGACGAAGGTACCCAGCGTGAACAGCGCCGGCTTCGACAGCGGCACGATGACGTGGGTGAATATCTGCCAGTAGTTGAGGCCGTCGATGATGGCGGCCTCCTCCAGATCCTTGGGAATGGTCAGGAAGAACTGGCGCAGCATGAACGTGCCGTAGGCGCTGAAGAGCCCCGGCAGGATCAGCGCGGCGTAGGTGTCTATGAGGTTGAGCTGCTTGCAGACGATGAACACCGGTATCATGGTCACCTGCCCGGGGATCATCATCGTGCCCAGGTATCCGAGAAACAGCTTGTTGCGCCCCGGGAAATCCAGCCGCGCGAAGGCGAAGGCGGCCAGTGCGGAGGTGAACACCTGGCCCACGGTCACGCTGAACGAAACGATGAGACTGTTGATGAAGAACCTCCCGAAGGGCACACGCGTCCACGCATCCGCGTAGTTGCGCCAGTGGATCTGTTCGGGTATGAACCGGGGCGGGAAGGCGAACACCTCCGCCGGGTGCTTGAGTGAAGTGGACAGCGTCCACAGGAATGGGATGATCAGAATCACCGCCAGCGCCGTCATGCCGCCGTACAGCAGGACCAGGTTCGCCGCCTGTCGCAGCATTTTCCGTCGTTTGAGCCGCCGCATCATGTTCGTGTCGGCCATGGTTAGAAGTACTCCCCCATCCGCTTGCGCATGTTCCACTGGATGATGGTCAGGGCGAAGATGATGCCGAACAGCACCCACGCGATGGCGGATGCATAGCCCATTTTGAACCACTCGAACGCGTTCCGGTAGATGTAATACACGATGGTGGTGGTGGATCCCGCGGGACCGCCCTGGGTCATGACGTACTGGATACCGAACGCCTGGAACCCGCCGATCACGCTCATGATGATGATGAAGAAGTTCACGAACGACAGCATCGGCCAGGTGATTTTCCAGAACTGGGTCCAGGCGGACGCGCCGTCGATGCGGGCCGCTTCGTAGAGATCGTCAGGAATGCTCTGCAGGGCAGCAAGGTACAGCAGCATGCTGTAGCCAAACCCCCACATACCGGTCAGAATCAGCGCCGGTTTGGACCACGCCGGATCACCGAGCCAGTTCGGCGGCCGGGTGGCTGCGATATTCGCCAATCCGACGAGTGCATCCGAGACGAACGACCCCTGGAACCATTCCGCGATCCCGGTGAGGAACCCCTTCACGGAACTCTGCACCATGCGTATCGTCGCGTTCAGCAGGCCGGTGTCGCCGTTGAGGATGAGCCGCCACAGCATCGCCACCGCAACCATGGGGGAGATCACGGGCGTGAAGTAGATGGTTCGGTAGGCGATGATGCCGGGCAGCTTGCGGTTGATGAGCATCGCCACCAGCAGCGCGATCAGCATGTTGATGGGAATGCCCGCCATAAGGTAGACGGTGTTCCAGAGGTACCGCCAGAAATCGCGGTCCTTGAACAGCTCGACGAAGTTCTGAAGACCGACGAACCTAGCCGGCTGCAGGATGTCCCAACTGAACAGCGACAAACCCAGGGATACCACTACGGGAATCAGGGTGAACAGCATGAAGCCGCTGATGTTCGGGAGCAGGAAGAGGTACCCGACATTGGTCTTGCGCCAGAGGATGTTCTTGCGCGCGCGCACGGCTTCGGACGCCGGTGACGGGGACACCGGATCCGGCGATACGGACTGTCCGGATGTCGGAGCATCAGCCATTATCTGACCTTTCGGTACGCGGGAACCGTCCTCCGCGCGAGATTATGTGCTTTTTTTACAAAAAAAGGAACGACGAAAGCAAGCATTTCCCGGGTATGAACCGCGCCCCCGCACTACGGTTCGCCCCGAATCATGTCGATCGCCAGCAGGTTCCAGTTCCAGAATCCCGGATTGTTCACCCCTCGTCCGGTTTCAGGGCTGTAGTACTCGTGCAGCGTGTCGGTTCGGGTGAGGTCGCGTCCGAGCAGCGCAACGATACGGCGGGAGAGAACCGCAGCCTCGCGCCGGTACCCGTAGCGCAGGAGCCCCCTCCACACAATCCAGTTGGGCAGAATCCATACGGGTCCCAACCAGTTGCTGGGATTGCCGCGCTTGATTTCCGGCTGGTACATTTGTTCGTCGCGCGATATTGCACGGACACCGAAGGGCGAAAGGAACCGCCCCGGATCCATCAGGTGTTCACGCACCATCCGCCGGGCCTGCGTCCGCGTCGCGATGCCGCCCCACATCGTCAGAAACCCGGTCCAGACGAGTACCTTGAGCGGCAGGGTCTCCCAGAAAGCGTCCAGGGTGCGGTGCACCCATCCCAGCGCCGTACGGCGGCGACACTGGACGTCCACGGTGTAGTAGAACCCGTCACGTTCGTCCCAGCAATGGCGGCGGATCGCTGCGGCGAGAGCTGACGCCTGCGTGCGTGCCGCTGCGGCGTCCTTCGTCCTGCCGAGCATACCAGCGATCCGCGCGGCGGCGCGCAGGTCCTCGCACATCAATACATTGGGCAGGAGGTTTGCCGATGAGAACGGGGGTCGTGCCCAGGTGGTCGGGTCATCGTCCACCCCGATGGCCACATCGGAGCCCCAAACGAACAGGCCGCACCGGTCCAGGTACCGTGTGCGCCAGCAGGCGTGAAAACGTTTGAGGGGCGGGAACAGGGTACGGGCGAGACGGTAATCGCGTGCGGCACGGGTATAGGCTAGCAGCATCTGCCCGAACACCGGCTTGCCCATGTTGGTTTCTTCACCGGTAGGCGTCGGCCGGACGGTGCACGAGAAAACGTCGCCGCACGCTGGTGTCATGTTGATGGGCAGGGAACCGTCCGAGCCCTGGTGATCGAAAAAGTTACGCAGCGAACCGGCTACGTGATCCAGGAACATCCTGCGGAAATCGGCGGTGAACCGCGGGCCAATGACGGGATCCCCAAACAGTTGCAGCACCGCAACCGTGGTCCAGAAAGAGTCCCAATCCCAGAGTTGACGCCGGTACCCGCCTCCGGGCTGGAGGTACGGATGGCGGAGTTTGCCTTCGGCGGGACGCAGCATCTTCGGAACCGCTGCAACCGCCGCCTCCCGCAACAACGTCGCGTACCGATCCTCAGCGCTCACCATCCGTTTGATCACGATTCCGCACCACTCCGGTGCTCATCCGCTCGCGGTTCCCACACACCGGGAACTTTCTGCCGCCACCCGGGGACGCCCGGATCGTTGTACGCGTCGGCGAGCGCGCGCGCCATCCGTCGCACCGATGTCCACGAACCGACGCCGCTCACGGCGTCGTAGGCGCGCAGGTTCTGGGCGCCGGCGGCGTTCGCGCAGCGCAGCGCATCCGCTGGTTCCAGGCCGGCCAGCATCGCCCGCAGGAAACCGGCGATGGCGGAATCGCCCGAGCCGGTTGCACTCGCGATGCGATGCACCTTGAAGCTGGCACCGATGAGTTCCCGATCGGCCCACGCAGATGCGGAGATGCCCGTACGCCCGGCGAACGGAGATATCCGGTCCGCTCCCGCGGTGCGCAGGTAGAGGCCGCGCACCGAGCACTTGATGACCACCACCGATCCCCCCCACGTGATGAGCCGCTGTGCGACGGCGGCGGCATCGGCGAACTGCATCGTTTCCATCGGGTCGCCGGAGCGGCTCGCGCGCTTGAGCCGCTCGTAACGCGGGCGGTCCACCATGAAAACGATTTCCTCAAAGCTGGGCAGGAAGACGTCCAGGTACGGCATGAGTTTGCGCAGGATGCGGTCCCAGCGGACCTTCCCCGCTTCGCTGGCCGGATCGGGCAGCGCCATGTCCAGCGACGTTGTCACGCCGAGCTCCTTGACTTTCCGGTAGATGCGCACCAGCTCGGCGCCGTCATTGAGATAGAGCCGCCGCATCAGCGTCGGGTATCCGAGATGGAACAGCCGGGCGCGACGCACGAGGCTGAAATCAATATCGTCGCAACCGAAAGTATCGTTGGTTCCCGGATGGTGCAGAAAGATGCGATCCACACCGGGCACGGCGAGCACCACCGTATAGGAGCTGCTGCCCTCCCGCACAACCTTCATGCCGGAGTCGTCTCCCACGCGCTCGCGGACGATGGAGCGTATGCCGTCGCCGAAGAGGTCACGCCCCACCGCACCCATGAGCGCCACACGGGCGCCGAGGTTCCCCAGCACGATGCCGGTGTTGGATACGGCCCCTCCGGTGCTGATCACGGCGGATCCGACCTTGACCAGCGTTCCCGGGCGCAGGGCGGGGGCGCCGCCGGGTCCCGGTGCAAACGTGGGAATGATGTCCAGGCAGATGTGCCCGGCAACGACGGCGTCCAGCGGTCCGTTGGTGGTGCGGGTCATAAGCATCCCCTCATCTGGATGGTTCGTGTTCGAGAACCAGCGCGGCGGCACCCAGCAGCGGCGCGCAATCGCCCAGCATCGCGCGTACGAGTCTGACGTGCTCGCGGGGAGCGGGGTTGATATGTGAACGCAGCGCTGTATCCATGTGCGGCGCAAACAGATCAAAGGCGTTGGCCAACGATCCGCCCACCACGACGATATCCGGATCCACCACATTGATCACGTAGGACAGGGCGATGCCCGCATCGACTCCGAACGAACGCCACGCTTCCAGTGCGGCGGTCTCGCCTGAACGCGCCCGTTCCGCTATCGTTTTCGGATCGGCGTGCACGCCGCTGGAACAGCGCTCGTAGGTTCGTTCCAGTCCCCGCCCGGATACATAGTCTTCTATGATACTATCCTTGTAGGGGAAACACCAGATTTCCGCGGCGGTGGTGGTCGCTCCGTTGAAAATACGTTTGTCGATGACCAGGCCGCTGCCGAATCCGGTGCCAAGGGTGATCCCGAACACGATACGGCTGTCCTTGCCCGCGCCGAACACCGCTTCTCCGAGTGCGAACACGTTGGCGTCGTTATTGATCCACACCGGCGCCTGCAGCCGGGATTCCAGCTCGCGTTTCAGATTCACCCCGTGCAGGCTGGGAAGGTTGCGCGGTGTGCGGATAACCCCGTTGACCGCGTCCAGCGGCCCCGGGGAACCGATACCCACCCCGAGCATCTCACGCGGATCCACCCCTACTCCACGCATGGCTTCCAGCGCGGCACCGGCGATGGTGTTGATGACGATCTCCGTGGGTTTGTCGGCATTGGTCGCAACGCGCACCGGCGTACCGACGAGCGTGCCGTCGGTTCCCACAATACCCGCAGCGATCTTCGTACCCCCCAGATCCACGGCGGCAATGAACCGCTTGCTCATGACTCCCTCCCCTTTCCGACCGGTCGGCTGACCGCGTCCGCAGCCGCGAGAGCGGCGCCGCAGGCAGCCTCCTCCCGATGCGGCGACACGACCACCCGCATACCGAATCGCGCCGCGAGAATGCGCCGGAGCAGCGGGTTCCGGCGTACCGCATTGCCGCCCGCCACCAGCACGGAACGATTCGCACGGAACCGCTGCGGGATGGAACGGTACCGTTCGTACAACTCCTGCACGATGCCTTCCAGCACCGCCCGGGCGAACCCGCCGGGCGTGAAATGCGGCTCTGTGATGTTGCTGAACGCGCCGGCTGCCGACGGGTTCTCCCGCGTACCGGTGAACAACGGCGCGCAGATAATACCCGTCGGCGCGGCCGCCAGACGGTTCATGCGCGGGAAAAGCGGTTCCGTCGTCCGAACGCCCATCAGTGAACGGCCGATCTCGCGGAAGAAACGTTCCAGCAGCGCATAGGCGTGGCCCGCCGACACCGTTGCGCCGGTGTAGACGAACCTGCCGCTCGAGAACGGCCGCGTCTCAATCCCCGCCGAACGTACGAACCGGTCTCCGACGACGGAAACCTGGCCTCCGGTGCCGACGTTGATGTACACGGCGCGGGATGGGTTGCCGCCCGCACCCAGGATATAGGCTTGATGGTCGCCGAGCGGACAGCACACCGGCGTGCCGGCGAGCAGCCCGGTGGCCGCGGCAGCGCCGCCGGTGATGACACCAACGATGGAGCCCATCGGCCGGAGCTCGGGGAGGATACCCACTGGAATGTGCAGCGCCCTCAGGATGCTCTCATCCCACCGTCCGGACACCACGTCGAATAATCCTGACCCGGCGGCATCTGTCGCATCGGCGCACAGCCGTGCACCCCCGGTGAGCCGCGCGGCGACATATCCGTCTATGAAACCGACCTGAACGGCCTCGGCCGGAAGCAGGCGCCGCTCCAGCATCCAGAAGAGGGTGGCGCCGAGGTACCCTGAAGCCGGCAGACACCCGGTAGTGCGGAACGCGCGTTCGCCCCCGCAGCGACGCACCATTTCCTCTCCGAAGGTGCGTCGGGTTCGCCGGTAGTTCTCCAGACACCGGCGATCCTGCCACGTGACGAGATTGCCCAGGGCCACGCCGTCGGCATCCACCACCAGCATCCCGTGCATCTGCCCGGTGATCCCGAGGCCGATCAGACGCCGACCGCGGCACGGAGAGGCCGCGGTCACTTCACGCAGACAGTCGCCGGCGATCCGCAGGATGCGCCCGGGACGCTGTTCGGAGCGTCCGCGCGACACCCCGCTGCGTGGGGAAACACCCGCATCGTTGAGTCGGGATGCCACGGCGAGCACCCTGCCGGAGGGAATCTCCACGACGACCGCACAAATCTTTGAGGTACCGATGTCCAACCCGACCGTCGCCGGCGAACGCCCGGACGCACTCACGCGAGCGCCACCGTTTTGACCGACGGAATGCAGGCACGCGTCACACGATGCCGCGCTCGCCGATGGCCTTGTCTTCAAAGATATTGTCGTTGGGCTGACAGGGTTTGGAAACCTCCAACAGCAGCGCCGGTCCGCCCACCGCCGTGAACGAATGGTCGCTGCCCTGGCGCATCTCCACGATGTCCCCCTGGTGGCGGCGGGTGACCTTGCCGTCCACTTTAATATCCACCGCACCCTTCAGGACGAAAAAGGTTTCGTGCTTGAAGTCGTGGTGGTGGTAGGGGCAGGTTTGGCCTTCAAAGCAGAACAGAAACTTGCCGCAGTACCCTTCTTTTTCGTTATTGGCGATCCAGTACTCGATGAGACCGACTTTGTCGAAAGTTCCCAACCCCAGATCCAGCACCTGTGGCTCCACCGCCGGCATGGTCAACCCCCATCCGGCAACAGTCCGCTTGAACTCTTCCAGAGCACGTTCGCGCTGCGGTCCCCAGATCTGCAGTCCCCTGCGTTCCAGCTCGGCCATGGCGCCCTCCGATCAGATGCGTTCAATGACCCCGATTTCCACGACGTACTCCCGCCGCTCGCCCGGCGCCAAGCGCTTGAGCGTGCCGCGTTCGCGTTCCCGGTCGCGGCCTTCCACCCGGCAGTTGGCAGGTTCGAGTCCGACGACGTAGAGCCCTTCCCCCAGCATCCGCCACTGGACGAACTCCGGCAGCGTGGCCGCGCTGTAGCGGACGTACACGCCCAGACCGGCGCCACCGTTGAGCTCCGGGTTGACGACGCGCACCGTGACCGTTCCGTCCGCCGCCGGAATCATGCTGTGGTACAGCACCTGTTCCCGGAATCCCCGCTGCGGCGCCGTGAAGCGTGACCATTCCCCGATCCCCGCACCGGATGCCGCATCGCGCGGGAACACACCGGACGATGGAGCCTCCACGCGTGAGGCCTCAGCGACGAATGGATAGCCGATGTTGATGTGGTAGAGCAGCATGTGGTCGGCAGGCGCATGTCCCAGATTCTCCACAACATCGCGGATCACGAGGCGGGATTCCCCGATCGACGTTTCAATCCGGCGTATCAGCTGCACGTCTTCACCGAACACGCGCGCTTCGCGCACTCTACCCTGCACCCACATCCGGAACTCATCACCCTGCCACTCACCGTCACACCACACGGCGCGGGCGGGGATGTTGGAGACGCGGCCGTGCAAACCGAAGCTGCGCCCGTTCTCGGTGGTCGGAGCTCCGACATACGTCAGACCGCACGTGGTCAGGAGACCGCCGAAGAAACTCTGCAGCCACCCGAGCCCCTCAGCTTCGTAGAATTGCGGGCCGACATCGCCCACGCCCGACCGCCAGCACAGCGGCACACCGTTGAACGACGCACGGGAGATGTCCATGCCGCGCGACGGCAGCACCGTGAACTCAAAGCCGGTCCCGGTGCGCACATCCACCGACTCCACACCGGTCTCGATCCCGTCGGCGAGAACCGATCGACGCACGCCGCCCACTTGGGAGATGTCGCCGATGCGCGCTTCCAAATCGGCTCTGGTGTAGCGCCTACCGAAGAGTTCAACCATGGTGATTCCGTACCAGCGGCAGGAACCGCCGGTATGCCTCCTCCCAGTCATGGCGCTGTCCGGGTTCGTACCACACCATTTCCACGGACCGTTCCACAAGCTCACGGCCGTCCCGGATACTCCGCAGATCCCCGGCACCCAGCATCTGCACCAGAATGTTTCCGGTGGCGGTCGCCTCCACCGGTCCCGCCTGCACCCGAACACCGCAGGCATCCGCGATGCACTGGCAGAGGAAGGCGTTGCGACACCCGCCGCCCAGTATGTGCAGCACTTCCACGCGCCGGCCGGACAACTTCTCGATGCGCTCCAACACGTACCGGCATTTGAGCGCCAGCGACTCGAATATGCACCGGGCTGTCTCGGCCTGGTCCCTGGGCACCGCCTGGCCGGTTATACGGCAAAACTCCGCAATCTCGCCCGGCATGTCCGCCGGGTTCAGGAACCGCGGATCGTCCGGGTCTATGAACACCGCGAACGGCAGTGCCGTCTTCGCCCGGGCAGTGATCTCCGTGTAGTCCACGTTCCAGACACGCCGGCATCCCTGGATGAGCCACAGCCCCATGATGTTCTTGAGGAAGCGGAAGGTGCCGCCCACCCCGCCCTCGTTGGTGAAGTTCTCGGCGAGGACATCCCGGTTGATGAGCGGTTCGCGCACCTCGATGCCCATCAGCATCCAGGTGCCGGAACTCAGGTACGCGTGTCCGGGCTTGAGGCCGGGAACCGCGGCTATGGCGGACGCGGTGTCATGGGTGGCGACGGCAATGACCCGCGCATCGGTGATACCCGTCGCTTCCGCGATCTCGGGGCGGAGTGCGCCGATGACCGCGCCCGAGCGCACAATCGGAGGCATTATGTCGCGACGCAGGCCGAGCCTGTCGAACAGCTCGCGCGACCATTCGTCCTTGCGCGGATCGTACAGTTGCGAGGTGGTCGCGAGGGTGAACTCTTGCACCTTCCTGCCGGTATACAGGTACGCGAAGTAGTCGGCCATCATCAGGAAGGTATCCGCCGCGCGCATGGCGGCGGTGTTCCGGGCGGCGTACATCTGATACAGGGTGTTGATGTCCATGAACTGGATGCCGGTGCACTCGAACACCCGGGCGCGGGAGACCCTGCCAAACACCTTCTTCATCATGCCCGCGGTGCGGCGGTCGCGATAATGGTGGGGATTGCCCAACAGGTTCCCGTTGCGATCCAACAGGACGTAGTCGACACCCCACGTATCGAACCCGATGCCGGCCAAGGACGCCCCGTACTTCTCGCGGTACATCTTCAGCGCTTGTTTGGTCTCTTCAAACAGGCGCAGAACGTCCCAGAACATCGAGCCGTTGGCGTGTACCGGGCCGTTGGGAAACCGGTGCAGCTCCTCCATCACCAGTCTTCCATCCTGCACCCAACCGACCACGGCTCGGCCGCTCTCGGCGCCGAAATCGAATGCGAGATACCTCTGTATCGGACGGGTTTTCGCGGATTTCATCGGCTGGCACCCCGGCTGCCGGTGGACGTCGTGTTCTGCTGACCGTACAGTTCATGGTACCGCCGGTAAAACTTTTTTGCCTGTGCGGACGTGAGCTGTCGAGGACGCCCACGCAGCAACGCCAGGTGGCAGGTGTGGGCGATATCCTCGATCATGACGGCGGCTTTCAACGCTGCGGTGGCCGAAGGCCCAAAGGTGAACACTCCGTGGTTGCGCAGGAGGACGCCGGGTATGCACGAGTCACCGAGCGTCTCAAGAATGGCATTGCCCACATCTTCCAGGGGCAGCGCGTCGGCGAAACGCGTGACCGGTATCGCTTCCCCGAACTCATCGGCATGCGCCGTCAGGTACACCGGCAGCGGTTCACCCAGCAGCGCGAAGGACGTCGCGAAGTGCGAGTGGGTGTGCACGATGCCGTGAATATCCGCTCTGCCGCGATACACGACGAGGTGCGAAATGGTATCCACCGACGGCTTGCGCTTCCCCTCCACGACACGCCCCTCCGGATCCACGATCACCAGATCCGCCGGCGTGAGTTCCTCATAGGGCACACCGCTCGGCTTGATGGCCACCAGTCCGGACGCGGGATCGCGGCCGCTGACATTACCGCTGGTCATGGTGACCAGTCCATGGCGCGGGAGTTCGCAGTTCATTCGCCACACTTCTTCGCGCAGGGTTTTGAGTTTCATAGACCCTGTATCACCGCACCAGGATATCCGGGCGCCTGATGATATCCCCCTCGTACTCCACCGCCATCATCGGCCACGCCGGATCTTCGGTGAGGATGCGCGGTGCATCGTCCGGGTTTGCGACGGTGATGATGGTATCCTCCGACTTGGCGCCGGTTATTGAGGGGTTCCATGCGAATGCGCGTCCGGGCACGATTCTTTCCCGTGAGTCCGCCCCGGCACGGTACTCGCGCGCGAGGTATCCGGTCGGACCGCCTTGGTGATGCAGTTTCCACTCCGCGGCGAAGCCGGTGCGGCGGTACATCTCCACCCCCGCGCGGAAAACATCTGCAACAGAACGCCCGGGCCTGCTGGAGAGTATGAATGCGGCATCTGCGAGCGCTGCAGCTGCATGCCTCCGTTCCAAGTCACGGGGTATTTTGCCGAAATGCACGAAACGGGTGAGCGAAACGATCAGCCCGTGCCGTTGGGCGCACACGGCGGCCATGAGGTGCCTGCGGAGCTTGTTGCCCGTCGGCAGCGGGTGCCGGAACCTGCGGATGCGTTGATCCGCCGCGATGAGCAGCACCGCAGGCAGAATGTGCGCCGAAAGGAACGCATGCGCGAGCATCCCGGCGATCTCGTACTCGGACATCCCGGGACGCACCCGACGACACACCGCGGTTACACACCGCGACGCATCGGCACCGAGAGCGGCATACCGTTCGATCTCCTGCGGCAGGAGCGGCGAGTGGAGCTCCGTAATGGACAGCGGGCGCGAACCGAACGCCCCGTCATCGGAACACCACCGCGACGAACCCACGATGCGGCGGATGCGCGCGACGGGATCCGCGCGATACCACGGGTACTCGACGGGGATAAACTCCGAGCCGGCGAGCTCTTCGCGCTTCATCCGGGGCATTTCAATGTTGTCGGCAAGCGCGTACGTCCGCGTTCGTGTCACCAGCAGGGAAACCGCACCCGAATCGGTAGCCATCCCCACATGGTTGTAACGGCCGCCGGTGAGCCACGCGAAGTTGGAGCGCAGCGAGATGAGGTACGCGTCCAGTTTCCGTTCGGACATGTAGGCGCGCAAACGCTGCAGTTTCAGACCTGTTTCCGATACTCGTTGCATGAAAGACCCCGCGCAATGCGCACGACAGGAGTAGGTGCACCGTTTGACGTTAGTGAGATGACCTATAAAATTACGCGGTGAGTTTCAATACTGCCTCCGGCACGTGAAGACCGTGGTACGACTATTCGCCGCCGAGTCCGGAGGAGACTGAGCCGTTCCAGTTCGTCCCTACTGGTGACGTTCCAGGCAGACCACCCCGAATTCCTCGGTGTAGCACAGCACCGCGCCGCCAATCGCCGGCGCCTGCCTCAACCATCCTTCATTGTTATCGGTATTGTAGGTCGTGGTGGCGGGAACCCGTTCCCCGGCGTCGTAGTTGTTGCGGAAACACACGTCCGGATACCACGTGCCGCCGTCTATTGAACGGTACTGCGTGGCGATGACCGTCGCGTTGCTGGTTTCCAGGTTGATGGTGTGCATGCCGCGGAAGTTCTGCCGGATGAACAGGTGCAGCCCTCCCACGCTCATGCCGTAGAGGTTGTCGGTCTCCCAGGTGTACCATTCGTTGGTGGCGCGCCGGCCGTTGTCTATGACCTGACGGGCGCCCGTCGCCGTGTTGATCGCACTGATATCTATTGAATACGCCGTGCCGAACGCGCCGGTCGGGCAGAGGGATGCGTACTTGGTCTTGAAATACGCCAGCAGACGGTTCCGGTTGTCAACCACCGGCGGTTGCGGCGGCGTGCCGCAGCCGTCATACGGCCCGTCCCCGACCACGAACGGCTCGGTGAAATCCGACGTCCGCAGCACAGTCAGATGACGCCAGTCGGCGGAGGCGGCGGTGAACCCTCCCTGCCCCGCGTAGAACTGACGCCAGCGGTTCTGCTCATCGGCGACACTGGTCGCCCCGCCCATGACATCTTCACCTACGTACTCGCTGCCGACCGCCGCAACGGGCGCCGCTTGCACGAACAGCAGACCGTCGTGCAGGACCGGCCACAGCATTGAGAAAGACTGCCCCGCGACTCTGGTGCTGATGATGACGGACCCGTCGGTGCGGTTCAATTTGTACACGCGCATGTTCTCGGCGCAGGCGTACACGGCGGACGCGTCCATGGCGGTCGGGGCACACACCTGGGCGCCCAGATAGGGTGATACCCACCGGAGCACCCCGGTGAGCACGTCGATGCAGTAGACATGGCCGTCGGTGACCCCCACGCAGACCACGGTCCCGTCAGTCACCGGCGCACCCATGGCCGAGCCGCGGGTAGGAACCTCCCACGCGAGCGCCCCGGTCGCCGCATCGTACGCGCGGACAGCCCGCCGCAGCGAACTGAACACCACCCGTCCGGCGGCATAGCACCCGGATGCCATGGAACCGCCCGGATTGGGCGCCGTCCATGCCGCAAGGCCATCCGAGATGTTGATCCCGTGCACGGAGCCGTCCTGGTCGGCGACGAACACCTTCCCCTCGGCGATGATCGGCTGCATGGACGGAAGGAACGCATACGGCACCGATGCCGGCAGCGTCGCAACGTTGCCGATGATCGTCTCCGGCGGCATGTTCGGCGAGTCCGTCCATACCGGATTGCTGAGACGGTTCCGTATGGTTGTTGTTCCCAGCCATACCCACCGGAGACGATACGGCGGAGCAACCGTCTCCGTGGACCGCCCCGTGCGGTACTGGTCATGCTGGAACTGCGGCCAGTCCGCAGCGGACAGACGGACACCCGCGATCAACGGCCACAGCACGGGCATCAACCGCAACATACCGCTCATAATCCTTGGCATCTTCGCGGTCATAGCCACAGGTGTCAACGCCGAACCGCTATTTTCAACCGACTGTCCACACCGGCGCCTTTCACCATGACCAGGTACACCCCGGACGCCGCTTTTTCCGTGGAACCGGTCACCGTACCCGGCCACCACACCGTCGCCGGATTAACTCCATCTGTATTTTCAAAACAGTTCCACAACAAACGTCCCTTCAGATCGTACACTTTTACATCTACTCTGCCCGCGCGCATGGCTCGGAACCGGATCACAGCCGTCTCACCACCCGCAACATCAAGATAGGACCCATTATCTGTTACGATCCGCACCTCACCGGCTCTGAGTTCCGGCTGCGTCGGCTGGGGCACCGGATTGACCGTGACGGACACCGCGGGAGAGATGCCGACCCCTCCACCGTTGTCCACCGCCTGGGCGGTCAGGACGTAACTCCCCGCAGGCACACCAGCCCAGGTGTAGCTGTAGGGACTGGTGCTGTCGGTGGCAAGCAGCGTCGTACCGGCGTAGAACCGCACCGCGGCAATGCTGCCGTCACTGTCGGTCGCTGTGGCGGTGTTCGTAATGCTCGCCGGCGCGGCGAAAGTGGCGCCGTCCTGGGGACTCGTGATGCTCACCGTGGGG
>Ga0209018_1001220_pt1 | contig 21369 bp, 24 predicted proteins | sample YNPBryBLVA2012_FD_185814 | JGI IMG/M metagenome (GOLD analysis project Ga0209018, IMG submission 185814) | Anoxygenic and chlorotrophic microbial mat microbial communities from Yellowstone National Park, USA - YNP Bryant BLVA 2012 (SPAdes)... ...
GGGGCTTCCATAAAACCCGATATTTTGATATACCGAGATGACCAACCAATTCTAGTTGTAGAAGTCAAAAAACGGGATTCTTCACTTTATAAAGTATCTGATGCAGATTTTATCAATCAGTGCTATCAGAATCAATACTATAGACAAGCTGTAGGTGCACCTCTTTGCCAAGATACTGGTAATAATGGGATTATTCAATACCTAAGCATAGATAAAGTACAGCCCGAAAAATTAGCAACCTACGGATTAGTTATCAATCCAGATTTTTATCAATTTTGGCAGAGACATGACGGTCTCATTTTCCCTTTAGGTGAAATTCAAAGGTTCAAAGCAACCCACAAAAGTATCAATACTTTTATAACCAATCTTAAATCGAAATTGGAATCTCCCAAAAAAGGGTTGTTTTTCTTAATTTGGAACCAAAAAGGTGGTGTAGCCAAAACAACCAATAACATCAACATCGGTGCAGAATTAGCAAAAAGGGGCAAAAATGTACTACTGATTGACCTAGACGCTCAGGGCGACTTAACCAGAGGTTTAGGGCTGAATCATCAAGATATAAACTGGTTAGAAGACATTTTTAACGAAATCTCTTTACAGAAGCCGCTTCACGAAATATCACAAACTCTTAGAGATAGTATTCAGAAGAAAACTTTTCGGATTAGTGGTAGCACTCAAACCTATTCCATTTCCCTTTTATCTCATGAACCGAATAAACTCAAGAATTTTATCAATCAAGGTCACACCAATTTTAGCAATCCTCGTGAATTCATGTTCCGAGTATTTGGCATTCTGCGTGAATATTATGATTATATCCTGGTTGATCTTCCACCCCAAGTAAATATCATTATTGAATGGCTACTAACCATTTGTGATGCCACTCTGACTCCCGTTGATTATGGGGAACAATCCTTGGTACACGCTAAAGGAGTAAATCGTGCGATTGCCCAATTACAATCTAAACGTTTTGGATTGCCCTTGAACTTAGGTATCCTATTTACTAAAGCAGTGGCTGGTAGCGGTCATACACGGATAAAAAACCACATTAATCATATCACAACTGCCTATAATCTTTGTCCTTGCAAAAATGAAATTTTCAACCATGATTCGATTGCAATTGCTAGTATTAAGAACTTTCCTGTTGTTTCTGATCCAAAATGTTCAGGAGCTAAATACTACATAGACTTGGTTGATGAAATTTTATTTACTCCTCGCCCTATCATTTACCCCCCTCTTTGAACTATGGAACCTCATCTCAAAAAGATACCAACCCACCTGATTAAGGGAACTTCCAAGGGTAAACCAGCCCAGGTTAAAGCCTTATCTGAGATCATGCAAAAGACAGGAAAAAACTTGCACCCTGTTATCATTATTGAAGTAAAAGAGAATGAATACCAAGTCATTGCCCATGATTTAATTTGGCAAGCAGCTAAAGCCGCAAAACTTGACTTCACTTGGTGTTTGATTATTTCATCATCAGAAAAAAATCAAATTTTGATGGAATTAGGCGAAAAAACTTCTATCATTGATCCAGGGATTACTGACTTAGATTCGCTATCAGTGGCACAACTCAAGGAATTAGCCAAATCCCAGGGTATCAAAGGCTATTCAAAACTGAAGAGGGCAGAGTTATTACAACTTTTGTCATAAGGGCATCTCTAAAAATAGGTCGCAGGGGCACCGCCCCTGTCCTTGGTTCTGGGGAATTTTTATTCATTAATCAATTAGGATTGCTATATAACCTAAAATTCAGAATTGTTGATGTTTTGCCTATCCCTTAACCCGAGGTGTACTTCTAATGCGTGAATGGCTTGTTCGAGGTCATCATTGACCACTTGCACATCAAATTCGGGGGCGGCTTGCAATTCCTCCTTGGCTCTCGCTAACCGTTTTTGCATAGCACTTTCCGAGTCCTGTCCCCGTTGTCGCAATCGCTGTTCCAAGGTTTCCCAAGTTGGCGGAGCAATGAATATTAAATGGGCTTGGGGAAAATTTTGGCGAATTTGACGGGCACCCACCACTTCAATTTCTAAAATTACCAACTTGCCTGCTTGTAATGCCTGCTCCACCGGCCGCCGGGGTGTGCCGTAGTAATTGCCTGCGTATTCCGCCCATTCTAAGAGTTCATTGGCTTGGATGGCGGCTTGAAATTCCTCCCGGTTGACAAAGATATAGGACTGACCAGGAATTTCCCCAGGGCGGGGGGCACGGGTGGTCAGAGAAACCGAAACTTGTAAGTCGGGATGACGTTGGCACAAATGTTTGAGTAAGGTGCCTTTGCCCACACCACTTGGTCCAGTGAGTACGATTAGTCGCCCTTCATTCATGATTTTTTCCCAAACTTTTTGGCACAGGGAATAGGCAGGGTTGCGCCATAATTTTTGGTTGAATGATGTTGGCTCAAATTGGGTGCCACGACCATCACAAACTGCTCCACATTATTTTTGCCCAGACCGTAGGTAAATGATTCCCGACATCCAGCTGATAACCACTGCTCCGACCAAGAAAACCTGCATTTGCCAACCCGGCCAGAGGATTAAACCGACAACGGCACCCACCTGAGTCACGGTTTTGAGTTTACCCCAAACATTCGCCCCTGCCATCTGGGGTAACTGCGCCCGCCACGCTGTAATCCCCAATTCCCGTGCCAACAGTAGAAAGACCAACCAGCCCGGCACCTCCCCCACCTCCACCAGAGCCAGCAGGGGAGCCAAAACCAGCAATTTATCCACCAGGGGGTCCAGCCATTTGCCCAGGTCAGTTACCTGGTTGAACCGCCGGGCAACGTAGCCATCCAGCCAATCGGTCAAAGCCCCCAGCAAAAACCATCCCGCCGCCCAGTAGCGCTCAGACTGTGCAATAGCCACAAAAATGCCGGGAATGACCAGCAGCCGGCTCAAGGTCAGCCAGGAAGCCAGAGTCATCGGGGGGAATGCAACTTTTGCAGATAACTGCGTAATTGCCACAACTGCACCATTTGCGCCACCCCCAAGGGTAAAACGGAAACTGCCTCCATCTGCACCTGCACCCAACCCTCGCCCCAATACCAGGTTTGTAGCCCATCTACACCCCGGCTGAACTGCCAACGCAGATAATCCAGACCCAACTCCCGCACTTGGGCATGAATGGGCAGAACCCCTAACCAGAGTTCCACCGTCTTACCGGGGACTAAAACCCCCTGTTCTTCGGTCGGCCAACCGGGAAACCACCATTGCCGGAGCGCAACCGGTTCTACCAATGCCTGACGAATTTGGTTCCTGGTCGCTCGCAGTTCAATCCGAAGTGCGCTTTGTTGGAACTGCCCGAACATGATGGGGGATAAAAATGAATGTTACTCCTTCATGCTACGTCATGGGGATTCCGGTCGGTAACGAAATACAGGAATGCTTGGTTATTCTAAAGGCATGGCTTTACACGGAAGTTATCAGCATAATTGACCTACGGCAAGTGGGGTTTAGCTGTGTCCAATCACTACTTAAAAGACTGTATGCAGATAATTATCTTTAGGGCACCTCTATTTATTGGTAGTGCTATCCAAGTAATTTTTTATTATTATAAAATAATTACAAATGACACGATAGGTTGCCAAGGGTGGGCGGTCTAACTCCCTAGGCAAATTAGGGGGCAATTCCCAAAAAACTTTACCTCACGGGCAAAGATAGCACTACCCAAAAATCAATAAGTACAGGTTCCCCCTTAGGATGCCAACACAAAATTAAGGAGCTTGCCGGGGACGTAAATCACTTTTTTGATGGTTTGTCCCTGTAAGTACCGTTGACCGACATCAGAATTTTTTGCTAATTGCTCTAAGGTGGCTTGATCCGCTTGGCTGGGTGCAATAATGGTTCCCCGGGTTTTACCCATGATCTGAATCACCAGGGTAATTTCATCCACCACTAAAGCCTGCTGATCCACCTGCGGCCATGCCTGCCGATGAATCGAATCCTCATGCCCCAATTGATGCCACAATTCTTCGGTGATATGGGGCGCAAAAGGAGCTAAAAGCGTCAGTAATACCCGGATGCCTTCATCAAAAATTCCCGAATTATCCCCCTGGTAATCGGTCAATTCATTGGTGAGTTTCATCAGACTGGCGATGGCAGTATTGAACTGGTATTCTCCCGTCGTATCCGCCGTAACCGCCTGAATCGTTTGATGAATGACCCGCCGTAAATTGCGTTCATTGGGGGGGGATTCTGCAACCCTTTTGGGGGGATGTTCTCGGTAGTTTTGTACCAACCGCCACACCCGCTGTAAAAACCGAAATTGCCCTTCCACATCCGCATCATCCCATTCTAAATCCTTCTCCGGGGGGGCTTTGAAGAGAATAAACATCCGGGCGGTGTCGGCACCGTATTTAGCCAAAACCTGTTCGGGATCAACGCCATTGTATTTGGACTTAGACATTTTTTCATAGAATATCGCTACGGGTTCGTTGGTTTCTTTATCGTAACATTCGCCGTTTTTATAAATCACTTGTTCTGAAGTTAAGTATTTACCCGTTTGCACGGCTTTGTAGGTCAATCCCTGCACCATCCCCTGGGTGAGTAATCGTTGAAATGGTTCCCCAAAATTGATCAATCCCCGATCCCGCAATACCTTAGTGATAAAACGGGAGTAAAGTAAATGTAAAATAGCGTGTTCAATGCCCCCCACATACTGATCCACCGGCAACCAATCATTGGCTTTTTCAGATGCAAAAATTGCTTGAGAATTCTGAGCATCGGCAAACCGCAAAAAATACCAGGATGAGTCAATAAACGTGTCCATCGTATCCGTTTCCCGGCGAGCCGGACGACCACATTGGGGACAGGGCACCTGCACCCACTCGGTCAATTGCGCTAGGGGGGATAAACCCCTGCCCGTCAAGGTCACGTTTTCCGGCAGTAGGACGGGTAAATCCGCCTCCGGCACGGGCACAACCCCGCAGTGGTCACAGTGAATCATGGGAATCGGTACCCCCCAATACCGCTGACGGGAAATTAACCAATCCCGCAACCGGTACTGCACCCGCTCTTCCCCCCAACCCCGTTCCTGCGCCGCTTGGGTGATTTTTTCCTTGGCAGTTAGGGAATCCAAACCATCAAATTCCCCAGAATTAACCAATATGCCTGGCTCGGTGTATGCCTGTTGTAAGGGCGTTATCTCGACAACGCCGGGGGGTAAAATCACCTGGGTTATGGGTAAATGGTACTGCTGGGCAAAGGCAAAATCCCGCTCATCGTGGGCGGGCACCCCCATCACTGCCCCGGTGCCATATTCATAAAGGACGTAATCGGCGATCCAAATCGGCACCGGCTGTTGGGTGAATGGGTTGATCGCCTCAGTTCCCAAGGGCACCCCCCGCTTGGGCTGGTCGTTGGCAGTACGTTCTTCAGCGGATAGGTGCGCCAACTGCTGGCAAAATTCCTGCACCTGTGCCTGCTGGGCAGGAGCGGTTAACGTCCCCACCAAGGGATGTTCCGGTGCCAGCACTAGGTAGGAAACCCCAAAAACCGTATCCGGTCGGGTGGTAAACACCCCAATTTTTTCCCCACGCCCCACCACCGGAAATTCCAGGTACGCCCCGGTGGAACGCCCAATCCAGTTGGCTTGCATGGTTTTCACCCGTTCGGGCCAGCCGGTCAAGGTGTCCAAATCCCGGAGGAGTTCTTCCGCATAATGGGTAATCCGTAAAAACCATTGTTTGAGCAATTTTTGCTGCACCTTCGCCCCCGACCGCCAGGAACGCCCCTCGCTGTCCACCTGTTCATTCGCCAACACCGTCTGATCCACCGGGTCCCAATTCACCTGGGCGGATTTTTGGTACGCCAAACCCATCTGCCACAGTTGCAAAAACAGCCACTGGGTCCAGCGATAGTACTCCGGGTCACAACTGGCAATCTCCCGTTCCCAATCGTAACTCAGCCCCAAGGACTGCAATTGCCGCCGCATATTGGCGATATTACGCTCCGTCCAGCGGGCGGGGTGAATCCCCCGGTCAATCGCCGCATTTTCCGCTGGCAACCCAAAGGCATCCCACCCCATCGGGTGCAGTACCCGATACCCCTGCATCCGCCGCACCCGGGCGATCACATCCGTAATCGTATAATTTCGCACATGACCCATGTGTAAATTTCCCGATGGATAGGGAAACATAGACAGGGCATAGTACTTGGGTTGTTCAGTATTTGTACTGGTTTTATACAGATGTGCTTCCCGCCAGACGTTTTGCCAACGGGGTTCTAATTCCGCCGGTTGATAACGGGGGCTGGTCATGTCGTCTGTCCAATCGGGCCACTGGCTTTGCGGGCCTGGGGGTCGAGCCGGTCGGTAATGTAACTCGCCAATTCCCGAAACCGGGGCAAAGAGCGCAATTCCAGGCGATTTCCATCTTTGAGGGTGATCACCATGTCCCCCCACAGCCCAAACCCCCTGGGAATCGTGACCACCTGGGTCATTTCACTGTAGATCACATCCGAGCGGGTCCGCCCCAGCCAGCCCCCGGTGACCGTCACCCGCCGGTTGGTAATCCGGTAGCGCACCCAGAGGGCACGGGTGATCGCCCCAATCGTCAAGGGCAACCAGATCAGGGTCACGCCCAAAAGCAAATTCAAAATCAAATCCCCCCGGTGGGGACCGCCCTCAAAAATCACCTCTTCCCGAATGCCCATGTAATGATACCCGCCTGTTGCAAAAGCTGTTCTAATTCTCGCAGAAAATCCGCATACTGTCCCGTCAATGCCTGGGGTTGCGCCGTGACCACCATTTGCCAACCAGGGGTACAAGCCGGGAGCAATTGCCGGAGTGCCGCCCGCATTTGCCGTTTGAGGCGGTTGCGTTGTACCGCTTTTTTGCTCACTTTGCTACTGACCACCACCCCCACCTGCAACCCCGTACCCTCTGGATGCGGACGATAGCGCAGGCGAAAAAACTGCCCCCGTACCTGCCGGTGATGCTGGTAAAGTGCGGCAAAAACCCGATGTCCCCGCAGACGGTAGCACCGGGGCAACCCCACCCTAAACCGGGGCTAACCGCTTGCGTCCCTTAGCCCGCCGGGCTTGTAGGACTCGCCGTCCACCGGGGGTCGCCATCCGTGCCCGAAAACCAGAACGGCGTAGGCGTTTGCGGCTGGTGCCTTCCAGGGTGCGCTTGGTCATAGGGGGTACCGTTACGAGAGTTCACAAGACCCTCAAAAATACCACACAAAGCTTAACCAAGTCAAGGGGAAGGGGGGCTATTCAGCCGGGGAAAAATGGGTTAGCCTTGATACCTATCAACCTCACTCAAAGCCGATACCTGCCGTGACCGAATCCCTGGAAACACGGTGGCAGATGGTCTTGGAGCAACTCCAACTCCGTCTGAGCCGCCCTACCTTTGAAACCTGGATCAAGACAATCCGCCCGGATGCCCTGACGGAGAAGCGTTTGCGCCTGCTGGCCCCCAATCTCTTCGCCCGCAACTGGCTGGTCAAGTCCTACCTGAACACGATTAGTGGGGTGGTTGCCGAAGTGTGGGGGGAACCGCTGGAGGTGGATATTGACAGCCTGGAAAACGACATGATCCCGGCGACGACCGCCACTCCTGCCCCCTTGGTGCCCTATCGGGACGTGTCGAAGGACGTGGAACCGACCAGTTTGACCCTCAATACCAAGTACACCTTTGGCCGGTTTGTGGTGGGGGCGACCAACCGGATGGCCCATGCGGCGGCCCTGGCGGTGGCGGAATCCCCGGGGCGGGAGTTTAACCCCCTGTTTTTGTGCGGCGGGGTGGGCTTGGGCAAAACCCATTTGATGCAGGCGATTGGGCATTACCGGCTGGAAATTGATCGGGAGGCACGGGTATTTTACGTTTCCACGGAGCAATTTACTAATGATTTAATTGAGGCAATTCGTCGGGATAATATGCAACAATTTCGGGAAAAATATCGGGCGGCGGATTTGTTGTTGGTGGATGATATTCAATTTATTGAAGGGAAAGAATATACTCAGGAGGAATTTTTTCATACGTTTAATGCTCTACACGAGGCGGGTAAACAGGTGGTGATTGCCTCCGACCGCCCCCCGGCCTGCATTCCCCGCTTGCAAGAACGGCTTTGTTCCCGGTTTTCGATGGGGCTAATTGCCGATATTCAAGCCCCGGATTTGGAGACCCGCATGGCCATTTTGCAAAAAAAAGCGGAGCAGGAAAATGTGTATTTGCCGGTGGAGGTGATCACCTACATTGCCACCCGCTATACCTCCAACATTCGGGAATTGGAAGGGGCCCTGATTCGTACCCTGGCCTACACGGCCATTTCCGGGGCGGCGATCACGGTGGAAAATGTGGCGGACCTGCTCAATTCGCCGGTGCAGATGACCAAAACTACCCCCGAATTGGTGGTGGATATGGTGGCCGCCGCCTTTGAGGTACCCGCCCAGGATTTGATGTTCAGCACCCGCCGTCGCCAGGTGAGTTTTCCCCGGCAAGTAGCCATGTACTTAGTGCGGCAGTACACCAGTTTGAGCCTGCCCCAGATCGGTCACTTTTTTGGGGGCAAAGACCATACCACGGTGCTGTATGCCTGTGAAAAGATTGCCCAAAGACGGGATAGTGACCCCAAATTTGCCCAATTATTAGCGCAAATCAAAGACCGGATTCACCGTTCAGCGCAAGATTTGGGCAGTTAAATGATGGGCACTTCTAAGGATGGGGCGCTGTCAAAAAGGCACCTGCGGTGTATCTCGATAGCCTGCGTGGTATAACCATTGGTATGGGCATTCCCGCCAGATAACCTTCAATGGGTGCAAATAAATAGAGGTGCCTTATCATTACCGCCCCACCGTTACCCCATAGGTGAAGGAAAAGGGTTTCAAATCGGCGGTTTTGGGTTGACACGCCAAGCCCAATTGGTAACGACCGGGTTGAGGGAAGGTCACCGTAGCCGCAGGGGTGTTCCGATAGCGTTCCACATTGATCCCCTGTAAACGGGTGGTCACCAGCAGGGTGCCCTGGGGTTCCTGGCGTATCTGCAAGGTGCAGGCGACTTCCCGGTTAAAAATCGGTTGCCCACCCCGGCGAGTGAGTGCGACCCAAACCTGCGCAGGTTGTCCCGCCCGGGGATTGTGGTTGGGTGCCACGTGCCACAGTACTGCCACATTCCCAGCCCGCTGTACCGTGTGGGCAAAAACCGGAACGCCCAACCCCAGTGCAACGCTAATACCCAACATCAGCCGGTTCATACCACGCCTCTCGCCCCCACCAACGCCACCACCAGGATTGTCGCAGAAGGATTACCAAAATTATCCCCAAAATAAACGTGACCTTGCCGAGGATTCCCCACCGTGCCCCCATGAGTAAGCCAATATGCGCCGCCGCCAGGAACCATATCCCTATCGCCCAACGATGTAATTGGTGCCAACGCTTGCCCAACCGGCGCACCCAGCCATCCGTACTGGTCACAGCCAAGGGTACCATCAGTCCCAGTCCGAGAGTACCGAGTATGATGCCCCAAAATGGCAACGGTGGCAAAAAGAAAATTCCCAGCAAATCCCACTGAAAACTGTGTTCCACCATGTGCAGGGTATGAAGCCCCGCCAGGACAAACGCCCCCACCCCCAAGTGCCGCCGCAGGGGACGCAATCCCCCCCACAGCCGTTGCAGAGGTCGTGCCAGCAATGCCAGCCCCAGCAGGAATAAACTGCCATAGCCAGTGATGTCCACCATGCTGTCTGTCCGCAGGAGCATCAATACCCCCATCAGGACAGTTAACCGCCCCGCCCAACGGCTCAGTTGTTGCCCCCGCTCCGTCCCCACCCGGCTCAACCACAGCCCCAGCCCCAACAACACCGGCACGGTTCCCAACCCAAATGCCCCCCGGCGACCAATAGGGAACCCGCCTGCCCCAAGAGTGCCCCCACCCCGGCGTAGGTCAACACCCGTCCCAGATGCAATCCCACCTGTTGCCGCCACCGTTGCCCCCAGGTCAGATGTTTTTGCCCCCAAGCCACGCCCAACACCAGTGGCCCACACATCCCGGCGCAGTGACCGAAACTTCCCAAAAATCCCAGGGCAAAAATTAACCCCACCTCCGCCCCACTTGGCACGGGCAAACCTCAACTGGCTGATCCATACCATAGGACACTTTTTGGGGTGGCAACTAGCCCAGTACACTTTTATTCGTGTCATGGGATGTGGCAATCACAAGGTTATCGAGAACCAAGACGGGGCGGTGCCCCTGCGACCCCTGTTCCATTCTCATTTAGGACTGCTATATTGTAATAATAAACAATTACTTAGATAGCACTACCTAATCAAGAACAAATAAAAAATAATTGCATTTTGGGTGAGGTCAAGCCCTTTCCCCCCAGGAATAACCTTGTTACAATCACAAGGAATGGCACTGCCAGGTGAATGAACGGTTGCCAAGCCATGACCGACCCCGGCGACATAAAAATTAAAGCCGATTCTCGCAACCAAGCCACGGGTGACCGGATGGTGACGGTGCTATTGACCCGCTTCCCTTACACGCTCCTGCAAGAATTAGCAACCCATCGGCTGTTGCGCCAGGGGGGGATGGTGGAGGTGCTAGGGGATACGAACCCTTTTACGGAAGTCACCAGCCGTTCCAGTGGTTCATCACGGGCAATTCCGGTGGAGCGAGTGATTCAGCGCATTTTAGATGACCCATTTATCCCCCAATTCAGTCAACATCAAAAGGGGATGCAGGGGATAGAAATTGACGACCCAGAATTTCAGCAAACCAATGAAACCATTTGGATGTCTGCCTTAGAGCAAAATATCAAGTTGGCTCGTAAATTAGCTGACCAGGGCGTACATAAACAGCACGTCAACGACTTGCTTAAACCGTTTATGCGGATTCCCATTCTCATCACGGCCACCGAGTGGGACAATTTCTTTCACCTGCGAACGGATAAACCCTGTCGCCCTGAATTTAGAACCTGGGCAATTGCGATTAAAAGTAAGATTGATCAATCTATTCCTGAAGAATTAAAACCAGGGGAATGGCATATTCCCTTTGGGGATCAAATGCCGCCTGGTTTATCTTTATCAGAACAATTACAAGTGGCGACGGCGAGATGTGCCCGGTTATCCTACGCCACCCATGACGGCAAACGGGATGTGCAAGAGGATGTGCGACTGCATAACCAACTATTACAGGATGGGCACATGGGGCCTTTGGAACATAGCGCAATGGCAGTCAGTGAGTATTTTATCGCTCCCCCCAAAATTCCCTGCTATGCTTTGATCCCAGGACAAACTGCGCCGGTATTTACCCGCAATTTCCGGGGGTTTTATAGCTATCGGGCGATGATTGAAGATGGTAGTTCCCCCCTGTATTCACTTAATTCATCAGAGCAAAATCTATGATTCTTACCGACCACGAACTGAATCAACTCTGTCAAGCAAACCCACCCTTGGTTACTCCTTTTGACCCTGGTTTGATCAACCCGGCTTCTTTAGATATTCGCATCGGTACGTCCGGTTTAATTGAGCAGGAGGACGGGGAACAAATACCACTGGATTTAAGTAATTATGATATTAACCAGCCCTACATTTTGGCACCCCAAACCTGGCTTTTGGTGGCTTCTTTGGAGGTGTTTCACATCCCCCTATTTACCGCTGGCGAGGTGCGGCTCAAGTCCTCCCGGGCGCGGGAAGGGTTTGATTTAGCCCTAGCCCTGTGGTTGGACCCGGGGTGGCAGGGTTCCCATCTGACAATGGCACTGCGGAATACGACCCGGTTCCGGCGGTTGGGGATTTATCCGGGGTTGAAAATTGCCCAGGTGATTTTGCACCGTTTGTCGAATGTGCCCCAACGTCATTACGGGGAGACGGGGCGGTATAATTTTGACCGACAGGCGCAGGGTTCCAAAGGGTAAGGGGGCGATGGCCAAGTTTATCGTGACCGGCCACTATTGCGACGAAGTGGCAACCAAACGGGCACCATATCGGGAGGCGCACTTGGCGGGTTTGGCGCAACAAAAAGCCCAGGGGGTGCTGGTCACCATTGGCCCCACCCAGGATTTACGGCGGTTTTTTGGCATTTATGAGGCGGCGGATGCGACCCAGGTGCAAACTTTGATCGAACAGGACCCCTACTGGCAAAACGGGATTTGGACGGATTACGAGGTCATTCCGTGGATTCAGGCCATCTAAGGGCACTGAAAGCAGGTTCCTGGTCGAAACTCATCTGCGGTGCCAGCTATCAGGACACAGCTAGCATCGAACCCCTGAGTTGGGTCTTTACCCTGGCGGGGGTGAACTGCATTGACGTGTGTGCGGACCCGGCGGTGGTGGCGGCGGCTGAGCGAGGCATTCAACGGGCAGGAACCCCACCCCCCTTGTTGATGGTGAGTTTGAACGACGATACGGACCCCCACTTCCGCAAGGCCCATTTTGACCCGCAGGTGTGCCCCCCGGATTGCCCCCGCCCCTGTGAACGGGTATGCCCGGTAGCGGCGATTAGCACCGCTGGGGTGGATGCGGCCCGTTGCTATGGCTGTGGGCGTTGTTTGGAAATTTGCCCCTACCAGTACATCACCGCCCGCACCTACGTCCACCGTCCCGCCGCCGTGATTGAATTACTGCACCACCAACCGATTGCCGCCCTGGAACTCCACACCCAAACCGGGCATGAAACCAGTTTTGCCCACCTGTGGCGGGAACTTCAGCCCTGGGTGCACCGGTTACAGGTTTTAGCAATTAGTTGTCCCGACCATCCACAGGTGATTCCGTACTTATGGAATTTGTATCAAATTATTACACCTTTGCCCTGTGCATTGGTCTGGCAAGCGGATGGCCGTCCCATGAGTGGGGATATTGGGGCAGGCACCACCTGGGCAACCATACGGCTGGCGCAAAAAATTCTGGATCAGGGGCCGCCGGGGTTTGTCCAATTGGCGGGGGGCACCAATCAGGCAACTTGGCCTTTGGTACAAAAATTAAACCTGCCTGTGCATGGGGTGGCCTACGGCAGTTACGCCCGGAAATTACTGCAACCCTATTTACAAAATTTAGACAACGTAGACGTTTTAGCCGCCGCGGTGCGGACTGCTCAGGAACTGATTGCCCCTAAAAAACCCGATGCTGGAGACTGGGCATTTGCCGCCGGACTTGCGCCAACCGTTCCGGGTTGATTTCCGCAATTGCCAGCCCTGGTTGATCCCCCGCATCCGCCAGCACCACCCCCCAGGGGTCAATAATCATGGCGTGGCCGTGGGTTTGCCGCCGGGGATAGTGCCACCCCACCTGCGCCGGTGCCAAGACATAACAGGTATTTTCAATCGCCCGGGCTTGCAGGAGGACTTGCCAGTGATCCTTGCCCGTGTAGGCCGTAAACGCCGCCGGGATAAAGAGAATTTCCGCCCCGATTTTGGCCAGATGGCGATACAGTTCGGGAAAACGCACGTCGTAGCAGATGGACAAGCCAATCTGCCCCAATTCCGGCTGGGAATAGACCGGCGGTAGGGTCAGCCCCGCCAGCACCGTGCGGGATTCCTGGTAGGTGTTGCCGTCCGGGAGATTGACATCAAATAGATGGACTTTGTCATAACGGACTTGGATGTGCCCATCAGGGCTAATCACCAGCGCCCGGTTCACCACCCGCTCCCCATCCACCGGCACGGGCATTCCCCCCGCCAGCAGGGTGACTTGAAACCGTTGGGCGAGGGTACGCAGGCATTGCTCCGCCGCCTGGGCAATGTGGGCCGCCTGGGCAACCTTTTCCCGTTCGTCCCCCATGAAGGCGAAATTTTCCGGCAGACCGACCAGGGTAGCGCCCTGGTGGCAAGCCAAATCCACCCACTCAGTCACCTGGGCCAGATTTTTTTCCACATCTGAACCGCTGGTCATCTGAACCGCCGCCGCCAAGTAGGAATGGATCATCGGCAGGGGAGCGCAGGGGGCGTGACAGGGAACCGGAGCATCGGGGTGCGGGTCAGTTGTTGCGGAGTTTGCGAATCAGTTCCCGCAGGACATCGGTCTTGGTGCGACCTTTGGCGGCGCAGTAGCTTTCCAGTTTGAGAAGCTCCTCGTTGGGTAAACGAATGGTCAGTACACGATCCGAAGGGGGTTTGGTTCTAGGCATAGTCGCAAGTAACGATTGAGTGACTAAGAAAATGTACCGATCTTGTAGGGGAGCTTAATTCTGGAAGAAGCGACAGTGTCGTTCTGGCATCTAAGTACCTTAATCAGTTATTAAACAACCTTTCGCTGGGATTGGCAAGGACTTGACAAGAACGAAGTTGGTACAAACGCTGGCACTTGGGGCCCGGATTTTAGAAGTTGGTGGTAATGGCAACGACTGGGCAGGTGGGAATACATTGCTCACAGACAATACAGCGGGTGCGGGTGAAATGGAGCCGAAATTCCCGGTCCAGGGTGAGGGCTTGGGTGGGGCAAATCCCGGTGCAGAGGCCACAGTCGATACAGCGTTCCGTATCAATCAGGATTTCCCGGCTACTGTGGGCGACCTCGATGCCGCTATCGGCCAACCATTCCAGCGCCGCCGCCAGTTGATCCATGTCCCCGGCTAATTCCACCACCAATTTCCCCACCTGGTTGGGGGCTACCTGGGCCCGAATGATGTTGGCGGCGATATTAAAGTCCTTGGCCAGGCGGTAGGTGATGGGGATTTGTACCATCTGGCGGGGAAAGGTGAGGGTGACCCGTTGTTTCATCTTAGGATGGGTACCGCAATGGAACGCTTAAAATTAGTATAACCGTTGAGAATTCAAAGCTAGCCCTGATGCCTATGGATTCAGAAAGGTTGATCCAGGAAATGCGGCTGATTCGGGAAAAATTTGCCAGGAATGCATTTGAATTTTCTAAACACGCCGTTGATCAAGCTATCCTTCGTTACATCCAAGTTGAGGAGATTAAAGAAGCCATTGCCCAAGGTCGCATCATTGAAGATTACCCAGACGATAAATATGGTTCCAGTTGTCTGATTTGTGGTTTGACTTTACGGGGGAGACCTATTCATATGCAATCTAGCTATTCGAGCCGCCCATTGATTAAAATAATTGCACTTTACCAACCCGATCCTCAGCGATGGAATCAAGACTTTACCATAAGGAGAATCCCATGACTGGCAAGCACTACAGTCAAGAAAAACTGACAGATCAACGGGTTACTTATTCACTGGCATTGAATGGAATGTTTTACATCTTTGAAAATGTCCCGGCACGGGTGGATGAGGAAACCGGCGAAGTGCTGTTTGCCCCGGAGACGGTGACCCACTTGCAACGGTTAATTGTAGAGGGTCAACCCCCTGACCGAATGATGTCCACCCCGGTGTATCGTTTTGAACCAGTGGCCTGTGATAATTTATCTGAGTAATCACTTCCCCCAAATTTTCCTATGGAACTTTTCATCCTGACCCCGGCAACGGAGGAAAGTTACGGACAACCACCGACGACCATTACTTTGCCCATCACCCGCCTAGACAGTACCCAGGCGACCCGTTTTCGGCAACAGTACGAGGCGGTGGTGCAGGGTCAGCCCTGCTATTTGGGGATTGACCTCTCCCGGGTAGAATTTTTGGATAGTGCGGGGTTGGGGGCGTTGGTGGCCTGCCATAAGCACGTGCGGGGGCTGGGGGGACAGATGGGGTTGATTGCGCCCCGCCATATGATCCTGCAACTGTTGCGGATGACTTCTTTGGACAAAGTACTGATGGTGTATGTGGATCAGGAGGATTTTGCTAAGAACGTGGGGCGTTCCTAAATCCCGTAGCTTTTGCCAATGACCCAATGCCGCCGGAAAAACCGTGCCAGTTGGGTTTCCGCCAGGGTGAGGCAAATGGGTCGCCCGTGGGGGCAGGTGCGGGGGGCTTGGGTGGCCTGCCATTGCGCCAGCAGGGTTTGCATCTGGGGGAGGGTTAAGTCCGTGCCGTTGCGAATCGCACTGCGACAGGCTAAATTCACGGTGGCCTGTTCCCGGTCGGTGCAGTGACTCAGTTCCACCAGGGCATCGGCCCATTCCGCCGGACGTTCCCGCAACACCTGGGGAATCTGGCGCACCGCCCATTGCTGGGGGCCAAAGGGTTCGGGGGGCAATCCGTACTGGGTCAAACGCTCCACTTGCTGTGGGCTGAGGGGGGGCAAAATCACCGGGCTGTCTAGAGTGATCCCCTGCCATTGGGACTGCAATTGTTCATACAAAACCCGCTCATGGGCGATGTGTTGTTCCACCAGCCACAACCCCGCCGGGTGTTCCGCCAGGATATAGGTGCGATGGATTTGCGCTAAGGCTTTGAGGGTGGGGCGGACGTGGTAGCGGGCGGTGGTTTCTGCCACCTGCATCAGTTTTTGCACCCGGGGGTAATCGGTTTTGCTGGGGGGGGCAATGCTCATACTTTGCTCGCACAAATGCAGTAATTTCGCTTGCCAATGTTCTAAATTTTTGATGTACAGTTGGGTTTTGGCGGGGTGGCGGTGCCAGTCCACGACTGAGGGCGGCAGATGGAAATGGGCAAAGAAGAGGGGAAAGCGTCCCCGGGGCAGGAGCCGTTGAAAATGCTGGAGGATGGCGGTATGCACTTCGGGCCATTCCACACAGCGGCCATTGACGGCCAGCCAAATCCGGTCGGGGCGGGGGCGGTGGTGCTGATCCGGCAGGGCAAACGCCAGGGTGAGGTGTTCCTCCTGACCGATTTGCCACTGGGAGTCTGCCACTTGAGGGAAGATTTGGGTCAAACGTTCCCGCAGGGTACCCGGCCAGAAGTGCCAGGTTTTGCCGGGAAATTCCACCTGCCAAGTGACCTGGGGATGACACAGGGCCATTTGCTGAATCCACAGCTGAATCTGGCGCAGTTGTTGGGGCCAACTGGGTAAACCCTGCTGGCGGTGCGGCCAATTCGCAAACAGCCGCTGTACCGTCACTACCGTACCGGGAGCGAGGGGAACGGGTTGGGGGGGGTGCGCCTGCCCCTGGGCATCATACCGTACCTGCCAACCCTGGGGCGCAGAAGGACACCGGCTGGCAATGGTCAAATCCGCCAATTGCGCCAGACTGTAGAGGGCTTGCCCCCGAAACCCGAGGGTCTGGATGTGATGCAAGTCCTGGGGATGCTGAATTTTGCTGGTGGTGTGGGCGGTGGCCGCCAGGGTAAGCATTTCCGGGGTCATCCCCACCCCATTGTCCGCCAGCCGTACCCCATCCGGTTCCACCCGCAGGTGCAGGTGGGTAGCTTGGGCATCCAGGGCATTTTCCACCAGTTCCCGCACCACAGCCCCCAGGGAATCAATCACTTCCCCAGCGGCCATCCGTTCAATGAGTTCCGGGGCGAGGCGGTGGAGGGTCATCAACTGGGAGCCGTCAAGAAACGATGTACAGCCATCCTATGGGAATTTTGAAAAGCGGTCGCAGAAGGCACCCTCGGCACTGAGTTCGCCAGAAGTTCTGCCTCCCAACGATAGAATTTTCGATTCATTTTAATCAATAGATGTATATTGCTGGGGGGGAACCCTGATCCTGATTCTATGGTCTAAGATTGTGCATAAATCTGAAACGGCAATCGGCGATGGTCAAATTAGTCAAAATTGGGTTTGTGTTTTTGTTGACCTTGATTCCCCAGATAGCAATGGCAAAACCCCCCGTAGAACTCCTAAAACTCAAGCTCCAGTCCGATGACCAAGTGGTGCGGGACATTCGGTTTTATGGCACGGATATTGACCCCAATACCAGTTCGGTAGATGACCAATTTTTTCTCACGATTGACGGGCAAAATGTCCCCATCCAACCCGAACTCGCCCAGCGTTTGGAGAGTTTACGGCGCAGTTTTAGCTATGACAGCCTATCGGGGGGGATTCAGGTTGGGGAACCGGGTGGCCCGATGTGTTTGATGGCTGGACCCGCCCGGGGGATGGTGTTGGAAACCCGCTATTTAACCTATGAGAATTTCAAAATTACCAACAGTGAGATGAAGCCGGTGTTGACGGTGCCCCAAAACTGCTTATTCACCAGCAAAATTAGTCCCCAAAATGCAACGGCACGGGAAGATGCCCGGGCGGCTCTGGAGATTTTATTCACCCTCAGTCAAACCTTACCGCCAGGTTCCTAACGACGGGGATGGAGGTGCTTTACAATAGGAGCAAATCCTGGAGAAACTGCTCATGTTGCTCAAAAGTACCACCCGTCACATTCGGATTTTTGCCGCTACGGTGCAAGACGGTGCCCTCGTCCCCAGTGACACGGAACTGACTGTGGATGTGGACCCGGACAACGAATTCAACTGGACGGAAGCGGCTTTGGCACGGGTGCATGAGAAATTCGCCGAATTGGTCAAAGCCTACCAGGGAGCAGATTTGACGGATTATACCCTGCGCCGGATTGGTTCTGACCTGGAACACCTGATCCGGGGGATGTTGCAAAAAGGGGAAATTTCTTACAACCTCAATAGCCGGGTGTTGAACTACAGCATGGGGCGACCCCGGTTGGACATGGCTCAGGGGAATTAGCGGGTTCATTACCCAGTGAATTTGCCCGAGATTTAACGGTACCACCGTTGAGCCGGATTACTCAGCAACCACCGGGCGACTTGGGCATCCCCCTCATCCCAGGCGAGTCGTTCGGCGGCGACGAGGACATGGTGCATCATCTGTCGGGGGGTCATGACCTGTTGCATTTTCTGGAGAATGGCGGTGGCGGCTCCCATATCCCGGTTGCGTAAGGCATGGGTTAATTGGTTGAGCATGGCTCCCTCCCCATTGGCAGTATTTTTTATTTAGCCCAAAATTTGGGGTTCTGGGGGCGTATTTGTCGCTAATTTTGCGTTTATTTAGGTGGGTTCATTCAAATGGGATATTTCTTAAACTCTGTTACAAAAAGCTGTTACAAAAGGATATTTTTAGGGATGGATGGGGCAATAAAAATCTGGGAACCGGGGTGGGGTAGGCTAGGTATATTGACTGGGTAGAACGCATGGAAGTCTGTGTCAATTCCCAATTACAATTAGCGGTCGCAGGGGGGCAACCCCCGCATTTGGTTCTATGGCTGTGCCACGCAAGCTATCAGAATTTTGGCATTCCCAAAATGAAATTTATAGAGGTGTCCTGATGACTCGTTCCTTGGCTCGAATTGCCGGGTTGGTGGCGGTGGCGACGATTTTGAGTAAAATTCTAGGACTATTTCGGGAACAGGCGATTGCGGCGGCATTTGGAGTGGGGGTGGTGGCGGATGCCTACAGTTATGCCTATGTGATTCCAGGGTTTCTGTTAATTCTTTTGGGAGGGATCAATGGACCGTTCCACAGTGCCATTGTCAGCGTGGTGAGCAAGTATGAGGAACGGGAAGCGGCGGTGATCGTGGAAACGGTGTTGACCTGGGTGACGGTGTTTTTGGTGGTGCTGAGTGTGGGGATGGTGGTGGGGGCTGAGCCGCTGATTCAGTTGGTAGCTCCGGGGTTGAATCAAAGTGAGACGGGGCAAATTACCCAAACGATTGCGGTGGCGCAGTTGCAAATCCTGGCTCCCTTGGCGGTGCTGGCGGGCTGGATTGGCATTGGGTTTGGGGTGTTGACGGCACGGGATCAGTATTGGTTGCCGTCCATTAGTCCGATTTTTTCGAGTGTGAGTGTACTGCTGGGGTTGGGGGGGGCGTGGCTCTGGCTGGGGAATCGGCTCTGGCAGACAGAGTTTAGCCTGTTGGGGGGGCAGGTGTTGGCGGGGAGTATCCTGTGCGGGGGGGTGGCGCAGTGGTTGGTGCAGTTGCGACCTCAAGCAAAAATGGGAATTTATTGGGGGCGGTTGCGCTGGAATTGGCGACATCCAGGGGTGCAATCTGTACTGAATGTGTTATTACCTGCGACCTTTGCTTCGGGGATGTTGCATATCAATGTGTATGTGGATTTGCAATTTGCGTCCTATCTGCCGCAGGCGGCGGCGGCATTGGGTTATGCCAATTTGCTGGTGCAGGCTCCCTTGGGGATTTTGTCCAATATGATTTTGGTGCCCTATTTGCCCTTGTTTTCCCGGTTGGCTGACCCCGAGGATTGGCCGGAGTTGACCCAACGGATTCGCCAAAGTTTGGTATTGGTGGCTCTGGTGATGCTCCCTTTGGGGGTTTTGTTGGCGGTGCTGGCTTTGCCAATTGTACGGCTGGTGTATGAACGCTATGCCTTTGATGGGGAGGCTTCCCAGTTGGTGGGGGAAATTTTAGCCGCCTATGGGGTGGGAATGTTCGTTTATCTGGGGCGGGATGTGCTGGTGCGGGTGTTTTATGCCCTGGGGGACGGGGATACGCCGTTTCGGTTGAGTGTGCTGGGGATTGGCTTGAATGCGGGGCTGAATTGGTTATTGGTACGGGAAATGGGGGCACCGGGGTTGGCGCTGGCGACGGCGGGGGTAAATCTGGTCACGTTTATCGGTTTGTTGATCTTATTGCATTACAAATTACAGGGGTTGCCCTGGCGCAGTTGGTTGGGGGTGTTGGTACAAATTATGCTGGCTAGTGGGTTGGCGGGGGCGGTCGCCTGGGGACTGTGGCACTGGGGGGAGGTGGTTTTGGGAACGTTTCTGGGGTTAGTGGTGGCGGGCAGTGCGGGTTTATTGGTGTTTGCGGGGGCAATTCTGATGTGTCAAATTCCCGAAACCGTTTTATTAACCGATAAAATCCTGTCCCGTTGGCCCGGGCGGCGCTGAATATTACCACATCCCAAATCAACCACCAGGTACAGGGATGGCTTTTGTGACTGCTGATTCTGAATTAACTGAAGGGCACTTCTAAAAATGGGTCGCAGGGGCGTAGCCATTAATATGGGCATTTTAACGAAGTAATCTTCCCGTGGTGGCAATAAATAGAGATGCCCTTATGTAATTTTAATAGTTTATTTGATATTGCAACTGTTAAAAGTTCCACGGATGTATGGAAGTAAATTAGTAGATAAGTTACGATATATACAAATTTTAATACGGCAGGAGTGGAATTTTGTCCATTGGCTCAATCGGGTCGTTCCACGCCTCAATATGTAAAGTTTGTTGCAGGATTCAACACTTGTGCAGATGGGCATTGCTGAATGGAGCTATGAATCAGAGGGAAGTACTTTTTGAAACTTCAAATAATGAATGAGTAAACGAATAGAGTATCTTAACATCTCTACTGACTTAGAATAGCACAACGTTTTCCGGTGTAGCCGAGCAAGATAATGTCTTAAACGTGTATTCTCACTTTCTACTCTAGTCATATAGGTCTTGCTAATTATATGGTCTTCATCGGCTATGAAATGTCGATAAACTGGCCATCCAATGGCTAACGCCACACTCCGCTATCAGTGACATAAAAATAACATCTCCATGATTTTACTAATTGCCACAAAGGACGGAATGTTTGACTACTACGATCTCCTATTACCCAGGCTAAAATTCCTTTTCTAAAGTGGTCAACGGC
>Ga0209018_1001222_pt1 | contig 21359 bp, 14 predicted proteins | sample YNPBryBLVA2012_FD_185814 | JGI IMG/M metagenome (GOLD analysis project Ga0209018, IMG submission 185814) | Anoxygenic and chlorotrophic microbial mat microbial communities from Yellowstone National Park, USA - YNP Bryant BLVA 2012 (SPAdes)... ...
GCCGCTACCCTGGACCGGTTGACCCGCCGGGTGCAGGCTTTCTACAATGAAGGCTGCTTGAAGAAAAGCCGGCGGCCGCAGGCCGCCAGAGGCTTTTCCCAGTCGGGAGGTTACCTGATGGCGAAGATTCCCGTCGAAACGCTGGCCGAAGAGATGTATCAGATGGTGGTCGAATACACCGGCAAGCGCAATCTCAAGGCCGGCGATCTGACCAAGGAGATGATCGCGCGGCACGGCGAGGAGGCGGTCAGCAAGGAGGACTGCAAGCAGGCCATCCGCCTGTTGATTGACTCCGGACGCTGCGTCTACAGTTATCTCGGCGGGTCCTACATCCAGCTTCCGCCCAAAGAGGGGACCGAAGCCTGAGGCTTCCCCGGCCGCCGGCTTGGTTTCCGCACGCCGGATCCCTGCCGTGACGATCAGCCAGCCGCTGCCCCGCCTGGTGGTGGCCGGCCTGTCGGGCGAAGCCGGCAAGACGCTCATCACGCTGGCCCTGATTCTGGGCGCACGGGCGCGCGGCTGGGAGGTGCGGGCCTTCAAGAAGGGGCCGGACTACATTGACGCCGCCTGGTTGTCTTGGGCCAGCGGCCGGCCGGCGCGCAACCTGGACACCTTCCTGATGGGATTCGACGCGGCGGCGGCCGCTTTGCTCCGCCACGGCGTCCGGGAGGGTCTCAACCTTATCGAGGGCAATCGCGGCCTATACGACGGGGCGGACGCGCGCGGCACCCACAGCACGGCGGAGCTGGCCAAGCGCCTGCAAGCGCCGGTGATCCTGGCCGTCAGCGGGACCAAGCGAACGCGCACCGCGGCGGCCTGCGTGCTGGGCTGCCAGAAACTCGACCCGGCCGTGCGCCTGGCGGGCGTCATCCTGAATCCGGTCGGCGGCCAGCGGCATGAGCGCATGCTGCGCGAAGCCATCGAGGCCGACTGCGGCCTGCCGGTGCTGGGAGCGATTCCGCGCGCGCCGGCCGCGGACCTGGTGCCCGGCCGCCATCTGGGACTGATCCCGCCCGAGGAGTACGCCGCCCTGCCGGAATTGCGCCGCACCGTCATCGAAGCCGTGACCGCGCGGCTGGATCTGGACCGGCTGCTCGAGATCGCGCGCGCCGCCCCGCCGCTGAGCGCCCCCGAGGAGCCCGCCGCGGAGCTGCCTGACGGCGCCGGCCTGCGCATCGGCTACCTGCGCGATTCGGCCTTCACGTTTTACTATCCCGAAAATCTGGAGGCGCTCGAGCAAGCAGGCGCCGCGGTGGTCCCCGTCTCGTCGCTGGAGGCTGCCGAGATGCCCGCCGGGCTGCACGCTCTCTACATCGGAGGGGGCTTTCCTGAAACGCACGCCGCGCGCTTGAGCGCCAACGCGTCCTTCCTGACCAGCCTGCGAGAGCGCGCCCTGGCCGGGCTTCCCGTTTACGCCGAGTGCGGCGGGTTGATGCTGCTGGCCCGCGCCATTCACTGGCAGGGGCGGCGTTACGCGATGGCCGGGGTGCTGCCCTTCGAGGTCGAGGTCTGCGGGTCGCCGCAGGGCCACGGATACGCCGTGCTGGCGGTCGAGCGCGAGAACCCGTTTTATCCGGCCGGACTGACCCTGAAGGGGCACGAATTCCATTACTCGCGCATCCTGCCGCCGGAGGCGCCGCCGGTTTGCGCGTGCAGGGTGCTGCGCGGGACCGGCGCTTGGGCGGGACAGGACGGCATCCTCCTCGGTCAGGTCTGGGCCGCCTACACCCACGTGCACGCGCGGGCCACGCCCCAGTGGGCGGCCGGCATGCTGCGCACAGCGCGACTTTACGCCCGACGGCAGGGGGCAGGCTGAGACCGGCGCGGCCGACCCCCGGTCGCCGAGCCCGTGGAAGCCGCTGCGGCCCGCCGCCGGCCCGCTGCCGCCCCGGCTATGATGACCCTTATGCACCGCGCTGCCTTGTCCTTGTGCGCTTCCTCCCTGATGCTCGCCCAGTGGATTTCCCAGCCCCCGCCCATCGAGGCGCGCCAGTTCGCCATCATGGCCTGGGGCGGCTCGCCCTCGGACCCCGAACAGCTCGCCCTGATGAAGCAAGCCGGCCTGAACATTTCCGGCTTCTGTCGGGTGCAGGATCTCGAGAAGGTGCGCGCCGCCGGCCTGGCCTGCTTCGTCTCGGACCGGCGCGCTAACGGCTACGACTGGGAGAAGCTGCCGCCGGAGAGCGAGATCCGCCGAAACGTGGCGGAACTGGCGCGGGAGATCGCCGACAACCCGGCCGTGCTGGGCTTCTATCTGCGCGACGAGCCTCACGCCTCGCTGATGCCCGGCCTGGGCCGGGTGGCCGCCCTGCTGGGGGAGGCCCTGCCCGGCCGCTGGCCCTATGTGAACCTGTTTCCCTACCGGGTGAGCCCGGAGCGACTGGGCGCATCCAGTTATGAAGCCTACGTACGGATGCTGGTAGACGTCGTCAAGCAGCCTTTTCTGAGTTACGACAATTACTCGCTGGTCGGCGGCGAGATGCTGGATTATTTCTATACCAATCTGGAAATCATCCGCCGCCTGTCGCTTGAAAGCGGCAAGCCTTTCTGGAATTGCGTGCTGGCCAACGCGCATTTCAACTACATGGAGCCGTCCGACGCCACCTTCCACTTACAGGCCTACGCCACGATGGCTTACGGCGGCCGCGGAATTCAGTATTTCACTTACTTCACGCCGCCCATCGGCAACTACCGCCTGGGGGCGGTGGACCAGTTCGGCCACCGCACGCGGACCTGGGAGATGCTGCGGCGGATCAATCTCCAGATCCACGCCCTGGCGCCGGTGCTGGTCCGGCTGCGTTCCACCGGCGTCTACCACTATCCCGACGTGCCCGATCAGGGACGCCCCCTGGCCGAGAGCCGCCTGGTGGCGGGAGTCGAGATGACGCAGCGCTACGTGCGCCCGCCGGTGATGGGGCGCTTCTTGGTGGGCGAATTCGAAGACCCGGAAGGCCGGCCCTACCTGATGCTGGTCAACAAGGACCTCAACCATTCCTTCCAGTTCCGCCTGCGGACCAAACCGGAAGGCCGCAAGCTGATGCGGGTTTCGCCTTACTCGGGCCGCGAGGAAACCTTTGGCCGCGAGATGGACTGGCTGGCCCCGGGGGCGGGCGTGCTGCTGCGGCTGGAATGACGGGGCTGCGGCTCAGATCCGGCGAAAGCCCTTCAGGATATCCCGCATCGAGTAACGCAGCGCGGTGGGGCGCCCGTGGGGACAACTCATGGGGCATTCGGTCGCGGCCAGCGCCCGGAGCAGCCATTCCATGCGCTGCCGGTCCAGGGGGGTGTTGACCTTGATCGCCGCCCGGCAGGCCAGGGACGCGGCGATGAGGCGGCGCACGTCCTCGAAGGACATCCGCCGCAGCTCGCGCTCGGGAACCTCCAGGATCTCCAAAAGCGCCTTCTCCAGGTCGCCGGCCGCGATGCCGGCCGGGGCGGCCTTGACCGCCAGCGTGCGCGGGCCGAAAGGCTCCAGTTCGAAGCCGGCCGCCTCCAGCTCGCCGGCGATGCGTTGATATTCGACTTCCTGCGCCGCGGTCAGGGGCACCACCAAGGGGACCAGCAGGCGCTGGGTTTCCAGGCCCTCCTGCCCGCTCCGGCGCAGCAGCCGCTCGAACAGGACGCGCTCATGGGCCACGTGCTGGTCCACGATCCACAGGCCGTCGCGTCCGGCGGCGATGATAAAGCTGTCCTGGATCTGCCCCAGCGGTCGCAGGTCAGCCAAAGCCGACATCGAGGCGGGCGGCTCGCCCAGCCATTCCTCAGCAAAGGCGCCGTGGGTGTCGGGGACGGGGAGCGGTAAGGCCGACGGCTCGCGCGCCGGGCCGAGGGAAATCTCCGGGCCGCTGAAATCCAACCGGGGCGGCGGCGCCGAGGGGGCTGCGGCCTCCGGCGGCCCGCTCTCCCCCGCCGGCCAGGCGTCCTGCTCGAGCCGCTGGGAAAACTCCGAGTAGGGCAGGTTCGCGGCGGGTTGCGGTTGAGCAGGCACGGGGATGGAGGAGATCGGGCGGGACTCGATGAGCGCCTCCCGCACGGCGTCGCGCACCAGATCGTGAACGAACTGGGCGTGGCGGAAACGGACCTCGGTTTTGGCGGGATGCACGTTGACGTCCACCTCCCGGCAGTCGCACTCCAGAAACAGCAGCGCGAAGGGGAAGGCGCTGGGCGGGATCAGGTTGCGGTAAGCAGCCAGCAGGGCGTGCAGCAGCAGGCGGTCGCGGATCAGGCGGCGGTTGACGAACAGGAAAATCGAGTTGCGATTCATCCGCTGGCACTGGGGGCGCGAGACGAAGCCGCGCAAGCGATAGAGCGTGGTCTCGGGGGCGGGCGGCGCCTCCAAGGGCCGGGCGGCCGGCGGGCGCTGCGGGGCGGGCAGGCTGAGCTCGCGCTCGCGCACGCCCAAGTCCACCAGCTCCTCCAGGGTCTGGCTGCCGAAGACCTGGTAGATGCGGTCACGCAGGCGCTCGACCGGAGTGACGTTGAGAAGCTCCCTGGATTCGTGCCGCAGCCGGAAGCTCTTGTCGGGGTGGGCCAGCGAGTAATGCGTCACCAGCGAGGCGATGTGGGCCAGCTCGGTCTGTTCCGAGCGCAGGAACTTGCGGCGGGCCGGGACGTTGTAGAACAGGTCGCGGACCGTGACCGAGGTGCCGGGGGCCAGGGCGGCCTCCTCCGCCCGCAGGATCTTGCCCCCGGCGATTTCGATCCGCGTGCCCGCCGCTTCCTCCCGGGCCCGGGTCTCGAGGGTAAGCCGGGAGACCGCCGCGATCGAGGGCAGGGCCTCGCCCCGGAAGCCGAGGGTGGCGATGGCCGCCAGGTCCCGGGCCTCGCGCAGTTTGCTGGTGGCGTGGCGTTCGAAGGCCAGCAGGGCGTCATCCTGCCCCATGCCGCAGCCGTCGTCGGCCACCCGGATCAGGCGCCGGCCGCCGGCCGCGGTCTCGACGCGCAGCTCGCGGGCGTCCGCATCGAGCGAGTTTTCCAGCAGCTCCTTGACCACGGAGGCGGGACGCTCGACGACCTCTCCGGCGGCGATCTTGTTGGCCACCTCGTCGGAGAGGATACGGATGCGGCCCATCCTCCTTATTGGACCACGATCCCCCCGGAAGGGCCTTCTCTCAGAAGCCGTTCACCACAATGCCGCGTTCGTCGAGCAACTCGCCCGTCACGCGCAGCAGATTCAGCAGGGCCCGCTGATAGGCGATGGTCTGCGTCACCAGCGTGGCCTGGGCGTTGGTCAGACGGGTCTGGGCCTCCAAGACGAAGTACAAGATGCTGACGCCCAGATCGTAACGCTTCTGTTCGGCCTCGAAGTCCTTCTGGGCGAACTCCAGGGCCACGCGCGCCTGCTCGACGCCCGCCTTGGCCGACTCGACCTGGTTGGCGGCGTTGAGCACCTCCAGGCGGATTTGCTGCTCGACGTTGCGCGCCTGCAAGCTGTCGGACTTCTTGCGCACCAGCGCGTCGGCCAGGTCGGCCTGAGCCGCGCGATCGCGCAGGGGCAGGGTCAAGGTGAGGCCGAAGCGGTAGGTGGGCAGGCCGAAGCCGAACAGTTGGTCCAGGGCGTCTCCGAAGCCTCCCGGCACGGTGCGCACGATCTGGGACTGCCCGAACACGTTGGCCCGCTCGTAAAACCAGCCGCCGCGCCCGCGGGCGCTGTACTCGCCGGTGAGCCGCAAATCCGGCTTGAGCCGGTTGGAGGCTGAGCGGATGCTCAGATCGTCAATGTCCAAGCTTTGCAGGGTGGATTTCAGATCCGGGCGCTTGGCCAGGGCGCGCTCGACCAGCGCCTCGCGGTCCAGGGGCTTGCGGTCCATGACCGGGGCGACGGTCTCCGTCAGCACGATGGGCAGCTTGCGAATCTCCGGGTCCAGATCGGCGCCCATCTGCCGGCGCAAGGCGTCCTCGCGCTGCGCCAACTGGTAGCGGAACTGGGTCACCTGGATCTCCGCCGTGGCGTATTCCTGTTGCGGGCGGTAGATCTCCAGGGGCGACAGGGCGCCCAGCTCCAGCTCGCGCTGCGAGCGCTTGAGGGCGGCCTCGCGCAGCTTGAGAAACTCCTCCTGCACCCGCAGGCGCTCGCGGGATTCGATCACGTTCCAGTAGGCCAGCTCGGCCTGCTCGATCAGGCGCATCAACTGGTTGCGCAGCTCGTACTCGCTGCGGCGCAACTGGCTGCGCGCCACCATGATAGGCAGCCGCACCAGGGCGGGGCTGCGATCGCGCAGCAGCGGCTGGCTGAAGCCGAAGGTGAGGGTCGCGTTCAGGGCCGGGTTGAAAGTCGAGAACTGGTCGTTGGAAGCGGCTTTGGTCCCGTTGAATCCCACGTTGAAGGTGGTGCCGCTCTCCAGCCGCTGCGTGTAGCGGAAATCGGCCACCTGGTTGAGCTGGCTGAGCAGGGCGGCGCCCTGGAGGGCGCTGGTGGTGGCGCTGCGGCTGCGCGTGTTGTTGAAGCTGGCGCTGAGCGAGGGATCGAAGCTGCCGAAGGCGCGCAGGATGGCGTTGCGCGGGGTCTCCAGCGTCAGGCGCTGGATCTGGATCTCGGTGTTGTTGGCCATCACCAGCTCCAGATAGTGCCGCAGGGAGAGCTCCAGCGCGCCGTTGACGATGAAATCCTCGAAACGCACGGGAGGCTGGAGCTCGACCCGCGCCGGGGGCCTGGCGAAATGATCGCGGAAATAGGAAGGCGTGGGGAACACCGGCGCTACGAAGCTCTGCGCGGGCAGCAGCCCGGCCGGCAGCAAAACGGCAAACACAGCATGAATTCTCATACGCAAACTCCGCACCGGGACCGGCCCGGTCCATTACTCATAACGGATCGCCTCGATGGGGTCCAGTTTGGCGGCCTGCACGGCCGGATAAATGCCGAACAGCAGGCCGATCGCCACCGAAACGCCGAAGGCCACCGCGATCGAGATGAAGGTGACCACCGTGGACCAGCCCGCCGCGGCCGCGATCACCCGGGAGAGTCCGAAGCCGAAAGCGATTCCGATCAGCCCGCCCACGATCGAGATCAGGACCGCCTCGGTCAGGAACTGCCGGATGATGTCGCTCTGCTTGGCGCCGATGGCCCGGCGGATGCCGATCTCGCGCGTCCGCTCCAGCACGGTGGCCAGCATGATGTTCATGATGCCGATGCCGCCCACCAGCAGGGAGATGCCCGCGATGCAGATCATCACCACGCTGAAGATGAACTGCGTGCGGCGGCGCTGTTCCAGCAGGTGGGCGGGCACCACGACCGTGAAATCGCCCGCGTCCTTGTGCGTGGCGGCCAGGATGGCCCGCACCACGTTGGCGGTCTCGATGGAATCCGTACCCGGCGTCACCTTGATGTAAATGCCGTCTATCTCGTCCTTCAGATAGCTGTTGCTGTCCTCGAAGCGCCGCATGACGGTGTTCAGGGGCGCAATCACCAGGTTGTTGCGATTGACGACCTCCAGCCCCTCGACCTCGGACTCGGCCGCCGCCTGCTGCGAGAGCACCCCGATCACCTGCAACCAGACGTCGTTGATCTTGACGTACTTGCCTACTGCGTCCTCGTAACCCAGCAAGTTCACTTTCGCCGATTCGCCCAGCACGCAGACCGGCGCCGAACGCAGGTTCTCCTCCTCATTGAAGAACCGCCCCGAGACCATCTTCAGGCTGTTGATCTGCTCGTAGTTGGGCAGCACGCCGATCAGCAGGGGCATCTCCTGGCCGGTCTTGGGCAGCACGCGGGTGGGCTTGAACCGCTTGCGCGGGGTGGCCGCCTCCAGGCCCTGCACGTTCTCGGTGATGGCCCGGAAATCCCGGAAGGTCAGCCCGGGCGAGATCGCCCGCCGGGCTTGCAATTCGTTGCGGTCCACCGCCTCCTTGGCCTCGATGATGATGTTGTTGACCCCCAGCAGGTCTATGTAACTCATCATCTCCTTCTGCGCACCGGCCGTGATGGACAGCATGGCCACCACCGCGCCCACGCCGAAAATCATGCCCAGCATGGTGAGCAAGCTGCGCAGCTTGTGCACCAGGAGGCTGGACAGCCCCATGTAAAGTTCCGGCAGGTAGCCGGCCAGCACCGTCATGGCTTATTTGCCTCCTGCTCCCCCCACCGGAAGGGCCCCCGCCTTGCCGCCCTGCTTGGCTTCCTTCCCGCTCTGGGCCGCACGGGCGGTCGGATCCGACAAGGCCACGATCTCGCCCGGCTTGAGACCCTCGGAGATCACCATGATGGATTCGCTCCGCTTGAGCGGCTTGATAAAGCGCGGCTCGAAGGCGTTCTCGCGCTTGACGTAAACCACCGGCTTGCCGTCCTTCTCGAAGACCGCCTGCACCGGTACGTGAATGGCATTGGGAATCTTCTCCACGATGATCTCGACATCGGCCAGCAAGCCGGGACGCAGCAGCACCTCCAGCCGGCTTTCCTCCTCGGGCGGCGGCGGCAGCTTGGCCTCCTCCAACTCCTTCTCGGTGAATTGCTGCCCGGACCCCATCCCGAAACCGGCCGGCAGATCGGGGAAGCCCGGAGTGCCGCCCGGCCCGCCGGCGCGCTCGCTGCGCGCCCGCTGGCCGCCTCCGGGCTGCCCGGCGCCGCCCTCCGCGCGCCCGCGCTGCCCGCCCGAGGGCGACCCCATGGCCGCCCGCACTTTCTCGATGATCTTGCGCCGCTCCTCGGGCGACAGCTCCTCCATCTTGCGCCCGCCCAACTCCTTTTCCAGCAGGGCCCGGTACTTCTTCTGATCCTCGGGGGACATCGCCGGGCCGGGCAGCGCGCCGCCCATCGCCCCGCGCAGTTTCTCGAAGATCTTCTGGCGCTCCTCGGGGCTGAGGTCCCGCAGGGAGCGGCCGCCCAGCTCCTTTTCCATCAGGGCGCGCATTTTCTGCATGTCCTCGGGCGACATCGGAGCGCCGCCCATGCCGAAGCCCCGGCGCTGGCGCTGCCCGCCTTCCTCGCCCTGGCCTCCCCGGCCGCCCGCCGCCATCCCGGGCGGTCCGACCAGCAGCGTGGGGGGGCCGCCCGCCGCCGCTTCCCCGCCCGGCACGGGCGGCCCGCCGGCCATCGCGAGCATAGGCGAAGGCGCGGAGGCCGCCACGGGCTTGGAGCGGTTGCGTTCGGCCGTCTCCAGGACCATCCTGATCTGCTCGGGCTTGGCCCCCAATCCGCTGAGCAGCTCCTTCATGTCCACGGAAAACAGCACGTCGAACCGCTTGGTGGGATCGCCCGCCCACACGTTGGCGCTGGCCGTGCCGCTCATCGCTTTGATCTTGGCGTGGAAGACCTTCTCGGGCACCGCATCCAGGCGGATGAGCGCCTCCTGGCCTTCATGCAGGTTGGCCCGATCCAGTTCGTTCACCTTGGCGGCCAGTTCCATTTCGGAGAGGTCCAGCACATCGGCCACCGGCGTGCCCGGGTAGACCTGGTCGCCCTCGCGGTAGTCGGGAAGCTGCATGCCGGGGAAGTACATGCCCATCGGGCGGCTCTGCCGGATCGCCACCAGGCCGCTCATGGGCGCCAGCAGCTTGACCTGCATCAGGCGCTGGCGCTCCCGGCGCACCTCCAACTGGGCCCGGTTGCGCCGCTCGCGCAACACGGCGATTTCGGCCTCGGCCTGCTCGAGCCGCGACTTGATATCGCTTTCGAGCTGCTTGAGCCGGCGGCGCGCCTCCTCCAGGCTGAGCAGATCCTTCTTGGCGTCAATGGCCGACTTCAGTTCGGCCCGGCGCACCTCCAGTTCGGCCAGCCGAACCGAATAGCGCGCCTTGAGCAGATCCACCTGGTCCTGGTTGTTGCGGATGGCCAGATCGGCCTGAGCCTTCTTGATCTGCTCGTCAATCTGCTGGAGCTCGAGATCCTTCTCCTCCAGCCGCGAACGAACCTCCGAGTCGTCGAACTCGACGATCAGATCCTTCTCCTTGGCGAAGGCGCCCAGCGGGGCCAGGCGCGTAATCTGCACCGTGCCGAACAGGTTGGGGGCCACCAGCATCGCCTGGCGGACGGCCCGCAGCTCGCCGCGGGCGTAAGTGCGGATGACGACGTCGCCTTGCCGCACGCGCGTGGTGGGCGCCTGGGTCTGCCGCTCGGGCAACTGGCGGAAGAACCGCCACAGACCGTAGGCCGAACCGGCCACCATGCCCAGCAGGATCAACCGAAAGATGATTTTCTTCATGGCGCTACCTCGGCCGCCGCCCGGCGCCCATGCGCACCCTGAGGCGTCTGGGGACGCCTAGAGCTTCTTCTTGGCCCGCTTGGCCGCCTCCACTGGATTCTCCAGGGCCACCACATCGCCTTCCCGCAGCCCCTTGGTGACCACGATGTCGTTCTCATTGCGCAGGCCCACCTCGATGGTGCGGATCTGGAAACTCTGGCCGCGCTGCACCCAGACCGCCGGCTTGCCCTGAGACAGGACGCTGGCCCGGGCCGGAATCAGCAGCACGCCGGGGTGGCTCTCGATGATGATTTCGGCGCTGGCGCTCATGCCCGGCCGCAGGCGGGGATCCAGGTTCTTCAGGGTGGCGTAGGCCGGGAAGTTCTTCTCCGAGAGGCCCGGCCCGCGGAAGGTCAGGGCGGCGATCGGGCTGATCCAGTCCAGCTCGCCCAGGAACTCCTTGTCGGCCACGGCGTCCACCCGCACCCTGACTTGCTGGCCCAGCTTGATCCTGCCCCGATCCACCTCCTCGAGCTTCATCTCGATGCGCATGCTGGAGAGGTCCGGGATCTCGGCGATGGCCGCCCCGGTCCAGGCCCGGTCGCCCTCCTTGAAGGGCGGCGGCATCGAGCCGAATGAGCCGCCGGAGCGGAAGTTGGGCAGGATGTTGACGATCCCGTCAACCGGGGCGGTGATGACCATCTTGCTGAGATAGCCCTTGGCCCGCTCCATGTCGCGCACCGCCTTGTCCTTGCGTTGCTGGAGGCGTTGCAGGTCGGCCTCCTGGGTCACCTTGTGAGACTTGATGACGGTCTTGACCTGGGTCAGGTTGCCTTCCGAGATGCCCACGTCAATCCAGTTCTTGGCGCCCTCGATCTCCGAGAGGATCTCGGCCTTGCTGGCCTCCAGCTTGGCCCGCTCCAAGTTGTACTCGGCCTGCATCAGGCTCATGCCGTCCTGTTCGTCAATGATGCGGTGGGAGGCCTGAGTCTGCACGATCTCGCTGTCGGCGGTGCGCACGCTGGTGGCGCGCTCCAGGTAGTACTGTTCCTGGGAGGCGGTGTCGAACTCGACCACCACCTCGCCCTTCTTGATCGGCTTGCCGGTTTCCGCCAGCTTGACGATGCGCGGGTCGGGCACTTGCGGCGCGCTCAAGACGACCGAACGCGTGCTGCGGATCTCGCCCCGCGTGCGCACGCTGATGAGGAAATCCCCCCGCCGCACCCGGGCGGTGGCGATCTCGACTTCGGTGACCCCGGCGTAATAGTAAGCGGCGTAACCGCCGCCGGCCGCCAGGGCCAGGACCGCGCCCCAACCGATTAACTTCTTGCGGCGCGAACTGCGCGCCTGCCCCAACCTGGTTTTCGGTTTGAGATCCTTCGACACGCCTACTTACCCCCTGCCGGCGGCCTCTCCAGGGCGATGATGTCGCCCGGGCGCAGACCGGTTCGAACCGCCGCCGTGACATGATTGCTGAGCCCCAGCTCGACCGGGCGGCGCTCCCAGCCCGAGGGCCGTTGCAGAAACACGAACGGCGGGCCGGAAGGCGAATCCTGGAAGATCCCGGCCAGCGGCGCCGTCACCGCCTGCTCATCGCGCGCCAGGATGACGTCCACGCTCACCGAGAGATCGGGAATCACCCGGGGATCCAGTTTCTCCAGCTTCAGTACGATGGGAACTTCCTTGACATAAGCGGCCCGGAAACCCCCTGCGCTGGGCATGGCGGCGATCGAGTGAATGCGGGCCGGCAGCTCCAGATCCGGATAGGCGTCGAAGCGCACCCGCGCTCGCAACCCGATGCGCATCCGCTCCACGTCCACCTGGTTGACTCGGGCCTGGACGATCATCGAACCGGTGTCCACGATCCGCATGAACAGCATGCCCGGCGCCAACTGATCGCCCGCCTGAATCTGCGCCATCTCGCCGCTGCGGAAGATGGTCTGCATCACCACCACGCCGTCAATCGGCGCCCGCACCAGCAGGCGGTCCGCGTTGGCTTCCGCCCGGCGCAATTCGTTGCGCGCCTGCTGCCGCTCGATCTCGGCGATCCGCCGGTCGGCCGCGTAGCTGGTCTCCTTGAGGCTGACCTCCTTGAGCAACTGCTTGTACTGCGCCTCGGCCTGCTCGCTCAGCAACTTCAGCCGCTCGGTCATAATGGCCGATTGCACCGGCACCGTCTTCAGGTCAATCTGCGCCTTCTCCAACTGCGCCTTGGCCGTTTCGATCGTCTGCTGGTGCGCCTTGCGCTCGACCTCCAGGTCGGACTCCAGGATGCGCATGCCGGCTTCGACCTGCTCCATGGTGGCCCGGTAGTCATCCAGGCGGGTCAGCATGTACTGGCGGTCGAACTCGGCCACCACGTCCCCCTTCTTGACGAAGGAGCCGGGTTTGACCACCTCCTGGAGGACCAAGGTAAAGTCGCTCCCGCCACGCGTAAAGCCGCCTCCCCCTCCGCCGCCGCCGGAGGGGCCGCCGCCTCCACCGCCGCCGCCGGAACTGCCCCCGCCTCCGCTGCCGCCCGACCGGCCGCCGCCACCGCCCCCCACGCGGGCCATGGTCATCCCGCCCACCGAGCGGGCCAGCGAGCCAGAGGAGCCGCCGCCCCCGCCGCCGGCGGCCTCACCGCCTCCCCCGCCGCCCGATTCACCGCCCGCCGAGGCCGTCGTCGAGCGCGAAGCGCTGAAGGCGCTGCCGGAACTCGAGGACGAACTCGAGCTGGTCGAGCTTGTAAAGGTGCCCGAAATCGAATAGGTCCGCGACGTGCGTGAGGCGATACTCACGTTGAGGCCCCCGCCCCCGCGGCTGCCGCGCAATTGAGGTGCCAGCAGGCCCGCGAAACGCTCTGCCGCCGTGACGCCCGTCAGCCGCAGAGTTTCCTCCACCGCACCTTGCGCGACGCGCGCCGTTCGGACAGCCGCCTGAGCCGGCTTGGCGGCCGGCTTCGCCGCCAGGTTGCGAAAGCCGAGATAGGCGCCCGCTGACAGGACTACGGCTGCCGCGGCCACCATCCATAGCCGGCCCGAGCCGCGCGCCGGGCGCTCGCCTTCACCGCCGGTTGTTTGCAAATTCATCGGCGCCACCCACCCGCAGGCACAGTTCCAGCCCCCTGTTTTGGGAGTTTCCGCCCGAAACTAAAAGACGATCTTAGCGCGGAAAAGGTTATGAGGGCCGCCGCCCCGCGGGCCCGGGCAGCCCCGCCCCTCTAAAGACCCGCGCCGAACGGGCGATGAGCCAGCCAGAGGAGGCTCAGATCGCGAACCTCACGGCCACGGCGCTGCCCGCGCCGCCTTCCCGCCGGCAGCAGGTCGAGGACTGCCTGCGCGAGATCCGCCAACAACCGGACTTTCCCGCCTTCGCCCACCAGATCTCGCTCGTCATGCAGGCCCTCTCGGATGAGGAAGCCTCCCTGCGCCAGCTTACCAGCCTGATTTTGAAGGACTTCAGCCTCACCCTCAAGGTTCTGCGCACGGCCAATTCCGCCCATTACAACCGCTCGGGCAAGCCCATCCTCAGCATCACCCACGCCGTGGCGCTGCTGGGAGTCGAGGCCATACGCCACCTGGCGGGCAGCCTGTTGCTGTTCGAGCACTACCGCAGGCACTCCCCGGGCCTCAAGCAACTGATGTTGCTGTCGCTGCTGACCGCCAGCCAGTCGCGCGAGGTGGCGGCCCGTGTGGGCTACCCCCGCCGCGAGGAGGCCTACATCTGCGGCATGTTTCACAACCTGGGGGAGGTCCTCATCGCCTGCTACCGGCCGGCCCAGTACGCCGCCATCCTGGTCCTGATGAAGGAGCGGCGTCTGACGGAAGCCGAAGCGGCCTTCCAGGTGTTGGGCTTTCGCTACCAGGATCTCGGCCAGGCCGCCGCGCGGCAGTGGAACCTGCCCGAGAGGGTCCTCGATACCATGGAGGCCGGGCGGTACGCTCCGCCGCCGGCCGGCGGCGATCTGCTGGCTCTCATCACGGCCTTCAGCCACGCGCTCACCACCGCGGTGCATCGCCGGGATCCCGAGGGCGCCCGAGCCCGGCTGAAGCGTTTGGTCCACGAATTCAGCCCCGTTCTCGGCCTGCGCTCGGAGGACGTGCGCGATGTGGTGGAAGCGGGCGTGCGCGACACCATGGAGACCTTCTCGATTCTGCGCGTGCCGTTGGACGAGCTGCGCCTGCGCCGCCACACCGAAGCCGTATTGCAGGGGTTGAAAGAAGCGGCTCAGCCGGCGGCCGAGCCCGGCAAGCTCGCCTGCGGTGAGGACCTGCTGGAAGACCTGGCCCGGGAGATCGAGTGGGTGCTGTCTTCGCCGTCCGACTGGGATCTGAACAACGTAATCCTGATGATCCTGGAGGCGATCTACCGCAGCGAGGCTTTCGATCGGGTCTTGTTCTGCTTGCTGGATCCGGAGTCGGAAACCGTCCAAGGGCGGATCGGACTGGGCGAGGGCAGCGAGGCCCTGCGGGCGCGGTTCCGCTTTTCCGTTGCCGGCGGCGGCAATCCGCTCACCGACGCCTTGCTGGCCCGCCGCACCCTGCTGCTGTCGGCCGAAAGCGGGCTCAGCTACTACGAGGCCGAACTGCTCAAGCAGTTGGGCGCCACCTGCCTGGCGGTGTTCCCGATCATGGTGGACGGGATCCTGGTGGGCTGTCTGTACGCCGATCGGGTGGGCGCCGGGCCCGACCCCAGCGCCCGCGTGCTCGAGCTGGTCAGCCGGCTCCGCTATCTGGCCGCCCGGGCCATCGGGTTGAAGAGCCCGCGCCGGCGCACCCCGGCGGAGGCTCAATCCAAGCGGAACACCAGCTTGCCCACCCCGTCGGCATAGCGCTCCAGCATCGCGAAGCCGCGCTGAATCTCCTCCAGCGGCAGCTCGTGGGTGACGATGGGGGCGAACAGGCGGCGGCGCTCGCGCAGCAACTCCAGAGCGGTCTCGGATTCCCGGTTGGATCGGCGCACGTTGTAAAGCGCCAGCTCCTTGCGCCGCATGACGTGGAAATCCAGGGCCGTTTGGGCCTGGGTGGGAATGCCGGTGATGACCACCCGCCCGGCGTAGCGCGTCACGGCCAGGGCCTGGTTCATGGAAGGCCCCTGCGCCGCGCAATCCACCGCCACGTCCACGCCGCGGCCGCCCGTGTCGGCCAGGAGCCGGCCGACCGGATCCTCGGCGGCGGGATCCAGCGCGGCGTCCGCCCCCAGCCTGCGAGCCAGCTCGCGGCGGTGCGCCACCGGCTCGATCGCCCAGACCCGGCCCACTCCCGCCAGCTTCAAGACCGCCACGGTGAGCAGCCCGATGGGTCCGGCGCCGAACACTGCCACCCGCTCGCCAAGCCGCGGGCTGACGAAGGCCATCGAATGCAGCACGACGGCCAGCGGCTCGAACAAAGTCGCTTCGGCCGGGCTCAACTCGGGCGGCAGGGGCAGCAGGTTCTCCGCCGGCAGGGTGACGTAATCGCGGAAAAAGCCGGGGTCGCCCGGCGTGCTCATGAAGCGCAGGCGGGCGCACACGTTGTGCCGGCCGCTGAGGCAGTACTCGCAGTGGTAGCAGTAAATGGCGGGCTCCAGCGCCACGCGGTCGCCCACCGACCACCCGCTCACGCCCGGCCCGAGGGCCGTCACCACGCCGGCCGGCTCATGGCCCAGCACCATCGGGTAGACGCAGGGCGTGTCTCCCACCCCGCCCTCGGAGAAGTAATGCAGGTCGGAGCCGCAGACGCCCACCGCTTGCACTCGGGCCTGCACCTGACCGGGCCCGGGCAAAGGCGGAGGCTGCTCGAGCAGCCGGAAACGGCGGGGCTCAAAGAGTTCGGCGACGCGCATAAACCTTACGAGTCTAGCGCGGACCGGCGGGGGGCAGCGGCAGGGGCTACTTTTTGAACAGGCTGTCGAAGGCCAGGCGTGCGTCCACAGGCGTGCGCGGACCGGGCCCGGCCAGCGGAGAGACCGGCGTGGTATCGCGCGCCACGGTCACACGCGGGGAGAACCAGGTGCACTCGTTGGCCTTGTCTTTGACCGCGATGCGCTCGGGAATCGGCTTCAAGCACTGGAAGCGGGTCGAAGGCTCGAAGTGCGCGCACTGCTTGCAGCAATGCAGCGCCACGCCGCACTTCGGGCAGGTCCCCTTGAAATCCGTGCTCTCGGGGAGGGCCACCGCGCAGTTGTAACAGCGGGAGGCGGTGACGGCCTGTACCAGCCGGGGCAGCCGGGGTCCGGTGACGTCCAGCGGGGGACGGGGTCCACGGCGGCCTTCCTCGCGTTTGCGACCGGGTTCGCCTGAGGGCCGGTCGTAATCCATGTAGCCGCGTTGTCTGTATTTACGGTCGCCTTCCATGGTGGCTCACCATTGCTCGGGCGCGACTGGGATTCGGCGGGATCGGACTCCTGCGCCCTCCAGAGGGATTCGCTTAGGCCGCCGGCCAGAGTCGCTCCCTGCGGTCGGAGCGGGGATTGATACTGCCCGCGGGGGGCCTGAACGCCGGGTGCGACAGGGGTTAGACCCGCCGAGCTTTCAAATTCATATCTACCACGAGTCGGGGGTCGGAATCTAGCCCCCCTTTTGCGTTTTTCGCGCTTTTTCGGCCCCTCGGCGCATCCCCTTAACCGGTGAACGGGGCCCCGCCCCCCAGCCCGCCCCGCTCCTGTCCGGGGGCGGCCCACTTTAACAAGGAATGCGTGGGCCGGGTCAGGGGATCGCCGTAATGGTTGGGCGCGATCCGGACGGCATAACCCACCCGCCCGGTCTGCTGCGGCACCACCTCGCGCTCGAAAACCACCAGCGAACCCCGCTGCTCGACGGGGGGCAGCAGCAGAACCTCGGTTTCCTCCAACTGGCCGTGGATGCCCACCCGCCCCATCACCACCTCGACCCGCACGTCCTCGGACTTCAGCCCGGCCAGATCCACCACGGTGCGCACGGGCACAGGCTGGCCGCTGAGCACCGGCCCGTCTATCGGAGAGCCGACCTCGAGGAAGCGCACCTGATCCCAGAGCTCTTCGACCCGGCGGTTCCAGCGGGCTTGCTCGCGGGCCTTTGCGAAGCCGTCGGCCTGCATCTGCCGGTAGGCCTCATGAGCCGGTTGGTAAAGCTGCGCCATGTACTCCTCGACCATCCGCTGGCAATTGAAGCGTGGGCTCAGCGAGGTGATCGAGCGCTTGACCCGGCGCATCCACTCCCGGGGCACGCCCTGCTCGCGCTCGTAAAAGGCGGGAACGATCTCGTTCTCCAGCAGGGAATAGATGGCGGTGGCGTGGGCCTCGTCCTGGTCCTCGGAATAAGGGATGCGATCGCCCACCGCCCAGCCGCCGGACTCTTCGTCGGCCTCGTCGAACCAGCCGTCCAGGGTGCTGAGGTTGAGCACGCCGTTGAGGCCCGCCTTCATGCCGCTGGTGCCGCAGGCCTCCTCGCCCCGGCGGGGCGTGTTCAGCCAGAGATCGCAGGCCTGGACCAGCTCGCGGGCGACGTGCATGTCGTAGTCCTCGATGAAGACCAGGCGCTTGGCCAGCTCGGGGTCCCGCGAGAGCTGCACGATCTGGCGGATCATCTCCCGGCCCGGGTGATCCTTGGGATGGGCTTTGCCCGCCACCACGATCTGCACGGGCCGTTCCGGATTCAGCAGCAGGCGCTTGAGGCGGGCCACGTCCCGGAACAGCAGGGTGGCCCTTTTGTAGGTGGCAAAGCGGCGGGCGAAGCCGATGGTGAAGGCTTCCGGGTCGAGCACCTCGGCGGCGCGGCGCAATTCCGCCGTGGAGGCCTTGCGGTCCCGGGCGAAGGCAAGCTGGCGGTCGCGGACGAAGGCCACCAGCCGGCGCTTGGCCCGCCGGTGGGCCTCCCACAGCTCCTGATCCGGGATGTCCTGGATTTGCTCCCAAGTTTTGGCGTCGGTGACCCGCTCCAGCCAGTCCGGCTGAAGATACTGGTCGTACAGGGTGGCCAGGTCGCGCGACAGCCAGCTCGGCAGATGCACGCCGTTGGTGATCGAGGTGATGGGCACTTCCCAGGTCGGCAACTGGGGCCAGAGATCCTGCCACATCTGCTGGGAGACCTCGCGGTGCAGCCGGCTGACCGCGTTGCGCCAGGCCGAAGCCTTGATGGCCAGAATGGCCATGGTGAAGCGCTCCTGCGGATCCGCCGGGTTACGCCGCCCGAGCGACATCAGTTGCTCGAAGCTCACCCCTACCTCCCGGCAGTACTGCTGGAAGTAGTCGAACATCAGGCCGGGATCGAAGAGATCAATCCCGGCCGGCACCGAGGTGTGGGTGGTGAAAATGTTGTTGGTGCGCGTGGCCGCCAGCGCCTCTTCAAAGCTCAGGCCCTGCTCGCGCACCAACACCCGAATGCGCTCCAGGGCCAGGAAGGCCGAGTGGCCTTCGTTCATGTGGTAGACCGTGGGCTCCAGGCCCAGAGCCTTCAGGGCCCGCAGCCCGCCCACCCCCAGCACGATCTCCTGCTGGATCCGCATGCGGTCGTCGTACAGCCGGGCGGTAATCTCCCGGTGCTCCGGGCGCGGATTCTCCGGGATGTTGGTGTCCAGCAGCAGCAGCCGGACTCGACCGACGCGCGCCTGCCAGACCCGGAGGGCCAGCGGCCCGCCGGGCAGCTCGATCTGGACCCGCAGCTCGGCGCCGTCCTTCAGCACCGGCTCGACGGGCAACATGTAGAAGTTGTTGACCGGGAACTTCTCCTGCTGCCAGCCGTCGGGATTCAAGTACTGCTGGAAGTAGCCGGTCTGATAGAGCAAGCCTACCCCGACCAGGGGGATGCCCGAGTCGCTACAGGATTTCAGAAAATCGCCCGAAAGCACGCCCAGGCCGCCCGAGTAGGTGGGCAGGCACTCGGTCAAGCCGTATTCCATCGAGAAATAGGCGATCAGCTCCGGGCGGGCCGTTCGCTCGCTGCGGTGCAGGTAGGCGTCGTAACGTTCGCAGGCCCGCCGGTACAGCGCCAGGTAGCGCGGATCCGCCGCCATGCGCTCCAGGGTGGCCTGCGGCACCCGGGCCAGCATGGCCACCGGATTGTGCCCGCTGGCCTGCCACAACTCGGCGTCCAGCCGGCGGAAGAGCTGGCGGATGGTGGGCTCCCAGCTCCACAACAGGTTGTAAGCCAGCTCGGACATGCGCGCCAGCGGCGCCGGCAGAGCCGGGCGCACCAAGAACTCCCGCAAGGGCTGAACCTGGAATCCCATGTTTCGAAGGTGTACTTCCAAGATAGCAAAGCGCCCGCCCGTCGGCCGCGCTACACTTTTCCTCATGCCGGATTGGAAGCTGATTGCAGCCGGGCGCGGCTTGGAGCCGGCCCCTCAGGATTGGGAGCGAATCCTCCCGGTGATGGATTCGATGCAGGCGGTGCTGGACCGGCTCACACCCACCATCCCGCTGCTGCTCGAACCCATCGTGACCTTCCGCTGCGAAGGCGAGGAACAGCAGAGATGACGATTGCGGAAGCCGCCGCCGCCCTGCGCGCCCGCCGGGTCTCGGCCCTCGAGCTGACCCAAGCCTCGCTGGAGCGCATCGCACGCCTTCAAGACCGCCTGCGTGCCTTCATCACCGTGACCGAGGAGAGCGCGCTGGAGGCGGCCCGCCGGGCCGATCAGGAGCTGGCCGGCGGGCTGGATCGCGGCCCGCTGCACGGCATTCCGGTGGCGGTCAAGGATGTTTACGCCACCCGCGGAGTGCGCACCACCTGCGGCGCGAAGATTTTCGCCCATTACACGCCGGATTTCGACGCAGCCGTGGTCGAGCGCCTCCAAGCGGCCGGAGCGGTGCTGGTGGGCAAGACCAACATGCACGAGCTGGCCTACGGCATCACCTCCAGTAACCCGCATTACGGGGCGGTGCGCAATCCCTGGAATCCGGAGCGCATTCCGGGCGGCTCCAGCGGGGGCTCGGCCGCGGCCGTGGCGGCGGGCATGGCGTTGCTGGCCATGGGCAGCGACACGGGCGGTTCGATCCGCATTCCGGCCGCCTACTGCGGTACGGTCGGGCTGAAGCCCACCTTCGGCCGGGTCAGCCGCTACGGCGTCCTGCCCCTGGACTTCAGCCTGGACCATATGGGTCCGCTCACCCGGTCGGTGCGCGACGCCGCCCTGGCTTTGAACGCGCTGGCCGGCTACGACCCGCGCGACGAGACCTCCAGCCGCCGGCCGGTGGAAGAGTATGTTCCGCCCCCGGCGCCTTCGCTGGGCGGGCTGCGCCTGGGGCTGCCCGAGAATTTCTATTTCGAAGGCGTGGAGGCCGGGGTGGCTGAAAGCGTGCGCGAGGCCGCCCGTGAGGCCGAGCGCCAGGGCGCCTGCCTGGTTGCGGTGCGGGCGCCGGACGTGGGCGCCATGAATACCGTCAGCCGGATCATCTTGATGGCCGAAGCGGCCGCGGTGCTCGAGCCGTACCTGGCGCGGCGGGAGGATTTCGGAGAGGACGTGCGCCTGCTGTTGGATCAAGGCCGCTTGCTCTCGGCCACGGACTATCTCCAGGCCCAGCGCCTGCGGCGCATGATGCGGGACGAGTTCAGCCGGATTTGGAGGCAGGTGGATTGCCTGCTGACCCCCACCACGCCCAACGCCGCGCCGCGCATCGGCCAGACCACGGTGGAGCTGGAGGGGAACGTGGAGGACATCCGGCTGGCGGCCACCCGCTTCGTGCGGGCGATCAATATGATGGGCTGGCCGGCGCTGTCGCTTCCTTGCGGCTTCAACACAGAGGGCCTGCCGCTGGGGCTGCAAATCATCGCGCCGCCGTTCCAGGAGGCGCGCCTGCTGCGCGTGGCGGCCGCGCTGGAGCCCGCCATGCCCCGCCGTCCCCTGCCCGATCTATAATCAAGCCGAAGCGGAGGTGCCGGAATGCAACTGAGTCGCCGTACGGTGTTGAAGGCCGGTCTGGCGGCCGGCGCGGCTACTCCCGCCCGTTCTTTCGCCGCCAACGACCGGATCCAGGTGGGCGTCATCGGCACGGGCGCGCGCGCCCACGAACTGATCGAGGCCCTGCTGGCCAACCAAGGGGTCGAAATCACCGCTCTGGTGGACGCCTACAAGGGCCGCGTCGAGCGCGCCCTGGAGCGCACGCGCGGCCGCGCCCGCGCCGTGAAGGACTACCGCGAGATCCTGGCCGACAAAAGCATTGACGCTGTGATGGTGGTCACGCCCGATCACTGGCACCGCCGCATGGTGCTGGACGCCATCCAGGCGGGCAAGGACGTCTACTGCGAGAAGCCGCTGACCTACCGCAGCTCCGAGGGGGTCGAGATCGTCCAGGCGGCCCGCGCCGCCG
>Ga0209018_1001223_pt1 | contig 21355 bp, 17 predicted proteins | sample YNPBryBLVA2012_FD_185814 | JGI IMG/M metagenome (GOLD analysis project Ga0209018, IMG submission 185814) | Anoxygenic and chlorotrophic microbial mat microbial communities from Yellowstone National Park, USA - YNP Bryant BLVA 2012 (SPAdes)... ...
GGATCCGCTGGCGAAGGGGCTGGTGCAGCTCGGAGGGTATCTGGAGCAGCTCGGGCTGGACCACGGCACGCTGGTGTTGTTCGACCGCAGGTCGAGCGCGCCTGGGATCGAGGAGCGGACGCGGTTCGAGGAGGCGACGACGCAGCAGGGGTATCGGGTGGTGGTGTTGAGGGCGTGAGGGGGCAGACCCGGCACGTTGCGTTCGCCAGGCCGGATCGGTGGGCGGATAAGGCTTCCTGCCGTGCGCTCGGGAATCCTGCCAGGGAAGCAGGGGCCACATCTGGACGCCGAGTGCCCGGTTCATCGTGAGGACACGCGCGATGTCGGGGGTTGATCCTGACCGCAGCGGTCGCTGCATGGTGGCAAGGTCGTGCTGTCTCGGTGGGGAATGCGCCTTGGGTTGCGTCGCTCAGCCCTCGGTCTGGAGGTCGAAAGAGAGTCCGGCATTGCGAAGCCTCGCGCAAGCCAGTTCAATCGCGACAGGACTGGAGTCGCATCCGAGGAAGCATCGATCGAGACTGCCGGCGACCAGCAGAGTGGTGCCGCTACCGCACATGGGGTCGCAGACCGTGTCTCCTTCCACGGAAGCCATGCGGATGATTCGCTCGAGGAGCTTCTCCGGTTTCTGCGTTGGATAGCCGGTACCCTCGGCGCGGATGGGGGTATTGGCGCTCATGGCCGGGATATCGGTCCACACGCTGCCCAAGCGTCGTCCTTCGTCTGCGTAGTAGCGATAGGTCTTTCCGTTGATGGTACGATCGCGATAGCGCCGTCCGGACGCATCAACCTGCCTGAAGTGCATCTGGAGGCTGGTGTCGGCATAGGGCTCGCGGAGTAGAGGGTGGTCGGATCGCCAGCGGGCGGACGGGCCTTTTGTGTATACGAGGATGGTCTGGTGCGTGACGGGGAAGCCGATGTTGCCTCGCGCGCCGTTGCCGGGCACCCAAACCACCTCGCCTCGGAATCGCGTGCGGCCGAAGGTGCGATCGCACAGCACCTTGGCCTCGTGCACTGTGCGGTGGTCCAGGTGCAGCCAGAGCTGGCCACGAGGGTCGAGCAAGGCATGGATCGCTTGGATGCATGGCTCGAGGAAGGCGAGGAATCGGTCGACACCGCCCCATCGGTCGTCGTAGGCGATCGGACCGGACTGTTTCGTAGCGCGTCCTCTGCTCTGCTGCTTGCGGGTGCGTGCCGCGAAGGCGTAGCCGACATTGAACGGCGGGTCCACGTAGCAAAGGTGCACCGGCCCAGCGCCGGTTGCGGCCCACCGTCGGAGCCAGTTCTGAGCATCGCCTTGTGCAAGGATGTTGGAAGGCATCTCACAAGGGGGGGAGTTCCGACACGTCGATCAACGCCTCCCCGTTGTCGTGGTCGGCCCCGTCGAGCGAGGGGGCGGGGGTGCGCCACGGCCATTGCGGGCCACCGTCTTCGCAACCGGCCACGGCCTCGTCGGGCGAGCAGGCAATGCGAACATGGAAGTGGTCGTCGTGCGGGAGAGCGTTTCTGGGCTGGAGCATGACATTCTCGGCATGCCAGACCAGGACGGGGTCCTCACCGAGGGCGAAGGCGTATTCGGTGATCAGAGCCTCGATGGGCCGGCTGACGAAGATCCAGAGTATCTCGGCGGACGGTGCGCTGAGGAGGGTCTTGACCAGCAACCAGTTGCGTGCGAGGTCGAAGCGCACCCAAAGGCGTCCATGGGGGCCGGCATGGGCCATGGCGAGGGAGTCGGCGCCGAACGGGACGAATCCGGGCGAGTCGACAGGTGCGCCGGCCAGGTTGGTGACGTAGAAGAGCAGGTCCACATCGCGCCCCGTGCGATGGGAGCGGTGATTGGTAATCTGACCACCTCTCGGCGCGGACAGGTCACCCACGACAAGGGGCGGTCCAGGGCGTTGCCGCGCGACCTCGGACGCAGCGAATCGAATGGTCGACACGAGCGAGGCGGTGCCATAGTTGCGGCCGGATGGTCTGAGGAGCCGGTAGCCGGTGCCGATGGGCGGAAGCAGGGACGCTCCGTCGAGCACACCCTGGTAGGGGAGGCCGACCGACCCGTGGAACGCAGGGGTCAACGGCGAGGGAACGCGCGAGCACGCCGTGACGGCGACCAGCGCCGTGGCGGCGGCGCTTCGCAATCCTGCCGCGACATCGAAGCCGAGTTTCATTCGCGGTCCAATGCTCTGCGGGGCAGGAAGTTGGCGATTCCGAGCTCGATGGCCTGGACGGCTTCGGTGTCGGCGAAGGAGGACACGAGTTCGATCTTCTTGCCGGCGTCCTGTGTCCGCACGTAGCCCTGGTCGGCGAAGGACAGCATTGCATTCTCGATGCACCGACCGGAGAGGGCTTCTTTTCGCTCGATCTCGCCGGCCAGGAACATCTTGTCACCGAGGGCGAGCGTCCTGCGCACCAGCTCCCTGGTCGTCATTGGCCCTCGGATGAGCAGATGTAGACCCCTGGCGGCAACCAGGTATCCTTCGAGGAAGTTGCGGAGCATCGAGCTGTACTTCACCACCCAACCTCGCCCGTCGATGCCATCGTGGCCGCTTCCGAAAACATAGCGACCGGGCCCGTCGATCTCGATTTCGCCGGCGCTGCGCATGTCGTTCAGCGTCTCGTCGAGCAGCGTTTCGAACCGCCGGTCCGATGGGAACATGAACTCGTGCTTGAACAAGCGCGAGAGGCGTTCGACCCGCTGGTGCAACGTGCTCGAAGGAACCGGCGGGCCGGGTGGCGCGAGCATGGCGATGGAGACGAGGGCCATGGGCACGAAGAAATGGACGATGATGTTCTTGGAAAGGTCGAGCGCGAGGCGCTTGTTGTCTGGCACCGAGTAGATGATGTCGTCGTCGCTGAAGAAGGTCTTGGGGTGCTTCTGACCCTCTTCGAGAACCTCACCGGGGAAGTGCACCTGGATGAGGCCAGCCTGCTCGAACATGCTGGTGGTTTCGCGGACACAGGCGGGGCGCAGGGTTCCCGATGGCGTTGCAAGGGCCGGGGTGGTGCGCGCGCCCCGGCGAAGCAGCACGGAAAGGAGGCTTCGCGCCTGGTTTGCGAGTTCGGCGTGGGACATCCCGCGTCGGTTGTGGGTGAGCAGCGCGAGGGCGATCAGTGCGCCGGGCGTTGCTGCGGTGACCTGGTTGATGCGCGCCATGACGCGGAATGCGACGCGCTTGACCAGTTCGCGACGCTGCGAGGGGGTGGGTGGCGGATCGCGCTTGAGGCCGGCTTCCTCGAGCATCTGGTTGAGGCTGAGGATTTCACCGAACTGCACGTTGAGCCGCCCGTAGCGCTCGGCGAGGACCTTGCTGGCACGGATGAGCGCGGCCGTATCCTCCTTCTTCTTCTCGCCGCCGAGCAGCTCCCGCACGTACGACCTCTCTTCCACCAGTCGCTCGTAGCCGATGCTCACGGGCACGAACTGCAGATCCCGGTGGGTCAGGGAAAGCCCCGAGTCGATGATCATGCTCAGCAGGCCGAGCTTGGGCGGCAGCAGCTTGCCCGTCCTCGACCGCGTACCTTCCAGGAAGACCTCGATCGGCCAGCCGTCCTTGATGATGCGCCGGAGGTAGGCGTCGACGACCGCGGCATAGAGCCGGTCGCCGCGGAAGGTGCGGCGGATGAAGAACGCGCCGCCGCGGCGAAGCAGCATGCCGATCGGGAAGAAGGAGAGGTTGTCACCCGCGGCGATGAGGGGAAGCTGCAGCGCATTGATGTGCAGCACATGCGACAGGAGCAAGTAGTCGACATGGCTCTTGTGGCTGGGCAGAAGGATCAGGGTGCCCTTCTGGGAGGCCTCGCGCACCCTCGCCAGCCCTTCGCGGTCCACCTCGATGCCTGCGTACATCACGTTGACCACGGTCTTGACCATGGTGCTGAGCGCGAAGATCGCCTCCGGATCCGGTGCGGCCTCCATCTGGCGCAGCATGCGATAGGCTCTGGCAGTCAGCAGCATGCGCTCGGCGCGCCCCTCTCCGGCGAGCTGGCTGATGGTGTGCTGAAGCTTGGGGCTCCGGATGATCTCCTCGCGCACCCGGTCTGCGGGCTTGCGCATCGGGCCGAGGATGGCGCGACGTTCGCGATCGACCTTGCGCAGGAGCGCGTAGGTGCCGCGGCGGATGAGGGTGTCCTGGGGCTCGCCGGCGTTGTCGGCGAGGAACTGCCGCAGGTTGACGGGCTCGCCCGCGCGCAGGATCACGTTCCGATAGTTGAGCAGGAACTGGGCGGCGGAACGGAGCCGGCCGGGCCACTCGCGGGGACCCAGCACGAAGTCCAAGGCTGACGGCTCCAGCGACTCCGGGCGCTTGGACCACACGAACACCTGCGGCACGAGCATGATGGGCCGGTCCAACCTCCGCTGCAGCGAGAACAGCGAAGCGATGAGCAGGTCGCCCTCGAACGACACGCGTCGCTTGCCGCGGCCGGTCGCCTTCTCCAGAATGGTGGGCGGGCGCTTGAGGAAGAGCGCGGCGGAACCCCCATCCTCAATCACCTCCACCAGCCGTTCGTCCGGCGCGATGCGTCGCGAAGGGACCAGCGCTTCGGCCCATGTCGATGCGAACGGCTCGAACATCCAAAGTCCGAGGTCGTTGGCGAACCGGAGGCGCGGCAGCCCGTGACGCGCCGTGATGTAGTCGAGCGCCATGAAGTCGAGGAAGGACAGGTTGCGCAGCACGTACACCACGGGCCCCTGCTGCGCGGCTTCGCGTACGATCCCGAGCCATTCATCGTCGATCTGGATGTTCTCGAAGAAGCGGCGGTAGACCGCCTGCATCACCGATGTCGGATCGTAGGTTCGGACGAGATGGCCACCCGGCATGGGGCGTTTGTGGCAGCCTTCGGCGCGCCGGTCAATGGGAAGGCATGCGTGCGAGCACGGTGCGATGCGCACCGTGGATGATCCCATGACGCCTCGTGTGCCTGCGGTACGTTGCGCCGACCCGTGGCACGCGGTAACGACCGTGGCGATGCGAAGCAAGGTGCTCGTGGCCGTGGTGATGTCGATCGTTTTGCCCGCGTGCTGTCAGCGCGAGCACAAGGCCGGCGCGTCAGACGCCATCGAATCCGCCGAACCCGTGCCCGCGCTGGCTCCCTCACGCTGCACCATGATCGGCAAGGAGACGACCGTGGGAGAGAGGTCTGCCAACGCCAACCCCGACGACGACCTGCTACCGTTCGCGTCCGAGGTGGGGCAAGCCATCGCATTCGATGGGGGCTTCGCCGTGGGCGTGCTGCACCCGCAAGGCGGTGGCACCAGCCACAGCGTCGTGACCATCTCGCTGGACGGCTCCTCCTCACGCGTTCTCGCGCTGGGAGCGTCGCATGGCGACGCGGAGCCGCCGCGCGTCTTCGGTCAAGGTGCGTCGGTCGGCGTTGCAGTGCTCGAGCCCACCGGAGCGTCACGGACTCTGCGCATCGCGCGTGTTGACGGCGACGACGTGCACTGGGCTTCCGAGGTTCGGCAGGGGGTGGACGAGTCGATGGCGTTCGACGTGGTGCTGGGCAACGAGCGCGGCATCGTGGTGTGGGACGACGTGCCGAAGGACCGCAAGGTGAGCGGGGTGTACCTGTCGACCTTCGATGCGGAGACGTTCGAGCGCCCCACGCAGGCGCGTGTGGTGACGCTGCCGGGGGTGGACGCCGACTCGCCACGCGTGGTGCGACGGCCGGGCGGCTTCTGGCTCTTCTGGTTGGTGCGACGGCCGCAGGATGCCGACTACGATGCGGTATATCGTGCGGAGGACATCGCCTACCGGTGGCTGGAGGTCGTGCCGCTCGACGAATCCGGGGCGGTGGCGGGCACGCCGCGCCGGGTCGGCTCCGACCTCGGCCATGTGCTTGCGTACGACGTGGTCGCTGCGAGCGATGGTGGGGCGCTCGTGGCGTGGCGCGACGACGACACGCCGAGCGGATCGACCGGTGGGCAGATCTTGACCGCGATGGTCCGACAAGGTGGGATCGATGGGCCGGACCCGGTGGACGACGCGAGTACCGCAGTGGGGGCACCGACGCTGATGACCGGGTGGTTCGCGATCGCCGATGCGACCGGCCCGACGCGGATTGCGCCGATTGGTGCAGACGGAAAGTTGGCAGACGTGCTGCGCGGCGAGGATCTGTTTGGGATGGGAGAGCCCCTGGCCAGTCGAGGCGACCTGATGCTCGTGGCGCGCCCGAGCGGGCAAGCGATGCGGATCTTCGTGGCACGGTGCACGCGGGGCACGCTCGGCGCGGGAACCGACCTGGACGCCGCCGCCGCGCCGTGACGGACGGTCCCGCGGTCCGAGGGGTGTAGGGCTGCCGTGCGAGGCGTTCCTCGTGAAGCTCGGTGTGCACCAGCGCAAAGGGCCAAACACGGGGTGGATCGTCACCGTTCCATGTCCTGCCCGCACACATGCTGGACGGCCTACCGCGTTCCGCCCGTGCGTCGTATGCTCTTGACCCTGATGGAGCAGAAGTTCCCCGTTCGGGTGTACTACGAAGACACGGACAGCATGGGCGTGGTCTACCACGCCAACTACCTGCGCTTTCTGGAGCGGGCGCGCACCGAGTTGATCGGTTCCCGCGGTCCGACCGTACAGGAGTGGGCCCGCCGCGGTTTCATCTTCCCGATCTACAGCATCAACATCACCTTCAAGGCGCCAGCGCGGCTGTGCGACGACCTGGTCGTGGTCAGCAGCATGAGGCAGACCTCGGCCTACAGGGTCAGCTTCGACCAGCGTATCGAGCGCCGTGCTGACGGCAAGCTGCTGGTGGAAGCGAAGGTCGACGCCGTATGCACGGACCTGGGAGGCACACTGCGCGAGTTTCCGGACCTGATGGTGACGGAGTAGATGCCGCGCGGTTGCCGCCGTGACGCTGCTCGCATCGAAGTGATTTCGGAACTCGATGCAGGCCACACCGGATTCGATGTGACCGACGAGCGTACGCTGCGAGCGCTGCGAGATGCCGAGGACAGGCACTTCTGGCACGTCACGCGCAACGAGCTGATCGCGGACAGGTTGGCCGCGATCGGGGTGCGCCCGGGCGCGCGCATCGTGGACCTGGGATGCGGCGGCGGATGCGTGACGGCGTATCTGTCGCGCGCCGGCTATGACGTCGTAGGTGTGGACGGTCACCGGGCGCTCGTCGAGCTGGCGTCGTCGCGCGCGCCGGACGCCCGGTTTTGGGTGCACGACCTGTCACGCGGCGTGGGCGGTCTGCCGGAGCGGGGATTCGACGTTGCGGGGTTGTTCGACGTGATCGAGCACCTCGATGACCCGCGTGCCGCGCTCCGCGATGCGCTGGCGCTGGTGCGAGATGGCGGATGGCTGGTGGGCACCGTGCCGGCGTCGATGCGCCTGTGGAGCCGCGTGGACGTGCAAGCGGGGCATCGACGCCGCTATGAACCGTCGACGCTTTGGGCGGACCTGCGTTCGGTCGATGTCGAAGCGATCCGGATTGTGCCGTTCAACCGTGTGTTGGTGCCAGCGATGCTGGTCCAGCGGCGCGTGGTGTCACGGTTCGGAGACCGGGGACGCATCTCGGAGGCGAATCTGGGGGTGCCGCCGTGGTGGGCGAACGGGCTCGCGGCGTGGGTGCTTCGGGCGGAGAGGCGCCTGTCGGCGGTGCTGGACCGGCGGAACCTGCCCGGGGCGTCCCTCTGGTTTGCCGCGCGCAAGCCGACAAACCGCGGGGGATTGGTGCCAAGGGGCGGAGTTGAACCGCCGACCTAGCGCGTATGAAACGCCCGCTCTGACCAACTGAGCTACCTTGGCGCTGCAAAAAAGCGGACCGGCACTATGAACGATGGTACTCGGCTTGTCAAGCGGATTGATGCCGGCGTGCGGCGTTGCGAGGCTGGTGAAGATTCGGTGCTCATGATGCTTGACTACGCGCGCGTCATGTCGCAAAGGGCGGGCGTCCGAAGCGGACGCTGCTTCGCCGGACCGATGGCACGCAGCCGGCAGATCTTGTCGGTCAGGCGCTGATTGAAGGCATGAAGGCGGCGTCCACACTGCCAGAAAAGCCGTGGCAGGCAGTATCGAAAGGGCGTAGCATCCTGCGCCCCGCTGCGGCGGAGAGCCCCGCAAGGAACCGTACGTGAGGAGTTTCCGGCTTCAGATCAGCCTCAACCCGACGCCCGCTGTCGCATCTGCCGTTGCTGATGCGAAGCACCCCACGGCGTGCGTGCCGCCTTGCCACGCGATCCGATCCTTCACGCTCATGTCTTGCTGACGGAGACGCTCATGTCGACCGAGTGGAACAACAAGCTTGCGCTGTCGCTGCGGGACCCCGCGGATGGTGTGCTCGACCTGCTGCAGGTGGCGCCCATCCGCGCGGCACTGCTCCCAGACGATGCGGCGACGGACCTGCCCGATGCCGATCCGCGCCATGCGTGGCTGTCGAGCGCGACCGACCGGGTGCCCCAAGCGCTCCTCGCCCAGGCATTGCCGGCTGCCCATGACTGGTCTGCAACCTGCGAGGTGACGCATCCGCTATCGCCGGAACGCCGCAGCTTCGGCGAGATTGACCTCGCCGCCCTTCGCGCCAAGGCGTCTGCCCTGGCCTCCGAGGCGGCCGCACGCTTCGACGATCCGCGCCGTCGCTGGCTGTGGCTCTGGCGATATCTTGCCGATCGCCTCGCCGCCGAGGTTGGTCCGAGCGGACCTGCGGTCCATCTGCTTCCGGCCGACCCGAGGTCGCCGGACCTGTCTGTATGGGCCCGCATGGGGATCGACGGCGCCATCGCGGCCGCGACTTCATCGCCCGCTTTCTTTGTTGCTCATGTCGAGCCCACAATCTTCGATGCCGCCAATCCACCTCCCGATGCCTCGTTCCTCGCATCGCTCCGTTTGCAAGCTCATCTCAGCTGGCAAGCGGCGCTTGCGGTCGTCGAGGCACTGGGCCCGGACGCTATCCTTGCGCCGTCGCTGCGCTATCACCCGCAATGCGACGCATGGCTCGGCCAGCAGCAGGTGACAGCGAAGCATGGGGACGAGGCGGTCGCCGCGCCATCGTTCGCGTGCTTCCCTTCGTTGTTCGCCGCGCTCGTGCCGTGGGCAAGGGCCTCGGAGCTGGGGCAAGCATGCGCGGCCCGCGTGCGCGCGACGTGGGAATCGATCGCGGGTGAAGCCATGAGCAAGCTCGCCGAGCTTGGCACCGACACGAAGGATGAGACCTTCCTTTCGATGTGGAAGCGCCAGGTGGAGGACGGGTGGAATCCCGGTTGGGTTGCGGTTCCCTGGCTCGACGATTCGAATGGCGCTGGCAGCCTGGTGTCCAAGCCGGACGTGGCAGCGCACGAGAAGTGGGTCAAGGCTCACCAGGATGCCCAGGGGCTCGAAGACCCGTGGGTCGGCGCGTACTTCGGCCTCTGGTACACGGCGGCGCTGGCGGCCTCCGACGGACGCCGGTATCGGCTCGGTGCGGTGCGCACGGTGCAAGCCGGCCCGATGTGCACGAGCTGTGGTCAGCGGACCGCGCTGTACACCGGCTCTGGCGCCGACCGCCTGGCGTCGGCCACGGCGCTTTGGTCGAGGGTGGCGGCTGCTGGCGGGCGTTTCGTTGGCGACGGGGAGCTGCTTTGCGCGTGCTGTGCGACCACCCGCTTGTGGGGCGGCAACGTCGAACTGCCTGCACCGGGAGCGGTCGTCGTGTTCGCATTGGACCAGGTCGCCGCGATAAGGCGTGGCGGCAAGGATGCCAGGCAGGCAGCCGCGATGGGTAGCCTCCTGCACAGTTCGGCGGGCGACCCGGCCGCCAAGGCCCGCGGTGCGCTCAAGGACATTGTCGATACGCCATCGCTCGTGGGGCCGAGTCGTCTTGCATGCGTCGAGGCGGCCTGCACCACGGTCGCGATGCACACGGTCCCTGCGCTGGTCCGCGATGTCGGCGGAACGATGATTTGCGCGACATCGGAGGAGCAGATTGCGATGGTGCCGCAGCACCGGGTGCTCGGGCTCGTGCAGGCGGTGCGCGACAGGCTGCGTGACGGCTTCGTGGAGGTCGACGGACGTGTGGCGATACAGCCAGGGTCTTCGACGACACTGAGCACGGCAGTGGTTCTTCCAGAGGCTGGTGTGCCGCTGGGGCGTGCGGTGCGTGCGGCGCGGAGCCTGCTCGCCGGGCTTGCCCGCGACGGACTCGGTGCCGAGGCGTTGGTGCTTGCGCGCCACGCCACCGATGGGTCGCAACAGGTTCTCGGGCTGCGCGGGGCGGAGGTGCAATCGCTCCTGCAACCGCTGCTCGCGGCTTTCCCGACGACCGCCACGTTCGACAAGTTGGTGGCGGCGCTCCGCCCGATCCGCGCTGCGTTGATGAACGCCGATGTCGACAAGGCGTTGCCCGATGCGCGCGTGATGCTCGTGCGTGACGCAATCGGACGCGCAGGGATCCAACTCGACGGCGGTGTGGACGAGGCGGTTCGCGCACTGTGCGCCGTCGTCGACCGGGCTCTGGCGCAGTCAGATGGCGACGTTCACCGCGCCATGGACGGACTGCAGGTGGCAGCGCGCTTGGCGGGAGGCGACCGATGAAGCTGGATGTCCTGATCGTACCCAACGACACGGTGATCGTCGGAACGGCGACGGGCGTTCGGGTGGTCGACGGTGGCGGACGCGATGCTTGTCTTCCACCCTACTTTTTCCTCGACCTGCTGCGGGCGGCGTATGTGTCGGCGCACTGCTCTGAGGGTGATGCTGCCTATCGAAGAGGTTGCGCGAGCTGTCCCAGGAACGGAACCTGCGACGCGCAAGCCGTTGCGGGCCCGATCGATGCCGACCCGGCGCAGGTCGCGATCAAGGTCACGGCCCAGCTACTTGCCAGCGGAGTGGGCGGCCGCATCGAGCCCCTCTACCCCGTGCCCGACGACCTGCTCGTGGACCCAGCGCCAAAGGACGCCGTCTGGGCACAGCCGTCCTACCTCGAGCATTCCACCGTCGAGATGCTGCACGACGCGCAGCCGTTGCGCGTATTGGTCCCGTCGAGCCGCCTCGCGGCTGCGGGAACGTTCGACGCCTGGCTCACGCGCAAGGGCGTGCGGGTCTGGGCCGAGCGAAAACCTCAACGTCTGTCGGAGGGCGAGCACTACCTGCCTGCGCGACGCTTGTTCGACACCGAAGTGCGTCGCACAGGCGTCCACGACGTCGTTCATCTGCGGCTGCGGCCCGGCATTGGCTTCATCGTTTCGGCGGAGATCCCCGACGACCGTGCCGCGTTGCCATTGCCGGCAGCCGTATCGGGGTTGCCCGGCCAACGTGCTGTGCGCATCGAAGCGGTGCAGTATCCGCTGCCCACCATCGAAACCAAGCCGAAGAAGAAGTGGCGCGTGTGCATCCTGTCCGACCGCGCCTGTGATGCGTCGGGGTTGCCGCCCTGGATCGATCCGCACGAGCACACGACCGTGGCTCCGGTTCCTGCCGGGGGCAAGCTCGTTGCGATCGCCAGGCGTCGCGTCGAGCCTGCGGACTTGGAGGCCGCGACACCCGCACGCACATTCGGCGTGCAGCAGACCCTGATGCCTGCGGGCACCACCTTCTTCATCGAATACGAAGAACCCGTCCGGCTCGAGCCGTTGGCCGACATCCTTGCGGGAGGAAGCTGATCATGTTTACCGATTCCGTCGTTCTATCTTTCTACTTCGAGACTCCTCTTCAAGCTGCTGCCGCAAGCGTGCTCGGCTCCGTGGACCGTCCTGTCCAGCGCGAGCGCACCACCCTGTGGCCGTTCATCCATGCCACGACCGTCGAGGCGTCGCTGCGCAAGTCGATCGCGTCCGTTGCGGGCGACGACACCGCAGCGAAGCTGTTCGGCGCTGAAGAGGCCGACAGCGGTGTCAGCGTCGGCGACGCTCGTCTGCTGCTGTTCCCGGTGCGATCGTCGGCCGCACCGTTCATCTGGATCACATGCCCCGCCGTGCTCGCGAGGTTGCGTCGTGACCTTGCGCGGTCCCTCGGCAAGGAGATCCCTGCGCCCCCCAGCGTCAAGGCTGACGAGATCCTCACGACGGAGGCGTGGAAGCACGGCGACGAACCGCTCGCCGCGGAAGACGTCGTGCTCAAGCCGCGCCGTGGATTCGACCCTGCCTCGTGGATCGGGCTGGTTCCTAGTTCCGGCGCGGGCTACGACGGCTTCGGTCAGGAACTGGCCGGATCGCTCGGGCTGGTTGCCGACGAGGTGTTTGCGTTGCTGGCGCGCACGGCCACGGAGATCGACACGGTTGTCGGGGAAGACGGTGCGCCGCAGTACGCGGAGGCGGTGCCCGCGGACACGCTGTTCTACGTGCCCTTGATGGGCACAGCGGTGAAGCCGGGCAAGGGAAAGAAGAAGGATCTAGGCTTGCTGCAGACGCTGGAGAAGAGCCTGGCGACGCACGTGCGGGTGGGCGAGGGGGAGCATCACGGGCGGGGATGGGCTCGCACCGCTCTGTTCAAGGCCGAGGGAGGCGCGCAATGAAGACCCGCGACCAGCTCCGCGCGGAGCGTGCAGGATCGAATGTGGCCGGGGTTCGGGCCGACGCCCTCAAGGACTACATCGCGGAGACGCGGTCCTTCGCGCTGATGGTGCATCAAGATGGGCTGGGCGCCGCCCTTGCTACGTTGAAGGTGCGCGGCGGCAGCGCGCGCGGCAGCTTCTACGACCACGTTTCGGGCTGGGTCTGCGAAGCCGTGTTCGCCGAGCCCAAGGGCGACCTGCTTACTCTCGTCACCCGATCACCCTCTTCGAAGGTGCTTCGTGCGCACGAGGAGTCTCTGCTGTACGCCGGCTGGCTTCGTCGCTTCGCCGAATCCCGCGAGCCGAAAGCGAGGAAGGCATGACACGCCCGCTCCCCCTGGACCTTGCCGCAGTCGCCGAGGCCGAATCGTCGTCGCGTGCGAACACCGCACTGAGGCTGCTGCACTGGAGCGCCTGGGGCGAGGACTGGACGTTCGGCCCGGCGCAGCAGGAGGCGCGTGACCTCGACGCCATGATAGCGCTCGACGTTGGGTCGCCGGCGCGGGAGCTGCTCGCCGATCTGGTTGTGTCGCGGCTCGCGCGTGCGCGTGCTCGCGCCGAAACCCTCCGTGCCTTCGGCAAGGCCGTGGGCAGCGTGCGGATCGAGTGCTTCGGCCCTATTCTTCCCCTCGCTTCCGGCCACGTTCAGCATGTCGTCGGGTTCGGATTCGACCGTAACCTCGGGTTGCCCTGCTTGTCGTCGCAGGCCGTGCGCGCCGTGATCGCGGTCGGCGCGAGGGTGCCACCGGAAGGGGCAGACGGTGACTCCGAAGCGTTGCCAGGTAGCATGGCGGAAGAGCCGTACGCCGACGCGACGAACCTGGTGGTGTTCGATGCCATCCCTGTCACGCCGCCCGCGATCACCACGACCAAGTGGGACAAGCGCTGGGCACCGGCCGACGAAAAGACGCCGACGACTGTGGCGTGCGTGGCGCGCGGGACCGAGTTCGAGTTCTGGTTCGCCTCGCGCGATGCGTCGCTCGTCGACCAGGCAATCGCGCATCTGGAGCCCGGAATGAAGGCGCTGGGGCTCGCTGGCCCACCGCCGGAGCCGGAGGTGGTCGTGCAGCCCGAGCCGGAGCCGGAACCGGTGCCCGCGGTCGAAGCGACGCCTGTCGTCGAAGAGCCCGCAGTGCCTCAGGATGCGGCTACAGCCGCGGAGTCGGTCGCCGAAGCCCAGGCTCCAGAACCCCAGGTGCCGCCAGCAGAGCAGGGGCCGACCACCATCCCCGAGAACGTGCCCACGATCACGGTGCGTGTGCCGTCGGTGCAGTATCTGCCGAATAACGGACGGGTGTTCGTGATGTTCGTTCCGCCGGACGGTCGCGACCCGATGAAGGCCGAGGAGCACATCTCTGCGGTCGCGATGACCGAGGAGCTACGTGCGCGCCTGAAGAAGAAGAAGGTGTTGATGCAGGTCAAAGCCGACGTCGAAGCAGTCGGCAACTCATGGCGGCTGCGGGGGATTGCCCTGTAGGCGTGCGAGGATTCGACCCAACGGCGTCGGGCGCCAGGGACTTCGCCAAGGCACAAACCTCCATCGTTCGAAGCTGCGTGCGAGGTTGTTCAGACCAACCAGGCAAGTGCGGTTGGTGACTTCATCTCGCGTGGTGGCGACGCGTACGAACGGCAGCAAACCTGCGTCATCTCGACCGCGTTGGGAGTGAGATTGGCTCGGGGTGGCCCGTTGGGTCGGCCGAGGAGCCGGCCGGTGCGGGACATGGTTATCGAAGGGGCCGGGGACAGACCTGCTTCCGATTTGCCGTCACATCTTGACCGTGGTGGCAAGGCTGCGCCAGAGGCGGTCCGGCAGGCTTTCAGCCAGCGACATCGCGCTCGCCATCGGCCACGGAAACGCCACGATCGCGTCGCCTCTGTCGATCCCGCGCAGCGCAGCCTTGGCTGCCTCATCGGCGGTCATCAGAAACGGCATCTTGAACTTGTTCGGTCGGGTCATGGCGGTATCCACGAATCCGGGGCGCACGTCGACCACGACGAGTCCCTTGCGACACAGGTCGGCGCGCAGGGTTTCGAGGAACGTGGCGAGCGCGGCCTTGCTCGCCGCGTAGGCGCCGGACCCGGGCAGGCCGCGCATGGATGCGAGGCTGGACACCCCCACGATCGTCCCGCGCTTCCGCGGCAGCATCTGCTGGACTGCAGCATGGATCGTGGCGAAGGCACCGATCACATTGACCTGCAGGACAGGCTCGATATCGGTCCATTCGAGCTTGTGCGCAGGGCGCGCAACGCCCACGCCCGCGTTGGCGATCACCAGATCGAGCCCGCCGACTTCGTGGTCCCAATGCTGGATTGCGTCGCGTGTGGCCTGGGGATTCGCCACATCGAGCGGGCAAACATCGGCTCGTCCGCCTGCGGCTCGGATCTCGCCCGCTAGCGTGTTGAGTTCGGCCTGGCGGCGCGCCGCCAGCACGATTCGCGTCCCGCGGGCTGCTATCTGGCTTGCGAGAGATCGTCCAATTCCGGCCGATGCACCGGTGATGAATGCGTTCTGGAACGTTGTCACGGCACGACTGTACACGAACGCGTGCGAGCGGAGAAGGTCGCCAGCGTCGTTGCGCGAGACCGGGTGTTGTTCCACACTGCGCGCCTCGTGCGCGTCGCGATCGTGGCCACCTCCTACCCGAACCACCCTGGCGATCCTGCAGGGCACTTCGTGCGGACCGAAGCGCTGTCCCTGGCGGCGGCCGGTTTCGACGTGCATGTGATTGTGCCTGCCGCACGGGATGGAACGATCACATCCGATCCGGTGCGCCGCTGGGCCATCGAGCACGGAGGCGTCTTCGGCTGGCCGGGGGCAACTGCCCGGTTGGCCTGCCAGCCTTGGCGCGCACCCGGTGCAGCGGCGTTCGCGTGGACCGCCACGGACCGTCTGAGAGCCCTCCGACCCGATCGCATCGTGGCCCACTGGATCGTCCCCTCGGCGTTCCCCATTGCGGTTGGTGCTCGCACACCCGCTGAGATCGAGTGCGTCGCCCACGGTGGAGACGTCCGCTTGCTCTGTCGGCTGCCCGCGCCGGCGCGCGATTTCGTGGTGCGCAGGCTCATCGCTCGATCGCGCCGCATTCGTTTCGTTGCCTCCGCGTTGCTCGACCAGCTTTGTGCCGTCATTTCGCCCGGGCTGGAGGCGCGTTTGCGGAAGATTGCGATGGCGCAACCTTGTGCGCTCGATCTACCCGACGTTGCAGCGCGCACGGTCGACCTGCGCAACCGCTTTCCTGGGGCGAAGCTGCTGACTGCCGTCGGCCGCCTCGTACCGTCCAAGCGCGTGGAACTCGCGATCGCTGCGGCCAACCTGATCGGGCATGACGTGCGACTTTGCGTGGTGGGAGACGGCCCGGAGCGCGCCCGTCTTCAAGGGCTCGACCGCGTGGGCAATGTGGCGTTCGTGGGCGCGCTCGATCGGCCCGATGCGCTGGCCTGGATCGCGGCGTCGCGCGTGATGATCCATGCCTCCGCGCAGGAGGCGGCGCCCACGACGGTACGCGAGGCGCGCATGCTGGGCGTACCGGTGGTGGCATGCGATGCCGGTGACCTGGCCCGTTGGGCGCGAGGCGATGCCGGGATTCGCGTGGTGGCGCCGGACGCAACGGCAATCGCCGACGCGATCGTGGCGATGGCATGAGCCTATCTCGCTACATGCATGCCGAGGAGCAGTTCGTGTAACCGCACACCAGCAGGGCGTTGCCTTCGGTTGATGGGTTGTCTTGCAGGCACTGCTGTATGCACAGCGAGCTGGTGCAGTGGAGCGCGCAGGCGATCGCGTTCTGGCACGCTGGGCTCGATTCACACGCGACGTATTCGTTGCAGCAGAGCTGCGCCAGGCAATCGCCGCAGGGGTCGCCGGTCGATGGGCATGTGGCCGGCTCGCCGCATCGTCCGCTCGGCAGGCAGAGGTAGGGATCGCAACATGGTGGGGTCGACGGATCGCAGCTTGCGTGGTTGGGCAGGCACGATGGGCCGGGCTGGCAGGTTCCTCCGAGGCACTGCAGACCTTCGGCGGTGCAGCAGTCCATCGGCTGCGAGCACGGGCCGTTCTGGTGCTGGCAAGGTTCGTCTCCCGCGTAGCAGAAGCCTTGTGGGCTGCAGTTCAGCGCCAGGCAGCAATCGGCTTTGGAAGTGCATGGCGCGCCGTAGTCGGGGCACGACGGTGGCGGCATGCCGCACAGGTTGCCGGGCGGGTTGCAGGTGGCGCCGGAGCAGCACGCCACACCGGGCACACAAGGCTTGCCCAACTCGATGCACGTCCCGGTGTCGAATGGGCTGCCGTCCGGCACACTGGCCTGGTCCAGCGGAGCGTCCGGCAACGGAGCCACATCGTTCGCCGCGTCGGGCGTCGATGCTGCGTCGCCCGCCGCGTCCGGCGGTGGTTCCGAGGGACCGTCCAGCGACGTAGCGCGCCCTGCGCAACTCATCGAGACCGGGCAGAGGACAGACATGGCGACGACGATTCCCGAGGCGCTGAAGATCGCACGCATGTTTGCATGGTAGCAGAACGGATCGGGCGTTGCCGGTCGTCGCCGCGCTTGCTTCTTCGCCCCGGTGGTGCTGGTGTCCGGGCGCATGACGTTCCGGATCACGTCATGGGTTTCGCGCGCGAGGATCGTGACCGTGGGTTTGCTCCTGTCCATCGGGGGTGCGGCGTGCACATGTCCGCCGCCCCCCGCCTGTCCGTGCAAGCAGGAGCACGAACGTCGACGTGATCCGCAGGGGCGCCAGAGGCCGACCATGCAACAGTGCACGGACACACCCGCGGGTGCGACGCCCGATGCGTCGATGGAGCGAGTCGACGACCTCGGGGTGCTGGCTCTGTCTGCGGATGTGTTCGTGGACCTGCAGCCGAGGGAGCGTGTGCTGGCCTACTGGCTCTCCCAGGCCGCGATCGCCGGTGATCCGATCACCTACGACCAGCGCAGCCGCTTTGGCCGCGCCATCAAGGTGCTGGTCGACGGCGTGATGCAGCGCCTGGAGGCGGTCGATGCTGACGTACGCGCGAAGGTCGAGCTGTTCGCCAAGCGTGTGTGGATCAACAAGGGTCTGTACGACGTGCGGACCTCGCGGAAGCTGGAGCCGCCGATGACGCCGCAAGAGCTGGCCCGTGCGGTGAAGGCAGCGCTGCGCGCGGGCGCGAAGTTCGACGGTGTTTCCACGGAAGAGGAGCTCGACGTCCTGCTGGCGTCGGTGCAGCGTTCGATATTCGATCCGTTGTTCGAGCCGATGCTGGTGGTGAAGAGCTTACCGGCGGGGATGGACCCGATAAGCGCTTCGGCCAGCTCGTACTACGAGGGAGTCACGTTGCAGGATCTCGCCGGCTATACGGAGCGGCATCCGCTCAACTCGCGTATCGTCAAGCGCGGGCCACGCCTGGTCGAGGATGTCTATCGCATCACGCCCCGCGGCCTGTACGCCGCCGAGCTCGAGAAGATGGTCCGCGCGTTGCAGCAAGCCCTTCCGCTCGCTGGCGCTCCCCAGCGCACTGCCCTGGAGCACCTGATTCGCTACTTCCAGACAGGCGAGCCTGAGGCATTCAAGCGCTACAACAAGGCATGGGTACGGGACGATCCGGTTGTCGACGCGGTCCTCGGGTTCATCGAGACCTATGGAGATCCGCGTGGTGTACACGGGGAGTTCGAAGGAGCGGTGTTGGTACGCGACCCGAAGCGGACGGAGCTGATGAGGAAGGTCGCGGCCAGCGCCCCCTACTTCGAGGCGCGCATGCCGTGGGCGGATGCCTACAAGCGTAGCAACTTCGCCGTGCCGGTTGCCAATGCGGTCGTGCCGCTGACCATGACAGGCGGTGCGGGGCCCATCTCACCTGCTGGCATCAATCTGCCCAACGACCAGGCCATCCGGCAGAGCGACGGCTCCAAGAGCTTCTACCTGACGACGGTCAACGATGCCATCGACGCGCTCCACACCAATGCGATTGCCGGAGCGTTCGTTGCGGACCGGGCGATTGCAGCGGAGATCCGGCGCTGCGCATCGTCGGTGCGGTCGGCCAGGGTCATGCTGCATGAGATCACGGGGCACGGGTCGGGCAAGGTGAGCGCATCGCTTGCGCAGGACCCGATGGCGGCGCTGCGTGACATCGGAGCGGCAATCGAAGAAGCCCGCGCCGACCTGGTCGCCCTCTATCTGGCGTCCGACCCCAGGATCGTGCAGATTGGAATGCTGCCCGATGAAGCCTGTGCGAGCATGATGGCGCAGCTCTATCCGGCACAATTCCTCTTTCGCTACCGCGTCCCCGGCGACACGGTCGACAACGATCATCTGCGGGCCGGCTCGCTGGTCGTGCGGTGGGCGATGGACAAGGGGGCCGTTCGCGAGGTGGTGCGGGACGGCGAAGTCTACCTGCCGGTGGTCGACGACGACCTGTGGCGCAAGGCGGTAGGTGCGTTGCTTGCGGAGGTCATGCGCATCAAGGCCGAGGGAGACTACGGCAAGGGAAAGGACCTGATGGACAGGTACGCTACGAGGGTGATCCCGGCCTGGCGCGACAGCGCGATCCGCCGTGCAGCAGCGCTCGGCACGCCTTCCCGCTTCGCCTTCATCTCGCCGAGAATCAAGCCGTTGAAGGACGCGCAGGGCAGCATTGTCGATGCGACACTGGTCGAGACACTCAGCCTGGCCGAAACCGCCCTGGTCGATGCCGGCAAGATGGAGCTGCCCTGACCGACACGCCGTCCGAGCGGGCGGACGGTCGCGGGGCCGAGGTCAACGTGCTTCTCGAGTCTGCGCAAGCTGCATGGGACAATCCGGCATATTCTCGGTACGTTCACGAACGCGCACGGGATGAGCCGCAACCATCGGACTCGTGAGCGCGGCATGGGGCTGCGTACCGGGCGCACAAGGGAAGTTGCCGGTCCGTGTCGGCCGCCGCCGTGATGGTCTCTGCCGGTCGTCCTGCTGCTGACGAGTTGGTTTCGGCCGGCGCGACCGAGCCGTCGCGGGTCAATGCGCCCAGGCGGCGTCACCTCGGACCGCCCCTGGGGATCCCCGCGGTCTGTATCTCGCGCTCTGCGAGGACTGCGCGCCCCGGTTGTGGGGCGCGATCGATTCTGAACAGCGTCGCGATCCAGACACCGAACGAGTGTGGTTGGCATACACTGCGTCCACGCCGGAGCGGGTGACGCTCGAACAAGGTTGCATGGATTGGCCCGCAATGATCCGCGATCGACCCAGGTGAATCACCGGGAGAGGTGCTGTTTGACGGCGGGGTCGAGCAGCACGAGCATGCCATAGACGACCAGCGCGATGCCGGTCGGCAGGCAGAACACCGTACCGAGAAAGAACGAGCCGACGCCGGCCCACAGGGCGACGATCGCGAGGACACGGCCCTTGTTGCGCAGCAGGCTGCTGCCCGCCATGATTTGCAGAACGCCGGTCGGGAGGGCCGCGATGCCGAATATGCTGTAGGCGATGATGACGAGGATGTCGTCGGTACGGGATGGCGCGCGGATTCTGGTGTTGAGGACGCCGACCGTGATGGCGAAGGCGCAGAACGCGGTCCAGAGCAGGAAAAGGATGCCGTGGCCGATGAGCATCTTTCCCAACATGGGAAGCTGAGCGACACGGGACGGCTGCTGCTGGGGCGTTGGATTCATCGACGAGGGGTATAGCGGGCGGGCGCTGGTCTGCACAAGCGCGGGCGTGTGGCTGCCAGCGCGCCACCCCCTGGATAGAAGGGGCGTGGAGGCGCGGCGTGGTCCGTTCGGAGCCCGATGGTGGACGCGGCCGGTCCTGTCGCAGTAGGCTGGTCCGCGATTGCGGCAGCCGGACTTGGCTGTCGGCGACTTCTGGAGGATCCCATGTTCAAGACCAGGTTGACGGAGCTGCTGGGGATCGAATTGCCCATTGTCGGCGGCACGATGATGGACCTGTCGACGGCGCCGTTCGTCACGGCGATCTCGGAGGCTGGCGCGCTCGGCATCATCGCGTCTGCGATCTACAAGGACGAGAAGCTGTTTCGAGAGGACCTCAAACGGGTGCGCGCGGGCACCGACAAGCCCTTTGCCGTCAACATCAACCTGTTTCCGATGATGAAGAAGCTCGACAACTTCCGCTACCTGGACATCATGGCGGAGGAGGGAGTGCGCATCGTCGAGACCTCCGGTTTTTCGCCTCCGGAGGACCTGGTGGCCAGAATCAAGGAGCATCGCATGATCTGGCTGCACAAGTGCGTGGGCGTGCGCTACGCGCAGAAGGCCGAGAAGATGGGGGCGGACGCGGTCACCGTGGTGGGGTTCGAGAACGGTGGCGCCACGGGCAACCTGAACGTTACGACCCTGGTGCTCGTTCCGTCGACGGTCGATGCGGTGAAGATCCCGGTGGTGGGCGGAGGTGGTGTGGTTGACGGCCGAACCCTGCTGGCCGTGCTGAGCCTTGGAGCCTCGGGCGCGATCGTGGGGACGCGCCTGATGTTGACGGAGGAATGCCCCATTCATCCGAACCTGAAGAAGGCTCTGCTGGAGGCTACGGAGCTGGACACGGACGTGATCATGCGATCGGTGGGATTCGCACACCGCGTCTGGATGAACTCGCCTGCGCGCAAGGCCGCGGAGGTCGAGGCCAGGCACGGCGGCATCGAGGAGCTGTATCCGCTCGTATCCGGCGAAGCGGCGAAGCGCATGTACGACACAGGGGATCTGGAGGCCGGAACCGTTTCGTGCTCCCAGGGAATCGGCCTCATCCGGGAGATCAAGCCGGTGCGGGAGGTGCTGCAGGAGATGGTGGCGCAGGCCAGCGCCCAGCACGCCAGGATCGGCTTGCCCTGAGCCGGGGTCCGGGGTCCCGCCGGGCCGCGACGAATCCCTTTGCGCTTCGGTCCGTGCAGGAATAGACAGATAGCATGTCCGACACCGCGGCACTG
>Ga0209018_1001224_pt1 | contig 21346 bp, 11 predicted proteins | sample YNPBryBLVA2012_FD_185814 | JGI IMG/M metagenome (GOLD analysis project Ga0209018, IMG submission 185814) | Anoxygenic and chlorotrophic microbial mat microbial communities from Yellowstone National Park, USA - YNP Bryant BLVA 2012 (SPAdes)... ...
TGGCAAGCGTCTGCCAGTCCTCTTCTAAGAAACACGCACCGGAGGACGGGTCTCATGCGCTATGTACTTCGTCGGGCGCTTTTCTACCTGATAGCCGCGTTCGCTGCCATCACTTTCAACTTCTTTCTCTTTCGGATGATGCCCGGCGACCCGGCGGATATTATCTTCGCGCAGTATCAGGGCCGGCTGGACGTGCGCGCGATGGCTGCATTGCGCGCCAGCCTGGGGTTTGTGGAAGGCCCGCTCCACGAGCAATATTTCACTTATTTGCAAAACCTGTTTCAGGGGAACATGGGCATCTCGATCTCGAATTTCCCGCAGCCGGTGATCGCCGTGATCCCCATCGGGTTGGCGTGGACTCTACGCCTAGTCGGGACGGCGACTGTCCTTTCCTTTGGGCTTGGCACCCTGATCGGCATTTTCGTGGCGTGGCGGCGTGGCAGGCTGCTGGACACCTTTTTTGTGCCGTTTGCTACGATGTTAGGTTCGTTTCCGGTGTTTTGGGTCGCTCTGATCCTGCTTTATTTCGTCGGTTTCCAGAACGGCTGGCTGCCGATGATGCATGCCTTCGATATCCACATGGCGGTGGATTGGACGAATCCGACATTCCTGGTCAGCGTGGTTGAACACGCTATCATGCCCAGCCTCACCATTGTGCTGACCACCATTGGCGGGTGGATTCTTGGTATGCGCAATAACATGATCGGTGTCATTTCCAGCGACTATATTACGCTGGCAAAGGCGAAGGGACTGTCGGATCGGCGCATCATGCTCACGTATGCAGCGCGCAACGCGATGTTGCCAAACCTGACCGGTTTTGCCATGAGCCTGGGCTTTGTGCTTGGCGGTGCGTTGTTGGTCGAGGTCGTCTTTTCGTATCCCGGTATGGGTTCGCTGTTGCTGACGGCAGTGCTCAATCGAGATTATCCGCTTATGCAAGGGGCTTTGTTAATGATTATTTTCTCCGTGCTCCTGGCAAACTTTCTAATCGACATTTTGTACGTCGTGCTCGATCCACGCACGCGCTGAGTGGAAAGACGGACAGCATCCATGCCAAGCCAGACGGTCGGTCAGTCTGTATATGTCAAGAATACGTTCAGGTGGCTCCTGAAATCTGTGGCGCTGCCGCCGGAGGTCCGGCTGATCCTGACGAATCGCAAGGCTATGCTGGGGGTTGCCATCCTGCTGTTTTTCATTATCGTGGCGATATTTCCCGAACAAATCTCCGGTACTGCGCGCCCCGAACAGTTTGTCGCGCGCGCCCATCTTGAGCCGATGACCGAATATCGCGGTCATACGTTCATCCTGGGCACCACGCGCCAGGGGCAGGATATGTTCGCTCAACTCGTGTGGGGCACGCGCACCACCTTGTTTGTCGGCTTCGCGGCTGGCTCGATAATCCTGGCTATTGCCATTGTTGTTGGTTTGTCGGCTGGCTACTGGGGCGGGGCAATTGATGAACTGCTTTCGGCGATCATGAATATCTTTCTGGTGATGCCCGGACTGCCGCTGATTATCGTCATGGCAACGGTCCTGGAGCAGCCGGGTCCCTATACCGTCATTTTTGTTCTGGGCTTCGTCAACTGGGCCTACGGCGCACGTGTGCTGCGTGCACAGACACTTGCACTGCGCAACAGCGAATTCGTCACTGCGGCCAGAGTCGCCGGCGAACCGGGGTGGCGCATCATCTTCTTCGAGATTTTACCGAACATGATCCCCCTGGCTATCTCTGCCTGGATCGGGGCGGTGTTGTTTGCCATTCTAGCCGAAACCGGGTTGAACTTTGTCGGCGTAGGGGATGCTGCCTCCATTTCGTGGGGCACGATCCTGTACTGGGCGCAACAGAATCAGGCGTTGCTCGTCGGAGCCTGGTGGACCTTCTTTCCGCCCGGTATCTGTATCGGGCTGATCGCTGTGGCGCTCACGCTGATTAACAACGCCATCGACGAAATCTCGGACCCACGTCTGCGGGGAGGAAGCCAGACCTGATAACTTCCCGACGTCCGACAGATTATCCACAACACCACTTCGGAGCGGGCGCACGATGGCGACGTGTGGCCTGCTCTGTGTTTCTCTCTGCTGCGGTATCTTTCCTCGAAGGCTTTGCTGTGCAGAGGAATCAAAAACACCGCCCAACAGACACAAGCTGTTTTGGAGGGTGTTTTCGTGAAAGGTCTGTGATGTGGTGCTGTCTGAGCAGTGGGGATATTTTCTCCCCGACGCTCCTTGAGCGGGTAACGGGATTCGAACCCGTGACATTCAGCTTGGGAAGCTGACGTTCTACCGCTGAACTATACCCGCGTGGGTAGGTTGTGATCATTATAGGGGGAGAGCAGGCTACTGTCAAGATTCCTGCGCATAACCCGATTCGAACCAAACGGGGTGCAGGCTTGCGAAGCTCCATGTTATAATCTCTTTTCGTTTGACGCGAGACAAGGGTGAGATTAAGTGATCAATCAACGGGCTGCGTTGGTTATTGGAATTCTCCTGAGCGTGGTTCTTTTGGGGGCAGTGCTGGCAGGGGTTGATCTGGGGCGTGTGCGGGTGGCGCTGGCGGGTGCAGATTACGTCTATCTGGCCCCGGCGGTGCTGTTGTTGTTCGTCGGTCACTTCGCGCGGGCGTTGCGCTGGCGGGCGTTGCTGGTGGGCCGTCTGCCGTTGGGTCGTACCTTCAACATCCTCAACATCAGTTACCTGTTCAACGGCGTGTTGCCCTTCCGTCTGGGAGAAGTGGCGCGGATGTTTCTGGCGACGCGCGCCGATCCGCCGGTACCGGTGTTCACGTCCTTGAGCACTATTTTGGTCGAGCGGCTGCTGGACCTGCTGGCCGTGCTGCTGTTGCTGGGAGGGGTGTTAGTCGTATTGCCGCTACCCGCTGCTGTTACGACGGCAGGGTTGACGCTGGGACTCAGCGCGCTGGCAGGAATTGCGGCGCTGGTGGTCTTCGCCCGGCGGCGAGCCTGGGCTTTCCGGTTGCTTGTCATTGCCACACGGTTACTGCCGTTTCTTGAACATTGGGGAGCACAATCGGCGCTGACGCGGTTTTTAGACGGGTTGCAGCCGCTGGCGTCGAAGCGTGGTGTAGTGATGGCACTGTGGTGGTCGGTGGTTGCGTGGGCATTTTCGGCGGCGGCAGGCTACGTGCTGATGTATGCTTTTTTTCCGCAGCCGACCTGGGCGGCTACCTGTCTGTTGATCACGCTAGCCTCGCTGGCAGTGGCCGTGCCCTACGCGCCCGGCGCGGTGGGGCCGTTTGAGGCGAGCGTGGTTTTTGCGTTGGGACTTGCCGGTTTTGGTCAACCGGAGGGGGCGGCGGTGGCCTTTGCCGTCGTCTTACATGCGACCAACCTGGGCTTTTATGCGCTGCTGGGGATTATCGGGTTGCTGGGCGAAGGTGTGACGCTTGGCCAGGTGGCGCGCGGCGCGCGGACGCTACGCCCGGCGGCTACATCGAGCAGCGGAGACTAATCTCACACATGGATCGTCTGAAAATCCTGATTACACTGCTCTACTATCTGCCGCACCGCACCGGGCTGACGCTGCACGTCCAGCGCGTGGCCGAAGAGCTGGCCCGGCGCGGCCACGAGGTCACAGTGCTTAGTGCGCGTTATCGTCGGGACCTGCCGCGCGATGAGATTATTAACGGTGTGCGGATGGTCCGGTTGTGGACGCTGCCGATCAGGCTGAGCCGGGGCATGTTGATGCCGGCTTATCCCTGGGCGGCCTATGGCCTGATCCGGCAGCACGATGTGGTGTGGGTCAATGTGCCGATGTTGGAGACGGCGTTCATCGCCTTCCTGGCCGAGTTGCTCGGCAAGAATGTGGTGGCGACCCATCATGGTGACCTGATCTTGCCGCGCAGCCTGACGAATGCTGTCTTGACCCGGATTATGTATTGGCTCTATACCTTTCTGGCGACGCGCGCCGGACGGTTGGTCGCTTACAACGCGGACTATGCCGATCATTCCTACTACCTGATGCCGTTTCGAGATAAAGTCTCGGTCATCTATCCGCCCGTTGTGGTGCCGGACCCCGATCCGGTGCAGGTGGCGGCGCTGCGGGCACAGTGGTCACACAATGGCGGTCCGGTGATCGGCTACGCCGGGCGCTTTGTGGAGGAAAAACGCCCTGACCTGCTCATTCGTGCGTTGGATACGATCAATCAAAAGTATCCGAACGCCCGGATCGTTTTCGCCGGAGAATACGACATCAAGTACGAATCGTTCTGGGAACGTAACCAGCAATTGGTCCAGAAATACCGTGACCAGTTGATTTTCCTGGGGTTGCTGACCAGCATGGAACAGATGGCGAATTTTTATGCAGCCTGCGATGTGCTGGCGATGCCGAGCGGTACGGAGTGTTTTGGTCTGGTGCAGGTCGAGGCGATGATCTGCGGCACACCGGTGGTCATGACCAACGTACCGGGCGCGCGTGTCCCTGTGTTGGAGACGGGCATGGGGAAGCTCGTCCCGCCGGGCGATCCTGAGTTGATTGGTCGCGCCGTAATCGACGTGCTGGATAACCCGGCGGCCTATCGCCGGCCACGTGAGGCGATTGAGCGGGTGTTCAGCCTCAAAGAGACGGTGGATCGTTACGAAGAACTGTTCCGCACTTATGCCATCCGGGCGGGGGGGAGATGATCGACGAGGCGACCCTGGCGCGGATGACCCGCAATGAGGCCGACATGGCCTTCAAGCGACGGGTGCGCACCATTTTTGCGTGGGTTGACCCACAAGACGGCGACACGATTCTGGATTGTGCATGTGGGCGCGGCTTTTACCTGAACATGTTTCGCTATGTCAGCCGGGCGCGGCTGGTGGGCCTGGAACTCGAACGGTCCATCATTGTTAAGGCCAGGCGCAACGTCGGTCATCTGGAAGACGTGTTGCTTACTCAGGGGAACATCTATCACCTGCCGTTCCCCGACGGCTTTTTTGACGCGGTGATCCTCTCGGAAATCCTGGAGCATCTCGACGACGACGTGGCCGGGTTGCGTGAGGTGTGGCGGGTGCTCAAGCCGGGCGGTGTGGCGGCGATCACCGTGCCCAACGCCAACTATCCGTTCTGGTGGGACCCGATCAACAAGACCCTGGAAACCCTGTTTCATACCCACATCCAGCACGGACCGCTGGCAGGCATCTGGGCCAATCACGTCCGGCTGTACGAGCGCGATCAACTGCGGACGGCGGTCCTGGCGGCGGGGTTTGTCGTCGAGGAAGAGCGCGCCTTCACGCACGCCAGCTTCCCGTTCATACACAATATCGTCTACGGGCTGGGCAAGCCGCTGCTGGAAAGCGGCATCCTGCCGGAAAGCCTGGCGAACGCCGCCGACCGGACTGCGTTTGAGAAGAACAACGGCAGCCTGCTCAACCCGATCAATTTCGGCCTGGCGTTGTTTAACTTTTTTGACCGACCTAACCGCATGGACGAGCCGCCGGGCCGTTCAACGGTTAACCTGTGCATCAAGGGGCGCAAACCGGCATGACCGACACGCCATCGGATGACGACCTGGACCTGTTCGGTTCGGATGAAGCTGGCTTTTCGCCGGAGCTGAACGCTGTGTCGGACCGGACGTCTGAGCCGGATGTCTACTGGTCGGGCGAACCGGTGGATAGTTTCGCCGACCTGACGTTATGGGATGTGCTGGTGCATGGCCTGCGCGCTCCCCGTGCCACCTGGCGGGCCTTTTGGGACACGATCCAGACGGAGGGCGCCCCCGGCCGGTCTGACGGTCCACAGGTTGTCGCCGTCCCGACGGTCGGTGCAGCAGCCGCGAGACCACTCGGTGCTGGCTGGCGCGACAGGCTCGACCGACGGATGCTGCCGCCGCTGGTGATGATGGCCGGTGGGCTGCTGCTGGCGCTGGTCGGCTCGGCAGTGATGACCTCCGGTACGATCCGTTCGGAGGCAGCGGAACTTAATGCGGGCCTGCCCTGGCTGCTGGCCGGGTTCGTTGCGTGGCTGATCGCCGGAGGGCTGCTTTCACGGGAAGCGCTGGTGGGGTGGGCGGTGCGACTGTCCCGGCGTCCGGGCGGAGTAAAGCCTGTACGCGGCGGCGAATCTGCCCCGCTGGAAACTGTTGAAGTCGAGGCGCTGGAGCCTCCGGCAGAGCCGCCTTCCGGTTTTTATCGGGACGCAGAAGCCGAAGACTTCCATTTTCCGCTGGAGCGGTGGCGGCTCTGGATGGAAGCGCGCGCCCCACGTCTGATCCTGGCCGGGCTGGCGACCCTGCTCAGTCTGGCGGCCTATGAGTTCAACCGCAACAACACCTTCACCGGCTTCGGCGTGTTTGTGTGGATCAGCGGCGTTATCGCCTGGCTGATGGTATTGGCCCCGGCAGACTTTGACCTACACACCTGGGTGTCCGCGCGTCGCGCGCAGTGGGCCGGACTGTTCCGAGGTGAACTGCGCCTGCGCCTATCGTGGACAACGGTGGCTTTGGTTGCAATCATGATCGTCGCGGCGGCCTTCCGGTTCGCTAACTTCGAGGCCGCCCCGCCGGAGATGACCAGCGACCACGTGGAAAAGCTGCTGGATGCGCAGCGGGTGCTCGACGGCACGTACCAGGTGTTCTTTCCTAACAACGGCGGGCGCGAAGGCTTGCAGATGTACCTGGTGGCGCTGTTCTCGCGCCTGAGCGGGTTGGGGATGCAGTTCGCCACGCTCAAGTGGGTGTCGGTGCTGGAAGGGCTGCTCACCATCCCCGCGCTGTGGTGGATGGGCCGCCAGTTGATCAGTGAAGAGGACGAGCCGGAACTCGCCAACGCGGTCGGGTTGATCCTGGCGGCGCTGGTGGCGGTGAGCTACTGGCACGTAGTGCTTTCGCGGCTGGCGTTGCGGATTGTACTCACGCCGCTGATCATGGCGCTGGTGACGGGCTACCTGGCGCGGGCGATGCGTCACAACCGGCGCGGCGACTATCTCAAGGCGGGCGTGGCGCTCGGTGTGGGATTGTACTGCTATCAGGCCGTGCGCATGATCCCGGTGATTGTCGTCCTGGGCGTGGGGATGGCGCTCCTGTTCCGGGCACGGACGTGGCTCGAACGCCGCCGTTATCTGCTGAACTTTGCGGCGCTGGTGCTGGTCGCGTTGGCTATTTTTGCACCGTTGGGCCGCTTCATGGTGGAGTTTCCCGACCTGTTTTGGATGCGCACAGCGGGGCGGCTGCTTGGAGACGATGTAATCACAGAGACAAACCCGGTGACGGGCGAACTCATCCAGCGCAATGCCACCTTACAGGACCGTATCGACGCCTTCAACCGCAACTTGCCCGTGCTGGGGAGTAATATCCGCAATGCCTTGCTGATGTACAACTGGAAAGGCGATGTGGCCTGGATCAACGGCGCGCCGAACGAGCCGGCGATGGATGTGATCACCGGGTCGCTGCTGATCGTCGGGCTGGCGGCGTGGATCGTGCGGCTGTTCCGGCGCGGCGATGCGGCAGACTGGCTGGTGTTGCCTGCTGTGTTCATCATGCTGCTGCCGTCGGCGCTGTCGATTGCCTTTCCGGTGGAAAATCCCAGTGCTACGCGCACCAGTGGCACGCTGCCGCTGGTCTATCTCATTGCGGCCTATGGGACGGTGCAGCTCATCCGGCAGTTCGAGTGGGCCTTCAAGGGCCGGTGGACGCGCCCGATCAGCGTGGCGTTCGTGGTGGCGATGGTTTGGGGGGCGCTGGCCTATAACAGCAACCTGTACTTTGGCGAATACGTCGAGCGTTACGCCGCCGCCGCGCAGCCGTATTCGGTCGCCGGGCGGGTGTTGCGCGGTTTCGCCGAAAGCAACGGCAGCTACGGCAATGCGTTTATGGTGGCCTATCCCTACTGGTTCGACCACCGCGCTATCGGTATCGAGGGTGGGGTGATCGACTGGCCGAACGGCCTGGTATCGCTGGACGACCTGCGGCAGAGACTGCGCGATAACCTGACCAGTCCTCGCTACGCCTTCGACCCGAACCGGGCGGTGATGTTCTTCTATAGCACGCAGGACACGCTGACGCCGGGCGTGCTTCAGCAATGGTTCCCGCAAGGAAATGCATATTTGCAGCGGACGATCAGCCCCGTTAAGGACTTCTATACGTATGTTGCGCCGCCGCCAGGCGAGGCGTGGCTGCGCGCCTTTCTGGATGCACCGGCTTCCGTGCCCGAAACGGGAAGCGACGACTGATCGCCGGGCGCGGTTTGGCCTGATCGTTTTGAGTGAGGAATTTCCTGCCGGGGTGTGTATGTCCTGTGGAGTCTGCCGCGAGACTGAGAACTGAACAGCATGAGCGATCCCGTACTGACCGACGACCGTGAAGTGCCGTCCCCGGCAGATGCCCCGCCGGAACCGGTTCGCCCTGTGCCGCCGCGCCGGATGGTTCATGTTGACGTTGGCGGCGTCCTGATCGTGGCGCTGCTGGCCGTGATCCTGGTGTGGGCGGCGTATCTGCGCTTTGTGGGGCAAAACTGGGACGACTTCACCCACCTGCACCCGGACGAGCGTTTTTTGACCGGCGTCGTTTCCAGTTTGACGCCCGTCGCCAATCTGGGCGAGTACTTCGATACGCACGCCAGCGGCCTGAACCCGAACAATCGCGGAGCAGGCTTTTACGTCTACGGCACACTGCCGCTGTTCGTGGTCAAGGCGGCCAGCGGCATCACGGCGGACCTGACCGGCGATCCGGTCTGGACCGGCTATAACGGCGCGCACCTGGTGGGGCGGTCAGTGTCGGCAGTGGCAGATATGCTGACGCTGTTCTTTCTCTTTTTGCTGGGGCGACGATTGTATGGCCGTTGGGTGGGCCTGCTGGCAGCAGCACTTTATGCCGGGGCGGTGCTGCCGGTGCAGCTTTCGCACTTCTGGACGACCGACGCTTTTACCAGCCTGCCGGTCGTGATCGCGCTGTGGTTCGCCGTGCGAGCAATGGACGAGGGGCGCTGGCTCGACTACGGCGGTTTTGGCGTGGCGCTGGGCTGCGCCGTTGCCAGCCGGATCAACGTCCTGCCGCTGGCGGTGGTGCTGGCACTGGCGGCGCTGATCCGCGTGATGCCGACTTTTGAACCGGGCTTTCCGCGCGCGGAGCGAAACCGCCAGTGGACGCGCGAGTTCGGCGGGTTGGTGTTGGGCGGCCTGCTCTCGTTCATTGTTTTCCGTCTGGCGCAGCCTTACGCCTTCGATGGGCCGAGCATCCTGGGCATTCTGCCGAACCCGCAATGGCTTGCCCAGATGCAGGAAGTCGGGCGACAGGTTTCCGGGCAGGTGGATTTTGCCCCGAATCACCAGTGGACGGCGCGGACGCCGTACCTGTTTCCCTGGTGGAACATGGTGATGTGGGGCATGGGCCTGCCACTGGGACTGGCGGCGTGGATTTCGTGGGCGGCGGCGGGCGTGCGCATTTTGCGCGGTCGTCTCGACTGGACCCGCCACCTGCTGCCGGTGGTGTGGGTGCTCATCTATTTCGGCTGGCAGGGGCGGCAATGGGTGATGACCATGCGCTACTACATGCCGCTCTACCCGGCCCTGGTGCTGCTGGCGGCCTGGGGACTGGCGGCGCTGGCACGGGCGGCATGGCGTGCTCTGCAAAAACAGAAGCGGGATGAATCGATCCGGGCCGCGTTCGGCTGGCCACAAATCCGGCTGGCGCTGGCGGTTGGCCTGATCGCGGTCGTGGTCGGCTTCACATCGCTATGGGCGTTGGCCTTCACCAACATCTACCGCCACCAGTTGACCCGCGTGCAGGCGTCCTACTGGGTGCTGGAGAACGTCCCCGGCGACTATGCGCTGACCATCGCCGGTGTGGACGGCTCAACGCGCATGGTGAACCTCGGCCTGCCGAACACGCAGCTTGCCGATTCTGATGACCGCCTGGCGCTGGCCGAAAACGCCACGCGCTATTTCGACAACATCACTCTGCCGCGCGATTCCAGCCTGCGGGACGAATTCGAGTCGGGAGCCACACAGACGCCCACGCCGCAGGACGGTTCGGCAGGTGCGACGGCCACATATAGGAGCAGCTTTGCGCCGGGCCAGCAAGAGCTGCCCTACCAGACGACCACACCTCTGGTTGTACGCTTTACCGCGCCGACCAGCGGTACGGTTTCGAGCGTTCAGGCGACTCATCTGGGCGATCCCAACGGCGATCCTGACCCGGAAACCCTGTGGGTGCGCCTGTGGGACATCGATGAAGATCGCCCGCTGGCTGAGGGCACCGTGACTGCCGACTTCAGCCAGGGCGAGTCTCCGCTGGGCGACAGCTACGAAATTCGGCTGCGCGAGACGGTCACACTGGTGGAGGGGCGGCGTTACGAACTCCAGACCGGAGTCCTGGAAGGCGCGCCGGTGATCGTTGCCGGGGCGGTCATTGCGACTGAGGCCGAGTGGGATGACCCCGTGCCGACGAAAGTCTGCGCGCTGCCGTCGGGTCAGCAGTGGTCGCCCGACTTACCCCCCGGCCTGAACACGGCAAGCACGTGTGCCGGGATCGACGGCTTCGGCCAGGGCTACTACCAGGGCCTGATTCCGCCGATGCATTGGGATGATGTGGAGCAAAAGCGCGACACGCTGCTGGCGATTCTAAACACGACCGATTACATCACTATCACCAGCAACCGCTTTTACGACTCGCTGGCGCGCATCCCTACGCGCTGGCCGATGAGCCTGCGCTACTACGATGCCCTGTTCAACGGTGAACTGGGGTTTGAACTGGTGCGGACGTTTACCTCCACGTTCGCGCTCGGTGAGTGGACCTTTCCCGACCAGGTATTGCCGACGGATGATGTGCCGGACTGGCTGAACGAATGGGAGGCAGAGGAGGCGTTCCACGTCTACGATCACCCGGCGGTGTTCATCTTCCGCAAGACGGAGAATTACGATCCGCAGGTGGCGGCGGCGATCATCAACGGCGTCGAACTGTCTTCCACGAGCGACATCACGGTATGGGGCGACGGCACGCGGCCTATCGGCGTCATCCCCTGGGATGCGCGCACGGCCAGCGCCAGCACGACGGCGCTGATGCTGCCGGCCTTTTTGCGTCAGGCGCAGTACAGCGGCGGCACGTGGTCGCAATTGTTCGACGTGGACGCGGCGATCAATCAAAACGAGATACTGGCTGTCGTTGTCTGGTGGCTGACGATTGCCGCCATCGGTTGGATTGTGTGGCCGATCCTGTTTGCATTGTTCCCGGCCCTGGCGGACCGGGCTTTCCCGGCAGCCAAGATCGCCGGGCTGTTGCTGACCGCCTGGATCGTATGGGTGGCGGCCAGTCTGCATATCTCTGCCTGGAATCGAGCGGGTATCCTGTGTGCGCTGGCGGGCCTGCTGGCGCTGAGCCTTTACCTGGGCTGGCGCAGTCGCGCCGACCTGCGGGCCTATCTGCGCGATCACTGGAAACGGCTGCTGGTGATTGAGGCGCTGACGTTGGCGCTGTACGTGGCGTTCCTGTTCGTGCGGGCGGGCAACCCGGACCTGTGGCATCCGAACTTCAGCGGCGAAAAGCCGATGGACTTCGCTTACTTCAACGCGGTGCTGCGTAGCACGTACTTCCCGCCCTATGATCCCTGGTTTGCGGGCGGCTACATCAACTACTACTACTTCGGCTTCGTCATCGTCGGCGTACCGGTCAAGCTGTTGGGAATGGTGCCCTCGCTGGCCTACAACCTGATCCTGGCGATGTTCTTTGCCCTGACGGGGATGGGAACGTTCTCGGTGGCCTTTAACCTGGTTGCCAGCCTGCGCCGCGCGCGGGCGACGAATGGCTCCGGCGGGGCGCTGCTGGGGAATCCCTGGACGGCGGGCGTGATGGCGATGTTGCTGGCGGTGGTTTTCGGCAACCTGGACCAGATTCGTATCTTGCTGGAAGGTTTTGCCAGGGCAGGGGGATGGTCTCCGGCGACGGGGCAGGAATTCTTGCCGCCCCTGACGGCAATGTTGCAAGGGGTGGGCAACGTGTTCAGTGGCCAGGTGTTGCCGATCAGCACCCATTGGTGGTACTGGAACCCGACGCGCGTGATCGTCAACACCGGCAATGCGATCACGGAAATCCCTTTCTTTACTTTCCTCTACGGCGATCCGCACGCGCACGCCATTGCCATGCCGGTCACGCTGCTGGTGATCGCATGGCTGTTGAACGAAGTCCTGCTGGCCGGGCGGCTGTCGATCCGGCGAGATGGGCTGGCGGCGTCGCTGGCGCTGGCGCTCGGCGCGCTGGCGACTGGCCTGCTGCGTGCCACGAATACCTGGGACTGGCTGACCTACACGTTACTGGCGGTCTTTGGCCTCACGCTGGCCCATTACCTGCGTCACCGCGCGGAGCGCCAACGTGTAGCCGGGGAAGACGAACCGCCGGTGCCCCCTACTCCGCCCTCCGAGAACGTCGGCTGGCGGGCGGCGGCGGTGTTCGGCGGGGCGCTGTTCTACACGCCGCTGATTCTGAGCTGGCAGTCGTTGCAACGGCTACACCCAACCCGTGCGTCACTGCTGCGCTGGCTGGGAGCGCTGCTGGCGTTCCTGGTGTTGAGCGTTGTCTTTGCCCTGCCGTTCACCCAGTGGTTCGCCAGTGCCTACAACTCGGCGGAACTATGGCAGGGGCCGCGCACGCCGCTTTGGGGTTATCTGGACATTCACGGTGTGTTCCTGTTCCTGGTGATTTCGCTGCTGGTGTGGGATACCGCGCGCTACCTGCGCACGGTCCGTGTGCGCGACCTGATCGGCTGGGGCTTTGTGGTGAGCATGGTCCTGCTGGCGCTGGCGCAGATCGCGGCGATTGCGCTGGTCGCTGCGCTGGTCGGCCTGGGGATCGCCATCATCGCCGTGCCGGTGATGGTGTGGGCGGCGCTGTTGTTCTTCCGCGCGGGCCAGTCGCCGGAGATGCGTTTCGTGTGGGCGCTGGTGGTGCTGGCCGTCGGGCTGACCATTGGCGTCGATCTGGTGGTGCTCAGCGGCGACATCGGGCGGCAGAACACGGTGTTCAAATTTTATTTACAGGTCTGGTTGTTATTCAGTATCGTTGGTGGGGCGGGGTTCGCCTGGCTGAACCGCGCCGGCGAGGTATGGAAGGGCTGGCTGCGCACCGGCTGGATGGTCGTTGCTACCGTTCTGCTGACCATTGCGGCGATGTACCCGGTGCTGGCGACGCAGGCCAAGATGATCGACCGCATGGCTCCCGACGCGCCGCGCACGCTGGACGGGATGACTTTCATGCAGTATGCGGCGCAGGGCGAGCACGGCGAATGGTTCGCATTGGAAGAAGATTACCACATGCTGCGCTGGATGCAGGAGAACATCGTCGGGTCGCCGGTGGTGCTGGAAGGGCAGAGCGAGCGCGAATACCTGTGGGGGACGCGCGTGGCGATGTTTACCGGGCTGCCGTCGGTGATCGGCTATAACTGGCACCAGCGCCAGCAGCGCACACTCGATCCGTTGCCGCGCCTGGTGCAGCAGCGTATCGCCAACGTCAATACGATCTATGACACCACCGACATCGAGGCGGCGTGGCGGCTGCTGCGCTTCTTCGACGTGTCGTACATTGTCGTGGGGCAGTTGGAGCGCGTGTATTACAGCCCGGCGGGCCTGGCGAAGTTCAACCGCATGGTGGATGCGGGTCTGCTGGAGGTCGCCTACGAATACGGCGAAACGGTGGTCTACCGGGTGCGGCCTGAGGAACAGCCGGCGCCGGATGAGGTGCAACTTCTGGGCGGGTAATTCGTCTTGCGTTGACCATGAGACTTGATGACTGATGGCCGATAGCTTCTTTGACTGGCTTGGGCGCGAGGGTGGGGCGCTCGTGAGTTGGTGGCTGCTCGCAACCCTGGCGGGTGCAGCAGCGTGGCCGCTGTGCTTCCGGCTGCTGCGCGGCCTGCCGGATCGAGGGTACACCCTGGCTCGCGCGCTGGGGCTGATCCTGACCGGCTACGGCTTCTGGATCGCGGCCAGCCTGGGGCTGTTGAACAACACCAACGGCAGCGTCATCCTGGCTGCCCTGGTTGTGCTGGCGCTGGGCCTGCTCATCCGCCACCGCGACTCGATGCTGGACTGGTTCCGGGCCAACGGGCGGCTGGTGCTGGCGACGGAAGTGCTGTTCCTGGCGCTGTTCTTCGGTTGGGCGCTGTTCCGGGCGCATTATCCCGATACGACCACCACCGAAAAGCCGATGGAAATGGCCTTTATGAGCGCGATCCGGCGCAGCGAGGTGTTCCCGCCGAACGATCCCTGGATGAGCGGCTACGCCATCAGCTACTACTATTTCGGCTACGTGATCGCGGCCATGCTCGGCAATCTGAGCGGCGTCAGCAACGGGGCGGCCTTCAGCCTGATGATCGCGCTGCTGTTCGCTTTGACGGGAATCGGCGCGTTCGGCGTGACGTATAACCTGGTGCAGGCGCGCATGGTCAAGAAGAAGCGCCGTGATGCAGAGGCGGGCGCGGGAATCGGGGTCGGCCCGGCCCCGACGGCCCTGCTGTTCGGCGTGTTGGGGCTGGTGTTCGTCATACTGCTGGGCAACCTGTATACGCTGTTGGTAGAAGTTCCTTATCAGCAGGGAGCGGCCTCGGCGGACTATCTATCCTTTTGGGACGTGGCGGAGCGGGATACTTACCCGGAGAACTTTACGCCTACTACCATCGACGGCTGGAGTTATTGGTGGTGGTTCCGGGCCAGCCGCGTGGTGCGCGATTATGACCTGGACGGCGCGCCGATGCCGGACTGGTACGCTCAGCCGATTGACGAGTTTCCGGCGTTCAGCTTTGTGCTGGGGGATATGCATCCGCACGTGCTGGCGCTGCCGTTTGCGGTGCTGGCGCTGGGGCTGGCGCTGAACCTGTTGCTCAACGCTGCCGATCCGCAGCGCGAGGAATTGCTGCTCTACGGCCTGTGTCTGGGCGGGATGGTCTTCCTCAACACGTGGGATGGGCCGATCTACATGGCGCTGCTCGTGGGCGCGGAGGCGCTACGCCGCCTGATGCGCAACGGCGACGGGCGGCTGGCGCGCGGCGACTGGTGGGCGCTGATCCGCTTGGGGCTGCTGCTGGTCGTGCTGGCGCTGGTGTTCTACGCGCCGTTCTTCATCGGCTTCCGGTCGCAGTTGGGGGGTATCTTGCCCAATATCATCCACCCGACGCGCTTCCAGCAGTTTTTCCTGATGTTCGGGCCGTTCCTGTTGATCCTGCTGGTTTTCCTGGCAGTCGAGTGGCGGCGGGGTCGGGAGCGGTTGAACTGGCCGCTGGCGGGGCGGGTTATCGTGTTCGGATTGGCGGCGCTGCTGCTGACGATGGCTGCATTGGGACTGGTCGCCTGGCTGCGCCCCGAAGTGCGCGGGGCGGTGTATTCGGTGTTAGATAACTCCGGCGGCCTGTTCGCGCTGCTGGGGCAAATCCTGCGCGCGCGGCTAGTCGGGATTCCCCTGCTGCTTGTGTTGGGCGGCATGATCGCCTTCGTGATCGCACGGCTGTTCCTCCGCGTCCACGCGAAAACCGACGAGCCGCCAGTCGAGGCTTATCCTGCTTCGACCGGCTTTGCCCTGCTGTTGGTAGGGGCGGGGGCGGTGCTGGCCCTCGCGCCGGACTACCTCTACCTGCGGGACAATTTCGGTGTGCGGATCAACACCGTGTTCAAGTTTTACTATCAGGCGTGGCTGGTGTGGGGTGTGGCGAGCGCTTATGCTGCCTATGCCATTCTGGCAGAGGTCAGCCTGCCCACGCTGCCCGAACTGCGCCGCCGCGCGCTGTACGGGCGGCTCCTGTTTGGGCTGCTGCTGATCGCGCTGTTGGCGGCGGGGCTGCTCTATCCGATCCTGGCGGTGCGCACGCGCGCATTCTTTGAGGCGAGGAGCGAAACTCTATCTTTCGACGGCGGCCCGCGTCTAGGATCGGCGGGCGGCGAGAACGACTACGCCGCGATCCAATGTCTGGACCGCCTGGTGGAGGGAAGCGACACCGTCATCGTCGAGGCGCTCGGTTTCGGCTACCAGCCCTGGACGGGCGGGCGCGTTTCTGCGCTGACGGGCATCCCCACGCTGCTCAACTGGGAAAATCACGAGCGTCAGTGGCGTGGCGAAACGTACAACGCTATCGTCGGGACGCGGGCGACGGACATCGCCACGCTGTACAATACGCCGGAATGGCCGCTGGCCTACGAGATTCTTCAGCGTTATGGCGTCGATTACGTCTTCGTAGGCGGGTCGGAGCAGCGGCAGTACGACGCGCTCGGCCTGAACAAGTTCGCCGCTAACCTGACGGCAGTGTGCCGGAGCGGGAACACGGCGGTGTATCGGGTAGGTCATTAGCGGTTTGCTGCTGGCGATCAGCCGTCCGTTTTTCGATGCTGGTGACCGCGTTTTGCTGACCGGGAGATGGGTGTGGACATGGCAGAGGCGGTGAATCTGAGGGAACAAGCAGTGCCTACGGTGGAGCGTGTTCCGCTGCGGCTGGCGGTGTCGGTGGAGGCGCTGGCCTGGCTGACGGTAGGACTGCTGGCGCTGGTCCTGCGTGTAGCGCAACTGGATGTGATCCCGTTCAGCAATGCCGAAGCCCACGAGGCGCTGGCAGCCTGGCATGTAGCCTGGCCGGACGCCCCCGGCGGCGCGCCGCTGTCTTCAAGCCCGTTAATGTTTGCTCTGAACACCCTGGTGATGGCTTCATTCGGCAGCGCGGGGGCCGCGCCGCGAATCATGACCGCGCTGGCGGGCGTGGCGCTGGTGCTGCTGCCGTTATTGTGGCGGCGCGAGATGGGCCGCACCGGGGCGCTGGTCGCGGGAGTGCTGCTGACAATTTCCCCGACCGCGCTCGTTTCGGCGCGGACGATGAGTCCGACCGTGTGGGCGGTGCTGCTGGCGGTGACGGGCCTGTGGTTCGCCCGGCGTTTTGTCCGGTCGCGCCGTGCCCACGACGCGCTGTTGGCGTCCGTGTTGATTGTGAGCGTCGCACTGCTGGCCGATCCGACAGGGATGATCCTGCTGGCAGTGTTGCTGGTGGGGTGGGTGGTCGCCGTGCTGTTGAGCGGCGACGACGTGCCCGAAGTCCAGCCGATGCCGCGCCTGCGGGCGGCGCTGGCCGAATGGCCCTGGTGGAGCGCCTTGATCGCCAGCGTGATCGCGGTGGTGCTGGTGGGGACTCTCTTTTTCATGCATCCACGCGGGCTGACCCAGATCGGCGAACTGCTGGCGCGCGGCGTGGACGGTCTGTTCCGCCGCCCGCAGGGCTATCCGATCTCGTTCCCGCTGCTGTCCGTGCTGTTGTACGAGCCGCCGCTGTGGCTGTTCGGCGCGATTGGAGCCTATTTTGCCCTGAACGGAGACCGGTTGTGGGGGCGCTTCCTCACTGGATGGCTGTTCGGCGCATTGGTCGCCGGTGTGCTGTACCAGGGCGGAGAGCCGCAGCATGGCCTGTGGCTGGTGATCCCGTTGGCAGGGCTGGCGGGAGACGTGGTGACGCGGCTGCTGCGGCCCGTTGAAGATGCCTACTGGGTCGTGCCGGCCTGGGCCGTGCCCTTGATGGGGATCGGCACGGTGGCGCTGCTGGGGATTGTGGCGATTAATCTGCTCCAGATCGCGCGCTCGCTTATGCTCTCGAACGCCCTGACGACGGTTCAGGTCGAACCCCGCCCGGTGGTGATCGGGATCATGACGCTGCCGCTGCTGCTGATCTTTTTCTTTCTAGGCGGCAGCCTGTGGGGCAGCCGTGCGGCGTGGCGGGGCGTAGGGCTGGGCGCGCTGCTGTTTCTTGGCGTGTATAGTCTATCCAATGCCTGGGGAGCAGCCGTGACCCGTGCGGATGATGCGCGTGAACTGTGGCGTGTGAATCCGGTCAGCCGGGATACGGCTTTGTTGCGCCAGACAGTGATCGAGGCGTCATTGCGGGCTACTGGCGCGCCGGATCGCCTGACCTTGACGGCGCTGCTTCCCGACGATGGCGCACTGGCGTGGCTGCTGCGGGATTATGCCGATCTGGAATATGTCCCGGCGTTGGAACGAGGGATCAACGCGCCGGTCGTGATCGCGCCTGTGGGCATGGAACTGACCGAGGCGGGTGCGCGGTACGTGGGCCAGGATTTCACGGTGACGCACACCTGGTCGCTCTCGGACTTGCGCCTGGTGGACCTGCCGATGTGGATTTTCTACCGGGAGACGCAGGCGCGCCCGATGGTCGGGGAGCGCGTGGTCGTGTGGGTGCGGGAAGACCTGTACGGCCTGCCGCCGGGTCAGTCGGAACCGGCTTCGACCGGTGAGGAATCGGCTCCGTAGGGATGTATAAGGCGATGACAGACGTAACCCATATGCCGGACGGTCGGGATGAGACAGGGGTACAGGACCTGATCGCGCGCTGCTTCTCCGGCGACCAGATGGCCTACGCCGAACTTTACCATGCTTACGCAGCCCGCCTGTATCGCCTGGCGTACAGCATCCTGCTGGATGTGCAGGACGCCGAGGATGTGCTGCAAGAGGTGTTCATCTACGCCTTCCGCCGCCTGCGCCAGTATGATCCGGTGCGCGGCGCTTTTCGCACCTGGCTCTACACGATCACGGTGAGCCGCTGCCGGAATATGCGGCGGCGCAAGTTGCTGCCGCTGGTGGACCTGGGCGAACTGCTGAATCTCGGCCAGGAACCGGCTGGCCCGGCCCAGGAGACGCCCGAAGCGGCACTGGCCCGATCTGACGTGCGGGATGCGCTGGCGCGGGCGCTGGCGGGCCTCTCGCCCCGGCTGCGTGAGGCGGTGGCATTGCGTTATGGGCAGGGCCTGACTTACCGCGAGATGGCCGATGTGCTGGACTGCCCGCAAAAAACGGCGGAAAGCCGCATCCGGCTGGCTCACGCTGCCCTGATGGAGGCGCTGGGTCCGGTGGGCGAAACGCTGCTGGAAGAACTGTGGGGTTTTTAGAAAGTTCAGTGTGCCGAGTTCAGTGTTTTGAGTTCCACGTGATCACGACCGGCCAAATGTGCTGGCCTCGTGGATAGAGGGTTGAAAGTCGAGCATTGGAATGCGACACGTCGATCACTTGCTGACTGCTTATCTGCACCGCGAATTGCCGCCACATCTGCGCCAGCGGGTCGAATGCCATACGCGCGTCTGTGACCGCTGCCATGCGGCCCTGGTCCGTGAGCGGGAACTGGCCCGCTTGCTGGAAGCGCAGATGCCTGCCTTTGGCAATCCTCGTCCGGCGCAATTGGCGCGGCTGCTGCCGGGCATTCTGGATGCGGCCTGTCCAAACATGGCGCGTGGGACGCAAGCCGAACGGTGGCGTACTCTGCCGGGTGTAGGTATGGCGTTGCTGATGCTCGTTCTGGCAATCGTCGCGCCGGCGCTGGCAAGTCCGCACGCGCCGGGCATGGCAGCGCCCAGCCAGCCGGCTCCGTATCTGCTAGTAGCGACGGCTACGCCGGGAAGCACCGACGGGCCGGTTTTTGCCCTGGCATCGCCGACAGCGGTGGCTCAGCGCTTCGAGACGGCGACCGAACCCGCCGGCCTTGATCCCTTGCCGGCCCCTATCGCCGCGACGCCGATACAATGACACTGATGTGCACAGGTCAGCCCTGAAGAGTTCTGGAAAAAACCATGACGACCCTGGAATCCGTTTCTTCCCCCGAACAGCCGCACGCACTTGACCGTTTTCTGGCGCGCGTTTACCTGGTCAACTGGGAGGCGCTCGCCTACGCGATCATTTTCATAGTGGCGGTGTTCACGCGCTTCGTCAACCTGGGCGACCGCGTGATGAGCCACGACGAAAGTCTACACACCAAGTTTTCGTGGGACCTGTACCGCAGCGGCAACTTTCAGCACACGCCGCTGATGCACGGGCCGGTGTTGTTCCACATGACGGCGTTTTTCTACCTGCTATTCGGCGACAACGACTACTCGGCGCGCATTTACCCCGCCATCCTCAGCGTGCTGATGGTGTTGATGCCGATCCTGTGGCGGCGCTGGCTGGGCCGAACGGGGGCGTTGCTGACATCGGTGATGTTCCTCATCTCACCGATGCTGATGTATTACGGGCGCTACATCCGCGAAGATACGCCGTCCATCTTCTACACATTGCTGATGTTCTATGCCATCTTTCAGTATGTGGATGGAGCAGAACGTTTTCGGGGCAAAGCCTACTGGCTATACCTGCTGGCCGGGGGCATGATCCTTTCGCTGGCCTCGAAGGAAGTGGCCTTTTTCTATATTGCTATCTTCGGCAGTTTCCTCACGCTGTACTGGGTGATCCAGCTTGCGCAGGTGTATTGGAAGGCGCGCGCCGCACGCACGCTGTTCTATCTGATCTCTGCTGGGGTCATCCTTGGCGTGATCGTCGCACTGGGGATGGTGGTGATCCTCTCAATCCTGCCGCCGGCCCAGATGTGGTCCACCACCGGGGGTTTTTACGTCCTATCGCAGCGCATGTTTGAGCGATTTATCATATGGACGCTGGTGCTGCTGATCATCCTGGGAGCGACGCTGGTCGGCAGCGCAGTCTGGGCTTTGCGAGGATCAGGCCGGCGCTTCCCCTGGCGCGAGGTCGTCCTGATCGTCCTGGTGGCGACGGTCACGTGCCTGCTGTTGTTGGTGCTGGAGGAAAAGACGCGCATCGAACCGTCGCTGGCAACGCCTGCTGATCCGAATGCGCCGCAATCGGTCACGACCGGCGTGGTGAACAACGGGCCGATCATCCTGGCCTGGGTTGTGGGGGCACTGGCGGCGGCACTGGCGGTGGCCGGGCGGTTGATGGGTTTCTTTGACAAACTCAAGGCGTTCAAAGTTTTCGACGTGCTGATGATTATGGGGTCGCTCATCCTGCCCTGGCTGACGGCTATCGCTATCTATGCGGCCGGAGCCAGACCGACGGATTACACGACTGAGGGGATTGTCCGCGCGATTGTGACGTTTATCCCCTTCGCGGCGGTATCGGTGGCGGCAGGACTGGCCTGGAACTGGCGCGTCTGGCTGGCGGCGACGGCCATCTTTATGGCGATCTTCGTCTTTTTCTTCACCACCATGTTCACCAACGGCCAGGGGCTTGCCAGCGGCATGATCGGCAGCCTGGGTTACTGGTTGGAACAGCAGGAGGTCCGGCGCGGCAATCAGCCGCAGTACTATTACATCCTGCTCATGACGCCGTTCTATGAGTTCTTGCCACTCATCGGAGCACTGGCGGCGGGCGTCTTTGGCCTCACGCAAATGTGGCGCTTCTGGCGCCGCAGCCGTGACGCCGGGCTTGAGATCGGGAATGCCGAATCCGCAGCGGGCGTTGTGAAAGCGGCGGATGCAACGCTGATCTCCGGCGAGCGCCAGACGGCAGTTCTGACGGTGGAAACGCCCTCTAGGGAGACAAGAGAGAGCCTTGTCTCCGGGGCGGCGGATGACGAGTCCCTGCCCATTCCAGCGGATGTGCCTGCCG
>Ga0209018_1001225_pt1 | contig 21334 bp, 10 predicted proteins | sample YNPBryBLVA2012_FD_185814 | JGI IMG/M metagenome (GOLD analysis project Ga0209018, IMG submission 185814) | Anoxygenic and chlorotrophic microbial mat microbial communities from Yellowstone National Park, USA - YNP Bryant BLVA 2012 (SPAdes)... ...
TCGGGTCGTCGCCGTCGCGGATGTCGATCTTAAGCGGGCCAACGACGGCAGGCAATGGATCGAAACCTGGTATCGGGAAAAGCGGGGCGAGCGCGATGTCACCGTGCAGGCAGTTCAGGATTACCACGAACTGCTCCAAGACCCCGGAATCGATGCCGTCATCATCTCCACGCCTGATCACTGGCACGCCCAACCCGCCATCGAGGCCGCCCTGGCGGGCAAGGATGTCTATCTGCAAAAACCGGCCTCCCTGACGATCCGGGAAGGCCGCCAGATGAGCGACGCCTTTCACCACACCGGCAGAATCCTGCAAATGGGCAGCCAGCAGCGGTCGCTGGACCCCTGGCCGCAGTTTCACCGCGCCGTCGCGCTGGTTCGCAGCGGGCGAATCGGCGACATCACGCAGGTCGAAGTAGGGCTGATGATCGACCCGGCAGGCGACGTAGAGCCGGAAATGCCCATTCCGCCCAACCTCAACTACGACATGTGGCTGGGATCAACTCCCTATGTCTACTATACCGAGAAGCGAGTCCACCCGCAGCACGACTACGACCGACCGGGCTGGCTACGCTGTGAGCAGTTCGGCGCAGGCATGATCACCGGCTGGGGCGCTCACCACGTGGATATTGCCCACTGGGGCATGAACGCCGAGTACACCGGACCAATCGAGATCGAAGGCGAGGCCGAGTATCCGACGTCTGGCCTGTGGAATGTGCACGGCCACTTCCGCGTGCAGGCCAGGTACGCCAACGGGGTGATTCTCCACATCGCAGATACCTTCCCGAACGGTATCCGCTTTATCGGCACCGAAGGCTGGATTTTCGTCTCACGCGGGGATACGCCCGTAACGGCCTCTGACCCCAGTGCCCACTGGAAGAGCGCGCCCGCGCTGGAAGCCAGCGATCCGCAAATCCTGGAAGCCGTCGTTAACCCCGCCGACGTTCAGATGGACATCAGCCAGGAACAGCACCAAAACTGGCTGGACAGCATCCGGTCACGCAAACCACCCATCGCGCCCGTTGAGATCGCCCACCGCTCCACGTCGGTCTGTCTGTTGAGCCAGATCGCCATGAAGCTGCGGCGGCGGCTGTTCTGGAATCCCAACGCCGAACGGTTCAGGAACGACGACGAGGCCAACACGATGCTATCCAGACCGCAACGGTATCCCTACGGGACCGACTACATTCAGTACTAAGGTGTCTGCCGTCGCAGGGCGAGGGTAACTTCGCCCTGCGTCTTGCGGCCGGATGGTCACCCAAAACGCCACTCGCGGATTCCCGGTACGTAATAGTGGGTCAAGCGCAGATAATAGTCGAGCGTGTGGGCGGGCTGCTCATACTGCGGCGGAATGGGCAACCCGGAAAAGGTCTGAAAGTAGAGCAGACAGGCGTCGCGCCACCAGCGCGCCTCCTGCTCCTGAATGCGTAGCAGCGCCCTGACGTGCTCAAGGCGGGCCGCGTCCACAAACCCAGCCAGGGCGTTCCAGGTGCGCTGTATCTCCCGCACGGCCTCGACTCCGCTGTTATACATATAGCAAAGCTCGTCCCACAGCGTGCGCCCGAACTTCATCATCTTCTGGTTGCAACTCGCGTGACCGGAACGCGGCACCTGGCGCCGCGCGTTCAAGGGCCTGTCGGACCGCTAGGGACCGGTCAAGCTCACGGAAGAACCGGCCATTCAGTGGGACGCCCCGGACGAAAATACGGTCAATCTGGTCGCCAACTACATTTCCGAGTGGTCGCAGAACGACGACGCAACCGAGTTCACCTTCACCCTGCGGGAAGGGCTGAAGTGGTCCGACGGCGCACCGTTCACAACCGAAGACGTTCAATTCTACTACGACGAGATCTTCCTGACCCAGCTCCTCAACAAACCGGGCATGTACACCGCCGGGAACGTGGACATGGAGCTTGAGGTCATCGACGAACTAACCTGGACTATCCGGTTCGTTCAGCCGAATCCGCTGCTGCCCATTCAGATGGCGAAGACCACCGGTGGCCTGGTCAGCGGCCCCAGCATGGCAGCCCCCAAGCACTATCTGAGCCGCTACATCCCGCACCTGACCGACGATCCGTCGCTGATCGATGCGGCCCTGGCCGCCAACGGCCTGACCAGTTGGGAACAACTGCATTACGAGACGGCCCCCGGTGACGGGCGTGGGCCGATCAACTTCTGGTATCGCAACCCCGAACTGCCCACCATCACCCCCTGGATATCGGAAAACTCGCCCGTTACCGATGACCCCTACCTGATGGTGCGCAATCCTTACTACCACTGCGTCGATATCGAGGGGAACCAGCTTCCTTACATCGACCGGATTTCGCACGCGCTGTTCCAGGACCAGCAAACGCTCAACCTGTGGATCGCCCAGGGCCTCATCGATATGCAGCAGCGCCACCTGTCGTCTGCCGACTACACTTTCTTCCGTGAGAACCAGGAAGCGGGCGACTATCACGTCGTAACCTGGAGGGCCGCCCAGACCAATGCCTTCCACCCGAACATCTGCTGTGCCGATCCGGTGCTGCGGCAACTCTTCGACACGCCCGAATTCCGCGAGGCGCTCTCCATCGCCATCAACCGTGAGGAGATCAACCAGTTGATCTACAGCGGGATCATGACCCCGCGCCAGGCGTCGCCCGTGCGTGGCTCCCCGCAGTACGATCCGGAGTTCACGTCGCGCTGGACCGAATATGATCCGGAGCGGGCCAACGCGCTGCTGGACGGCCTCGGCCTGACCGAGCGCGACTCGGCAGGACACCGCCTGCGCCCCGACGGCCAGGTCCTCGGCTTCACCATCACCTATAGCGAGGTCCTGGGCAGCATGAACCCCGACGAGGTTCAACTGGTGGTCTGGGACCTGTGGGATCAGGTGCAGCGCGAACCTGATGAGGCCACGCGCCATGAGCTGTTCATGCAAATCCTGGCCTTCCACAAAGAGCATCCGTATATGATCGGCACCGTCGGCGAGGACCCGCAGTCGGTGGTCGTCAAGAATAACTTCATGAACGTTGGCAGCGGCTTCATCTCCGACGATACGCTGCGCAACGAAGGGATCGCTCGCCCGAAGCAGTTCTTCATCCGGCAGGCGTAAGGGTACGACAGGGATGGCAGGGGAGCGCATGTTCTCCTGCCATCGGTCTTGTCTGACTGCACCACTGCTGCTTCATGGGCCAGACGGGGTAAGAAAAATCATGATCCGCTTTCTCATTCGCCGCTCGCTCATCGCCGTCGTGACCGTATTCGCCATTTCCATCGTCAGTTTCATCATCATCCAGCTTCCCCCCGGTGACTTTCTGAGCGCCTATGTCTCGAATCTGGCGCTGATGGGCGAACGTGTGCCGCCGGAACAGCTTCAGGCCATCCGTGACCACTACGGCCTGGACGAGCCGATCTACGTGCAATACATCCGCTGGATGGAGCGCGTTCTCCAGGGAGATTTCGGCCAGTCTCTGTCGTTAGGCGCGCCGGTCAGCGTGCTCATCGCAGATCGGCTTCCCCTGACCGTCATTGTCGGGCTGTGTTCGGTTTTCTTCGTATGGACCATTGCCATCCCGCTGGGGGTATTTTCAGCCACACACCAGTACTCACTGTTGGATTATGTTTTCACCTTTCTGGGGTTCCTCGGTGTGGCGATCCCCAGTTTTCTCCTGGCGCTGGTGTTGCTATGGATCGGCTTTTCTGTCTTCGGGATGAACGTGGGCGGCGTATTTTCGCCGGAGTATCAAAATGCGCCCTGGAGTCTGGCGAAGGTGGCCGACCTGTTGGTCCACCTCATCGTTCCGGTCATCATCGTGGGAACGTCGGGCACTGCCGGCCTGCTGCGTACCATGCGCGCCAATATGCTGGACGAAATCAACCAGCCCTATGTGGAAACGGCGCGCGCCAAAGGGCTGAAAGAGCGTTTCCTCATCTGGAAATATCCGGTGCGCGTGGCCCTGAACCCCTTCATCAGCACGGTCGGCTATGCCCTGCCCGACCTGGTCGGCGGCATCGTCATCACGGCCATTGTGCTGAACCTGCCCACTATCGGCCCCTTGCTCCTGAATGCGTTGACATCCCAGGACATGTTCCTGGCCGGAGCCATCATGTTGATCATCAGCGTGCTCACGGTCGTCGGCACCTTCATCTCCGATGTCCTGCTGGCCATCTTCGATCCCCGTATTCGACTGGAATGACGAGGCGCGACATGGATACAACTGAACACAACCCAGCGGCAGTCGGCCCCGAATCTGCGCCTGCCATTGAAACCGACGAACCGATCGACAACGCAAAAGCACTGATCGCCGTCGCCACACCGCGCCAGTTGATGTGGTGGAAGTTCCGCAAACATCGTCTGGCCGTATTCAGCGGCGTGCTGCTGATCGTTTTCTACCTCATTGCCATCTTTGCCGATTTCATCAGCCCTTATGATCCGAACGCCTACGACGCCAACTTCAAGTTCGTGCCGCCGATGACGATCACGTTCATCGACGCCGAAGGCAATTTCACCTTCCGCCCAGGCGTCAATGGCCTGATCGCCCACCAGGACATGGAGACGCTGCGCATCACCTACGAAGTCGATACCTCAGTCTGGTACCCGATCCGCTTCTTCGTGCATGGCATCCCCTACAAACTGCTGGGCCTGATCGATACGGATATTCACCTGTTCAGCCTGGGCGAGGAAGCCGTAGACCAGGCGGGCCACCGGATGCCGATTGCTGTTCTGGGAACAGACCGCCTGGGGCGAGACATGTTCTCCCGTGTGCTCTATGGGGCCAGAATATCCCTCGCCATCGGGCTGGCGTCGGTCTTTTTGAGCCTCACGCTGGGGATCGTGCTCGGCGGCATGTCGGGCTACTACGGCGGGATCGTCGATACCCTGGTCCAGCGTGTGATCGAATTGATCCGCTGCATTCCCACAATGCCCCTGTGGATGGCCCTCAGTGCCGCCTTGCCGCGCGACTGGTCGCAGGAACTGCGTTTCTTCGGCATCACGATCATCCTCTCCGCCATCGGCTGGACGACGTTAGGACGGCAGGTGCGCGGGCGCTTTCTGGCGCTGCGCACGGAGGATTTCGTGCTGGCGGCCCGTTTGTGCGGCGCCAACGACCGCCGCATTATCTTGCGCCACATGGTGCCGTCGTTCACCAGCCACATCATCGCCTCGCTTACGCTGGCGATCCCCGGCATTATCCTGGCCGAAACGGCGCTCAGCTTTCTGGGGCTGGGGCTACACCAGCCCGCCGTAAGCTGGGGCATCCTCTTGCAAGAAGCCCAGAACATCCGCACGGTGGCACTGGCCCCCTGGCTCCTGCTGCCCGGTCTGGCGGTGGTGATCACCGTGCTGGCATTTAACTTCCTGGGCGATGGCCTGCGCGACGCCGCCGACCCCTTCAACCGATAGGAGCCACCGGGATGCCAGACAAGCTGCTTGAAGTCCATGATTTGCGGGTCAGCTTTTTCCTCCACGAAGGCACCATCGTGGCCGTCAACGGCGTCAGCTTCGCCGTCGAGCGCGGCAGAGTGCTGGGTCTGGTAGGCGAAAGCGGCTGCGGCAAAAGCGTGACCGCGCGCGCCATCTTGAACATGGTCCGCCCGCCCGGTCGGATTTTGTCGGGCCAGATTGTGTATCACGGGCTTCCCGGCGGGCCAATCGACCTCACCGCCCTCGATCCGGCCAGTGAGGAGATCCGGCGGATTCGGTGGGGCGAGATCGCCATGATCTTTCAGGAACCGATGACCTCGCTCAGCCCTGTGCACACCATCGGCAATCAGATGCTGGAGGCCATTCGCCTGCACCTGCAACTGGATAAAAACGCCGCCCGACAGCGCGCCATCGAGTTCTTGGGCCGCGTGGGGCTGCCTCAGCCGGCGCGCCTGCTCGACCGCTATCGCCACGAACTCAGCGGTGGGATGCGCCAGCGCGTCATGATTGCCATGGCGCTGTCGTGTAACCCCAAACTGTTAATCGCCGACGAGCCGACGACGGCACTGGATGTCACCACGCAGGCGCAAATCCTCGACCTGATGCGCGATTTGCAAGCCGAATTCGGCATGGCGATCATCTTCATCACCCACAATCTCGGCGTTATCGCCGAAATGGCCCACGACGTGGTGGTGATGTACCTGGGAGAGGCGGTCGAGGTCGCCGATGTCGATACGCTCTATCACAACCCGGCGCACCCCTACACCCAGGCACTGCTGCGCTCGATCCCGCGCCATAATGTCAAACTGGACCGCCTGGAGACGATCAAAGGCAGTGTGCCCGATCCCGCGAACATCCCCAAAGGCTGCACCTTTTATCCGCGCTGCCCGCATTACATCCCGGCCAAATGTGCCAATCCCCCGATCCTGCAAGTCGGCGAGCAACATTGGGCTAGGTGTGCGCGCGCCTTTGAGATCAACCCGCATCTCGCGCAGGAAGAGATGATCCGATGACGACGACAAATGACACCCTGCTGCGGGTTACGGATCTGAAGAAACATTTTCCCATCTACAGCCGAGGCATCTTTCTACGCCGGGCCGTTGGCTACGTGAAAGCCGTTGACGGCGTGAGCTTTACCATCGGGCGCGGCGAAGTGCTCGGTCTGGTGGGCGAAAGCGGCTGCGGCAAGACGACGACGGGCCGCGTGATCCTGCGCGCCGACACCCCGACCGCAGGCGAAATCCTCTTCATGGACCAGGACAAGGGAGCGGTGGATCTGGCGCAGTTGAACCGGGACCAACTTCAATTCTGGATAATTAGGACAATCATATGAAGGTAATGCTGCTCTTCCCACCGAACTGGACGCCGAGTATGCCCCACCTGGCCCTGCCGACGCTCACGGCTTACCTGCGAATGCACGGGGTCGAGGTCATCCAGCGCGACCTGAACGCCGAGGTCTTCGACGAAATCCTCACACGCCGGTATATCAAACAGGCCGTCGCCCGGCTGCGCCAGGAGTACGGGCCGAATGCCACCCGAAAACCGCCGCGCCGAGCATATCCGCCCCGCGAACAAATCGCGTGGGCGCTGCGCGAAGGGCCGCGCCTGGCCGAGGCAGTGCTAAAAGCCGCGCAGGTGATCCGCAGCGATGCGTTTTTCGACGGCCCGACCAGCTTCACAGCTTTTGAGACCCTGATCCAATGCCTGGAAATCGCCTCCCTACTCTTCTATCCGGCCTCCCTGAATCTGCAAAGCTACCTTTCCGCCTACCCGGTCGATAGCAGCGCTGGGCTGCTGGCAGGGGTCCGGGACGCGCGCTACAACATGTTCCTGGATATATACCGGCGCGGTGTTCTGCAAGACCTCCGACGCGAGAAACCGGACATCGTCGGCATCTCGATCCCGTCCATGCCGCAGATGTTGGCCGGGATGACGCTCGGCTACCTGATCAAAGCGGAGTCGGGGGTGGACTGTCACGTCACGGTTGGCGGGCCGCACATCACGATGCTGCGCGATGAACTGCCGAAAACCCCTGCCATGTTCAGCCTGTTCGACAGCGCGGTGGTGTTCGACGGCGAACTGCCGCTGCTGCGCCTGGTCGAAACCGTCAGTGGTAACGGCAACCTGTCGCGCGTCCCGAATCTCATTTACAAGGACGGCGACCGGATTCGCGTCAATGATCGCAAACCGCAAGAGAAGATTCAGGACCTGCCGCTACCGGATTTCGATGGCCTGCCGCTGAATCGCTACCTGGCTCCGCGACTGGTGCTGCCGCTGTTGGCAGCGCGCGGGTGCTACTTCGGCAGGTGCGCCTTCTGCAACGTAGGCTACGGCGAACCGGAAGCCTTCAGTCAGCTCAAGGCCGAGCAGCTTGCCGGACATATGCTGGTGCTGCACGAAAAATACGGCGCGCGTCACATCTTCTTTGCCGACGAAGCCCTCACGCCGCGCCTCTTGCGCCAGTTGCCGCCGCTACTCGAAGCAGCAGGCAAGCCGGTCCGGTGGGGCGGCTGCGTGCGCTTCGAGAAAGGCATCTCCGGCGGCCTGCTCCAGGGCATAAAGCGCGGCGGCGGCATGATGCTGCTTTTTGGCCTGGAAAGCGCATCCGAGCGGGTGACGCAGTTCATGGTCAAGGGCATCGAACCGGAACACATGAGCCGCATTCTGCGCGAGAGCCAGGCGGCGGGCCTGTGGAACCACACCTTTTTCTTCTTCGGCTTTCCCGGCGAAACCCTGGAAGACGCCCAGGATACCGTCAACTTCCTGTATGAACACAAGCAGCACATCCACTCGGCGGCGCTGGGCACCTTTTTGCTGGAGCGCTATTCACCCGCGCACCGCTTCCCCGGCGCATACAGGATCAAACGGATCATCGAGAACCCAGAACGGGACCTGGCGATCTACTTCGATTACGATGTAGAGGAAGGGCTGGATGCCGCTACGGCGGAATTGATCATGGCGCGCCTGACGGATGCTTTACCGGACAAAGCCTATCCGCAGTTCTACGCCAATGATGTCTATCGCTTTCTCTACGCCTGTCATCTCGATGATCGGGGCGTCCCCCAGCCGCCCTGGCTGATACCGGAGCGAACGTCGGCCTGACGACATCCGGTAGGCAGGGAGCGGCAACGTCTCTACCACCAGCACACGCCCCCGGAGCGCATTCGGGGCAGGCAGAGAGAGCGTCTCCAGAAGAAACAGCGCAGGGGCCTGTCGGCAGACAGAGCCGACAGGCAGGTGTGCCCTGGGACCCGGCACTTGCGTACCGGGCAAGTAAGCCATCGCCTTTAGCTGACGGAGTCGTCACTCGTCATGGTGAATCGCCCGGATGCAGTCGTAGAGGGAATGTGGAAAAAACAATGCCCAAACGGCCGACCGTCATCCTTAAAAGGGCCTGCCCAAACGCCGCCACCGGCTTACCCTGACCGACATCGGCAAGGCAGGCCGGCGGCAACGGCACTAGTTGACGTGTGGGCAAGGCCCCTGGCGTTACCGCACGATCCGGGCGAGTTCGCGCCCCAGCATCGTCGCGTCGATGGGCTTGGGGAAATAGGCAACAAACCCGGCGCGCAGGGCTTCTTCACGCAGCTTGGAATTGTGATAAGCCGTGACGGCGATGCAGGGCAGGTTGCTGGTGCGCGGATCGGCCAGAATTTCATTGAGCAATTCCCAGCCATCCTTGCCGGGCAGCGCCAAATCGATGACGACCGCGCCGTAAGGGACGTTGGCGCCGGCCAGGAATTTGGAGGCCTGTTCGCCATCATCTGCTGTATCGACCACGTATTGCAGGTGTTGCAGCATGGTCGTGATCATTTCCTGCTCGTCCGGGTCATCCTCAACCACGAGAATTCGTTTGTTTGCCATCATCGTCCTCCAAAGTACTGGGCTAACGAGGGAATGTCGATCAACAGATTGACCAGGTCCCTGATGAAAGTATCGACTGTCAGCGGCTTGACCAGATAGTTGTGAAAGCCCGCTGCAAGCGCCCGTTCTCGATCCCCTTGCATGGCATGGGCAGTCAGTGCGATTACAGGGATGTCCGCCAACCCACGATCCGCCTTGAGCGCATTGATGAACCCCCAGCCGTCCATGACAGGCATCGAGAGGTCCGAGATGATAAAGCGTGGCCTGACCTTACGCACGACCTCTAAACCGTCGGCACCGTTGATTGCTGTGTGGACATATTGGCCGGGATTTCCATGTGGAGGGTTTCCGCCGCTTCCAGGTTGACGTACAGGTAGTTCTCAGCGGTTTGAACCGGCAGAATGGCCGGAGAAGCACCCCGCAGGATGCGGTCTACCTGGCGGGCGGCCTGCCGGTCGCTGGCATCGATGTTCGGGCCGTAGCCCATCAGATAGCCCTGCACGGGAACGAACATAAAATAGGAGATGGGAATCTGGTAAGTCTCCGACACTGCGAGTAATGCCTGGGAGAATTCCTGGGCGTAGGGTACATACGGTGTCAAGAACAGCCAGTCGGCGCCGGCATCGACCATCGCCTGAATCTGCGCCCAGTACGAGTCCCAGATTTGCTCCGGTTCCACGCCTTCAAACGAGAGGAGCATGTAGGTGATGTTCTCGCCTTCCACATATCCCAACGCGGCCATCTCCTCCATAAATCCTGGCGTGATCCACATGTTGGCAATGCCGACGATGTAGTGTTGACCGCTTTCTTGGGCGCGCACATCACCCTGTCCGACAAGCGTTCCTATAACGATGAGGAGCAGGATGATTTTGCTGGTCTTCATATGTACGTTCTCCAGGTCGTCGTGATCCGCAGCCGCGAGACCTTGGAAGCGGGAAGCTACAACTTGGATTCTAGGAATCTATAGATGGGCAACCGTACTACGGGGAAATTTCGTGAAAATTATGTGAAAACTAATGATAACTGCAACAACGACTCGACGGCGGAATTTCCGGGCATCACCCCGGTCGCGCAACCCATCGACGCCGTCGTGGTCACGCGGTTTGAAATCCTGCCGGGCGAGGCCGCGTGCCAGGTCGTCCTGGAGCCGGGGCTGATCGTCCGTCAGAGCACAACCAACCCGGATCGCCACCGCCGACAGAAAGATTTTCGCCAGAAATGTAGCGGCGGACCGAAGCCCGCCGCTACAAGTAGAGGCATGATACGCCTGTGGAAACGCGCGCCCCTTACGGCAGGTCGCCCAGGCGGCTGGCGTTTTCCTCCAGCGGCGTGTTCTGCGGATAGAGATCGGCGAACGACGAGTCGGTGAGCTGGCGGGCCTGCGACGCCACATCAATCGGGCTTTCGTCGATGGGCAGGGCGGGCGTCATGAACAGATTCGGGTCGTCCGTCACGTCAGACGTGAACACCACGTCCTGCGCCGCGCAGTACCACGTTGGCGCGTAGTCGGGGATGGCATTGCCCGTCACCAGGCGGGTGATGCCGCTGCTTACCTCATAAACGTAGATGTCCAGGTCGCCGTCCAGGTCCGATTGGTAGGCGATCAGCGCGTCGTCTTCAGACCAGGTGTGGTTCGAGGCCACGCCTGCCGGGTCGGAGATGCGCGTCAGGTTCGAACCGTCGTCGTTCATCAGGTAGATGACGCTCTCCGCGCCGTCGCGCGACGAGCGGAACAGGATGCGGTGCCCGCCGAAGGAGTACACCGGGTCGGCGTCGTTGCCCGCGCCGTCGCTCAGGCGGGTCGTTTCGCCCGTGCGCAGGTCGAGTTCGTAGATTTGCCAGCGGCCATCGCGGTCGCTCTGGAAGGCCACGCGCACACCGTCCGGCGCCCAGAACGGGTTCAGGTCGCTGCCCGGATCGTCGGTCAGGCGGGTTTCCACACCCGTGAGCAGGTCCAGCAGGTAGAGATTCCAGTTGCCGTCACGGTCCGATTCGTAGATCACGGTGTTGCCGATGGGCGACCACACTGGGTCGGTGTCGGTGGCGGGGTTGAAGACCACCCGCCGCTGCTGCGCGCCGTCGGTGGCGGCGACGTAGATTTCCCAGTTACCATCACGGTTGCTGGCGAAGGCGATCCAGTCGCGGTCCGGCGAGAGGCTGGGGGCCTTATCGGTCCAGTCCGGCCCCACGCCCTGCGACAGGTCCAGTTCGTCGGCTGCGCCGCCCGCCAACCCGTTCAGGCGGAAGATTTCCCAGTCGCCCGTCCGATTGGTGTGGTAGACCAGCCAGTCCTCGCAGGTCGCCAGGCTGCACCCGTTGATGGGTTGTTCCCAGCCCGCGCCCAGTTCGATAGAGAGATCGGGTTCGGTGAAGGACACGTCCGGCGTCAGGAAGATGGTCTGCTCGCCCAGGATGTCCTGCGGCGGCAGGCGGCCTTCGCGGCTGGCGTTCTCCTCCGCCGGGGAGTTCTGCGGATAGATGTCGTCCGAGTCGGTGTGCGTCAGTTGATCCGCGTCTTCCTCGACCAGGATAGGCGGCGCGCTGATGGGCCGGGCCTCGGCGCGGAAGATGTCCGGGTTGCCCGTGATGTCAGAGGTGAAGATCACCTGGTTCGTGTCGCACTTCCAGGTCGGCGCGTAGTCGGGGATGGCGTTGTCGGTGAGCAGGCGCGTCTGGCGGCTGGCGACTTCGTAGATGTAGATGTCCAGGTCGCCGTCCAGGTCCGACTGGTAAGCGATCAGGCTGTCGTCCGGCGACCAGGCCGCATTGGTGGCGTCGCCCGCCGGGTCGGAGATCGGTTCGACGTTGCCGCCGCGCGCGCCCATCAGGTAGAGCACGCTGTTCGCGCGCCCATCACGGTAGGAGCGGAAGACGATCTGGCCGCCGCCGTTGGAATACTGCGGGTCCACGTCTACACCCCGGCCATCGCTCAGCAGGATGACCGCGCGGGTCGCCAGGTCCAGTTCGTAAATCTGCCACTGGCCGCTGCGGTCGCTCTGGAAGACCAGCCGCGAGCCGTCCGGCGACCAGAACGGGTTGATGTCGCTGGCCGCGTTGGCGGTCAGGCGCTCGGTCGCGCCGGTCGCCATGTCCACCAGGTAGAGTTCCCAGTTGCCGTCGCGGGTCGATTCGTAGACCACGTAGTTGCCGGGTCCCCACACCGGGTCGGTGTCGATGGCGACGGTGTTGAAGGTGATGCGCTGGACGCGGTCCTCGTCGCCGTCGGTCGGGGCGGCGTAGATCTCCCAGTTGCCGTCACGGTTGCTGGTGAAGACGATCCACTCGCCGTTGGGCGACCGGCTGGGCGCGAAGTCGTTCACGCCTGTGCCTAACCCGTGCGAGAGGTTGGGGTCCTCGCCCATGCCGCCCTCCAGGTCGAGCCGGAAGATCTCCCAGTCGCCGGTGCGGTCGGTGTGGTAGACGATCCAGGGCACGCAGATGTCAGGGCAGGCCGGGACACCCGCCCAGGTCATGCCGCCGGTTCCACCCGACGGCGCAGACGGCGCGGGCGCGCCTTCGCCCGGCTGATCGGGCTGTCCTGTGCTGCCGCTCAGCCCCAGCGGGAACGTGGCGAATTCCGCCACGGCCACCTGGAAGCTGGCCGAAGCAGCATTGGTCGTCAGGATGCGGCCCATCCCGGCAGCAGACACGGAACTGTAGACGGCCTGCGCGGTGTTGGTATACGTCATGCCGTGCGTCGCGCTGTCGCTCACCTGCGCGGTGTAGCGGATGATGCAGCGGCTGCCCAGCGCCAACCGGGGCACGGTGAAGGTGATGGCGTTCGGGGCGGTCCCGGTTGTCACCCCGGCGCAGGTCGTGGTCGGGTCCAGCGCCCCGAACACGGCGCCCGTGAGGGGCAGGCTGTCGGTGATGACGATATTGTGCGCCGCCGCCGTCGAGGCCGCCGTGTGTTCGAGCGCGATCTCGAAGAGCAACGTCTGGCCTCTGCCGACCGGCTCGCCGCCCGTCAGATTCCGCTTGCTGAGGGTGATTTCCGGCCCGACCAGGGTGACGTTCACGGCATCCGACACGGCCACGACGCCGCCGTTGGCCGAGACGGTGAAGTCATTGGCGATGACGCGGCCCATGAAGTTCCCGGTCACGTCTTCGATCAGCGCGTTGAACTCCACGACGACGTATTCGGTATCGGCGTCGGCGTCGGTGTTCACCAGGTTGCCCAGGTCAAACGTCACGTTCTGCCCGACGACATTGATCCGCGCCGGCGGCAGTTGAACGGTCGGCGGCAGGGCGTCGTTATTCGCAGGCATCAGGTCGGCGGGCGCAGTGATGTCGCCGGTCAGGTTGATCAGCGACACGCGCACCTCGTTCAGGTCGAGGATACTCACCCCGGTCGAGAGAGTATCCGAGATTGAGAAGTTGTTGAAGGTCGTGTTGTTGTTCAGCGCGAAGCTCAGGCGGTAGCGCACCACCTCGCCGATGGCCACGCTGCTGCCGGGTGTGTCGGCTTCCGAGGTGAGCGCAATGGACTTCTCCACCGCCACCGAGACGGTCACGGCGGCGCTGCCAGTCACGGCGTGGTCATTCGTGCCGCCGGAGCCGGTCCGTTCGCCGTTCACCGCGCCGGATGCGCCGGGGGTGGTAGAGCCGGTAGTGTTGCCGCCGCTGCCGCTGGGCGTGCCCGTGCCGGGCAGGCTGGTCCAGGTGACGCGCGCCGTGTTGGTGAAGGTCTGCCCGAGCGTGGCACCCGGATCGATGATGGCGTTCAGGCGGATCGTGCTGCTGTCACCTGCGTTGAACGGCGTGGCCCACCGGACCACCAGGGTCGGCGCGCCCGTGTCGATGAGCGCGGCAGGGGCGATCCCGGCGATGTGCGCCAGCGACCCGGCCTGGTAGGTCATCCCGGCAGGGAGGATGTCGGTCAGTTCCGCGTCGAAGGCGGTCGCGGTGTTCGCGCCGCCGGGGTGCGTCACCGTGAGGGTGAAGGTGATCACGTCGTTGTCGTCGCCGTAGTTCGGCGTGGCCGTCTTGTTCACGGTTAGCACGGGTTCCACCACGACCGCGTTCACGACGTTAGAGCTGTCACGTAAGGTGCCGCCGACGTTGAGATCGTAGTCGTTGGCATAGATGTCGCCGAGGTCGTTGACTGCGTCATTGACCACGATCACGTTGAATTCGACCACGACCTGTTCGACGTTGCCGCCGACGCCTGCCGTCGTGTCGGTATCGGTGTTAATCAGAGTGCCGAGGTTGAAGGTGACGAGTTCACCGGTGGCGAAGGTTCCCGCAACGGTGTAGTGCGTCCCCGCCGCGAGCGTGACGGGGGCGGTGTTCGCCCCGGCCAGCGCCGGGTAGGTGACGGGCGTGATGCCGTTCTGCGAGATGAACTGCACCGTGACGGTAGCATCCTGAAGCATCTGGAGGCCGACTGCCATCTGGTCTACGAGCTGGACGTTGACCGATGTGCCTTCGGGGATGTCCGTGACCAACTGGTAGCGCAGGATTTCGCCCACCGCCACCGGACGCGGACTGGCCGCTTCGCTGGTGTGCGCCTCAGAGGTCGCCGCGATCTCCTTGAGCGTCTCATACGGCCCGACGACGGTGATGACCTCGCCTTCCCCGGCGGCGTGGTCATTGACGAGCAGCGGGGCGGTGGTGCCGTTGCGCTCGCCTGTCGGCGAGCCGGAGGCGCCGGGCGTGGTGGAGCCGGTGGTGTTGCCGCCCGCACCGTTGGGCGTGCCACCGCCGGGCAGGCTGGTCCAGGTCAGGTTGGCGGTGTTGGTGATGGTCTGCCCGACCGTGACAGTGTTGTTAAGCGTGACGTTGAAGCTGAAGGTGTAGGGCAGGCTCGCCGCGCCGAGCAGGACACTGGCATAGCTGAAGGTGTAGGTCGCGCCGACGTTGCTCACGGTCGGCAGCGGGTCGCCTGCGCCTGCCGTCAGGCCGCCCGCGTAGGTCATGTCGGCGGGGATCACGTCGGTGATGACCACGTCAAAGGCGTCGGCGGTTGAGGTCGGCGCGTGGTTGACCGTTATGGTGAAGGTGATCGTGTCACCGGCGTCGCCCGTCGCCGGGGCAGCGCTCTTGACCACGCTCAGCACCGGCTCGACAACCGTGACCGTCGTGGTATTGGACGTAGCGCGCGACACGCCCGCCGTCCACACAGCGAAGGTGTTCTGCCGCGCGACGGCGTTTTGGTTGCCCGCCTCGTTGAGCACCAGAGCGTTGAACTCGACGATGATGTACTCGGCATCGGCGTCACGGTCGTCATCCAGGATGTCGCCCAGGTTAAAGGTCGGATCGGTTCCGCTGCCGAACGGCCCGCCTGTGATGGCCGCGCCGGGCAGGGGGCATTCGGGGATTAGCGTGGCGACGTTCGCCTCGCTGCCCACCAGCACCAGGGCGGGGTTCGCGCCGCCGGTGCAGCCGGTGCCCGCTGGCGTGATGGTACTCGATGTGACCCCGAAGCCGTTCGACACGAAGGCGACCATCGCCGTGCCATCGTTGAGGAACTGCAACCCCGCCGGGAGCGCATCTGCGAACTGGAGGTTCGGGATGGTGCCTTCGGAAATGCGCGAGACGAGCCGGTAGCGTATGATCTCGCCGATGGCGGCGTTGGCCGTCAGGCCGTTGGCAGCCAGGGTTGTGTGCGCCTCCGACGTGACGCGGATGAGCTTCTCCGGCGTGACACTCACCGTCACATAGCCGCTGTCGGTGGCAGTGTGGTCGTTCGGCGCGACGATGGGATTGGTCCCGTTGCGCTCGCCGTTGGCCGCGCCGCTGCCGCCCGGCGTGGTGGAGCCGGTGTTATTGCCCCCCGATCCGTCCGGTGTGCCCGTACCGGGCAGGCTGGTCCACGTCACGACGGCGGTGTTGTCGATCTGGCCCGGCGTGACCGAGCCGGTCAGCGTGGCCTGGTAGGTGATCTGAAGCTGTCCGCCGACGGGGAAGGTATCCACCGTGAAGCTGACGGTGTTGCCCGCCGAGGTGTTGGTCACGCCCGCCACGCCGCCCGTCGCCGCGACGACCGCCACGCTGCCCAGGTTCAGGGCGTAGCTGGCCGGGTCGAGCGCATCCGTGACCAGAACGTTGAAGGCGGTGGAGCGGTTCGCGCCTGCCGGGGCATTGACTGTGACAGTGAAGGTCACGACATCGCCCGCGTCAAAGTCGCCGCCGTCCGGCAGCTTGGCGACGGTCAGCACCGGCTCCACCACGACTGCCGCCGCAACGTTGGAGGTGGCGCGCGTCACACTGTTGATACGGACCTCGTAGGTGTTGTTCAAGATAACACCCAGGTTGGTGGCGGCGCTGTTCAGCACGAGGACGTTGAATTCGAGGATGACGTATTCCAGCCCGGCGTCGCTGTCATTGTTGACCAGCGTCCCCAGGTCGAAGGTCACATTCTGCCCGGCGACGGTGATGCGCCCTGCCGGGAGCACAAAGCTCGGCGGGTTGGCGTCGTTGTCCGCCCCGGCCAGATCGACGGCCTCGGTTACGTCGTTGTCTGCGACGAAGGAGACACGCACCTCATCTTGATCCAGCAGAGCCAGCCCGGCGGCCAGGGTGTCAAACAACGTCACGTTGGCCAACGTGCCTTCGGGGATGCTGGTGTAGAGGCGGTAGCGCAGAATCTCGCCCACCGCGACCGGCTCCGGGTTGGCCGTGACGGTATGCGCCTCAGATGTGCGGGTGATCGACTTCGCCGCTGTCGGCGAGTCGATGGTCAAGTTCAGACTGTCTGAGGCAGCATAGTCGTTGACGCCACCGGAGCCGTTGCGCTCGCCGTTGGCTGCGCCGCTTGCGCCCGGCGTCACTGAGCCGGTCTGGTTGTCGGGGCCGGTCGGTGTGCCCGTGCCCGGCAGGCTGGTCCAGGTGAGGTTGGCGGTGTTCGTCACCACCTGGGCGGGCGCGAGGGTGTAATTCAGCGTCACCTGGAAGGTGATGGCGCAGCTTGCGCCGACCGGGAAGCCGGTGAGCTGATCCCAAGCAACGGTGATCGTCCCGCCTGCTTCTGTCGGACCAGCTGTGGGCGCGACCGCGCACGCGCCCAGGGCCACACTGCCAGGCACATAAGTCACGCCGCCGGGGATAACATCGGTCAGCGCGACGTTGAAAGCCGCAGCCCGGTTCGCGCCGGCAGGGTTCGCCACCGTGATTGTATAGGTCACAACATCGCCCGCGTCGTAGCCGGCAGGGGCCACGTCGTCGGCAGTCTTGGTCACGGTCATCTGCGGCTCGACGAGCGTCACGTTGACCGTGTTCGAGGTAGCGGCGGTGGTGGGCGTCGGGCCGGTCTGCACGCTGAAGACGTTGGCGCGCACCGCGCCCAGGTCGTTGCCTGCAACGTTCTCCACCAGGGCGTTGAACTCGATCACGACGTACTCGTTGGCGTTCGGGCCGGTGGCGTCGTTGTCGTTGTTGACCAGGTCGCCCAGGCTGAAGATCACGTCCTGCCCGGCGAACGAGATACGTCCTGCCGGGAGCACAAAGGTTGGCGGAATGGCGTCGTTGTTGGCCCCGGCATTTTCCGCCGGAGTCAGGGCGCTGGCGTTCATGTCGGCCATGTCGGCGACGAACGAGATGCGCACCTGGTTCACGTCCAACAGGCTCACACCGGTGCTGAGCGTATCGCGCATCGTGAAGTTCGGCGCGGTCCCTTCGGGAACCTGCACGGCCAGCCGGTAGCGCACGATCTCGCCGATGGTAGCGTCTGCCGCGTTCGGCAGGGTTTCGCCGGTGTGCGCCTCAGAGGTCTCGGTGATGCTCTTGACCGGCACGTTCCAGCCGGTGATCGTCGTGGTGGCGTCGTCAGTTAGCGGACCGGCAGTATCGAGGTGATTCGGGCCGCCCGGCGCACCGGTGTAGCGGGTCAGCGCGGCAACGTTCGGGATCACCTGCCCCGGCGTCACGGTCGGGCTGATCGCCAGTTCGTAGGTGATGATGGCGATGTTGCGGCCCGCCGTCGCATCCACGTGCTGGCAAACCGGGCCGGTCGGCGCGAGCGGATCGACAATGCGGATGCCGTTGGTGAACAGATTCTCCGGCAGCGTGCCCGGCGCGCCCAGCGGGACTCCTGCCGCGTTCAACGGGTCCCAGCTCAACGCCGAGCCGTCGCCGCGCCGGATGGTCAGGTTCATGCCGCCGGCAGGGATGACCAGCCCCGCAGGCAGGGTATCGGTCACGTCCAGGTCGAACGCGCCGGAGTGACCGACGTTGCGCAGCACGATGGCGAATTCCACCGTGTCCTGACCGTCCACGCCGCTCACATTCGCGTTGTAGGCGTTGCCGTTGTTCAGGTCAGCGTTGTTCACCGGGAAGGGCGCGACCAGCGCCGGGGCGAACAACTCGTTCGGGTTGTCGGTGTCGGTGATGCCCTTGCGAATCTGCATCACCGGCTCATTCAGCGTGATCTGGACGATGGAGTCCACGAGTTGGCTGCCGGCATTGGTCGAGCCTTCGCTGGAGCGCGCCTGGTTGGTCAGGTACAGGCGGTCGGCGAAGGGATCGTCGTTCACGGTGACGGTGAACAGGATGTCGATGGTGGTGTCCTGGTTGCCGGGATCGTCGAAGTCTCCGAAGAAGAACGCCAGGCTGTTATCGACCGTGTTGAGTGTAACAGTCGGCGTTGCCCCACCGGTATCAGGCAAGATACACGTACCGCCGCCGATCACTGCACAGTGCGCGCGGAAGGTATCCGTCGGTCCGTAGTGGGCGAATCCGGCAGCGGGGGCCGCGCCACCGGTCACATCCTGGAACACCCAGGCCGGACCGGCCACGTCGTCTGCATTGGGGTCGTCCACATGGAAAACTGGCAGCGGCAGGTAGTCGGTGATGGTGAAGTCCTCGAAGTCCGTGCTGGGCATGGTGTACTGAATGCGATAGGTCACGGTGTCGCCCGGCGAGACTTGGACCGGCACGGCGAAGGTCGTGCTGCCGTTGACGGCGTAGATCGACTTTACCAGCGCACCCTGCGCGATGTTCATCTGCGCGCCGGTGGTATCGGTTTCCGGATCGGTGATGACGGTGATGTTGGTATTATCGCGCACGGTCCCTGCGATGACCACATCGTTACGCAATGTGTCGCCGTGATCCACGCTGGGGTCGCCGGAGGGATACGTGTCGCTGAACTGGTCCTGCACAACGGTACGGTAGGTGATCGTGCCGGTGGCCGCGCCGCCGGTCGCGCCCTGCGTGCGCCCGCCTTGAAGGATGCCGTCGGCGCCGCCCAGGTCGAGTATGGCCTCGGAGATGCAGAAGACCAGGCGCGTGCTGCCGTCGGTAGCCGGGTTCGGGTCATTGCCGATCTCGGATGTGTCCACGATCACATTCGCGCCCGCCGCGTTGGCGTCGGCGCAGGTCGCCGCCGGGTTCGTGGTGTTCCAGGTAGTCAGGTTACCGGTAAGCGTCTGCACCCGGTCGCTGACGGTGATGGTCGGCGTGAAAGTCGCGTCGAGGCGCTGACCGTCGGACACGATGTCCGTCAGCACAATATCGCCAATGGTAAAGTAGTCGGAAATCTGGAACACGATGGTGTATTCCAGCACCGCACCGGAACGGATCGGCACGCCACCCACCACCGCGCCGCTCTTTTGCGTGGCGATGGATTTGTCGGTGAAGGTCGTGTTCCCTTCACAAGGCGGTGTGCACACCCCGCCGACAGTGTCGTTCGGCACAACCGGGTCGCGTGGGTCGGTCGGGTCCCAGTCGCCCTCGCCCTCGGAGAAATTCTGCGTGATCACGTCATCGCCGGTAAGCGGGTTGAGGATCGACGCGCCGTTGGCGTCGAACTCCGGCACATAGTAGTTGATGTCAAATGACGCGCTGCCGCTGGCGACCGTCGGGAAGCAGACGGTGATGACGCCGCCATTGACCGGCCCGTAGGGGAACGCCGCCGGAGCGGTCACGGTACCCGCCGGGCTGATGCCCGACACGCCCGTCACCACGATATTGTTCGGCAGGCGGTCGGTGATGCAGACGTCGGTCATGGTCTGGCTGTTGGCAATATCTGCTGTGACGGTGTAGGAGCGCGGGTAGTTCGGCCCGGTGGCGGTCTCGCCCTCAGGCCCGTTGTAGGTCTTGCTCAGTTCCCACAGGATCGGCGTGACCGGGGCGACCGGCGTCCAGGTATTGCCGACGGCGCTGGGCTGGCTGGCAATCACCGGGTCGCAGCACCAGTTATCCAGCGGATCGGTGCCGTACACAAAGCCGCCACGCGCGCGGATGTTCAGCGGCACGCCCAGGTCAGCATCGCCGCTCATCGTCGCATTGACCGTCACGGTAGCCGGGGGCTGATCCGGCGCGAAAGAGCCGAACGGAAGCTGAATGACCAGCAGGGTGTCTTCTGCCGTGCCGCAAACGCGCAGCGGCTGGTGATTGTTGTCCACCGCCAGGGGATGGTCCACGCAGCCGGTCGTGCCCGGCCCTGCGCCGTCGTCGTCGGGGAAGGTGAGGATGGTCGTGATGGCGGGCTGGCCCAGGTAAGTGGCCCCAGTGACGGTGATGCCGTCGTTAGCCCCGGTCGCGCCGTCTGCGCCCTGCGACGGGACAATCACGTCAATAAAGGGGCCGTAGCCGGTGTCGTTATTGTCGGCATTGTCGAACGTCACCGAGAAGGTGAAGTTGTCGCCCAAAAAGACTTCCGGCGGTGCGTTGAGGGACACCTGCGGGTTGGGGTTGATCGGCGGCAGGTTGACCGTTGCATTGGCCGTTTCACCGGTGTTGGCAGTGGCCGTGTTGCTGATCGGCAGGCTGCCCGCGATGCCAATGGTGTTCACATAGAAGTTGACCACCTCGCCGGGGTTCAACAGCGGGATCGTCACCTGCACTGTGTTGCCGACGATGGTGTAGGTATGCCCCGGCTCGGTGATGACGCTTTCGATTTGCAGGTTCGGGTTGATCGGGTCGGTCACGATAACATTTATTTCAGGCACCGAGCCGACGTTGCGGGCGGTGACGACCCACGTCAGGTGCTCGCCCACCAGCCCGGCGGCGCCCGCCTCCAGGTAGCCGATCTTGCTCAGCGCCGGGTCGGAGACTTCGATCTCCGGTGTAGGAACGGCGCCGCCCTCCGACTCAAACGAAAGCTCCGGCAGACTGACTTGATATACC
>Ga0209018_1001226_pt1 | contig 21296 bp, 16 predicted proteins | sample YNPBryBLVA2012_FD_185814 | JGI IMG/M metagenome (GOLD analysis project Ga0209018, IMG submission 185814) | Anoxygenic and chlorotrophic microbial mat microbial communities from Yellowstone National Park, USA - YNP Bryant BLVA 2012 (SPAdes)... ...
GGGCGACATCGTAGAGCAAGGCACGCACGAAGACCTGCTGGCGCGCGGCGGCTTCTACGCCGAGTTGTACAACAGCCAGTTCGCCCAAGTGGAAGCGGCTTAACAGAAAACGTCCCGAAGGTGAATGCCTTCGGGACGATGCTTTGCAGATGCCCACGATGCTTCCGGCAGGCAAGAACATTTCCCTGACACTGGGCCGGTGGGGGTCATTTTTAAGTGGGTTTGGGGAATAGCCTCTCTCGTTTCAGGTATAATGGGGGAACTATGGAGAACCCTGATAACGAAACCACCCGCCCGGTGCAACTCAGGGCGGACCTAACAGAAGATACTGTCCCCACTCGCCCGATGACTCAGTCTGCGGCTGAAGAGACCTCCCCGCTGACACTCCGCTCGCAGGCTGCCTCCCCTGGCGAAGTGTCCCCCTCAGCGGTCACGCAGCGCGTCTCTATCGAGAGCGAGGCCTTGCAGGCGGAAGTTTCCTCAGCCGCTGGCGAGTCGGCGAGCCAGGAGGCAGCGCTTGCCCCCGGCGTCGAGGCCGATGAGGCGCCTCGACGCCGGGGCTTTGCCTGGTTCGGTTGGACTGCCTTTAGCCTGCTGGCGTTGTTGCTGATTGCCGCGTTCAGCGCTTTTGGCGGTTACCAGACTGCCGTTGCCCAACGTTCGGCCTTTCAGGCCACCTCGATTGCCAACAGCGCCAAGACGCAATTCGACCTGGCGGTGGAAGATTATGTCGCCCAGCGTTACGAATTTGCCATCCAACGGCTCGAATACGTGATTCAGCTCGACCCGAATTACCCCGGCGCTCTCGAGCTGCTGGCCGACGCTTATGTGGCAGCCCGCACGACTGCCACGCCGACTCTGGCGCCCACGCCCACTCCTACCCTCACGCCGACCCCCAATCTTGAGCTGATCTCTCACGAAGAGCTGTTTGTCAAAGCCCAACAATTGATGGCTGGCGCAGACTGGTCGGGGGCGATTGACACCTTGCTCAGCCTGCGTAAGCTCGCCCCTGACTTGCATACCGTACAGGTTGATGGCATGTTGTACGTTTGCCTGCGACAGCGCGGGGTGTACAAAATCGCCAACCAGGCCGATTTGGAAGGCGGCATTTATGACCTTTCGCTGGCCGAGCGCTTTGGGCCTTTGGATGTGGAAGCCAAAGCCTGGCGAGAGTGGTCACAGTGGTACATCCGCGGGGCCAGCTTTTGGGAAGTGGATTGGGGTAAAGCGGTGAATTATTTCGGCCAGATTGCCTCGATTGCGCCCAACCTGCGCGATGCCTCCGGCTGGACAGCTACCGACCGCTATCGTATTGCTCTTGTCCGTTATGGCGATTGGCTGGCAGGGCGCGGCGATTGGTGTGCGGCGCAGGAGCAGTATGCGCTGGCGCTGGCGCTGCTTCCTGACGCACAAGTGGAACCGACGGCCACCTACGCCTCCGAGCAATGCGGCTCAGGCGAGGAACAGCCCGTTGCGCCGCCTGCCAGTGAGAGCACTCCCACCCCGCCACCCACCGCCGAGCCTGAGCAGCCCACGCCAACCGAGGCGCCCACCCCTACCCCTGCAACACCTTACCCATGAATGCTCAGTCTCTCGCTCTTGCCTTCGTCTACGCTCTACATTTCCTGGCCACCGTCGTCTGGATCGGCGGGTTGGCCACCCTGGTTTGGTTGGTGATCCCAGCCGCTCAAAACCGCCTAGAGCCTGCTGCGTTTGCCGACCTGCTAACGCATATCCAGCGCCGGCTCGACCCTTTGGGCTGGTTGTGCCTGTCAGTGTTGGCGGCTACCGGAATGTTTCAACTGAGCGCCAATCCCCATTACACCGGTTTCTTGTCCATCAGCAGCTCTTGGGCCGTAGCTATTTTGCTCAAGCACGGCGTTGTTGCGCTGATGGCCGCAACGAGCGGCTATATGACCTGGGGGTTGTTGCCCGCTCTGCGGCGCAGCGCCTTACGCCAGGCTAGCGGGGTGTCCTCGCCCGAATTGACTCTTTTGCAGCGCCGTAACATTCGCCTCTTGCGGGCCAACCTGGCCCTCGCCGTCGTGGTGCTGCTCTTGACCGCGGTGGCGCGGGCTGCGTAGGTTCGGTGATGCAGCTCGCTTATCGCTGCTTCGGGGGTAAATCTCTGCTTAGAGGGGGGAATGGAAGTCCGCTTATGGAGTTAAACAAATTATGGCTGTAATCTGGCGAGATGGGGGCGGCCAACCGCCGTACCGCCAACCTGGGGTCGGCCTTGCTAGACCACGCAGAGCCTGGTGAGACGCTGTTTGCGCCTGCCCTGCTGGCGCCTGGAGTCGGCTTGCTAAGAACTTGCTCGCCCAGTTCGTGCGGTTGGAAGGCAGGCCCCCGCCTGCCAGGAAGTGTTTCAGCCGACTTTCATGTGCTGAGGCGGGGGTCCCCCGCCGGATGCGCCCCCCAGCGGCAACGGAGAGAATATTGCCGGCTTCGCCTTTCTGCCCGACGCGAATTCTGCCCCAAGCACCCCACGATACAATCTCCGCCCACTATCTATAAGAAAAACTTATAGATAAACCCACAAGAAAACTAAACAGTTTATACCTGGAAAAATCTACCCCTTGCCATTAGAATTCTTCAAGTGGCAATTTGCGCTTTGGAGTACCGCAGGCCAACGTTTGCGTAGAGGCAGGTTCTGAAGACCCGTCCTCAGCCAGAAAGCGGTACACGCTGTTCTCTTTCCGAAGTGTCTGTTGTGACGAGGAGAATCTATGAAGCGTCTTCAAGTTGTTTCGTTTGGAATAGGGGTAGTTTTCATTTTATCGGCAGCGTTTTTTCTCGTCGGGCGAACTCAGCCTGTCGAGGCAGCCTCGCCGACGCAAACGACTGACAACCAGGCCTGTTTGGTGTGTCATAGCGTAGCCGGGATGAGCAAGACTCTGCCCAATGGGGACACCCTCGACCTGACCATTGACGAGGCGGCTCATAGCGAGTCCGTTCACGCCGAAGCAGGAGTGAAGTGTACCGATTGTCATGAAACCATCACATCCTTCCCCCACCCCAAGTTCGAGGCGGAGAGTCGCCGAGACGCCACGCTGGCCATGTATTCTCTTTGCCAGAAATGTCACGCTGAGCAATACCATCAAAGTCAAGATAGCGTCCACTTCACAGCGCTGGCGGCGGGCAATCTCAGCGCTGCTGTCTGTACCGATTGCCATGCCGCCCATACGCAGAAACGTATTACGGACCCCCAAACTGGTCAGCCCTTTGCGGAACAGCGTATTCTCACCGCTGAAACCTGCGGGCGCTGCCACGGCGCGATTTACGAGGAGTTTCGTGCCAGCATCCATGGCGCTGCCCTCTACGAAGAAAACAACCCCGATGTTCCGACCTGTACCACCTGCCATGGCGTTCACAGTTTGCAAGGGCCGGATGATGTGGCATTTGTCCTGAAGTCTCCCACCGAGATGTGCGGTCGGTGTCACACCGACGCCGCCATGATGGGCAAATACGGCATTTCAACCAACGTTCTCAATAGTTATGTCGCCGACTTTCATGGCACGACAGCCCTTCTCTTCGAAGCAACCTCGCCCGACCAGGATTTCAACAAACCTCTCTGTTTCGATTGCCATGGGGTGCACAGTATTTTGTCGGTGGATGACTCCCAACATGGTTTGAAGATTCGAGAAAACATCCTGGTCACCTGCCAGAAATGTCATCCCGACGCCAACGCCAACTTTTCCGAGGCTTGGCTCAGTCATTACGACCCCAGCCCAGAGCATTACCCCGTCGTGTACTACGTCAACCTGTTTTACAAAATCTTCATTCCCCTTGTTTTGGGCGGAATGAGCCTCTTCGTGCTGAGTGATATTCTCAATCGTTTGGTCATTCGCCGGAAAAGGACTGTGATCCATGAGTCAAAATAAAGGTACTTCCCCACGTTATTTGCGCTTCACGCTTGCTCAGCGCATCGAGCATCTTGTTATGTTGCTCTCTTTTGCCACGCTGGGCCTTACCGGTTTGCCGCAAAAATTCCCGCTGGCTTCGGCATCTAAATTGGTCATCAGTCTGCTGGGAGGCATCGAAACCGTGCGCTTCATCCATCACACGGCTGCCCTGGTGATGATGTTAGGGACGATTTACCACATTCTCGGCGCCGGTTACAAAATCTTCGTCCTTCGGCTGCCGATGACCATGCTGCCTACGTTCAAAGATGTGAAAGACGCGTTCCAGGCCTTTTTCTACAATTTAGGGTTGAACAAGCGGTTTCCTCAAATGGGCCGCTACACCTTCGAGGAAAAGATGGAGTATTGGGCCTTTGTGTGGGGCGCCATTGTCATGGGCATTACTGGCTTCATGATGTGGAATCCGATTACCACCACCCGTTTCTTGCCTGGGGAATTCATCCCAGCGGCCAAAGCCGCGCACGGCGGCGAGGCCCTGTTAGCCATTCTGGCCATCATCATCTGGCATATGTACGGCGTCCATATCAAGCGTTTCAACAAAGCCATGTGGACGGGGTATCTCAGCGAGGAAGAAATGCTCCACGAACACCCGCTCGAATTGGCCGACCTCAAGGCCGGTGTGGCCAAACCGAGCGTCGAGCCAAAGACCCTTCGCCGCAGGCAAGCCATTTACTTCCCTATTGCGGCCATCCTGGCAATCGTGATGTTGGCAGGCGTGTATTTCTTTGTCTTTGGCGAAACAACTGCTCTGGCAATCGCTCCCCAAGCCGAAACCGCCCCCATCTACGCCCCGCGCACCCCCACGCCGCAGCCAACGGCAACGGCTGCTCCGACTTCGTCTCTTCCTCAGGTGTGGGAGGGAGCGATTGGGATGCTCTTCCCGCAGCGCTGCGGCCTCTGCCATGGCGCCAATTCATTCACCGGCCTCTCCCTCGATACCTATACCAATGTGCTGGCCGGGGGCAAAAACGGCGTCGTCGTTGTGCCAGGCAAGAGCGCCGAGAGTCCGCTGGTGATTTTGCAAGCCCAGGGCGGGCATGGCGGTCAGTTGACGCTGGAAGAATTGGCGATGGTCGAAGCCTGGATTGACGCCGGCGCGCCGGAGAAATAATCTAAACCGGCCAGCATTGTTTTGCTCTTTATCGAGAAGAACGTTCAGGAAGCTACCAGAGCCGGCGCCATTCGAAAGACATCACAATTGAGACATTCCTGAGGCAACAAGCCATGGTGGCAAGCGCGATGAACTTGCCAGCAAGGGATATTGCTCTGTGCCGCCGGACAGTCCTGGCGCCTTTCGGCGGCGCAATTCTTGATTTGCCAGCAGGGTGTTTGGGGCTGAACGGTCGGCAAGGCCATGTTTTCCTGCTGCCAGCGCCGATCGAGCTGGCGCAACAGAAGTATGACCAACGCCGTAACCCCAACGGGTATTCCGAGACGCAACAAAACGCCCACCAAAAAGGCCCAAAAAGCGTTCATCAGCCTACCCTCTCGGCAGAGACGTCCTGTGTTGCTGCAGGAGTTGTCCCAGAACCAACAGGAGCGCCAGCGGCAGAATCAAGCGAAGAACGAACAAAAGGGGCACGATCAGCGTGCTTTCCATATTCGACCTCCTTTCTTCTGAATTCTAGTGTATACCATGAGGAGGAAGAAATAAATTCGCCATTCCCCCGATTTTCCGTCTGCTCTGTTTCAGCCAAAACTCGTTGGCGGCAACGCTGCGCATACTCGATTTACCCTATAGCAGAGTCTCAGCGTCGAAGGAAAATGGGGTAAAAGCAGTACGCACCTTGGCGCTTCGAGCGAAGCGGGGTCACCGCCTGCCACCCGGCATTCAACGAGTTTGTGAGCGAGTGATGGTGCAAAGCAAACCTTTGAGGCCTCTTCAGCCTCGGAGGCCCACTCACCCCAGACAGCTTCACTCAAACACGACGACCCTGTTCCTGCCCGTTTGTTTGGCCCAATAAAGCGCCTTGTCCATGCATTGATACAAAGTGTCATACTCTACGCCGTGAATATGGATAAACGGTTACTCCCGCCGAGAGAGTGACATGGGTGGAATTATCTGGAACAATGTCCGTCAGCGCTGCAACAGTTTGGCGAATCTCTTCGGCGCGCCGGCAAGTATCCTCCAGGGAGTCCCCAGGCATGACGAGGATGAATTCCTCTCCGCCAATTCGAAAGGCCAGGTCCTCTTTGCGAATGTAATTTGAATAGCCTTCCCAATACCTGCAAGACCCCATCGCCTGCACGATGTCCGAAAACGTCGTTGATATCTTTGAAATGGTCAATATCGAACAAAATGAGGCCAACGGGGTGACGATTCCTTTTGGCAGCGGAAAAGATGCCTCCCAGCATCTCATTCAGGTAACGGCGATTGAACAGCCCGGTCAAGGGGTCGCGAATGGCCTGCTCCTGTAATTGTCTCTTTAGCGCTTCCACTTCTTCTAATTTCAAGTTCAACGCTTCGTTGGCATCGGCCAGTTCCCGCGTGCGATCGGCGACCTGCGTCTCCATCTCATTGACCAGGGTGTTCAGCCGCCCTCCAATTTCATTGAAAGCGCCGGTCAGAAAGCCAATTTCATCGCGGTATTTGATGGCCAGTTGCAGGCCCAAGTCGCCCTTGTCCATCTTGCGGATTCCCGCCAGCAGCACTTCCAGCGGCTGGATGAGCGTGGGATAAAACAAGGCTGGCAAGCCAATCAGGATGAGCAGACTGCCCGCCAAGGCCACTGCCGCCAGCGGTTTCAGGAAACTCCCCAAGTAGCCACGAAAGCCCAGGTGGAAATCTTGAAGCAGGCCGTTGGATCCAATGACCGCACCCGCCGTCAACGCCTCGGTCTGCACCGTCGGCGCATCCAGCCCCGAGGTCAGGCCGCGCAGCCAGGGGTTGGCAGAGAGCGTCTGGTTGTGGTCGAAAATCAATGTTTCTGGCAGGCCGTTGTAGGTGAAGTCAATGCGCCCATCGGCGTAGAGAACCGTCTGGGAGATGAAGACCCATTCGGGGCGTTGCGCGGCTCGCACGCGGTTCCAGGTGACTACCAGACGGTCGGCATCCTTGCGGGCGTAGACGCCGTTCCCGGCTGTCAGCGCGAGGTCAATCAGCAGCGGGAAAATGCCCGGGAAATGCCCATACTCGTTTTGCAAATTGGGCTGATAGAGCGGCGTTCCCAGGCTCAACAGCCCCGACGAGGTGACGTAAATCCGCGAGTAGGTCTGGCCAAAGAACGGAAATTCAAAGTCCACGGCCTGGTTGCGGTACTCATCGGTGTAGCGGACGTCCAGCCGCTCGCCCAAATCGGTCTCGAAGTGGAAAGGCGCCTTGCTCACCGTGTAGCCGCCCTGAGCGTTGGGAGTGAAGCGCAGGGTTTGAACATCTTGCAGGGCTGGCTGGTAAGTGGCAATATAACTGGGAGCGGCAGTACAGCCCACCGCGCCCAGCAACGCCAGCAAAACGGTCAACGTGATGCCGGAGAGTTTGATCAGGAACGAGGTCGTTTCGGGCAGGTAGTTGATGTAAGCCAGGATGAAGAGCAGGAGAACCGTCAGAACCCCGGCCGACATGGCGATATTGTAGAGAGCGGTGGTCACTTCTCCGGTGGTGCGCCACAGGTTGACGATGGCCAGCATGGGGAGAATGAGATAAATCAGCGCAAACGAGCGCAGCGCCTGAGCAGCCTCTCCCTGCGGATGGAGCATTTTTTTGGCCAGGGCAGCGGTCTCGAGTCGGCGCACACAGACTGGCGCAGAAGAGCCAGCGGCAGCCAGGCGATGATGAGAATCAGCGCGCGATCTGCATCGGCAGAACGGTACTCCACCATCTCTTGCGTGAAAAACAGGACGTAGCGGTGAACGGCAAAACCAGCTTCGTAGAGCGCATATCCCAGGCTGACAGCCAGCGCCAGCCGCGCTTCCCATTTCCGACATGGGTACAGGGACGGGAAATAATAGGCGAATTGAAGCAACAACACCAGCGCCAGCGCCAGGACGGTGTTTTCCAGATAGACCGCGCACAGCCGCGGCGTGGGCAAAAGGGGAAAGTCGAGGAAAAGCAACCCGATGAAAACGGTGACAAGAGCAAGCGCTCCCGCCAGCAAAATGGAGTGTGTATCGCCGGCCCCAGGCTTGCGCAGACGCCAAGCAAGATACGCCGCAATCATCCCGGAAAGGATGAACTGGGTCAGGTAACTGATGGAGGCAGGGGTCAAGTAAAGGGCAGGCATGGTTACCAACGTGAGTGTTTTTTACTATCGTAGATTTTGCAGAATCTGCAAGGTGTCTTTTGTCTCCGAATTTACCCAAAGACGATGGCTGAGATGAACGCTACAAGCGCTTGCCCAAACCGAGTTTGCGCTACGCGGCTGCCCCGGCACGAAAAGAGCATACCCGTTGGACAAGGGGCGTCATCACCCCGGCTTGCAAGGCGCATCGCGTCTTCGAGGCTGGGTGGGAGATTTTTTACCCCAAGGCCTGCTCGACGCCTTATGGCAAGCCAGAACGCCTTTGACAAGGTTGCAGAGTCTGTCATTCGCTGGTATGCTTAACGCCAGTATAGCCTGCTACCCTGGGAGTGACCATGTACATAGCGATTGAGGGCGTCATCGGCGTTGGCAAGACAACTCTGGCCCGGCTGCTGCAGCCAGCCTTTGGGGCGAGCCTTTTATTGGAGGTCTTCGAGGAGAATCCCTTCCTATCTGATTTCTACGCCGACCGAGCGCGATACGCCTTTCAGACCCAGATTTTCTTTCTGCTGAGCCGTTACCATCAGCAGCGGCGCCACGTACCGGCCATCCTCGAGCGCGGCGAGGCGCTGATCGCCGACTACACCTTCGAGAAAGATGCCCTCTTTGCCCGCATCAACCTGCAAGGGGACGAGCTAGAGATGTACTACCGCGTCCACGAAGCATTGGCCGAAAAAATCCCCTCGCCCGATTTGATCGTCTACTTGCGGGCGGACACTGATGTGCTGATGCGGCGCATTTCACTGCGCGACCGATCCTACGAGCGCAGCATGGAACGCAGCTACATCGAGCAGCTCAACTGCGCCTACGAAAAATTCTTTGGAGAAGACCGCCGCGGAGAGAGCCGCCATTATCCGCCTGTCCTGACGATTGACACCAACCACCTCGACTACGTCCGCTCGCTCGAGGACCTGCGTTCGGTCGAAAACCGCATTCGTCAGGCGCTGAAGTTAGCCCCCTTCCAGGCACCACTACCCCTCGTTCTCGAGGAGGACGCTTAACCATGCGCATCACCCGCGACCTGTTACTGAAGATTGCTCAAGAAAAAGCCGACGAATACCTACGCGGCGACCGGGGGATCCTGGGCGCTTACCTGTATGGATCTTTGCTCACCCAAGAGCCTCTGCTGGGAGGTGCCACCGATATTGATTTGGTGTTAGTCCATCACGAAGACTTAGCCGAGAGGCGCGAAATCGTGCGTCTCACCGCGGAGATTCACCTGGACATTATGCACCACGGGCGCGGGGTATACCGTCATGCCAAAGAGCTGCGCGGCGACCCGTGGCTGGGGCCGGTGTTGTACGCCGCCAAAATTTTGCATGATTCTCAGCATTTTCTGGATTTCATTCAAGCAAGTGTGCGGGGACAGTTCTATCGGCCAGATAACGTGCTCAAGCGCGCCAGCGCCCTGGCAGAGCAAGCTCGCCAGACGTGGATGGCTCTCAACCTCCAACCGCCACCCGGCCTGCCGGCCAAAATCGCTGCCTATCTCCTTGCTCTCGAAACAGCCGCCAACGCCGTAGCCAGCCTCAGCGGGCCGCCGCTGGCCACCCGCCGCCTACTGCGTGAATTCCCCGAACGCACCACCCAGATCGGGCACAGCGGACTTTCCACCGGCTTGCTCGGCCTGTTAGGCAGCGCCAATGTGGATGCCGACAGTTTACGCTCGTGGCTCAACGCCTGGACCGCTACCCTCGAGGCCATTCCCCCAGCGCAGCTTCCCGCCCAACTGCAACCGTCTCGCTGGGGATACTACCGCCAGGGTATCGAAGCCCTGCTCATCAGCGACAAGCCCCCCGCCGCCCTGTGGCCCTTACTGACAACCTGGACGCAAGCCGTGGGCCTTCTCGCCGAACGAACCCCGCTGTGCGACCCATGGGAACAGGTGATTGCCCGCCTCGGATTGAGCGGGGCAGCCTTCGATGAGCGATTAACGGCCCTCGATGCCTATCTTGATACCGTGGAGGATGTGCTGGAAGCTTGGGGGCGCGCCAACGGCGCTTGATTGGCCCCTGTGCGAACCTCAAGCCTGCACTGGCAAGACCACCGTGAAGGTCGAACCCTTGCCAGGGCCTTCACTCTCGGCCCAGATGCGCCCGCCGTGCAACTCTACCAATCCCTTAGCAATTGACAAACCCACGCCCAACCCGCCATAGCGGCGCACCATGTGATCTTCCACCTGGTAGAATTCCTTGAAAATATTCTCCAGCTCAGACTTGGGGATACCGATGCCGCTATCCTTGATTTCGACCCACACCTCATTGTGCACCACAGACACCGTCAGCGTGGTTTCCCCCTCGCCCGGCGTGAAGCGGATGGCATTGTTGAGCAAGTTGGTGAAAGCCTGGCTGATTTTTTCGACATCAGCCCTCACCATAATCGGCGTGGGCGGAGCGTGCAGGCTCAATTGTTGACCCTTGGCCCGCGCCGTGGGAGACAACTCATCGCACACCGATTGTAAGATTTGCTGGATGGCCACTGCTTGCAGGTTCAGCTTGAGCGTCATCATTTGCAGCAAATTCAAGTTGGTCATGGCTTCCACGATGCCACGCATGCGCAAAGCAGAAGCAAGCACCGCGCTGGCATGTTCTGAAATTTCGCCTTGGGCTTCTTCTTGCAAGAAGGTGGCATATCCTAGGATGACGCCGAGGGGGGTGCGCAATTCGTGGGAGGCAATAGCCAGAAAATCGCTTTTCAGCTTATCCAGGCGGCTTAGCTCGTCGTAGGCCCGCTGCAATGCCTGTACCAGGCGGGCATTGTGGATGGCTACCGCCGCCTGGCTGGCAATGACCGACAGCGTCTGAATATCGTTGTCGTCGAAACAGCCATTGCGCTTGTTGAGCGCCTCCAGCACACCGGTCACCTTCTCACGGATACACATGGGCACGCCCAGGAGAGAGCGCGGCTGAAAACGGATTTGCTCGCCGACCTGGGCATAATGACGGGGGTCGCTGGCGACATCGTTGATCACCAGCGGGCGATTTTCGCGGAAAATTGTGCCAGCAATACTGCCTTCAAGGGGGACAGGGATTTCTGCCAATTTTCGCTGATCGGTGCCGGTTGCGGAGGTGAAGAACAGTTCTCCACGCATCTCATCATACAGCAAAATGGAAGCCGCTTCACAATCCAGTACCTCGGCGGCTGTTTGGATGATGAAAGCCAGTAAGCGATCGGGGTCCAGCGTCGAGTTCAGCGTAACACTCAAATGGACCAACCGTTCCAGTTGAGCGACGCTCCTCTGCAGAGATTCGACAGACAGATCGGCAGAAGGGGACATGACGACACCTCAGCTTTAGGCATTCGTACAACAAAGCTATTAGAGCGAGACCGTCCGTAATTCGAACAAGATGAGCGGAAAAGCCGCGAGGGACGAGGTCATCGCAAAGACGAATTCAAGCTTACTCATAGTTTACCTCATCTTCCGGCTTTGTCTATGCTTGCTTCGACGAAAAGGGGGCACTCGAAAGACTCAGCTAGACCTGGGCCAGAGAATCGCTTGTGCCCGCTATGGTAACGCGGAATTTGTTGCGCCAGGGTGCTGAGCGAGGCCGGACGAGGTTTCACGTGAAACTTACCGCCTGCCCACAAAACCTACCGACATCGAAGACCTCAACGTCAGCGCTGCTCGCCAAGCCATGAAACGCCGCTGCAACTCGAAAGCAATTCGCTAGGAGCGGCAAGTGCTGCATCGGCTCAATGAGCCTGCGGGGTTACAAAAAGCGCTTCGCCAGCACAGGCTTTCTCCAGCAAATTCTCGACGGCCTGACTGTCCATCGCTCGGGCCATAATGTAGCCCTGGACGAACTCGCACCCCAACGCTTTGAGCTGGGCCACTTGCCCCTCGGTTTCCACCCCCTCGGCAATCACACTCATCCCTAAACCGTGCGTCATCGTCACAATCGCCTGTACGATCTTGAGGTAATTGCTATCCTGCATCATCATGCGGACAAAAGTCTGATCTACCTTCAAAGCGTTGAGGGGAAAATGCGACAAATAACTGAGCGAAGAGTAACCTATACCAAAATCGTCAATCTGGATTTGCACCCCCAGATTGCGCAAAGCTCTGAAGACATCTATGGCGAGATCGTAATCCGTCATGATAGCGCTTTCGGTAAGCTCGATGTTGAGACACTGCGCAGGCAGACCGGTCTCGTATAAAACCTGCTTGATATAGTCCACCAAATCGGCCTGAGTCAACTGTTTGCCTGAGATATTGACGCTGACCTGCAAAGGCGGATCACAGGGCATTTGCAGTTGCCATTGGCGAACCTGGCTACAGGCCTGGCGCAGCACCCAGCGGTCGAGGAGAATCACTTGGCCGGTATCCTCAGCCAGGGGGATAAAACGCGAGGGGGGAATCAGGCCATGTTCTTTGTGTTGCCAGCGGACAAGAGCTTCCAAGCCGATCAAACGCCCGCTTTGCAGGCAGACGACAGGTTGGTAATAGACGCGCAATTCTTGCTGTTCGAGAGCTTGGCGCAATTCTTTTTCCAGGGTGAGACGCTCCATGATGCGCGTGCGCATGCCCAGATCGAAGATTTCATAACGCGATCTGCCCAGATTCTTGGCGCGGTACATAGCGATATCCGCATCGCGCAAAATATCTTCGGGGCAGATATAGCCCGTGTCACTCAGCACAATGCCGATGCTGGCCGTGACAAATATCGTGTGGTCAGTGAGATAGGTGCAGGCTTCGAGTTCTTTGAGAATACGTTCAGCGAGGCGGGTGGCATCCGTCGCATCGTTGATGTCATCTATGAGAATGACAAATTCATCGCCGCCAATACGGGCTACCGTATCGGTGGGACGCAGATTCTTGCCCAGCTTGTAGGCAATAGCGATAAGAAGTTTATCCCCCACCGCATGCCCCAGGCTATCGTTGACATCCTTGAAGCGGTCCAGGTCGAGAAAGAGCACGGCGAAGCGGTAATTTTCCCGCCGCCGCGAGCGCCCGATGGCCTGTTGCAAGCGGTCGAGCAGCAAAGTGCGGTTGGGCAAGCCAGTGAGGGAGTCATGGAAGGCATCGAAGTACAATTTCTGTTCAGCGCGCTTGCGTTCGGTGATGTCTGTCAGTGAGCCGGCAAAGCGGGTGGCATTCGACGATTCATCTCGCACAGCCAGCCCGCGGCTAAGCACCCAGCGATAAGTGCCATTGCTGTGGCGGATACGGTGTTCGTTTTCGAAATGGGACGATTGCCCCTGCAGGTGCAGCGAAATATCTTGGCGGGTTTTAGGCAGGTCGTCGGGGTAAATGCGCTCGAACCACTCTTTGGGGTCATCGCTGATTTCGTCTTCGCTATACCCCAGGATTTCCTTCCAGCGGGGCGAATAGTAAATTTTGCCCGTTTTTAGGTCCCAATCCCATAGACCATCGTTGGCAGCGCTCACCGCCAAAGCATAGCGTTCTTCGCTTTCGCGCAAAGCCGCCTCTATGCGCATGCGCTCGCTAATTTCCATCTGAGCCTGTTCGTAGAGACGGGCATTTTCAAGCGCTATGGCGGCGTAATCGGCCAGCGACAAAAGAACCGAGTCGTCTACCTCTTTGAAGGACTGCTGGGTAGTGCGGTGGTCTACCGAAAGCACCCCAAGCGCTTTGCCCCGCGAGATGATGGGGACATGCAACAAACTGTAAACCAGGTAACCCGTGCTGACCTTGAGCAAAGAGCCTTCAGCAGGCTTGCTCAAACGCAAAGGCTTACCGCTGCGCAACACCTGCCCGGAAAGCGAATCCTCAACCGGGATGCGCAGTGTGCTTATTTTGGTCTCATCGAGATTCTTGACGGCGCGCAGGTAGAGTTTGCCGCTTTTCTCGTCGATCAGGGCCAGGAAGCCCTCTTCAGCCTTGGTCAGGTAAACCCCAGCATCTACGATACGGCGCAGGACTTCGTTGAGGTCTAAGGTGGCGGTCATACTACGTCCCACGTGGGTCAGCGCCGAGAGCCAGGCAACCTGCTCCTTCAATTGAGCCAGCAGGCGGGCTTTCTCGCGCCGCAGGCGCGTTTCGGCCAAGGCATTGGCAATGGTTTCTGACAAACTGTCAGGTTGAATAGGCTTGATGAGGTAATCTTCCACCCCCAGCCGAAATGCTTCGACGGCAATCTGCTCTGAACCGTGGGCGGTGATCAAAATGGTGGGGACGGTGCGGCCCTCGTTGAGCAGCGTGCGCAACAAAGCCAGGCCGTTCATGTCGGGCAGTTGCAAATCCAACAATACCAGGTCAATATAGGGTTGGTGGTTGCGAATCAGGTTGAGACCCGTCTCCCCATCGTAAGCCACCAACGTCCGATAACCCAGGCCAGGCAAGATTTTCCCCGCCATCAGATTGGCAATCTGACGGTTATCATCAATGACGAGAATGGTCTCATCGCTCACTTGTAAAATTCTCCCTCAGACTAAAAACCTGCCCCCTTCTATTTGACCGATAAAGGCAGGAAGAGACGATACAACACGTTAAAAAGGGTAATACCCTCGAATTCATTATACACGACCGGCAACTTTCCAGGTATGGTCAAAAAGTCATCCCCGCGGGTCACACTCTGCCTTTCGGCGTCGAAATAAAGCGTATCGCCGCTGGTGTGAGGGCCGCCGTTCAGGGTGAAAGCCGTCTCGGCAGAAGAGGTCACCGTGATGACATCGTCGCCATCGCCCAGGGACACGATCAACCCTTCGAGGCCGGCATAGTCGAGTGTGGCAGTTGGCGGCCAGCTGAGCTGGTTATCTGTCAGCGTCATCACGTCGTCATGTGAGGTGGCGGCAGCGCGCAGAATATCCTTGGTGGCATCCGCGCCGCTATCGGCAATACCAAAAGCGCCGCAAGTGCCACTCATGGTCTCGAAGCCGATCTCGTACCAGTCAGCGCCGTTTTCGCCATCGGCCAGCAGGGCGCCTGTCCCGCCTATCTCAACGGTGAAAACGTCCTCCCCATCACCGGCCAACAGCCAGCTTTGTCCGCCGGGCCAGCCCTGGACAAAGAATTCGTCGTTACCGCCGAGAGCGTCGAGCGTCAGTTGTTCGATGCCGTCGTAGGCTAACGTTTCCAACCCTTTATGGAAAACCTGAGCGGCGGTGAGTGTGAACACGTCGCTCTGGGACGGCATCCCCACGGCAAAGAGGCTGTCCTGCGCCCCATCCGTATCGGCCAGAAGGATGTAGCGGTCCCATTCGCCAAAATAGACCCAATAAGCATCTGACGCCTGGCGGCCATCGAGTTCCAAATCGCCGGTATCTGCGCTGGCGACAATGAAGGCATCGCTCAGGCCGCCGCCATGCAAAACTTCGACTTCACTGGCCGGGTGCAGAATCTGGTTACCGAGAGCATCCACCACGGTCAGCGTATTGCTCAGGGTGAAAGTAAGCGCCGCATTGGCTGCGTAGATGTCCAGCGTATCACGGCCCTGGCCGACTTCTTCGATGACAAGGTCATTCCCCCAATTTGGGGCGAAAAAGTATTGATCATCACCAGCGCTGCCGATCAAGCGGTCATCGCCGCCGCCGACGACAAAGAGATCGTTGCCGTCGCCGCCATCCAGCAGATTCATCTGCAGGTTGTCACGCAATTCATCGTCGCCAGAACCGCCGATCGCGTTCTGGATGTTGGCCAGGCTAGACAGGCCGGTGGCGTTTTCGTCCAGGTTGACCACGATTGGCGAGGTGCAAGTGCCATAGTCGAGGGTATTGACGCCGCCGCCGCCATCAATACGCCCGTCGCCGCTGGCAAGTTGGGTCGCTTCGCCAAAGTGGAAAACGTCGTTGCCGCTGCCGCCCAGGATGATTTCAACCGCATCGCCATTGTGCGTCAGGAGGTTGGCGCCGGCCTGAACGTCTAGGCCAGCGATGACGACCGACAGGTCGGTGACGACAGCGGTGAAATCGAGGGTATCGCTGCCGCCAGCAATGGTCTCACTGAGTGTATCTTGCCCCCAGTCATCGGCAAAGAGAAAGCGATCGTCGTCTGAGCCGCCATCCAACACGTCGTTGCCGGCCCCGCCGGTGAGTTGATCATCCCCAGCATTGCCCGCCAGAGTATTGGGGCCGTCATCGCCGGAGAGGGTATCTCCCCCAGAGCCGCCGCGCACCGAGCGGAAAGAGGCGACCCCGGCGGTTCCAGTGGCGCTTCCATCTCCAAGGTGGACGATCACCCCACTCGTGTAGGCGGTGTAATCGAGGGTATCATCGCCATCCCCGCCGTCTATCGTCCCCAAACCGCCCGCCAGTTGAGCGTTGTTGCCAAAAAGCACCAGATCATCGCCGCTGCCCAGCCATACCTGCTCCAAGCTGTTGCCGCTGTGCGAGAGGTTGTCGCCGCCTGCATCCGTCACGCCAAAAGGTTGAATGGTCACGGTGACATCGGTGAGGACAGCGGTGAAATCGAGACTATCGTTACCCTCGGCGGCGTTTTCGGTAAGGCTATCCAGCCCCCAACGGTCAGCAATCACGTAGACATCGTCGCCAACGCCGCCGGTGAGCAAATCGGGGCCGGTGTTGCCGGTGAGGGTGTCGCTGCCATCCCCGCCATAGAGAGCGCCGCCCAACACACTACTGGTCAAATGGTCGTTCCCTGCGTCGCCGTATAGCACAAGCGGCCAGCTAGAGGCCGAGGCGTCCAGGACATCATCGCCATCGCCGCCATTGACCTGCACCCACTCGATGCCATCGAGGCTCACCGTTTCCGGGGGGAAGGTCACCCGCCCAATGTAGTTGGTCACTGCCATGATGGTATCTGCGGCGGGTGTACCGTACAAGTACAAGCGGTCGAGGTAAGGTGGGAAAGCGCCGCCGCTGTCGTGCAGATTGACTTGTAGAGGCAAGTTGCCAAAATACGCTTGATAAGTATCTACCCAGCCGCCTGAGCCATCTACGCCTAGCCGTTCGATATCGCTGAAAGTTATGACTTCGCCGCCGGAGCGGGTGATTTGCGTGGCCGAGATGACAAACGTATCGTTGCTAGTCGTGCCGGTTACAGAAAGGATATCGGTATAGAAGAAACCGCTGCCACCGTTGACCGAAGCATCCAAATGGGTGTCGAGGACAAGCGTGTCGCTGCGATCTCCCAGGTTCAAGTTGAGCAGCGTTACGCCAGTATCCGCACAGGTAACCTGGTTGGGGTCTATTGCCGTACACCCTCCGCCAGCCGTGAGGGGGGCGGTACTGTCAGTGACCGTAAACAAACCGGCAGACAGTGAGACAGTTACTGTGTTGACCTCATTGCTGCCAGCTTGAAATTGTAGTGTGTTGCCAATGATCGAAACAGAACTGGCGGCTAAGGCTAATCGAGGGTTGCTTACGAAAATGAGATAAACGCTTATCCAAATCAACGATAACCAACGTGAACGGCTTTTTTTCATGGCTTGTTCCTCCTGCTGGTTCTATCTTTTGGATTTTAGGGTAACTTTGGACTTTGTGCAAGTCAGTAAAACAATTTGTATTTCGTAACCGTAGTAGAGGCTGTGGACAGTGTGGATAATCAGGATGTGGGAGATACACACCCAAAGGTGTGGGGAAGACAGGCAAGTCACCCCCCATATATGCGGAGATTTTCGAGGCGATGTATCCCCATGCCGGCAGGGGATAAACGGGATAGAAAAAAGAGCGTTTGCTCTATCCCACAGGGCAGGGATTTCTCTGGGGGGGATGAGGACAATCTCCACCAAATGTGGGAGAGACAGATGTTCTAATTGGTTCAAACCAGACAAGTTTTCCCCAGATAACACCCTTTATCCACAGTTTTTCGCGACTTATCCACAGCCTGGCCGGTGCGGGGAGATAAAAGTGGGAGATGGACACTGCCAGCGGGGGCTATGCCAAGGGCAGGTCTCGGTAGTTTTTCGAGGTCACAGGCAAAGTTTAGCGTTACGGGCATTGGTAGAGGGTCAAAGGTGGTGGGGCGGCGCTGCCGGGCTGCTTGTTCGTAGAGGGGGCGAGCGGCTGAGCGAATTGGGGCACGATGGCGCAGGATGAAGCCAGCCATTGCGCGATGTCTGGCTTTTCAGGGCCGTTGCCAAACAGGACATAGCGCAGGCGGCCTTGGGCTACCATTTCCGCTAGGCCGGCTGCGTCAATCACCGTATCCTGTCCGCCGAAACCACCGATGTACAGCACTGGGCGGCCGGTGGCCAGCACCAGGGGCGCGCCGGTATGTGCGTTCGGCACGGCGGCCAGGTATTCCACACCCTGCGTGTTGGTTTGCAGGAAGGTCACGAGAGCGTTGTCGGCCGGGTTTGGCTCGCTGAGTGCGGGGACAGGCTGACGCTGGGGCTGAGGAGCGCTGCTCCTGTCGAAAGCGGTCGGCAGGTTGACATTCGGCGCTTCGTTCAGCACCGTCAGCCCCGTCCACAGAGATGGGATGAAGGTCATTGCGGCCAGCACGAGCGGGTACGCCGCCGGGCGCAGAAATTTGACGGGCAGCAGGATCGCTGCCAGCACCAGCAGAACCACAGGGGCATAGACCACGATGGATGCGAAGCCATATCGGGCGGCGGCGAAAATCTGGAAAGCGACCGTCAACGCTGCAGCGAGGATCAGCCCCGCATTCACGCCCGGACGTTGCACCTGCCAGCGCCAAAAGAGCGTCATCCCCATCCCGACGGCTGCTCCCAGAGCCGGCGCCAGCATGATGGTGTAATAGGCATGGAAGATGCCCTCCACTGCGCTGAAGAAGACCAGGCAGGTGAGCAGCCAGCCACCCCACAGCACGAAGGCCTTGTGCTCGGCTTGCAGCGGCAGGCTCAGACGGGCAGCGAAGACGGCCATTGCCAGCCCCATCAGAGCAAAGGGCAGCAGCCACGACATTTGCTTGGAGAGCGGGGCCACGAAGAAGCGCTCCAGGCCGGGCGAGCCGGTTTCCTGGTTGAAGGGCGTGCCGCCGGGAGCTTGTGGACCGCCTGTGTTGGGATTGGGGCTGACGTTGGGACCATCGCCCATGGCGCCGGGCGGCGGGTTGAAGCCGGGACGCGGCTGGGCCGTTTGGCCGCCGGGGGCAGCGGGCGGCTGTCCGCTTTGCGGCGCTGCACCGCGCGGGGTGCAGGCCAGTTCATTCATCCCCGGCGGATAGAGGCACGCCCCGTTGATGACTTTGCCATCTGGCAGGGTGAACGAGCAGGGTGCGTTTTGGCTCTGCCCGACGCAGGCCTCCACGGCTTGGGGAGGAGGCGGCTGGACGCTTGGGCCAGCGGACATTTGGGGCGAGGGCGCTTTGCCTGCGCGGGGGTTGAACAGCCGCGAGAGACCGTTGTGTCCGACGATGAGTTCCATGACCGTGTTGTCCTGGCTGCTGCCGATGTACGGACGCCGCTCGGTGGGTGTCAAATCCACGACGACGGCCCACGAAAGCGAAACCACCAGCAGAGTGACGGCCGCAGCGCCCATGCTGAGCAGTTTTTTGCACCAACCGCTCTTTGCGCCCAGGATGTAGAGGGCGTAGAAAGCGGGCAGCGGCAGGAAGGCTTGCAGCATCTTGATATTGAAACCCAGTCCCAGCAGGAAGGCGCCCAGGAACAGCCAACGCGATTGCCCGTTCTCGGTGGCCGCCACGAAAGCCCATGCCGCCAGCAGCAAGGTGAAGACCAGCATCCCGTCCATGGTGTTGTTGCGGTCGGTAGCTACGGCGACCGGCGTGACGGCCAGGACTAGGGCGGCAACCAGCCCCGCCAATGCCCCCAGATGTTTCTTGACCAGGTGATAGAGCAGCGGCACGCTGAAGATGCCCGCCAGCATGTTGGGCAGGCAGACGACCCAGCCGTGCACGCCCAACAGGAGGGCAAAGGCAGCCTCTGCCCATAGACCGAGCGGTGGTTTGTCCACCGTCACCGACCCGCCGGGTTCGGCTGCCACGAAGAAGAAGTTGCTCCACGATTGTAACATGCTCTTGACCGCTGCTGTGTAATAGGTGTTGGCATCGCCAATGGAATCCAGGTTGATGAAGTGCAAAATGGCGGAAAGGAGCATGATGCCTAGCAGGAGGACATGCGCTGGCCTAATGCCCCAGGCGAGTTTGCGATTCAAGAAGGACGGTGGATGAGATAGAAGTTGAGTTGCCATATGTATCTTCTTGGGCCTGACTCGCGATCGGTTTGCTATTTTTGCACAGATGACGATGCAATGGAGCGAGTCAGTTGCGCTTCATGCGGGTTAGGGCCTGCTTGGCTGGTGGTAGTCAAGGATGCGTCCATTGTTCCAAAGCCGAGGGGTCTGCGATGTAAATGCGGTGGCCTTCGATGTAGATTGCGCCGCTGCGTTCCAGTTCTTTGAGCGAGCGCGCCACCACCTCTCGTACGGTTCCCAGACGGGCCGCCAGTTGTTCTTGGGTCCAACGCGGTAGGGGGTGGCCTTCAGCGTCGGTCTGCGGCAATTCGCTGATCAGGCGCGCCAGACGATGGGTGATCTGGTAAAAAGCCATCTCGCTAATTTGGTTGATCATGCTGCGCAGCATTTTGCCAAAGTTGACCAGAATTTTTTGAGAGAACTGTGGATTTTTCAATACCAAGTCGCGCAGGAAGTCGGCGTTGATGATCCAGACGCGGCAAGTTTCCCCCGCCTCTACATTGGCGGGATACGGCCCGCCATCGAAGGTGGGCACTTCGGCAAAGGTATCGCCTTCTTGAAGCACGCGCACGATATATTGACGCCCATGCGGTGAAAGGCGATAAATTTTGCCGCTCCCCTGCTCGATGATGTGCAACCCGGCGCAAGGTTCGCCTTCCATGAAGATGAATTCTCCGCGTTGGTATTCGTACAACTGCGTGTGCTCAGCGATTTCTCTTAGCAGATTTTCGGGTAAATCGTTGAAGTACTCGTTGCTGCGCAACGCTTTGAGTTTCGACAAGGGGCTGACGTCAATCTTTTTTGCCATGAGGTGTGTGACCGTGGTTAGTGTCCAACTCGCGCACGCCTTGCAGAGCAAGGGCTTTCTGGATTAGCATGCTGGTTGTTGGGCTTTGTGTAGGTGAGGTTGGGATTTTGCTGATTCAGTTGCTTTTGCTTTTACTGTAGTGTAGATAGGTGGTCTAGTTCAAGACTCAAGAAGGCTTCAACAATTTTTGGGTCGAAGAGTTTGCCGGCGTTTTCCCGGAGATATTGACGTGCTTTTTCTTTCGGCCAGGCAGGGCGATAAGGGCGATCAGAAGTCAGGGCATCCCAA
>Ga0209018_1001227_pt1 | contig 21281 bp, 22 predicted proteins | sample YNPBryBLVA2012_FD_185814 | JGI IMG/M metagenome (GOLD analysis project Ga0209018, IMG submission 185814) | Anoxygenic and chlorotrophic microbial mat microbial communities from Yellowstone National Park, USA - YNP Bryant BLVA 2012 (SPAdes)... ...
GAGCCCAACGGGCCCACACGTACAAGGCGGTTCAGCCCGCAATCCTTTCTGCCGCTCACGCCCGCAGAAGTGATTGCGAGGGGCTGGGAAAATGAGCAAGGCCTCTGAGGTGATCATCCTGGCCGAGGACCGGCGGCAGAAGAATTTATCGCTGGGGTTCCTGAAGAGATGGGGCTATCGGAGCGGGCGGATTCGGGTCCTTCCCTTGCCCGCAGGCGCAGGCGCAGGTGAGCAATATGTACGCGAGCATTACCCGATGCAATTGGAGGCGTTACGGAGGCACCGCGAGATAACGGCCAAGGCGCTGATCGTATTGATTGACGCGGATCGGAGAACTACCGCCGAAACCCGAAATCATCTCGATGCGCAAGCCCGCGGCCATGGCCTCGCGGCGGTGACACCCGGCGAACCCGTTTGCCTCTTCATCCCCAGGCGCCACATCGAAACCTGGGTGGTGTGCCTGCGGGGTGAACCTGCGAACGAAGACGATGATTACAAGGCTCGCGTTCAGGATGCAGAACCGCAATCCGCCGGCCACGACTTTGGACATCAGATCCTGGCGGGCTCCAATCCTCCCGCCAGTTGGGTACAGTCGCTTCGGGACGCAATCCCTGAAGCGCTCAGGGTCCCGCGCGAGTGATCCGCCGCGGGCTGAGCCTACTTCATCAGCTGCTGGGACATCCGCAGCAGGGACTCGCGCATGGATTCCAGCTCGGCGGGCGCGGCTGGCAGTTCCTGTCCGGGACGCCAGCTGAGCGAAGGCAGCTTGACCACTTCGCAGAACACGGAGACCAGCTCGGGATCGCGCCACCCGAGTTCTGCCTCGCGCCGCAGCTGGCTGATGGCGTCGTCCACGGGGTAGGCCTGCTTGTAGCTGCGCTCCGAGGTGAGTGCGTCGAAGATGTCGGCCAGTTGCAGGATGCGCGCCAGCAGGGGGATGTCCTCGCCCCGGAGGCCGTCGGGATAGCCTGAGCCGTCCCAGCGTTCGTGGTGGTTGCGGATGATGGGCAGCACCGGCCGCAAGGAGCGCATCGGCCGGCAGATCTCCTCTCCTTTCCATGTGTGCGAGCGCATGATCACCCATTCCTCGGGGGTCAGCTCGCCCTGCTTGAAGAGAATCACGTCGGGAACAGCCACCTTCCCGATGTCGTGGAGAAAGCCGCCGCGGTACAGCGCCAGAAGGTCCTCGTCGGGCAGCCCGATGGCCGAGCCCAGCGCCACGCTGAGCGAGGCCAGTCTCTGGCAGTGGTTGCCCGTCTCCTTGTCGCGCTGCTCGACCGTCTGCGCCAGCGCGAACAGGATCGTCTCGGCCTCTTCCAGCGAGTCGACGATCCGCTTCTGCCGCAGCATCGACCGGATACGCGTCCGCAGCACGGCGGGCTGGAGGGGTTTCACCAGAAACTCGTCGGCGCCGGATTCGAGGCCCGCCACTTCGTTTTCGATCCCTTGCACACTGGTGACGATGAGAATGGGAATCAAGTGCGTGCGGCGGTTCAATTTGATCTTCCGGCAGAGTTCGAACCCGCTATTCGGCCGCCCAGCCGCATCGCTGACGATCCATTCCGAAATCACGAGGTCGACGTTGTCCCGCTCCAGGATCCGCAGCGCCTCCTCCTGCGAGCGGGCCTCCAGCAGCCGGTAGGGGCCGGCCTTCAGGATGCCCTTGATGAGCTGCCGGTTCAGCTCCACGTGATCGACCAGCAGGATGGTGGCCCGCCCGAGCGGATCCGACCATGGCAACACGATGCCATGGGCGGAGTATGCAGGGGCGGCCGCCGCCAGTTCCGCGCCAGTTTCCACCGGATCTGCCATCCCTCCCTGAATCGGCAGAACCGGGAGCGTTCTTTAACGGTCCTAGTACCCTGCCGGGGGAGAGCCTGAACCCGACCGGATGATCGGCGGAAGCCCAAGGCGGCGGCGGCACTCGTCCAGCATCTCCGCCGTGCGGGTGGCTCCGCACCGCGTGGTTCCTGTGGCCCGAACCTCCAGCAATGCATCCAGAGTGCGGACGCCGCCCGCCGCCTTCACCTGCACATGCGGCGCGGCGTGCCGGCGCATCAGCCGCAGATCGTCCAGCGTCGCTCCGCCGGGAGCGTATCCGGTGCTGGTCTTCACCCAGTCGGCGTTCAGCTCGCTGGAGATCTGACACAGGCGGATCTTCTGCCCGTCGTTGAGGTAACAGTTTTCGAAGATCACCTTCACCTTTTGCCCGGCGGCGTGCGTCACCTCGATCACCGCCTTCAGGTCCTGCCGGACGTAGTCCCATTCGCCGCTGAGCACCGCGCTGATGTTGACCACCATGTCGAGCTCCTCGCCGCCGTCGGCAAGCGCGCGGCGCGCCTCGGCCACCTTCACCTCGGTGGTGTGGCCGCCGTGGGGGAATCCAATGGTTGTGCTCGCCTTCACACGGCTGCCCTTCAGCATGGCGGCGCACATAGGCAGCGCATAGGGCAGGATGCAGACGCTGGCAACGTCGTAATCCAACGCCAGCCGGATACCCTCTTCGAGCTGCTGCCTGGTGAGCGTCGGGTTCAGCAGCGAGTGGTCGATCATCTTGGAGATGTCTTGGTAGGTGTAGTCCATGAGTCCTCTTGCCGTGCTCATTCCGTTGTCCCGCGCCGCGGCCGGGGCTGTCAACCGGCGCCGCGATGCCTGTTAGTCTTGCAGCTGTGGGGCTGATCGGCGTTCTTCTGGCGGCTCAACTCGCCGGGGCGGAGACCATCCCGCTGCCTGCGCCGGCGGCAGCCGTGCAGTGGCGGCTGAACCGTGCGGCGGTGCTTTCCGGCCAGCCGGGAGCGCCGCGGATCCTGGTCTACGGAAGCACGGGCAGCCTGCTGCGCAGCATCGACGTGCGCGCTGCCGTACCGCAGGCGCGGAAGGCGGAGACGGGCGACTTCTTGCTCGATGAGAGCGGCACGGTGCACGCGCTGGTGCTGGCGGCGCAGCCTTTGGGCCGGGACGAGCGGCTGCTGTGCTCGTTTCCCGAATCCGGCGGGGCGCGTTGTTCCCCGCTCGGGGAGGCGCGCTGCCGGCTGCTCGGGCAGGACCGGCCGGGATCTCTGTGGTGCTTCGGAGAGGGCCCCGCAGGAATGTTGCTGCACCGGCTGGAGGGGCCTCGCCAGGGTCCGCGCTTCTGGCTGCCCGCTGGCGCCCTGCCGGCGGATGCCGTCCGGAACACTGCGCGCATATGGCTGGATTCGCCCGCGCGCGGGCAGCTGTGGCTGGTCCTGCCGGACGCGGGGCTCCTGGCGGAAACGGATCTGGAAAGCGGCGGCGTGGAACTGCACCGTTTGCCGGGGCTTCCGCGGCCCGACAGTGCGCCGAGCTTTGCCGCCTGCGGGGGACGGCTGCTGGCGCTGCTGCCGCTGGAGCGCCGGAGCGGCGCCGAACAGCTGGATGCGCCCTACGGCCTGTTCGTACTCGAGGGCGGTTGGCGCCGCGCCACGCCAGCGCGGCAGTGGCTGCGAGGGGCGCGGCTGGTTGGGTGCGAGCCCGGCGCGGCGTGGATCTGGAACCGCGCCGGGCAAAGGCTGGAGCGCGCCGGGCTGGCTGCACGCTGAGCGCGGTTGCCGCTCCCGCGCACTGCCGCTATGTTGGATGGAATGATCCCCTCCAGGCGCGCCTTCCTGCTGGCCGCGGCCAGGACGCGGGCCTCGCGCCTCCGCGCGATGGAACGGGTCATGGGCTCCATGCCGAAGCGCTGGCGGACGGTGGCCTGGCGCGTTGCGGGCGAGTGGCGGGAGGAGGGCTACACGCGGCGCCGCATTTTGTTTGAAGCAGAACCGGGCGATTTTGTTCCAGCCTGGCTGCTGCTGCCGGATCAGCCGCGACCGGGACGGCCGGCGGCGCTTTGCCTCCACCAGACCACGAGGATCGGGAAAGACGAGCCGGCCGGCCTTGGTGGAAAGCCGGCCCTGCACTACGCCCGCGAGCTGGCCTTGCGCGGCTATGCCGCCCTCGCGCCTGATTATCCGAACTTCGGGGAATACCGCTGCGATCCCTACGCCCGCGGCTACGCGAGCGCCACCATGAAGGGCATCGTGAACCACGCGCGCGCCCTGCGCCTGCTGGCTGCCCTGCCCGGCGCCGGCGGCCGGCGCATCGCCGCCGTCGGGCATTCGCTGGGCGGCCATAATGCCCTGTTCCTGGCGGCCTTCGAGCCGCGCGTGGCGGCGGTGGTCACAAGCTGCGGGTTTACCTCGTTCCGCCGCTATATGGGCGGCGATTTGCGCGGCTGGAGCCACGCGGGCTACATGCCGCGCATCGCTTCCGAATTTGGGTGCGATCCGGCGCGGATGCCGTTCGATTTTACCGACGTGCTGGCGCTCATCGCGCCGCGGCCCGTGTTCGTCAACGCGCCGCTCGGCGACGGCAACTTCGACGTGCAGGGCGTGCGGGAGTGTCTGGCCGAGGTGCGTCTGCTGTTCCCGGAGGGAAGGCTGGAAGCCGAGTTCCCTGCCTGCGGGCACGACTTCCCCCAGGAAGTGCGCGCGAAGGCCTGGCAGTTTCTGGACCGCGTTCTCTGAAGGGCCGCGGCGTCAGAACGTCCCGTAAGAGGCTTTCATCTCGGCCAGAGCCTTCAGCGAGCGCTGCCGGATGTACTGATCCTCTTCCTGGTGCAGCAACTGCTGCAGGACGCCCGCCACGTCGGGCTCGCGGACGTTGGCCAGCAATTCCACGGCGGCGATGCGCACGCCGGCGTGCTTGTCGGTGAGCAGGACCTGGGCCAGCGACTTGCGCGTCTCCGCATCCTGCGCGAAGGGACGCAGCGCCTCCAGCGCCTTCAGCCGCACAGCGGCGTTTTCATCGGTGCGCAGAGCGTCGAGCAGCGCGCGGCGCACCTCCGCGTCGGCGGTGCGCTCCTTCAGCAGGTCGATCGACTCCACACGCACGCCCGGGTCGGTGGGATCGCTGGCAGCGGCCAGCAACAGCCGGCGGATCCTCTCATCCTGGAACGATCCGCGCAGTTCGCGCGGGCGGATCTCGTCATACTGAACCCGCACCTCACCGCTACCGGTGGTATCGACCAGCCGGACCTTGCCGACGACAGGCGGCGGGGAACTGCGGGCCAGCGGGCCAAGAACGGGCGAGTCTTCCGGCAACAGCCGCGCGCCGAAGAACCCGAGCGCCAGCATGGCCAGCGCACCCGCCGGCCGCACCCACATGGGAGGCGAGACGACCCATCTCGACCAGAACGCGCGCAGCGCGATGCCGAAACCCCGCCGCCCGCGCTCTTTCTCGATCGCCGCAGCGAGATCCCGGCGGCACCGCGCCAGAAGCTCGGCGGAGACCCCCGCCTCGCCTTGCGCCAGCAGAGAGGTGAGCTTCTCGCAGCGCGCCCGCTCGGCGCCGCATTCAGCGCATCCGGCCAAATGCTGTTCCACCAGTTCTTCCTGGTCGAAGCTCAGCTCGCCGTACAGGTAGAGCGGAATCAGCTCCCGGACGTCCTTGCAGTTCATAGGAAATCTCCCAACGCCTGTCGCATTTTCTGCGTCGCCCGGAAGAGGCAGTTCTTGGCCGCCTCCTCGCTGCTGCCCAGCGCCTCGCCGATCTCGCGAAGGCGCATGCCCTGGTAATGCCGCAATTCAAAGACGAGCCGCTCGCGCGGGGTCAGCCCGTTGAGCGCCTGCTCGATGCCCGACCGCAGCTCACGGTTCAGCACCGCACGCTGCGGATCGCCCGCCGGGCGCGCCTCCGGCACCGTTTCCAGGCGGTTCAGCTCGCCCTCTTCGGTATCCACGGTGGCCGGCTCGGTCCGCCGCACCTTGCGTTTCCTCAACTGGTCCAGGCACAGGTTGGTGGCGATGCGATACAGCCAGGTGGAGAAGTTGCAGTCGAAGCGAAAGCTCCCGAGGTTCCGGTAGACGCGCAGGAAGGTCTCCTGGTAGATGTCGCGCGCGTCGTCGGCATTCCGCAGCAGGTTCATTGCGAGCCGCAAGACCTGCTGGTCGTAGCAACGCACCAGCCGTTCGAAGGCTTCCGGGTCGCCGGACTGCGCGGCGCGGATCGTGGCAGCCTCGTCCATGCATGCATCCAGCCGGGCGCTCGCGCAGGCGCCGCTTTCGATCGCCAGTGTCGCTCCCGGTTCCGTCATGGGTCCTCGCCAGGGCGGAATACGCCCTCACAGCCGTCAGACGAAGCAGGGAGAAAAACGTCTCGCAGGAATTCTCAGTCGGCCACTTCCACTTCAATGCGACGGTGCGCCGGATCGAGGGCGACAATGCGGAAGCGCCTCAACTGCCCTGTGCGGAGCGTCTTGCGGTCGCTCTCCCCGCCGCCTCCGCCCTTCCACTTCGCCGCCAGCAGGGCGGCAAGATCGTCAACGTCGGCTGCCGCCGCGCGCGCCTTTTCGGCTGCGGCCCCGGCCTCCTTCAGCCGGCACCGCGCGTGCACGCCCTCGCTGATCTCGACCTTGGCATGGGAGGCGTGTGTCTCCACGACGCGCCCGCTCACCAAGTCGCCCACCTGGTGCTCGCCGATGAAGATGTCGGCGGAAGTGGGCTCCAGCGCCTTCATGCTCAGCCGGATCCGCTTCTTCTCGGCGTCCAGCTCCACCACCTGGGCTTTCACCACCTGCCCGGGCGCCAGCACTTCCTTCGGATGCTGCACGCGCTTCTCGCGGGTGATGTCGCCCACATGGATCATGCCCTCGATGCCGTCGCCCAGGTCCACAAAAGCGCCGAACTGCGCCAGGCTGGTCACCGGCCCTTCCACCACCGTGCCGGGCGCGAAGCGCGCCGCGGCCGTGTCCCACGGATTGCCGAGCGCCTGCTTCAGCCCGAGCGCAATCCGGCGTTCGGCGGGTTTCACATCCAGCACCACCGCCTCGACCACTTCGCCCGCCTGCACCACGTCTTCGGGCTTGCGCACGCGCTTCGACCACGACAGCTCGGAGAGATGGATCAGCCCGTCGACGCCCGGCGCAATCTCCACGAAAGCGCCAAACTCGGCCAGCCTCACCACCTTGCCCCGCACGCGGTCGCCCGGCTTGAGCGAGGAGGCAGCCTCGGTCCAGGGATCCGGTGTGAGCTGCTTCATCCCGAGCGAGATCTTCCGGCTGTTCCGGTTGATCTTCAGGATCTTCACGTCGACCGTCTGGCCCGGGCTCACGACGCTCGAAGGCTTCTCCACGCGGTGCCAGCTCATGTCGGTAACGTGCAACAGCCCGTCGATACCGGGAGCAAGCTCGACGAAAGCGCCGAAGTCCGTCACCGTCCGAACACGCCCCTGCACCACCATGCCTTCCTGGAGCCGTTCGAAGGCCTCGCGCCTGGCCGCTGCCGCCTGCTCCTCCAGCACGCCGCGCCGGTCCACAACAATATCGGGGCGCTCCGGATTCTCAATCTCGAGCTTGGTGATGCGGCACTCGATCTGCTGGCCGACCAGCGACGGCAGCTCCGCCATCTCGCGAATGCCGCTGCGCGAGGCGGGCAGAAAGGCGTAAACTCCGTCGGCTACCTGCACGCGCAGCCCGCCTTTGACCAGCTCGGTCACCACGCCCAGGATGACGTGCTTGCCATCAAACGCCGCCTGCAATCCGGTGAAGTCCTTGGGCTGCTCCACACGGATGGTGGAGAGCAGGTAGTAGCCGTCTTCGGTGCGCCCGCTGATATTGACCATCAGCGTGGCGCCGGGGGCCAGGTCCGCAGGCAGCCCGGGCGTGTCCCTTCGCAGCAGACCCTCCATCTTCCTGCCCACGTTGACGACAATGGTTTCCTCACCGACGGAAACCACGGTTCCTTCCAGCGCCGCGCCTTCGTCGCCGTTGCTTTGCGCCGCTTCGAACGCAGCCAGCATCTCGCCGAACGTGCTGTCGGGCGGCGCCGGCGATTCGGCGACAGGGGAAACCTCGGTCAGGTTGGGGGAATCAGCTGGATTCATGGGCAAACTCGCGAGACCTCTCATATTCTGACACAATCCCGCTCGGCCGGGACAGCGCCGCCCGCCCGCTGCGCTAAGATGGCGGCTTGCGGGGCAACCAGAGCGCTTCGTGGAGACGGCTCCTGCCTGGCACGCAGGAGGCGGTGTGGCTGCTGTTGTTTTCCGCCCTGGCCTGGGTCAGCCCCACGCGCGGCGCCGCCGAGATCGAGGTTCTCTCCGCTCTGGCCATTCTCCAGGTGGCCGCTCCGCGCATCCGCGCCTTCCAGTCGCCCCGGGGCAACCTTGTCCTCATCTCATTGAAGCTGCTGCTCGGTTTCCTTTTGATCGGCGTTACCGGCGGCATCGCATCCAGCTACTATCTGATCCTGCTGCTGCCTGTGTTGTCGGCCGCCACCACGCTCGGCCCTGGCGGCGCCGCCACATTCACCGCCCTGGCTTGCCTCGCTTACCTCGCTTTCATCCCGGTCGCCTACAACCTCGGCTACATCCTGGAGGGGCTGTATCTGCGCGACCTGACGCTGCGCGTCCTGTTCCTTCCCGTCGTGGCCTACCTGACGTACTCCCTGGCGGAGGAGAACCGCCGCGCGGCGCGCCGCGCCGAGGCCGCGGCCGCGGAACTGGCCGAGGCCAACCGCCGCCTGCTGGAAGCCGAGGCGAGCGCCCGGCGCAGCGAGCGCCTGGCCGCGCTGGGCCAATTGACCGCGGGGCTCGCCCACGAACTCCGCAACCCGCTGGGCACCATGAAAGCGAGCGCCGAGATGCTGCTGGAACGCACGGGTCCGGACAACGCCGTGCTGCGCGAACTGGCCGAATACATCTCCTCCGAGGTCGACCGCACCAACTCGCTCATCACCCGGTTCCTCGAGTTCGCGCGTCCATCGCAGTTGCGGAAGGCGCCGGCCGACCTGCACCTGATTCTCGAAAGCGCCATTGAGCACCTGGAGCGCGAGACCCCCGGCGCCGCCGCGCGCGTGCACCGCAATTTCGACCCGGCGCTTCCGCTGGTCGACGCCGACGCCGAGCTGCTGGAGCGCGTCTTCTTTAATCTGCTCCGCAATGCGCTGGAGGTCTCGCCGCCCGAAGCCGTGGTGACCATCAAAACCCGCCGCGCCCCCGCGAGCGTCGAGATCGCCTTCATCGACCGCGGCCCCGGCGTTCCGCCCGAACACCGGGAGCAGATCTTCAACCCCTTCTTCACCACCAAGCCGGGCGGCATCGGCCTGGGACTCGCCGTTTCGGCCAAGATCGTCGGCGACCACGGCGGCGCCATCACGGTCGACTCCGATCCCGGCGAAGGGGCGGCGTTCCTCGTGTCGCTCCCCGCGGGCCCGAGGTGACGGCCCGGAAGATTCATCTTTGTAACAATCCGCCGTTGAACGCCCTTTCAGGCGGCGCCCTGCCACAAAATGCCGAACAAAACCGGGGCTGGATCGTCCATGCTCAATGGAGAGTGCCTGGCCCGAGGGATGCAATGGGGCCTGGCGAGGCATCCTGAATTTGAGCGGAGGAAAACAGCCTGCATGAGCCCTGCCCGCGCAATGCAACCGGCTTCTCTTGGGAGCCACCCCGCCTCGGTTGTTCCCCGGCGGTTTCTCGAAGGCATCCGCCTCACCCGCAAGGAACGGGCGTTGCTCGAAATGCTGATGGAAAATCCGGGACGGTGCGTCAGCCGCCAGGTGCTGCTGAAGTCGGTCTGGAACTACGCCGAGGACGCCCGCACCCGCACGGTGGACGTTCATGTGCAGAGGCTGCGCCGCAAGCTCGGCCCCAAAGCCGACGCGCTGAAGACGATCGTCCGCATCGGCTACTGCTGGCTTCCGGAAACGGCTGGCGCCTGAGCCCCTGCCGGGGCTGAAACCGCGCCGCCGCGCGCCTGCGTCCCACCTGGAAGAAGGGCCTTCGCATGGCGCGCGGCAACGGCAATATCATGAATGCGGGAATGCAGCCCCGCGTGCTGATCGTGGAGGACGAGGAGAAGCTCCGCCGCGTCCTGTCGCTTCATCTGGAGTCCCAGGGGTTCGAGCCCCTGGCTGCCGGCAGCGCGGAAGAGGCCCTGCGCCTCGCGCCGCAGGCGCAGCTGGTGCTCACCGATCTCCGGCTGCCCGGGATGAACGGGCTGGAGCTGCTCGACGCTCTGCAACGGCTCAACGCGCGCCTGCCGGTGGTGGTCATGACCGCTTTTTCGTCGGTGGAGACCGCCGTGGAGGCGATGAAGAAGGGCGCTGCGGACTTCCTGCCGAAACCGTTCTCACTCGACCACCTCAATACCGTGGTCCGCAAGGCGCTCGAGGTGCAGCGGCTGCGCGAGGAGAACACGCGGCTGCGCGAGGAGCTGGGCCAGCGCTACCGGATCGAGAGCATCATCGGTACCGGGCCGAAGATGCAGGAGATCCTCGCCGCCGTCATGCGCGTCGCCCCGACGCGCACCACCGTCCTGCTGTGCGGTGAAAGCGGCGTCGGAAAGGACCTCATCGCCCGCGCCATCCATTTCCACTCGCCGCGCGCCGAGCAGCCGTTCGTCAAGATCAACTGCACCACGATCCCCGAAAACCTGATGGAGAGCGAGCTGTTCGGCTACGAGAAGGGCGCGTTCACCGGCGCCACGGCGGCGCGCCCGGGCAAGTTCGAGCAGGCGGACAAGGGCACGGTGTTCCTCGACGAAATCGGCGACGTGCCGCCGTCGGTGCAGGTGAAGCTGCTGCGCGTGCTGCAGGACCGGGAGTTCGAGCGCCTGGGCAGCAACCGCACGCGGCAGATTGACGTCCGCGTCATCGCCGCCACCAACGTCGATCTGCGCCGCGCCCTGGAAGAGGGCAATTTCCGCGAGGATCTGTATTACCGCCTGAACGTCTTTCCGATCACGATCCCTCCGCTGCGCGAGCGGCGCGAAGATATCCCGCTGCTGGCGGAACGCTTCCTCCGCCGCTTCGCCGCCGAAACCGGCTCGCGCGTGCGCGAGTTCAGCCCGGAAGCCATGCGCGCCCTGGTCGAATACGACTGGCCGGGCAACGTGCGTGAACTGGAAAACGTGATCGAGCGCAGCCTGCTGTACGCCGACGGCACGGTGCTTCTGCCCGAACACATCCGCCTGGATCACGCCCCACGCCGCATGAGCAACGGCGCAGCGGGGGTCGCCGCCTCCAACGGTTTCCTTCCGGAAGGCCTGACGCTCGACCAGTACGAGCAGCAGTTGATTCGCGAGGCGCTGCGGCGCGCCGGCGGCAACAAGAGCCAGGCCGCGCGCCTGCTGGGCCTCAGCCGCAACGCGCTGCGCTACCGGCTCTCCCAGATGGGCATCGAATAGCGGCGGCCGACTGCGGCCCCGTCCCGGCCCTCTACTGCTTCTTCGCCGGCGGCCGGCCGCCCGGCGACGTCCAGCCCGGCGGCGGGTTGTACTCGGGACGCGTGCGGACTTCCGTGGCCGTGGGGAAATCGGGCGGGACCTTCTGTGTGACCTTGCCCGTCGCCGCCCACTCGGCGCCGCGCTGGAACGTGGCGATGAAGCCCACGCAGTTCATCGCCGCAATGTCATGGCCGAGCACGGTATGGAACACGCGCCCCTTGCCGTATTGGAGCGCCATCAGGATCGGCTCCTCACGGTCTGTGCCGCGGTTGGCCGGATCCGACCACGCGATCGAGAGCATCGTCATGTTTTCGCCCGGCCCGCGCATCTTCGCGTACAGCTCGTCAGCCGCGTGCATCCACTCTTCCGGCAGCCCTTCCGTCACAGGATGATGCCGCACGAAATTCCGGATCTTGAACGGCAACCGCGCGCCGTGGCTGCCGGCGGGACCGGGCGTTGTGTCGCTCACCACCTTGCCGTCCTTCACATACCAGTAAGGCCCGTGCTTCTCCGTGCGCCCGCGCCACCCGCCGATGCCGATCATCAGGTTGTACTCGCGCCAGTTGGGAAACGCGTTGTCGGCCGCATGGACGGACACGAAACCGCCGCCGTTGCGCACATACGCTTCAAAGGATGCCTTCAATTCATCCGGCCACCGCTCGTCGGGCGCGTCGTAGTTTCCCACCACCGCCTTGTACTTGCTCCACTCCGGCCGGAACGTGGAAAAGTCCCCGCCCCGCGGGGGCGCGACAACCACGGTCACGTCGAACAGCCCGGTCTCCTCCAGCATGCGCTTCAGATACGGGGTGGTTTCTTCCCAGGCATGGTACGGCCCTCCCTGCTCGCCGGTGAGGATCATCACAGGGATCTTCTTCCCGGCTGCGGATGCCGGAACAGCCCAGAGGCACGCGGCAGCCGCCAGAGCGATGAACAGTGCACGTTTCATAACAGCATTCCTCGGTTCGCCTCGATTCTACACGGTTCGGGGGCAACAGGGACGCGCCGCGTACACTCGCCGGTTCAGCGCCTGCGGCAAAGCATCCAGCCGATGACGAGAAAGGCGATGCCCGCCACCAGCACCGTTTCGGACCGCGGGATGTCGAAGTTCACCGGGAAGTAAGGCACGAGAAGCAGGAAGCCCGGCTTCGGGAGCAGACCTGCGGCAGAGGTCCTGTTCCGTGGAAAGCTCTGCTCGCCAGCCAACTCCGGACAGAGCCGTTTCCCCTCCTGCGGCACGGCCATGGCCACGCTCCTCCTCACACTTGTTCAACAGAATAGGGCATTTCCTCCCGGCAGGCAAGCCCTCCGTGGACCGGTTCCGCAGACAAGAACCGCCGGGACGCCCGTGGCGGGGAGTGGCAGCAGCCCGGGAGGCTTCGGCTACGAACCGGATCCCCGTGGCAGTCGCGGGTTCAGGACTGCGGGGCGCGGCGGAGCCGCAGGAATCCGAAAAGGAGTCCGGCGCCGATCAGAGCCAGGGTCGAGGGTTCAGGGATCTCGCCAACCCCACCGGCCTCGTAGATCCCGACAAGACCCGCACCATTCGGGTGGACGGCGATCAATTGTGCATTCGGGTTTCCGCCGGTCAGGATCACCGTATTTCCGTTGTCGTAATAAAGCGAGGCAACGCCGGCGAAGACGGGATGGGACGTCGAGGGGGCAAAGTTCCCTCCAATGCCGTTGTAGGAGGGACCAAACTCGAATCCGAAATTGTTCAGGAAGGCGTCCCAAACCGAGTCCTCGCCGACAATTGCCCCCGTTCCTCCCGCAAGGTAAACGTTCCCCCCATTGTTCACGTAGCTGGTGAGAACGCTGGCGTTGAAGCCCCCGACGTAGCCCCCCAGAAAGATGCCCGTGTAGGCGGAAAGCGTCGGCAGGTTGAAAGTGACGCCGGTATTTGCCGTCACAGTGTGCCCTGCGCCTGTGATGGCATTGATGAGGGTCGAGTTATTCAGCCCGAAGTTGTTCGAGTAGATGAGAAAGTTACCGCCCGGGCCGCCGGCGAAGTAATTGGCGATGTTGGCGCCAAATTGGGCGGCGTAGGTTCCGGTGGCAAGCGTTCACTCGTCGTGGTTCACAATGACAATCCCGGCGGCGGCGGGAAGCGACAACAGAACCCAGGCGAGCAAACCGGCAAGTATGACACTTCTCACAGGATCTCCTCCTCAGCAATCGTGGTCATGCTACCATATGCCGGACTTCCGTACAAGAGGCTTTTGCCCGCTGGAGCCCATATTCCTGCAGGTGGAGGCCTGCTATACTGCCCCGGTGTTTGAGCATGTTCTGGTGGCGGACTGGAGCGCCCGGGCGCTTCCGGCACCCCTCCGCCCGTCGCGCGACGCCATATGGTGGCACGCCACCTGGCTCGGCGAGCCCCGGTATTGCCGCACGCAGCCAGAGGCCGAAGCGGGCATCCTGGCCGCACTCGAGCAGGCCCCCGGCCCGGTGCTGGCCGGATTCGATTTCTGCCTCGCGCTGCCGGCGTGGGCCATGCACCGGCTGGGCGGCTGGCGGGCGCTGTGGCGCTTTCTGGCAGCATGCACGCCGGGAGAGGCCGAGAGATTCGCGCGAAGGCTGAACCACCGGCTGGGCGGCGGAGACACGGGTCCCTTCTGGGGTTTCCGTGACGCGCCCCGCAGACCGCGCCCCTGGCTCTGGACCGGGTTTCGAGCCTGCGAACTGCACCTGAAGCAACGGGGGTTCCACCCGAAATCTGTGTTCCAACTTCGGGGGGCGGGCGCAGTGGGGGCGCAGTCCCTGGTGGGGATTGCCGCGCTGGAAAGGCTCCGCAGTGCCGTGAATTCGCGCGTCTGGCCTTTCGAGGAGACGCGCAGGACCCGCGTGGTTTTCGCTGAAGTCTGGCCCGCCCTTCTCGGGCGCGTTCCGGCCAGTGAGGCGATTCCGGACCGCTGGCAGGTCCGCCAACTCTGCGAATCTCTGGCAGGCATCCGGCTGCCGGAAGTGCCGGACATCGCCCGCACCGAGGGCTGGGTTCTGGAACCGGCCCGCGGGCCGGAAAGCCGGAGGATCGGCTACACTGGCCTTAAGTCATGAAGGCTCTCGTCTACGTCACGCTGAAGAAGACGGTGCTCGATCCGCAGGGGGCCACCATCGCCCGGGCTTTGCAGGGCATGGGCCACCCGGAGATCGCCTCCGTCCGGCAGGGCAAGTTCTTCGAAATTGAACTGGAAGGCATCGACCGGCAGCAGGCGCGGCAGACATTGGAACGCATCGCCGAGGACGTGCTGTCGAACCCCGTCATCGAAGAGTTCCGCGTCGAACTCCCGGAAGCCTGATCCTGACCCGCTCGCGCGGTGCTTCACGCCGCAGAAGGGAGCCGGAGGAGGCAATGAAAGATGTGCGGTATCGTTGGCTACATTGGCCCCCGGAAGCCCTTGCCCGTCCTGATCGACGGGCTGCGTCGGCTCGAATACCGGGGTTATGATTCGGCGGGGCTCGCTGTCATCGATCAAGAGGGGCGGCTGGAGATCCGCAGGGCTTCGGGCAAGCTCCACAACCTGGAAGAGGCCCTGCGCCTTGCGCCTGCTGACGGCTGGTATGGCATCGGCCACACGCGCTGGGCCACGCACGGGCGTCCAACGGAGGAGAACGCGCACCCGCACCGCGACAGCCGGGGCAACACGGTCGTCGTACACAACGGCATCATCGAGAACTACCTTGAGTTGAAAACCGAGCTGGAATCCCTGGGCCACCGGTTCGAAACGGAGACCGACACCGAGATCATTCCGCATTTAATCGAAGAGTATTTCCAGGGCAATCTCGAGGAAGCCGTGCGGCTCGCGGCAGAGCGCCTGAAGGGGATTTTCGCCATCGCCGCGATCTCCCGGCTCGATCCGGGCAAGATTGTCGCCGCGCGGCAGGGCCCGCCCGTGGTGGTGGGCGTCGGGACGGACGAGTACTTCGTCGCCAGCGACATTCCGGCCATTCTGAGCCATACCCGCGACGTGTTCTTCCTCCAGGACGGCGATATGGCCGTGTTGACAACGGCGGGCGTGCGGCTGACGGATCTGGCCGGAAAGCCCGTGCAGCGCCCCCTGTCCCGCATTCTGTGGGACCCGGTGCTGGCCGAAAAAGGCGGTTACCGGCACTTCATGCTCAAGGAGATTTTTGAGCAGCCGCGCGCAGTCCGCGACACAATCACAAACCGCATCGGACAGGAAAGCGGCCGCGTTTTTCTGGACGAAATGCAGATTTCTCCGGAACAATTCCGCGCCTTTCGCGACGCCCGGATCGTCGCCTGCGGGACTTCCTGGCACGCGGCGCTGGTGGGCAAGTTCATGATCGAGCGGCTGGCGCGGCTGCCGGTGGAAGTGGATTACGGCAGCGAGTTCCGCTACCGCGATCCCCTGGTCGGCCCAGAAACGCTCACCATTCTCATCTCGCAGTCCGGCGAAACGGCTGACACGCTCGCCGCCCAGCGGGAAGCCAAGCGCAAGGGCTCTCCGACGCTCTCCATCTGCAACGTGATGGGGGCGATGATGTCACGAGAGGCCGCCGGCGTGCTGATGACCCACGCCGGTCCGGAGATCGGCGTCGCCTCCACCAAGGCCTTTACGGCCCAGCTTGCCGCGCTGTTCCTTCTGGCCCTGTATCTCGGCCAGGCGCGCGGCGAGCTGGACGCGGACACCTCGCGCGTGCTCGCACGGCAGTTGCTGGCAGTCCCGGCCAAAATGGAGCGGCTGCTCGCCCAGGAACAACCCTACGACGAGCTGGGGAAGCACCTCTTCAAGGCGTCCGACTTTCTGTACCTCGGCCGCGGCATTCATTATCCGATCGCGCTGGAAGGCGCTCTCAAGCTGAAGGAGATCTCCTACATCCACGCGGAAGGTTATCCGGCGGGCGAGATGAAGCACGGGCCGAATGCGCTGATCGACGAGACGCTGCCCGTGGTCGTCATTGCCACCGCCGACCCGTCCGATCCGGCCAGCCTGCTGCGGCTGGAAAAGACGGTGTCCAACATCGAGGAGGTGAAGGCCCGCGGCGGCCGCGTGCTGGCCATTGCCACCGAGGGCATGGAAGCGGCCGCCCGCCGCAGCGACGATGTCTTGTGGGTCCCGCCCGCGCCGGAACTGCTGCTGCCGCTGCTCGAGGTGATCCCTCTTCAGCTGCTTGCCTATCACATCGCGGTCCGGCGCGGCTGCGACGTCGATCAGCCGCGCAACCTCGCCAAGAGCGTCACCGTGGAATGATCATGCGCCAGGCGCATCACGAGTTCCGCGTCACCAGCCGCGGCCCGGGGCTGTTCGAGTTCACCTCCGCCGTGGAGGCGTGGGTCCGCCAGACCGGCATCCGCGACGGGCTGCTCACGCTGTTTTGCCGGCACACGTCGGCTTCTCTCCTGATCCAGGAGAATGCCGATCCGGACGTCCGCACCGATCTGCAGCGCTACTTCGCGCGCATTGCGCCCGAAGACCCGCACGCCTACGTCCACACCATTGAGGGCCCGGACGACATGCCCGCCCATCTGAGGGCCGCCCTCACGCAGACACATCTTTCGATCCCGGTGAGGGGAGGCGCTCCCGCGCTGGGCACCTGGCAGGGCATCTACCTGTTCGAACACCGCCGCGGCTCGCACGAACGCCGTGTCGCAGCCTGCCTCATCGGCGAGCCATAGGCAGCCCGCCGTGCGATAGGATACACGCGAAGGAGTCCGACATGGAATTCACGCGCCGGCAGTTTCTGGCCTATGCGGCAGCCGCTGCTGCCGCCACCGAAATCGACGCCTCCACCGGCATGCCCATGCGCCCGCTTGGCAGCACCGGCGAGAAAGTCTCGCTGCTCGCCTTCGGCGCCGGCAGCCGCTGGCTCATGTACAAGTCGGAGGACAAGGGGCTGGAAGCCCTCCACCGAGCCTTGCAGGCGGGCATCAACTACGTCGACTCCGCCGCCAGTTATGGCGACGGGCGGAGCGAGCGATGGATCGGACAGTACCTGAAGAGCCACAAGAAGAACTTCTTCCTCGTCACCAAGCTCGGCGGCGACCGCACCTATAGCGGCACCATGAAGCTGCTGGAGCGCTCCCTGTCCAACCTCGGCGTTTCCCGCGTGGACCTGTTGCATATCCACTCGCTGGGCAGCCAGGAGGACCTGCGGCGCATCGAAGCGCCCGACGGGCAGCTCAAGGCGATGCTCCACGCGAAGGAGCAGAAGATGGCGCGCTTCATCGGCGTAACCTGCCACACCGATCCGGCGGTGCTGAAGACCGCGCTGGAACGCCACCCGTTCGACTCCGTGCAGATGGCGCTCAACATCGCGCAGATCGGCAACGCGCGCCCGTCGGACCGCGCCGGCGAGGGCATGACGGGGGCCTCCGGCTTCGAGGCCATTGCCATGCCGGCGGCGCTGAAGAAGAAGATCGGCCTCACCGCCATGAAGGTCTTCGCCCAGGAGAAGCTCCTGGGCAAGGCCGCGCCGCAGATCCTGCTTCGCTACGCGATGACGCTGCCGGTCTCCGCCTGCGTGGTGGGCATGCCGCAGCTTGATCATCTGGAAGAGAACATCCGCGTGGCGAAGGGCTTTCAGCCCCTGTCCGAGGAAGAGATGAAGAACCTGCCGAAGACGGTGTCGGCCGCGCTTCGCGCCTCCATCGACAGATTCTTCGCCGATCACGTGGACGCCTGAACCGGCGCCGCCCGCGCCCGGAGGAGCACTGACGCGACGCCATGCACCGCCATCCAGCCGGACTCCGCTCGCCCGAGCAGCTCGAGAAATACCTGCGCGACGCGCGTGACTACTGGTTTCACGTCTACCACCCGCGGCCGGGCGACATCATCGCCGACATCGGCGCCGGCCGCGGGGAGGATGTGTATGCCTTCTCCCTCGCCGTGGGCCCGCAAGGGCGCGTTTGGGCCATCGAGGCTCACCCGGAGAACTTCCGCCACCTGGTGGAGTTTTGCCAGGCCTTCGATCTGAGGAACGTCACCTGCCTGAACCTCGCCTGCCTGGACCGGCCCGGGCAGCTCCAGGTGGAGACGCTCCCGGTCTGGGAATCGAACTATGTTCGCGAAGGCCCTCCCTCGCCCACGTCCTTTCCTGTGGAGGCGATCCCCTTCGACGCCCTTTGCCGCCGCCACGGGATCGACCGGATCGATTACCTGAAGATGAACATCGAGGGTGCGGAGCGCACGGCGTTGCCGGGGTGCCGCGAAGCGCTCCGCCGCACGCGGTTCTGCACCATCGCCGCCCACGACTTCCGCGCCGACCGCGGCGAAGGGGAGCACTTCCGCACCCGCGCCTTCGTCTGGGACTTCCTCGCCGAACTCGGCTTCACACTGACCACCCGCGACGAAGACCCGCGCTACTACGTCCCCTATCACATCCACGGCTCGCGCCCGTGAACACAGCACCGCCTCAGATCGCGTGCACCTCGAAGACGAAGCGCTCCGGCGGGAGGCTCGACACCGGCTCCGGCGTCAGCGAGCTCCACGCGCGGTAGGCCGCCTCCGCCAAAGTGGAGCGCAGGTAGAACAGGAACTGGTCCGTGCAGATGTCGAGCGGCGGCGGCTGCCGGAAGCTCAGCCGCGTACCGACGGCCTTCTCCGGATCCATGCCGCGCGTGTCTACGGCCTTGTCCCGCAGCAGCGTCACGAAGCTCGAGCGCCCCGCATGCGGCCACACGTCCGGCCGCAGCAGCGGGCGCAGCTCCTGACGCTGCTCGAAGGTCGTCTCGCATTGCCGGATCCATTCCAGGATCGCGTCGCCCAGTTTCCAATGCGACAGCAACCCGTAATACTGCTCCACCACCTGGATGGCCAGGTCCAGCCTGCGCCGCTCGAGCAGCGAGTCCACGGCCGGGTCCGCGCCCGGCAGCGGGATCAGGCCTTCCTGATCCACCAGCTCCTCGGCGATCTCCAGCGTTTTCTCCACCCGCGGCGACTCGGCCAGCGCGCCAATCAACAGCGGCGGCAACTCATGCGTCCGGGTCCCCGGGATCTCCACGAAGCGCCGATTGCCCAGAATCCGCACTTCCTTGACCTCCATGCTTTTCATCGGCTGTGAAGGCCGTCGTGCTTACATCTGCCTTTGTTCTGCCGAGTATAAAGACGCCGCCGGCCTCATGCAAGTTGCCCGCCCGAAAGCGGGTGTATACTGGGGCAAATCAAATCTGCTGGAGGAGGATCCATGGCACACTGCACCAATTGCGGCAACCCGCTGGCCCCGGGCAGCGCATTCTGCACGCACTGCGGCGCGCGGGCTTCATCACCCGCAACGCAACCACCCGCGGGCTCTCCGCGTCCCGCGCCCGGCGCCTACCCACCCCCGCCGCCGGCCAAGGGCGGCGGCATCGGCAAGATCCTGCTCATCGTTGGCGGCGTGGTCGTGTTGCTCGGCGTGCTCGCCATCGGCGGGCTGGTCGTCACCGGCTTCTGGGTCAAGAAGAAAGTGGAGACGGCCGCGGAACGAATGGGCGTCGCCGAAGCGCCCGCTGCCACGGGCAGGGCCCGCCGCGTGGCCGATCCGTGCGCGCTGTTAAGCGCGGAGGAAGCGGCCCGGGCCACGGGAATGGCAATTGACCGCGCGGAAGCCCAGGGCGACGAGTGCCGCTATTTCGGCTCGGCGGCGCAGGCGGCGGAAAAGGGCCAGCAGCAGGTCCAGGAGGCGATGCGCAAGATGCGCGAGAACAAGGCTGCCAGCGAGCAGGACGCCGCGCGGACGATGGAGGATTTCATGAAGGGCCTTGCCGCCAGCGGGCAGGCTGGCGAAGGCGCACCGCTGTTCCAGATCAGCGTCAAGTACGGCGAAGAGGCCCGCAGCGCGGAAACCGGCTATCGAACCGCAATGGGCATGATGGGCGCCCTCGCCGGCGCCAAGGAAGGCGTCAGCAAGCCTGCGGGGCTGGAAGGGATTGGAGACCGCGCCTATCTCGCCCCTCTCGCCACGGGACTCTTCCTGGTGAAGGGCGATGCGTGGGTAGAGATCGGGGGGCCGGGGCTTCCCGGCCGCGAGGCGTTGATCTCGCTCGGCCGCGCCGTGGCCGGCAAACTCTGACCGGCGCTTACCAGTTCAACTTCAGCGGCGGCGCTTCCCACTTCTCGTTTGCCGCCATCATCTCGTCCCACGTGACGGTGGCTTCCCGGTATGCCGCCGTGCGTCCCAGGATGCCCGTCAGGTTCGACTCCACCGAGACCTCGTAGTTGTAGATCGGCTTCGATTCGCGGATCGAGGCCACAAAGTCCTTGACGTTCTGGATGGCGCCGCCGCGGAAGGTATCGTCGCGCTCCGCGCCCATCCAGGCGTTTCTGCCGAGAATGCGGATCGTGCCGCCGTAATGCGTGTCCGCGCAGCCCTGGATGCCAAACACGCACACGCACAGGTCCGAAAAACTGCCCGTCAGCTGGTGGGAGGCAAAGGAGGCATGCACGCCGTCCGGATACCAGAAGTTTACGGCGAAGTGATCCCAGGCGTCTCCAAACTCATTGGGCGTGCCCTTCCAGTCGGTGCGCCCGCCCGTGCCGTTCGCCTTCACCGGACGCGCGCCCAGCAGCCAGTTGGCGATGTCGATCACGTGGATGTTCTGCTCGACGATGATGTCGCCGCTCAGCACGCGGTCGCCGAACCAGTTGACGATGCGCCGCTGCCCGGGATCCATCCCCGGCGTGCCCTTGTCTTTCCACGGGCGGCCGGCGAAGTAATGCACCTCGGCGAAGGCGGGCTTGCCGATGTCGCCGCGCCGGACGCGCTCCACGGTCTCCTTGTAGGCGTCGCGCGCGCGGCTCTGGAAGTCCACCCAGAACGACAGCCCCTTCTTCCTTGCCAGGTTTCCGCTTTCGAGCACCGTCCGGCAGCCCGGCACGTCCACCGCCACCGGCTTGGCCATGAACACATGCCTGCCGGCCCGCACTGCGGCCAGCCCTTCCTCGGGATGGTAGATGGTGGGCGTCTCGATCACCACCGCGTCGAGCTTCGACTCCGCCAGCTCTTGATACGCGTCCGGCCCGGCGTAAGCCCGGCTGCTGTCGACCTTCAGTTTCTCGGCAGTGGATGCAAGGTTCGCCCGCTGCACGTCCGCCAGCGCCACCACGCGCGCTCCGGCGAA
>Ga0209018_1001228_pt1 | contig 21268 bp, 25 predicted proteins | sample YNPBryBLVA2012_FD_185814 | JGI IMG/M metagenome (GOLD analysis project Ga0209018, IMG submission 185814) | Anoxygenic and chlorotrophic microbial mat microbial communities from Yellowstone National Park, USA - YNP Bryant BLVA 2012 (SPAdes)... ...
GAATCCGGTCGGGCTGCGCCCTCCCTTCCTTCCCATTCCCTGGCATTGTCAAACATGGAGAGCTCATCCTAAACTGTCTTCCTGTTTGGGGGCATCTCAAAGACATGTTGAGTTTCGGGCTTGGCAATCATTTCAATTCGTTAAAGGACTGTTAATTTTATGGGCATAACGACCGTTGTATGGCATCCATAATGCGTTATAATTCAAGAAGTTATTCTTAGTTGCTCTATAAGAACTATAAGAATATTAAGGAGACCTAGATGAAACTCAAAATTTGCAGCCTAGTCTGTTTGGCGGTTGCTAGCGCCAGTTCGCTGGCCCTTTAGTATGAAGTGATCGACCTCGGCCACCTCGGCGGAAATTGGAGCCGCGCCTATGACGTCAATGATTCCGGGCAAGTCACGGGCCACTCCTTGAATGCCAATTACGAAGACCATGCCTATCTTTATTCGAACGGGTCGATGGTTGACCTCGGCACGCTCGGTGGGAATTCCAGCTATGCCTGGACAATCAACAATCAGGGTCAAGTGGTCGGATGGTCCCGGACGGCCGACAACAAGGAAAGAGGCTTTCTTTACTCGGGCGGAACGATGACGGACTTGGGCGACCTGGGAAAAGGGTTCAGCCGCGCCTTTGGCCTTAATAACCTGGGGGACGTCGTCGGCTTTTCCTACAACAATGCCAACGCTCAGCGCGCGTTCCTTTATTCGGGTGGAGTTATGCAGGAACTCGGAACGCTCGGTGGAACCTGGAGTATCGCTTATGCGATCAATGACTCCGGGCAAATCGTCGGCGCAGCCGGTGCAAGCGATGGTTCAAGCCGTGCTTTCCTTTACTCGGGCGGGGTGATGCAGGACCTCGGGACGCTTGGGGGCCTTTGGAGCCAAGCCCATAGCATTAACAATCCTGGACAAGTGGTCGGCGAATTCCAGGTGGACGCCAACGTGAAGCATGCCTTCCTGTATTCAAACGGATCGATGCAGGACCTCGGAACGCTTGGGGGACTATGGAGCGTCGCTTATGGCATCAACGACTCCGGGCAGGTTGTCGGTTATTCTTGGTTGAACAGCAATCCTTCCTCGGAACGAGCCTTTCTCTATTCAAACGGGGTGATGCAAGATCTGAACAGCCTCCTTGCCCCGAATTCTAGCGGATGGATATTAACAGATGCCTACGGAATCAACTCATCCGGATGGATTGTCGGTTATGGCATCATCAACGGCCAGAGGCGCGGTTACCTTGCGAAGCCCTTGGGCGAGCCGGTCGTACCCGGTCCTGCGGCAGCGTTGCCCATGGCCGTCGGCCTAGGCGCTGCGATCCTGCGACGGCGAAAGAAATAGTTTCGCCTCTTATCACACCTGCGGCCCCCGTTGCTGGGGGCCTCTGTATATATGGAGAACCTCTTACAAGACTGGCTCGGGTTGTCAGCCCGCTCCCTTGCGACAATAACCGCGATTGCCAAAGAACGTCCGCATTTTGTTCAATTTTTTGAAGCATAATAACTTCAAGTTGCGCCGTATGCGCCGTTTTAAAAAGGAGAAATTTATGGTACTTAAACTGATTGGCATCGGTTGCTTGGCCTTGGCAGGTGCATGTGCCTCGGCCTTGCAGTATGAAATCATCGACCTAGGCACGCTTGGCGGGGCCTTTAGCGTTGCCTTCGGCATTAACGACATTGGCCAAGTTGTCGGGCGTGCGGAGGGAGCTGGCGGCTCCGTTCACGCGTTCCTGTATTCGGGCGGAGCGATGATCGACTTGGGAACGCTCGGCGGGGCCACCAGTGAAGCCCGCGGCATCAATGGCTCGGGGCAAGTCGTCGGGTGGTCGGCAACAGCCGACGGCTCTGGTCGTGCGTTCCTCTATTCAGGCGGAACCATGCAGGACCTTGGAACGCTTGGAACGGGCATCAGCTACGCCAACGCCATAAACAACTCGGGCCAAGTCGTCGGAGGCGCGACTACGGCCGGCGGCTCTGTCCACGCTTTCATGTATTCGGGCGGAGCAATGATCGACCTGGGCACGCTCGGCGGAAACACCAGTGAGGCCTATGGCATCAACGACATGGGCCAAGTCGTCGGGCGTGCGGAGGGAGCTGGCGGATCTGTCCATGCGTTTCTGTATTCGGGCGGAGCAATGATCGACCTGGGCACGCTTGGTGGGGTTACCAGCGAAGCCCTCGGCATCAATGGATCGGGGCAAGTCGTCGGGTGGTCGGCAACAGCCGACGGTTATAGTCGCGCGTTCCTATATGCGGGCGGAGCGATGATCGACCTGGGCACGCTTGGAGGACATGAAAGCGCAGCCTTCGGTGTCAACGCCTTGGGGCAAGTCGTCGGCGCGTCGGATCTGACGAACGGCAGCCGGCATGCATTCCTGTATGCAGGCGGCTTGATGCAGGACTTGAACAGCCTTTTGGCCCCAAACTCCAGCGACTGGCTGTTGGCAGCCGCCTACGGCATCAACTCCTCCGGATGGATTGTCGGTCTCGGCTATAATGCTTACAGCCAGGAACACGCCTTCCTTGCAAAACCGCTGGGAAATCCCCCCGCTCCCGAGCCAGCGGTGACGCTTCCTATGGTCCTCGGCCTGGGGGCTGCGATCCTGCGACGGCGAAAGAAATAGTCTCGCCTCTTATCACACGTGCGGCCCCCGTTGCTGGGGGCCTTTGTTTTTCTGGCCCGCCCGAAATAGGCGGACGCTTAGGCGTCGGGCGAGTCGCCACGCAGAGCCCGGACGGCGTTGGCTTTCAGACCCGTGTATCCGGCCCGGCGGACCGCTGATCCTCGAGTCAGTGAATCCCACTCCTCTTGACTGACCTGGCAGAGATGAATCAGAGAGGGCCACTCACGCTTGGCGAGAAAATCGCCTTCTTGGGTTAGCTTCTGAAAGCGGTTGAACGGGCATACCTCTTGGCAAACGTCGCAGCCGAAGGTCCAGCCGCCACGTCTGATCTCAGGGGAAGCCAGTGGCGATTCGATGGTCAGATAGCTAACGCACCGGCGCGCATCGACTTGCCAACGGCCGTCCTCGTGCACGATCGCGCCAGTTGGGCAGGCTTCGACACATCGTTTGCAGGTGCCACAATTGCCCACGCTCGGGCGATCTGTCTCAATCTCCAAATCGGTCAGCAACAAACCGATCACGAACCAGCTGCCGACCTCGCGGCTGATCAGGCAGGTGTTCTTGCCAAACCAGCCGAGCCCGGCCTGCTGGGCGTAGTAACGGTCGAAGATCGGCGCGGAATCGACGCACACGCGAAACGCGACCCCGGGGACGTCGGCAAGCAACTCACGCGCCAGTTTGGCCAGCTTTGACCGAACTACCTTGTGATAGTCGCGGCCGAGTGCGTACCTTGCCAAGCGGGGGTATCCGGGCGTCGGCTCGTTGGGCTGCCAGTAGTTCAGCCCGACCGCGACGACAGAGCGGGCGGAGGGGAGCAACGATCGCGGGTCGGAGCGCAAAGATGCCTGCCGAGAGAGGTACTCCATCGAGCCGTGAAGCCCTCTCTGAAGCCAGCCCTTGAAAAAGTTCAAGCAGTCGGGAGGGCGAGCGGGAGCGATCCCCACGAGGTCGAAACCCAATTCAAGCGCTTTTTTCTTGACCCGTTGCGGCAGGATCATCTTCACAGGCTCTTGTATAGTGCCGTCCACTGCTCCAGGCTAAGCTCTTGCGGCCGGACGTTGTGCTCGAGGCCTAGGGCGGCGACCGCGGCGGAGGCCTGCTCGCGCGATGCCTGAAGCCCAGACATCAAGTTATTGACCAAAGTCTTTCTAGGATATCCAAAGCATCGGCGAACAAAGGCTAACAGTTGCTCGTTGGGTGCGTTGAAAACGGGTACCAGTTCGAGGACAACGCTATCGACCTTCGGCGGGGGGACGAACGCCCCCTTCGGAACGTCGAAGGCCTTGCTGATTTGAAATGTGGCCTGCAGATAGACCGACAGAGAACCGCGGCCGCTGGAACCGGGAGGCGCCATGACGCGCAAGCCGACTTCCCTTTGCATCATCAGAACGGCCTTGGAGAACGCCCGAAAAGCCCCTCCGATGGCGCCGAGCAAGGGGCCAGTGATGCAATAAGGCATGTTCGAGACCAAGGCGCGAGGCTCCGGAAGCTCAGCAAGAATCGAGGGGAGGTCGGCCTTGAGGACGTCGACTTGACGCACGTCGGCTAGAGGCGCGGATTCCCTCAATGCCCCGACCATGCGCGGATCGACCTCAAGAGCGATCAAGGGACCCAAGTGAGACAAGGGAACTGTCAGAACGCCCGGCCCCGGACCGATTTCCAGGACGCTTGCGCAGCCCATGCAACGTCTGACAATCCCCGCAACGACCTTTGACGAGCAAAGGAAGTGTTGCCCCAGGGCCTTGTTCGCCCTCAAACCGTGTCGTTTGAGAAACTCCCGAAGCTCCTGAGGGTCAGTCAAGTTCACCGTCGTCTCAAAACATGCACCTTGACTTGCCTTCGCCCGAAAGCGACGCACGCTGCGTGAGACGACATGCACAAGTCGATGCGATTGCCCTTGATAGCCCCCCCTGTATCGGAGGCAAGAGCAAAGCCATAGCCTTCAATGTACAACGGCGTCCCTAATGGGATCACTCGCGGATCGACGGCAGCCAGACCAAATCCGGCGAAATGCCCGCTCGCTGTTCGGCTGGGAATGCTGCTATAGGGCCTCCTCGGGTTCGGCGGATAAGCGCTGGCTTCCATAAGGAGAATGCGACCCCGGCTGTAAAGGCCACGATCGGACACGTAACGGTTCTTGCCCATGAGATATCGGGTGGGAACCGGTGCAATCCGCTCTTCCTTCACAAGCTCTTTGTGCATTCGCTTGTTGCCGTCGTATGTGATTTTATAGGTGCGCACCACCAAGCCCGGCTTGCCATCGTTTAATTTGACCAACCGTCCCTGGCCGACGTCTCGGCTGAAGGCGTACACCTCCGCGCTCGGGATCTCCTTCCTCTCCACGCGGATTTCGGTTTTTTTGTCTGTGCTGCCTTGCATCCCGGCGACCGCTATCCCTGCGAACACCAGACAAGCAAAGACCCAACCAGATCGTGCACAGTCGCGCATTTGGAACCTCCTCTTGCGTTGGGCTGTCTGACGACCACTGTACCAGACAAGTCAAGATACATGCAAACGTGATTATTGGCAGATAACCTGGTGGAACCCAGGTTATCCTGAGATATGGAACTTATCCGCTCTTTTTCGATCGCGATTTTTCTTTCGTTTTCTTGGGTTTCAGGTTCAAAAGGGTCCTAGGCCGCCCTGGTGCCAATCCTTTATCTTGCCTAAAACTTGTTTAGGCCTTGCTAGGCTTGGATGAGGCAGGATTGCCCCCGCGTCGGCTAAGCAAGAGCACAAAGATAGCCATGCCCGCTGCGTCCAGCAAGACGTCCCAGAACGAGCCCGAGCGACCTGCAGAAAAGGCTTGGCGCGATTCGTCGAAAACGGCGTGCATAAGCGCGAAGGCGACCCCCGACCACAAGGCCTTGTGCCAAGGCGCCCCTGCGCAAATCCCTGCCTTGACGGCGAAAAAGGCGAACAACCCATAAAAAGCGAAGTGAATGGTCTTCCGGACAGCGATTACAATCGCCTCCGCGGAAGGCATACTTATGTGGAGATAGGCCGCAAGGCGAGCGGCAAAATCGTTCGGTGCGCCGTCCGGGCCGCTGTATTGAAGCACCAGCAGGCCGCACGCCATCATAAGCAAGAACCACAGCGAGAACCAAGGGCGCCTGCGGTCTTGAACAGCCTTCACGATCAGCCAGATGGCAACGACGGCCATCGCTAGAAGCTGCACCCGATCGAAGTTTCGGTCGTAAAGCTCGGCAAGGTGTTTCAACCGAGGGTCGATGCCCACTCTGTCGCCGACATGCATCCACGGACCGACCTGGCAGGTCAAGAAAAACAACCCATAAATCGACGCGATGAGACACCTGGTCAACCCTGCCATGTGCGGCCAAGCCCCTAAAACAAGCGCGACTCCCGCCGCCAGGGCAAACGCCAGCCAAGCGAAGCGGTCGACCCGAGAGACCATGACGAGCATGCCGAAAAGCAGGCTGCCGCTGACCAGCGCACCCAACACCCAAGCCAAGAATCCGAGGATTCGCCTCACCGAGTCATTTAACCGCAAAATCCCAGGCGGTATCTTAGTGGCATGGCTCGTTGGCGTTGGTTGCCCGCTGTTGTATTTGCCCTCTTGGCCTTCCTCGTTGCAGCCAGGCCTTTGTTCTCCGGACAAACGATCGGCGACTTCGATCAGATTCGCCAGATGGCGCCCTGGAACGGGCCGAAGCCCAAGCAACCGTGGGACATCCTCCAAGTGGACAGCGTTCTCCAGTTTTATCCGTGGCGCGATTTGGTGTTCGAGGCCTGGAGCAAGGGCCAGTTGCCGCTTTGGAATCCTTACCAGCTATGCGGCACCCCGTTATTGGCCAATTCGCAATCGGCCGGTTTCTACCCGCCTCACGTCCTCATGGGCCTGCTTCACGTTCCGACGGGTGCCGCCATTCTGCTTCTGGGTTGGTTCCACCTTTTTTGGGCAGCGCTGGGCGCCTACTCGTTGGCCAGGCGGATTGGCGCGACTCGGACCGGAGGTTGCGTCGCCGGGGTTTCGTTCGGAGGCTCGACTTTCATGCTGGCTTGGCTGGCTTTGCCCAGCGTCGTTAGCTCAGCCTCGTGGGCTCCTTGGGTTCTGTCCTTCGGACTGGCTCTCTTCAGGGGCGGACACAGGCAGGCGATTCGCAGCACGCCCCTTCTAGCTTTCGCGATCGGCATGATCTTGTTGGCCGGGCACCTGCAAATCGCCGCCTACGGCATAGGCGCGTTTCTCGTTCTCGTCCTTGCCATGGCGGCCTTCCAGTTGAGAGAAAAACAGGCTTGGACGCGAGCCGCCTTGGCCGCTGGTGCTCTCGCCATGGGGTTTGGTTTGGCCGCACCTCAGCTCCTCCCCGTGCTTCATTTCAGCAAACTTTCGCATCGCCAGAACCAGCCGACGGAGCAAGGATACGAGATGTACGTGGCGAGCGCCATCCCGGTCAGCGAGTTTCTTGGACGGCTGGCCAATCCCTTTGCCTTTGGGATTCCCACCATCGCCACCGACACCGAGGAGCTGGTGACTTCTTATTGGCCCGCGATCTCCCGTATGCGGCAAGGCGGGAATTTCGCTGAATCCGCCTCCACACTAGGGCCTGTCGTGATCGCGCTACTGCTCATGTTAGGCGCTTCGGCTGCCTACTACTGGCTTCGGCCAAGGGGCCCCGACGAAGACGAGTTCACGATCGACTGGCCAAGCCATCGTCCGCTGCTTGCCGTCGGCATGGTCGGCTTGATCGCTTTTTTGTTGGCCGTAGGTTCACCGCTCAACGCCTTGCTTTACTACGGGGTGCCGGGCTGGTCGGCCTCGGGCTCGCCGGGCCGGGCGGTGTATCTGTTCGTTCTCGTTGGTTGCGCCGTCGCCGGCCTTGCCGTCCGCGATTATCCGAGAATGGAGCCCAAAACCCGAGGCCTGATCGCTTTGGGGGCATTCATTCTGACGGCCGCCACCATAAGCGTCGCCATGGCATCGGCCCAGGCCGTGCCGGAAGGCATCAAGCCCGAAGTTTGGTCGGTCTTAACGTCAGTCGCCGCCAAGTGGAATCAGGTGCTGGTGTTTGTCGTGCCCCTGGTCGGTGCGTCGACGTTGCTTGCCTTGCGACCCCAAACCTTCGGTTTGGTCGTGGCTCTGGCCTTCTTGCCGACGGCCGCCCTGGTCGCAACGGGCATTGTCCGGGCCGGCGACCCGTCGTTTCTTGTCAAACCCTCCCAGCCCAACTATGGCCGACACGCTTATGCCAACGACGCTTGGGACCCGTTGACCGCCGCCAAGGCCTACATGCCTCCGAACACGGCGTCGGCGATGCGGATTCACGACGCCGCGGGCTACGACTCCCTTATCAGCAAAACGTCAGTGGAGTGGCTTAAAGAAGTCCTTGGACAGGACCCGGCGCCGCCTGCCAACGGCAACATCCTATTTGTCAAGCCGTCGGCCGACACCGCCAAACTGGCCGAGGCCGGCGTTTCCAGCTTAGACCAGGTGGGACAACCCACGTTGGGTTTGTTGACCAAGGGCCGCGCCTACACGCCGAGCGGCCCTGCGAGGATAGTCGAGGAGGGCTACGACCGTCTGATCGTTCAAGCCCAAGGTCCAGGCAAGCTGGTCGTCACCGATACCAACCTGCCGGGATGGACCGCCACGGTCGACGGCGAGCCGGCAACGATCAAGGCCGGCAGGTGGCGGGTGGTCGAACTGCCCCAAGGCGAACACAACGTCGAGTTCCGCTACACGCCGCCTGGATTGTCAGTAGGAGCGGGCCTTGGCTTAGCGGCTATGTTCGCGGTGCTGGCCATCAGCCTGGCCGCACGCCGTCTTAAGAGTCTGGATGAATCCGCTGTCGGACCGAAAACCGCAACCAAGAAGCCCTAAACAGAGTCAAAACATTGTAAAATAGATACAACGAATGCTGAACAGCCTCTTGCCGAAATGAACCGAACATACGTTCAACCAACCATTATTGAAAAGGGCCTGACCAACGGCCGCTGGATGGTCGTGATCTATAACAACGATTACAACACCTTCGAAGAAGTGATCGAGGTGTTGATGAAGGCGACGGGTTGCAGCTTGGACAAAGCCTTTATGAGTGCGTGGGAGGCGCACACGTTCGGCAAGGCGCCTGCCCACTTCGCCGACCGGGACGAATGCGAGATTGTCGCCGCCATGATATCCGTCATTGGCGTTCGCACCGAAGTTCGCCCTGAATGGGACGAATGATGTCGAAACCGGGCACTGTCATTGAACCGGAGACACAAGAAAACGACACCGGTAGCCGGCACGGCGGGTGGATCGTCACGGTTTACGACAATGACTACAACACTTTCGTCGAGGTCATCTCCATTCTAATCATCGCCACAGGTTGCACGCAAGAGGAGGCCATGATGGAAACATGGGAAATCCATAACCTCGGCAAGTCGGTGGTCCATTACGGCAAAAAACAAGAGTGTGAACGGGTAGCCAAGGTGATCAGCCGGATCGGCATTCGGGTCGAGGTATCCGAAGAGTAGCCCGATGCCGCGCATCCACTCCCATCTTCCCCGCGATGGCAGCGCGTTTGGCAGTTCGGGCCAATACGCCGTTTATGCCAAGGCGCTCGCACTTTATCGGCAGGATCGATTGGAAAACGCCTTTTCCGCGATGCTGGAACTCGGCGCAGGATCGACCGGGGAAGCGATTCCAACCTACCGGATGATTGAGGCCGAACTCATGACGCGGCGGCGGGCAACGGTCTTCGAGCCGTCCCCTGTATTGCGTTTGGAAGTCATCGAATCGGCCGTCGACCCGCGCATCGTGGGCGATCTTCTAATGATGGCCCGCCAGGAAACCTCAGAACGGCTGGGACTGGCTTGGGATTCAGTCGTTCACGCGACCATTCTCGATGAAGCGGCCAACGCCCCTTGGGCGCCTGGACGCCACGGCTACTGTTCGCCCAAAGAGGGGTTCGCCAAAGTTTGCCTCCCTCACTACCTGGTGCGCGACCGCCAGGACCTGCTCGCGGCTTTTCGGCATGAACTTGTCCACGCGCTTGCCTTTCAAGAGGCCGACGACGCCTGCGAAGAGTGGCTGCACGAGGCCGCGGCGATGCAGATCGGCGGGGAGTCCACGGATCGCGCACGCAGGCATTTCAAAGCCAGGCCGCAAGATTGGAGGCCAGCGGAAGAGCTGAGCGCCGCCTTTCAAGCCCCAAGGCTCAGCGAGACCGAGCAAGCACGGGCAACGGTTGCCTACTGGCAATCCGCACTGATCGGCGAATACCTTTTGAAGGTCCATGGGGAACGGGTTTTCGGTCGGCTTTTGACGGCCCATCGTCTGAGCCTTGTCGACCAGATCCGGTCGGCGTTTCTGGGTGTTTCGGCCACCCAAATAGCCGTCAAGCATGTTTTGATGTTGTCCATTGGCGACTTGTTCGACGCCGCTGAAAAAAGCTTCGTGGCGTCCGCTCCCCGGTAGTTTGGCCGTCAAGAGAGGGGGCGACCGCATGGAACCGGCCAGGCCCCTCATTCGCTCGGCACGTCAAGCCGACCTATCGGTCGCCGGGGGTGCTCGGGCTTACCGAACGGATGCCCTCGGAGCCGTCTCCGGTGGCCTGGTTCGGCGCTGGCACCTGGTCGCCGCCCGCATTTACGGTGGACTGCTGGGCGGCGTCCGGAGCCTTGGTACTAGGCGCCGCGGCCTTTTCCGGAACGCCGTTTTGGCACCCGCAAAGAAGACAAGCGGCAAAACAAAAGGTTGCGAAGTGCTTCATCATCAGTTGGCAAAGGTGTTGTCGGGGCTGAACGCGGCGATGAACAGGATACCGTTCACATATCGGCCGCGAATGGCGAACACGTCAATGTAGCCTTCGCTGTCGAGGCTGTAAAAGAAGTTGACCGTGTTGGTGCTGGCCGGGAAGGCGGTTCGGTTACCCCGGCTGACATTGACGAACCTCGCGGACGAGTCGGTGGCCACAAAGATGAGTCCTTGGCCATAGGTCCAGAACGATGGGCCCCCGACGCTTCGCATCGGATAGGTGATGCGGTACATGCTGTTGCCTGACGCTCCGGCTTGAGGCAATCCGGCCGGGTTGTAAAGGCAAGGGCCGGTTCCTGAGCAATTGAGCCGCGGGTTGGCCATGGCTGAGCCGACTTTGCTAAGCTTTCCGGTTCCTTGCCACAGCAAGGGCAAAATGCTCGGCGCGGCAACGGCCGTGGTGCTCCAGTGGTGCAAGAAACCGTTGAACGTGAAGTGGCCGTTCTTCGGCTGCTTGAGTGGCGAGGCGTAGCCGGCGTCCCACACCCCGCCGCTGATCTTGATCGTGGGCATGCCCGGCGCGTCGAGAAGGTCGTAGTTCTTTCGGTACGGTTCCGTCGAGTTGTTCCACATCAGCGCGTATTCGTCCTGGGCCGTCGGGTAGTCGAACCAGCCGTTCGGGTTTTGGTTGGTGTCGTCGTTCGGACGGTACTGGACATTAGAAACGGTCAAGTTCGGAACGTTTCCGCAGGGGAACAGGTCGTCGTTGTCAGCCGTGTAAAGCAACATGGCGGTTCCGCACTGCTTGACGTTCGAGATGGCCGCAGCCTTCTTGGCCGCCGCTTTGGCTTGGGCGAAGACAGGGAAAAGGATGGCCGCCAAAATGGCGATGATGGCGATTACGACAAGAAGTTCGATCAAAGTGAAGCCGCGTTTCATTCAAACATTCCTTTTTTCGGCAGACTTTTGTCCGCCGGAGTCTCCCCATTGAGATGTCAACGGGATGCCGAATCTGCATAGGCCCATTGTACTGGACGAGCCAGCCGATCGCTCAACTAACCCGCATTCTTTGGCCAATGTGTCTATACACATCCATTTTAACACCAACACTTGCAAATGCCAACGATCGTTTAAAAGTAGGAGACTTTTATATTACGCTTCCGGGAACCATGATTGATGTGTCTATACTGCAAGAAGCCGCCTCATGGTCCCATGCCAAGAACCAGCGGCCGTGGGGCAAGCGTAAGATAAGCCATGGTTTGGATCCTGATCGCCGCAACCCTGTTCAGCGTAGTTCATAAGTCGGGCGTCGCGAACGGCCCGGCCTCGTTTGCCGTAAAGCCAGCCATGGACAAAACTGAAGTCGCTATGTTTGGCGCCGGGTGTTTCTGGGGTGTGGAAGAGACGTTCCGAACCCTTTCCGGCGTGGTGAAAACTGAAGTTGGTTACTCGGGAGGCTATACCCCGAACCCAACCTACGAAGAAGTTTGCACCGATAAAACCGGGCACGCCGAAGTCGTGCGCATCGAGTTCGACCCCTCCAAGATCAAATATTCTCAACTTCTCGAAGTGTTCTGGAAGAGCCACGACCCGACGACTCTGAACCGCCAAGGCCCCGATATCGGAACCCAGTACCGTTCGGTCATCTTCACGTTCAATGAAGAGCAAAGGCGTTTGGCCGAGGCCTCAAAGCAACGTCTGACGGACGAAAAACGTTTCCCGCGGCCCATCGTGACTGAGATCGTGCCGGCTGGACCGTTCACCCGGGCCGAGGAGTACCACCAGCAATACCTTAAGAAGAGGGGCCTTTCGCACTGCAACCAGTAGGACTTTCAGGGCCAGCTCAGAATCGTTATGAGCCCATGTGCCATGCTATTTGTGTTCGTTTGGGGTCCAGCTCGGCATACTTGAATCGTGCCGGATTCAGTCCATCGTTGAGAACCTTGGACGAATGAATCAATCCTACAACAATCAGGAGAAGGGTACTCATGAGTCAAAATTGCTGTTGCTGCAACTGCGGTTGCACCTGTTGCGAGGAAGTGAAAGTTGCGAAAGTCGGGGAGGCCGCACCTGACTTCGAGATGAAATCAACCGCCGACCTTGAAGGTCTGACCTCCGTCGCCAAGCTGAGCGATTACGCCGGCAAGTGGCTTGTGCTGTTTTTCTACCCGCTCGACTTCACGTTCGTTTGCCCGACGGAAATTTTGGCCCTTTCGGACCGGCTCGACGAGTTCACCGAGATCGGCGCGGAAGTGCTCGGTGTTTCCACGGACTCCGTCTATTCCCACCGCGCGTGGCTGAAGACCCCGCGGGACAAGAACGGCATCGAAGGTTGCAAGTACCCCCTGGCGTCGGACATCACGAAGAAGGTTTCGCGCGATTACGGCGTGCTGGTCGAGAGCGAAGGCATCGCTCTTCGCGGGCTTTTCATCATCGACCCGAACGGCGTACTCCAGTACTCGGTCATTAACAACTTGAACATTGGTCGAAGCGTTGACGAGACCCTTCGCGTCTTGCAGGCTCTTCAGACAGGCGGCCTTTGCGGCGCCAACTGGAAGCCGGGCCAGAGCACGCTCCAGGTCTGACATGGCGCTACGATCGGGAACCGAAATGCCCGACCTCTCGGGCGTTACCGAGTGGCTGAACGGCGAGCCGGACTGGCAAAAGCTCAAGTCCGGCCCAACTCTTGTGACGTTCTGGGCCATCAGTTGCCACATCTGTCACAACAACATGCCCGCCACGCGAGAGTGGAAGGCCAAGTACGAGCCCCTTGGGTTGCAGTTTGTATCGGTCCACTTTCCGAGGCAACCCGAAGACACCAATCCGGACGATGTGCGCAAGGAAGTCGTAAAGTACGGCATCACCGAGCCTTGCGGCATCGACAACCATCACAAGGTTGCCGACTCTTTTGAGAACGAGTGGGTGCCCGCCTACTTCCTCTTCGATGCCGAAGGCAAGCTGAAGTTCCGAGCGGCCGGAGAATACGGCCTTAAAATGCTTCAAACGGCTCTCGAGAAAATGTTCGAGGCTTAGATAAAAGCGGCAAGTGCGGAGGAACCCGCACTTGCCAAAAAAGACCGTTGGTTACCAGCGATCTTCTCATCCTTTCGATGTTTTTGTTCTAACGTCGCTTGGCGATCCGACGGGTCTCGGTTATTGATATCGCCGAATCCTATTGTGATCGATGGCTCCTCAGCGCGCAATTGGCTATTTCATGCACAAAAACGGGCAGCTTTTCGCATTCTCTAGCCGTTGAATGACGGATAACTGACTTTAAGGGTGGCATATTCTGGCCACCCTTGGTGGAATGACGCCCGCATCGACAAGTTTGCTGGCGTCGAACGCCAGGCCTAAAAAGCACCGCTCGCCGGTCGACGGGTCGACATACAGTTTTTGGATCTCGACGATCCAAATCGGCGGATCGCCCTTGAGCCGATAGATCAGGCAATCTTGTTTGCTCATGTCGAGCGGATAGCTGTTCCCCAGCTCCCTCAGCCTTTGAAGGTCCTCAGGCGGGATGACGTCGTACCACGAGCAACGGCCGCTCAAGAAGCCCTCGATGTCGACGCCAAGCTCGGCTGCCGATGGACTGACGTACAGGCAACGGTACGGAGGCTCGGGGGTGATCTTGTACAGGAACGCGCGCGTCAATTGAAGCGTTTTGGAGTGAATCTCAAAGTTGCTTTTGTCACGCAACAGGGCGTCCTTCAGTTTTGCGTTTTCGACGACCAGGCTGCCGTTTTGTTCAACGAGCTCTTTGTTTCCTCGACGGAGTTCGGCGGCGTCCTCCTCAAGTTGCTGTTTCAGGTGCCGAACCACGAGCGCCGTGCGATTGGAAAGCTGGTACCTCTGCCTCAGTTTGCGCCAGTAGTTAATAACGGTGTGCTTACTGATCTTGAGTTGAGCAGCGATCTGATCGTCGGTCAGGCCCTCGGCCGCCAGTTGGCACACTTGGTCGGTGCGTTTTCCGCCCAAAGGTTTTTTACCCTCCTCAAAGCACGCCGAGGCTCTTTCGGTTTTTGCCGTCCGCATAGGTGAATGAGTATACAAACGTCTCTATGTTGGTTTTCAATGTTAACGGTACCTTCATCCCATTGCGGAGGAATGGCCCGCAACAAATCCCGTCGAAAAGGCCGCCTGGAGATTGTAGCCGCCCGTTTCACCGTCGAGGTCCAGGATCTCGCCGGCAAAGTAAAGGCCGCGCACGATTTTGGACTGCATCGTTCGGGGATCGACTTCCTTCAGGCAAATGCCGCCGGACGTCACGATGGCCTCCTCGATCGGACGAATCGACCGAATGTGCAGCGGCAAGCCTTTGAGCACCGCAAGCAAACTGGCCCTTTCTTCAGCGCGGATTAGGTGGACGGCCCGACAGGGGTCAATCTTGACGATTTTTGGCAGCACTTTGGCGAGCGCCTGTGGGACGAGCTCCTTGAGGTAATTGTGGAAATGCAACTTGCGCGCAAAATCGCGGACGAGCCTCGCATCGAGTTCCTCAGCGGGTACGGCGGGCTTCAAATCGATTTTCAGCAAGGGTTGACTTTCTCCGTCAAGCAACTGCGGAACCCATCGGCTCAGGGTCAGGACGATGGGGCCGGAAACGCCGAAGTGCGTGAAAAGCATCTCGCCGAACTCGGACCGGATTGGTTTGACGTCTCCCCCAGGCCATAGCTGGGCCTCGACGTTTCGAAGGTTGAGGCCTTGAAGGTCGCGAACCCAATTTTCTGAGATGTTGAGCGCGGACAGGGCGGGCTGAGGTCGGACCACGGTGTGGCCTAAACTGCGGGCGATGGCATACCCCTCCCCGTTCGAGCCGGTCTTGGGGTAAGACATTCCTCCAGTGCAGAGCACGGCCGCATCGGCAGGGACCTTGCCTCCGAAAAACTCGACGGCCTGAACCGCGCCGTCGAAAACTTCAATTCCGGATACCCGAACACCCGTCTGAATCCGTGCGCCGCAACGGGCCGCCCACTCGGCCAGCTTGATCGCCACCTCGGGAGCACTGTCCGAGGCCGGAAACACCCGCCCTCCGCGCTCCTCCTTGGTTGGAACGCCGATCTCCTCCATAAGGCTCAGCGTCTGCTGATTCGAAAAGCGTGAAAACGCACCGTACAGGAATTTGCCGTTGGGCCCGAACGCCTCGATGAAGCGCTGGATTGGCGCTGAGTTGGTGATGTTGCACCGCCCTTTTCCCGTCAGCCGAAGCTTGCGCCCGGTCATCGGCCCCTTTTCCAGCAACGTTACGCTAGCCCCCACCAGGGCTGCCGTTCCAGCGGCGAGCAACCCGGACGGGCCGCCGCCGATTACGACCACGCGCACGCTATCGGCTATCCCCCACCTGGCTCTTGGAACGCTTCACCTCGTATGAAAGCGGCGCTTGAATGACGTCGAGGCACGTCCATTCGCGAAAGTTGCCCGAGAACAACTTTGACACGTCAGCCTCCACCTCGCGGCGCGTGGCCACACGGCCGTCCTCCAACAAGCTCAGATACGACTTCTTGAGCGCCTGGCCGATGACCCTTCGCGAATGCCGCCACTTGTAGATCAGCTGATCGACGACCCGCGCATCGGAATGTTGGGGCACAAAGCCCGTCCCGAGCATCTCAATGCGCTCGTGGGTGATCTCCTCGATGATTGAAGGATTGTTTAGAAACCACCAACAGCCGAAAGGCAACAGGTTGCGGAACTTGCGCGCCGCAACGCATAGTTCGTGCTGGTTCTCTCGCGAAAGCATCGTAGCCATCAGCCGCGCATCTGGGTAGGCCCGGCAGAGGTTGGCAATGGCTTGAACGTCCGCACGTCCCACGCCGTCCCCCGCGCTCCTCAAGGCCGGGTTGACTTGCCTTTGGACGCCGACCATAAGGGCGAACGGGATGTCGTGGTCTCGAACGGTGGGCATCACCGCCTGCTCGATCAGCCTCTCGCGGTCCGAAGCCTCAGGAAAAGCGAATGAGCTGTCCAAGGAGCAAGCCAAATACAGCGGGCGCATCTTTTGTATCCAATCCTCCAGATACCGCCTAACCTCGCTCACGGTTTGGCCGTCGATCTGCTGGGACACCTTGTAGCCCATCGACTGCAACTTCGGGAAAGCTTCGGTCCAGCCGTTCACGACGGGGTCGATGCGCAACACCGCATGGAAGCGGTTGTCGATCGGCTCACCAGATTCCCACACCTGCCTTTCCCGATCGTCCAACGGGTCGTTCGTCATCGCCACGTCGCTGACGTTGGAAATCTCGAGAACCTTGTTCAGAAAGCTGTAGGGACTCTGAGTCTCGTAGTAAGCCCTTGCCTCGGCCAGCGAGCGAGCGCGAGGATTCAAGCCGAGGGCACTTAGCACGGCCACGACTCCGCTGGCGGCCTCGCTGAGAGGCGTGTTTTCCACGAACAACTTCTGCCAGATCAAATCGGCCTGGTGCGGCTTGTCCATCTTCCAGAACGCCTCGACGCTGACCTCGCAAGAACGGAACAGCTCGGCGACGAGGTAGTGGTAAGTTAACAGTTCGTCAATTCCCCAAAGGTTCAAATCGCCGAACTGGGGCGCAAAAAGGTGCGTGTGCACGTCGAAAATCGGGCTCCTTTCGACGACCTCGTCAATGCAGGCGCACAGGGTATTTTCGTCGCGCAGGTATTCGTCGGGCCGAGTTTCATGCGTAAAGCTCATTCCATTCTCCTGACAGAAGGTATCCCGATTATGGCCGATTAGCGCCCCCTTGCATCAAAAGTCTTGCCGGCAGTCGACGCCATCCCTCAGATCCTGGCCAAAACTAGGGGCGAAGCCGATACCTGCTGGTCGCTCCACTGGAAGGCCCCAAGAATTTCGGCCGATTCGCGCTCCAGCTCCGCCGGCTTCGAACCGTGAACGATGGCGACAACTTGTCCAGGGCGCACCTTAGACCCTATTTCGACCATCAGTTCGACGCCCGCGCTCGGGTCGATTGGGTCCTCTTTGGTTTTTCGGCCCGCGCCCAGGCGAACGGCCGCCTCGCCGACCGCCCCGGCGTCGATGCCGGCGACCCACCCGTCCCGATCGGCAAGCACCTCCTTGACATGGGGCGCCCTCGGCAACAGCCCAAGGTTATCGAGAACACCAGGGTTGCCGCCTTGCGAGTGGATCCATTGTCTTGCTTTGTCGGCAGCCGCTCCGCTTGCGATGGAGCGTTCGACCATGGCCCTTGCGGCCTTTTCGTCTTGAGCGAGACCCGAGGCCTCAAGAGCAACCGCCCCCAGTTCCCTCACGAATTGCGAAAAACGCCCGACCCCGTCTCCCTTGAGCGTTTCCAAAGCTTCCTTTACCTCGAGAGCGTTGCCGACAGTCCTGCCCAGGGGGCTTTTCATGTCGGTAACCACGGTTCGCAAGTTCAAGCCAAGTTTGGCCCCAGCGTCTTTAAGCGCACGGGCCAGGAGCTCGGCCTGCCCCAAATCCTTCATGTAGGCCCCCGAGCCGCACTTGACATCAAGCACGATTGTCTCGGCCCCGACAGCGACTTTCTTGCAAAGGATGCTGGCCACCATCAAAGGGATCGAGCCGACTGTCTCGGTCGCGTCGCGAAGGGCGTAAAGCACCTTGTCCGCCGGTGCAAGTTCCGACGTCTGTCCTGACAGCGCCAAACCGATCCGCGCCGCCTGTTCCATCATTTGCCCCGAGCTCAAATCGATACGGAATCCGGGAATGGTCGATAGTTTGTCGACGGTACCCCCTGTGATGCCCAAGCCCCGGCCGCTAATCTTGACCATCGTCGCTCCGCAGGTCGCGAGAATCGGCAGGAGGGCGATCGTCGTCTTGTCGCCGACCCCACCGGTGCTGTGCTTGTCGACATGCGGTCTGGGAAGGCGTGAAAGGTTCAGCGTCGCGCCGCTGCGGGCCAACGCCAGCGTCAGATCCGCCGTTTCCTGGGGCGTCAGAGGGTTCAAATAAGCTGCCATCAGCCACGCGCTCAGTTGGTAATCGGTCGCAGAGCCGTCAAGGCAGGACCTCGCCAGTTCCTCAAAGTGCCCGTAGGACTGGACCTTTCCGTCCCTTCTGTCTCGAATGATGTCTCGAATGCTCATGGCTGGAATTCGTAAGGCTGACGATGGACTCCATTTTCCGTGACAATGGCACAGATCAGTTTGCCTGGCGTCACGTCGAATGCCGGGTTGTGAACGGGACAACCCTCGGGCGCAACTCGGACGCCGTCGATTTCCGTCAGTTCCTTGCCGTCCCTTTCCTCGATCGGGATCTTATCGCCGTCGTCCAGCGAGGCGTCGATGGTGGAACTTGGCGCGGCAACGTAGAAAGGAATCCCGTGAAAAGCGGCCAGAACCGCTAGCGAATAGGTGCCGATCTTGTTTGCGGTGTCGCCGTTGGCCGCGATCCGATCGGCGCCGGCAATCACACAATCGACCTTCTTTTGGCGCATCAGAGCCCCCGCCGCGCTGTCGGCTATGCTTTTGAACGGGATTCCGTCCCGTTGCAACTCCCAAGCCGTGAGCCGGAGCCCTTGCATCCTCGGACGGGTCTCGCAAGAGTAAACAAAGATGCCTCCCAACGACGCGTGCGCCGTCCGAATCATGCCGAGCGCGGTCCCGTGCCCGGCCGTCGCGAGGCTTCCCGTATTGCAGATGGTCAGGATGCGCGCGCCTGAGTGAAGCAGCTCGAGGCCGTTTCGGCCGATTTTGAGGTTGCATTCGAGATCCTCCGCTTGAATCCGCTTTGCCTCGGCGACCACCTCCTCGAAAGTCCATTCGACGCGGCTCGAAATGCGGTCGACGGCCCAAAAAAGGTTAACCGCCGTCGGGCGCGATGCCCTCAGTCGCGCCGACGCCTCGTCGCGCGATACTCCCTCGCGCACGGCGAGGGCCATGCCGTAGGCCGCCGTGATGCCTATGGCCGGCGCCCCGCGCACAGCCATCTCTTTAATGGCCGTAACGGCATCCTCAAGGCTGTTCAGCTTGAGCCAGACCTCTCGGCCCGGAAGCAGCCTTTGGTCGATCAAGGCCAAGTGGGAGCCCTCCCAACTCAGAGGTGTGAATGACATGGGGAAATGCTACCTGGGTTGGCCGCCAAAGCACCTGGAAAGGCTTTGGCACCTTGCGTAGAAACGCCAATTACCAGTTTTTGTGAAGCTCCCGTAAAAAACCCGAACACTGGACCGCTTTTTGCAGTCATAACATACATTGGCAAAGTGGAAAGGAGATAACGCTGATTTCCGCTAAAGTTGTGGGGAGCGATTTTCGCTCCCCTTTTTTCGATCTTGATTTTCGGAGAGTGTAGAGGTTGCTTGCGCTTGCCTGTTCTCTTGTCGTGACTGATTCAACAAGCCGCAGGCCCATGTCGTTCCTGGAAGCCGGAAATTGGTCCTATTTCGAAGATGCGGCCACCGCGAAAGCGCGCAGGGCGCTGGCCTGATCGATCAGCTTGATTGCTTCGGGTGGATTTTGCGGTGGAGCGTCCCACCGCCTGCCGTAAAACCCCAAGTGGCACCGGCCGCTCTTGCGAATGAACTCGGGGGCGGCAAGGGCCCTCTGTTTCCACTTTTGCTCTTGAGTAACCAGCGCCACTTCAAAATACGCCTCGAAAAGGTGGTGCGCGAAGCAAGCCTCGTCGGCGATCGCTCAGGTTTCGTGCCGATGCCATTTGTTGTAGGCAGCCTCGGCCATTCTGGCCGCCTCATCGCGGTACTTGGAATCGTTCAAGATGCGATGGAAAAGGCAATTCGCGCGGACCATGAGCGCCTTGTTGTAGGTCCATTTCATGCGCTCGATCCTTCCGTCCGAGGCGATGTTATCGAAGAACAGCCCGTCCCAGTCCTGCAAACGCTTGGCCCAAGCATACAGGCGGAGCGCGTCGTCCAGATAGCGCCGATTCTTTGTGGCTCGATACAGCCGCAAAGCGACGTTGATTGCTGGCGCGTTGGTGCAGACGTTCTTGCTTTTGCGTTCCGGCTCGTGCCAATAAAGTCCTCCGCCTAGTTTGTCATCTTCACAACTGACCACAAAGGCATAGGTTTCTTGCGCCTTTTTCAGGAACTTTTTGTCCCGAGTGGCTTCATAAGCCTCGCACAAGGTCAGCGCGACCCAAGCGTTGTCGTCGTAATAGCGGTCTGGTTCGGATTGCCTCGGCAAAACGCTGTATCCCTTGAGTCCGTTGGCCTTCGACCAATACGGATCGATGGCCGTGAGGGCTTTCTCGAATAAAGGCCGGTAGGTTTTGCCGTCAACCCGGATGGCCTGGGCGTATCCTAAGAGGAGAACGCCCATCGCCCACATGAAAGCGGGCTGCCGCCCTGGTTTCCCGTCGGCTTCTACCTCCTCCAGGTACACCTTTTCCGCGGCGTTCCAAAAATGGCTTTCAATGAGTTGCGCAGTCTCCCCAAGCCAAGCACGGGTTTGGGCGGTTTTGGAATGGGCGTCGGCGCGCACGGGTGCGGTAATAATCAAGTGTATAGTGAGGAGGGTGGCGATCATCATCGGGTCTTGCTCCATTCAGCATGACAGGTTTGCGGGTATCAGGGAAAGCCCCGTTGGTCCGGAATTGTACAGGCTTAGGTAAATCCCTGACTTGTTCGGAGCGCTCCTATCCGATTTCGTTCTTATTGTCCGGCACTGACCTATTTTTCTTTGCTTTTTTCGCGTCGCCAGCTCGAGGCTTGCACTCTTCCCTAGCCGCTTTTCCGCTGGTATAATAGCCTTGTTGCCGGATAGCTCAATTGGCAGAGCGGCTGACTCTGGATCAGCAGGTTCAAGGTTCGAGACCTTGTCCGGCAGCCAGTTTTTCAGGGCATAAGTCGTACAACCCCACGGATTGAAGGGGTTTTTTGGCGTTTTCATGCTACGAAAACGGGTGTCGCCGGCGCCCTGCCCCGTATGGGCTCTTCGCCATTTTTGGGGGACAGGCCTTTCTCAAGCTTCTCCTCCGCACAATACCCGAACTCTCCTCCGATAGTTTTCAAAGTTCCGAAATCCGTA
>Ga0209018_1001229_pt1 | contig 21247 bp, 25 predicted proteins | sample YNPBryBLVA2012_FD_185814 | JGI IMG/M metagenome (GOLD analysis project Ga0209018, IMG submission 185814) | Anoxygenic and chlorotrophic microbial mat microbial communities from Yellowstone National Park, USA - YNP Bryant BLVA 2012 (SPAdes)... ...
CTTCGGGGGCTGTGTGAGCCTGCGGAGCAGGCTTTCGCTTTGAGCCGTGGGGTTTAGCCCACGGCGGCTTGGCCTAAGTTGTGACGAATGCCCTACCCTCAGACCACATTTCACGCTTCACGCTTCACGTTTCACGCTTCACGTTTCACGCTTCACGTCCTACGTTGCGCCCCTCGCAGCCGTCCCAGCCCCAACAGGAGCGTGAAGGGAGCGCGGACGGCCATGCGCCGGTAAGTTGTCCGCCCGGCGAAGAGGCGGAGGAACTCGTCCAGGAAGAGCGGGTTGCGCACGCCCAGCTCGAAACAGCCCCACGGGTGGTCGTAGAACAGGCGCGACCAGCGCCCGCCCCACAGCAGGTCGCCGCTGATCTCGCGCCGCAGGCGACGGGTGTAGCCGCCCACATCGTCGGCCAGCGCGGCCTCGGCGGCCAGCCGGCCGCTGTCCACGGCATGACGGATGCCCTCGCCCAGCAGCGCGTCCACCAGCCCCGCCGCGTCCCCCGCCAGCAGCACGCGCCCCCGCTGCAGCGGCTCGTGGTGCAGCAGGATCGGCAGGGGATGGCCGTGCCAGCGGGCGCCGTCCACAGCGATGCCCAGGCTGGCCATCTCGCGGCGCAGGGCCTCCCGCGCCTGGCGCCCCCCGCCGTGGAAGAACCCGACGCCGACGGAGAGGTGATCGGCCTTAGGGAAGACCCACAGGTAGCCCTGCGGCAGGGCGCCGAAGACGAACAGAACCGTGTCGGCGTATTCGGCCAGCAGCCCGTCGCTGGCGGGCGCCTCGACCGCGATGGTGGCGCCCAGGCTGCGGCCGCGCCGCAGGCCGGTCAGCCGCGCCACGCGCGAGTTGGCCCCGTCCGCGCCGATCAGGTAGCGGGCACGGAACGTCTCTCCCGAGCGGGTCGCCACCTCCACGCCGCCCTCGTCCTGACGCAGCGCCGCCAGTGGGTCGCCGTCGCGCACATCGGCGCGGGCGCGCTGAAGGATGTGCATGTCGAAGCGGTCGCGCATCACCGTCACCACCGCACGCGGCGGCAGATCCGCCGTCACCTCGCGTCCGTCGCGGAAGCGGAAGCGCACCCGCCCGATCTCCCGTTCCACCACCGGTGAGAAGTCGAACGGGAAGCGCGCCAAGACCGCCGTAGGCACGCCGCCGCCGCAGGGCTTGTAACGGGGCAGCCGATCCTTTTCTAGCACCAGCACTCGCCGACCGGCCTCGCCCAGCCAGTAGGCGGCGGAAGCGCCCGCTGGCCCGGCCCCGGCGACGATCACGTCATACTCCACCGCCCCACCTTCTCCCTACACCCCCACCGCCCCGAACGGGCAGGCCGGCAGGCAAACCAGACAGCCGTAGCAGAGATTGCCGTCCACGAACGGCACCTCGCCGGGGTCGAGGACCACGATGGCTTTGACCTTACAGACCTTGCGGGCCTCGCACTGGCGACAGGCCCGGCAGAGGTTTTCGTCCACGCGCGGGATCTTGGGCGGCGGCGGGTGCTGGGGCATTGCAACCTCGCTCACTCCACTTCGCAGCAGGCCTCGTCCAGCCCGGACTTGACCCGCTCCGTCGGCGGGTACTCCCCCAGGAACTTCTCCGCCTCCATCGCCGCCACCGCGCCGGTGCCGGCGGCGACGACGATCTGGCGATAGTAGGGGTCCTGCACGTCCCCGGCGACGAATACCCCCGGCACACTGGTGTGCTGGCGTGCGTCGGAAACGATGTAGCCCCACCGGTCTAGCTCCAACTGCCCGGCGAAGACCTGCGTCGCCGGGTCCATGCCGATGTAGACGAAAACGCCATCGGCCTCGATCACCGCCGTCTCGCCCGTCTTGACGTTGCGCACGCGCACGCCGGCAACCTTCTGGTCGCCCAGGATCTCCTCGACCACCGTGTCCAGCACGAAGCGAATCTTGGGGTTGGCGAGGGCCCGTTGCTGGTAGATCTTCGTCGCCCGCAGTTGGTCGCGGCGATGGATGATCGTCACTTCGTCGGCGAACCTGGTCAGGACGATGCCCTCATCCACGGCGGAGTCGCCCCCGCCGACGACCACCACCCGCTTGCCGCGGTAGAAGAAGCCATCGCAGGTGGCGCAGGTGGAGACGCCACGGCCGAAGAGGCGGTCTTCGCCGGGCACGCCGAGCCGCCGCGGCAGCGCGCCGGTGGCGACGATGACCGTGTGCGCCCGGTAGACCGCGTGGTAGGTGCGCAGGGTAAAGGGACGGGCAGAGAAGTCCACCGCAGTCACCTCCTCCGGCACGATCGTCGCCCCGAAGCGCTCGGCTTGCTTGTGTATGCGCTGCGCCAGTTCCATCCCCCCGACGCCTTCGGGAAAGCCGGGGAAGTTCTCCACCGTCTCGGTGTTCGCCACCTGCCCGCCGGGGAGCGATCCGGCCAGCACGAGCGTCTTCAGAGCGGCGCGACCAGCGTAGATCGCCGCGGTCAGCCCGGAAGGTCCCGCGCCGATGATCGCCAGGTCATACAGCAGTGGCTCTTCAGGCTCGGCCGGCGGTTCCTCGGCGGGCGGCGTGAGGGTGAACTGGAGCTTCATCAGGCCTCCATAGGTTGGGCCAGCGCCTCGCGCAGCTTCTCCAGCACCAGCGGTTCCGGCGCCGCCCCTTCGATGTGGACGGTCTCGTTGATCACCGTGCGCGGCACGCCCATCACCTGGTACTTCATCGCCAGCTCGGGAAACTCGCTCGCCTCGACCATGTCCGAGCGCACCAGCGGGCTGGCAATGGCCATCTGGTGGGCCAGGAGCACCGCCTGCGGGCAGTACGGACAGGTCGGGGTGACGAAGACCTGCAGGTGCACCGGGCGGTTCACCCCAGCCAGCGCCTGCAGGCCGGCCTCGCTCAGCTCCGGCTGGCCCGACGCCACGGCACGGATGGTGTACAGCAGGGAGGTGAACTCGTAGCCGGACGGAATGCCATAGAAGCGCACGCCGTAGTCCTGGGCGCCGATGATGGCCAGCGCCGGGACCTTGTCAATCCCCATCCCCGCCGCCTTCTGCGCATCGGTGACGAAGTCGAAACTCTCGACCGTCAGTTGGTCGGACAGCGCCGCGACCTCCTCGACGAGCTGGCGGGTTTCCGGGCACAGCTCGCAATCGGACTCGCGGGTAAAAAGAACCAGCCGAACCGGGCCGGCCAATCCTTCCAGAAAGCGCGTTACTTCCTGGCGAATGTGGTCATCGAGCATAGACATTTCGGTTCCTCCTGGAATAGATATCGGATCGTGTACGGGAGCGCGGGCGCCAAACAGCGCCTGCACCCATCATGAAACACGGGAGAGCGCCTGGATCAGCGCATCCACCACCTGATCGGGCGAGTCGTCGGCGGTGCGGACGCATTGGGTAGCGTAGGAGCGCATCAGGCGCAGACTGGTCTGGTGGGTCGCCGAGCGGATCGCGGCCAACTGCTGGAGCACCTCCTGGCAGTCCCGCCCTTCTTCGATCATGCGGCTGACTCCGCGCACCTGCCCTTCGATGCGCCGCAGCCGGCGCAGCAGGTCGGCCTTCACCGCTGGATCCTGAATCGTCGTCATCTGACACGTCCTCGATGGGCGCACGGCCCATTACGAAGCGCTCCCTCAGAGCGAGCGTCCGGGGGCGCAGGAATCGGCCCGCGACTCCTGGCCGCCGCTCAGCCCGACCAGGGAGATCGCCTTGCGCACCTCTGCCGATCCGCAGCGCGGGCAGGTCACCACCTGCGGGTCGGCGGAGGGGCGGACGAGTTTGTCGAACTTCTCGCCACACTGCTGGCAACGGTACTCATAGATCGGCATCGTCTTCTCCGTCTCCTGTACTATACTGGGGTATAGTATATCACAGATACGGTGCTTTGTCAAGGGGAAACCAAGAAGGGGAGTGGGTTCTGTGCGGTGTCAGTCCAGGAACTCGACGACCTCTCCGCCGGGGATGCGGCGGCGGCGGCCGGAGTTGACGTCGAAGGTCCAGCCAGCCTTGATCTGAGCGGCGTCGGGATAGCCGCGCACTTCCCAGAAACCAGGCGCCGGGCGGTCCAGCAGGGTGATCGCCACCACGCTCTTGGCCGATTTGTAGCCCCACAGGTAGGGACAGAACACGCGCACCGGCCCGCCGTAGGTGGCGTCCAGCGGTTCGCCGTCGAAATCGGTCGCCAGCAACGTCCGTTCGCGCAGCGCCACCTCCAGCGGGAACGCCGTCGTGTAAATGCCGCGATAGGAAGTGAACTGTACATAGGTCGCCTGCGGTTTGACCCCCGCTTCGGCGAACAGGTCGCTCAGGCGCACTCCCCCCCACCGGCCGCGCACGCTCCAACCGGAGACCGAAGTCAGGCGGGCATCGGCAACAGTCCTGGGCAGGGCCAGGATCTGCTCATAGGTCAGCGTGAGCGGGCGTTCGACCAGTCCGTCCAGCCGGATCAGCCAGCCCTCGGCGCGCAGCGGCCCCGGATGCCCCTCGGCCCAGAACACCGGCGTATCCATGTCCGCTAACTTTCCCATCTCCCCCTCGTCCTCCGCGTCTCCGCGTCCCCTACCCCGGCCGCCCCACCACCGTCATATACACCGCGCTCTCTTCCTCGCCGTCCACCCCCAGCAGCGCGTTCGCTTCGTCATCGTACAGCGCCGCGACCTGGCAACTGCCCAGTCCCAGGGCCACGGCGGCCAGGGCGACGTTCTGGGCGATGTGGCCGGCGTCCAGGTAGACGTAGCGATAGGCCCGCTGGTGGTACTTCCACTTCGAGCGCTCGAAGACCGCCGTCCAGACGAAGACAACATTGGCGCGGGCGGCGATCCCCTGGTCGAGGGCGGCGCGGGCGATGTCCAGGCGAACGTCACCGGTCCGCAATTGCTCCAGGGCGTGCGCCTCGACGGCGTAGTGGTAGACGCCGGGCGCGACCCCGGCGACGTCGTTGACCACGACGTAGGTCTCGATCGGGTAGAGGGCGCCGGCGGAGGGCGCGGTGCGGAAGGCGACCCCGTGTGCGCGCCGGGTGACGCCTTGGGCCGCCCAGAGGAGCTGCGAAAGCTCCGCCTCGCTCAGCGGGGATGGTCGGAAGGCGCGTTCGCTGCGCCGGCGGCGCAGCGCGTCCCACAGCGGCATCCCACCCTCGACCTGCGGCGCGCTCAAGGGGACGGTTGGGGCATCGGGGTAATGCTTTTCCGGGTCGGGCTTCGTCGCCCAGTCCAGCCCGCCGCCTGGCAGCCGCCCGCGCCGGTACTTCGTCCCGCGCTGGAACTGGTCGCCGATTCCTTGTTCGATCATTCTGCCCATCTCTGCCGTGGCCCGGAAACGCGGCGCAGAGAAGCTGTCAACGGATTCTCCGAACGGATTGAACGGAAACCGTCGAGCGTTTTGTCCGTTCAATCCGCTCCCGAAATCCGTTGACAGTCTCTCACCAGAACCGCTCGAAGCGCTCCTTCTTCGCCTTGCAGATCGGGCAGACCCCCGGCGGCTCCTCGCGGGCGCAGAGGTAGCCGCAGACGCGGCAGCGCCAGACCGGCAGCGACGGTGCTGCGTCGGGGCGCGCCGGGGCGCGGGGCGCGGTCTCCTGCGGGCGCTGGCCCGCCGGCGGACGGCGCTCCGGCACCGGTTGCAACTTCCGCTGCCCGCTCAGCACCTCATCGGAAACGTAGAGGGCGCAATAGCAGGCCCCCCAATCCGTCAGGTCGGCGTCGCGGTAGTCGCACGGACAGATGATATCCAGATCCTGCGGCTTGTCGCCGCTGGCCAGCCGGCAGGGACAGGCCCGGTAGCCGTAGCGCGCCTCGTTGATCAGCAGGCTCCTGGTCAGTTCCCAGGCGAAGCCACGTTCGGGGTTCAGATGGTAGCCCGTCGCCTCGGCCTCGCGCTTCAACTGCTCGTAGAGCGCGTCTACCTGTTCGTCGGGGATGATCGGCTCGCTCATGCCCGCAACACCTCCGCGATTTCCTCCGGGCGAAAGCCAACGATGCTCTTGACGCCGTCCACCACGACGGTGGGGAACGACACTGCCGGGTTCCAGCGCCGCACCCGTTCCAACACCTCCTCGCGCTCGCCGCCGGCGAGCAGGTCCACGTAGAAATACTCGAAGGAAAACCCCTCATCCTCCAGGAACTGGCGCGTCTTGCGGCACCAGATGCAGGTCGAGAGACCGTAGAAGACGACCTGATGGTCGTTGTGGACACCCTGAACCCTGCCCATTGCCTGAGTCATGCTCACCTCCCGTTCCACAGAAGCTCGTGTAACGATCAGCGCTGGCCGATCTGCGGGTCCATGTTGCCCGGCCCGCCACATTGCGGGGTATAGCAGGTAGCGTCAATGAAGATGCACTTCTGCTGACAACTGGGGCACACCTCGGGGGGCATAGCGGCCTGCAGGGTGTAGCCGCAGTTCGAGCATTTCCACCAGTTCTCCGTTTCGGTCATCGCGCCCTCCTGATCGCCGGGCGGGCCGGCAGCCCGCCCTGCGCAGTCATCGCTGGATGCGGATGGTCCACACCCCTCCGCTATCCTCGACGCCCAGCACCTGCAAGCCCAGCGCCCTGGCGGCCATGGGGATCTCCTGGCGGGAGGCGGCGTGGGTGCCTGTCACAACAATCACATCGCCAGGCCGGGCGTTGCGCAGCGCCTTGCGCGTCTCCACCAACGGCACCGGGCACTGCTGCCCGCAGACGTCCACCTTGATCTCGACACCCGGGCAGCTCGCCTGGCGCGTATCCACCCTCACCTCGTTCATGCCCACCCCCTATCCGGCGAACTCGACCACCACCTCGCGCACGTCCCAGCGGGAGGACAGCTTCTCGACGATGTCCTCGCGGATGGCCGGGGCGAACTGGTGATCCTCCGGCAGGTCGAGCACCACCCGCACCCGGCCATCGGCGATCTCGATATCCTTGACCAGCTTCGTGCGCACCACGTCTAGGCCGACCACCGGGTTCATGACGTGCTTGAGCCGTTTGCGGACGACCTCGACAGTCGTCGCTTCGCGCTCCTTGACCAGGCCGTGGCGTTCCTCGTAGTTCTCGATGGCCGCCCGCAGCCCGTCCACCGCCAGCACCGAACAGTGGGTCTTGATCGGCGGCAGGCCGCCCAGCGCATCGGAGGCCTGTTGCCAGGTGATCTTCTTCGCCTCCTCCAGCGTCTTGCCCTTGGCCAGTTCGGTGATGATCGAGCCGGTAGCGATGTTGGAGGCGCAGCCGTAGGATTCGAACTTGATGTCGGTGATGCGCTGGCTGTCGGGGTCAACCTTCAGGTAGACAGCGACCATGTCCCCACAGGCCGGGCTGCCCTCGACCGACCTGGCATCAGCATCCTCGATCCGCCCCACGTTGTGCGGGTGACGGAAATGCTCCATGACGATCTCGCTGTATGGTAGCGGCATCGCGGCCTCCTGGACAGCTACGGGCCTGAGACAGTTCCTTGGCTAACCGCGCTGTCCCAACTGGTGATCCAGCATGATCAGCGCCTGCATCTTGTCGCCGATCTTCTCTAAAAGGTCCACGATCCGGGCGGCGTTGGCCTCTTCCTCGACCTGCTCGCTGATGAACCATTGGAGCATCGCCTGGGTCGCGTAGTCCTTCTCCTGCAGGGCCAACTCATAGAGGTGATGGATCGCCGCCGTCACACTGCGCTCGTGGGCGAGGACCTGCTGGAACATCGCCAGGGGCGACGGCCACTCCAGCGCTGGCTGCGGGATAGCCTGCAGCTCGACCCGTCCTCCGCGCTCGTTGACGTAGTGGAAGAACTTCATCGCGTGGCCGTGCTCCTCCTGGCTCTGCACCGTCATCCAGTGCGCGAAACCGGGCAGGTTCTTCGCCTCCGCATCCGCCGCCATCGCCAGGTACAGGTACGACGAGTACAACTCATCCTTGATCTGCCCATTGATCGCATCCTGCATCTTCTTGCTCAACATCTCTCTTCCTCCCTTTATTTGCCTACTTGCCTACTTGCCTACTTGCCTACTTGCATACTTGCATACTTGCATACTTGCATACTTGCAAACTTCCTACTCTTTCCCCAACGGACTGATCCTCCTCAGTTCCGCCACCACCTCAGCCACCGCCTCGGCCACCGCGTCCACATCCTCGTCCTGGTTGAAGCGGCCGAAGGTAAAGCGGACCGAGCCGTGCGCCCGCTCGTGGTTGCCGCCGATGCCCAGGATGACGTGACTGGCCTCCAGCGAGCGGCTGAAACAGGCCGAGCCGGTGCTGACGGCGAAGCCGCGCATATCCAGGTGCAGCAGCAGCGACTCCCCCTCGACGAAGCGGAAGGAGACGTTGGCGTTCTGCGGCAACCGGTGCAGCGGGTGGCCGTTGAGCCGCGAGTGCGGCACCTCCAACAGGCGAGCGATCAGCCGGTCGCGCATGGCCTGCAGGCGGGCGGTCTCCTCGGGGGTGACCAGCTCCACCGCCGTGGCGAAACCCACCGCTGCGGGGATGTCCTCCACGCCGGGCCGCAGGTCGAACTCCTGGAAGCCGCCGTCCATCCACTTGCGCAGCGGCGTCCCCTGGCGCACGTACAGCCCCCCCACCCCCTTCGGCCCGTGCAGCGTGTGCGCGGAGACCGTGACCAGGTCCACCGGGAGCTGGCGCACGTCCAGCGGGACGCGGGTGAAGCTGTGCGTGGCATCGGTGTGGAGGAGGACGCCCTTCTCGTGGGTCAGCGCGGCGATGGTCGCCAGGTCCTGCAGCGTGCCGATCTCCTGGTTAGCCGCCTGGATCGAGACCAGGATCGTCTGGGGGGTGATGGCATCGCGCAGATGGTCCAGGTCCACCCGACCCGTCTCGTCCACGCGCAGGTAAGTCACAGTGAATCCCTGCTTCTCCAGGGCGCGGGCGCTGCCCAGCACCGGGAAGTCCTCGATGGGGGTGGTGATGATATGGCGGCCCTTCTTTTCGCCCAGCGCCAGGGCGACGCCCTTGAGGGCCAGGTTGCTGGACTCGGTGCTGCCGGAGGTGAAGATGAACTCTTCGGGCGCGGCGCCCAGGACGGCAGCTATGCGGGCGCGGGCGGTGTCCAGCGCGTCACGGGCGTCAATGCCGAGGGAGTAGCCGAACTGGGACGTGGCGACGGCGTAGGTGTCGAAGAAGTACGGCTTCATCGCCTCCAGCACGCGCTCGTCCAGCCGTGTGGCGGCACCGTTATCCAGGTAGGTGGTGACTTGAAACACGGTCCAACCCTCCAAGAGACCCCGATGAACTCGTGCCTATCGTATCGGTCTGATTGTACCACGTTTCGACAATAAAGTCAACGCTTCTCTATTAAACTTCCGTTAGAACTCTATCGGAGCGGCGAGCTCACGCGCGCGAGCGAGAATCGCTTCGTTTTGACGATGCGCCGGGCACAGATGGTCTCCCTATCGAGTGTTGACGGCGACACAGGAGACAAGACAGAACCCATCTGTCAGCGGATTCAGCAGATGCAGCAGATTTCCACGTCGCTTCATCCGCTTCATCTGCTCAATCTGCTGACCTTCTTCGGCAGCCGCAGTGGCCGTTGTCCGACAACACTCCAGCGGGAGACCACCCGGGCACACGGGCCGGGGAAATGCAAGACAGGTCAACATCACTATCCTTGCAAGCGCGTCACGGGCTTGACAGAAGAACGATTGTTCTGTATAATAGGGCTAGATTAGCTATATTGGCTATCTCCTCGGAGGAGTGCGCGATGGCGATCAAAAGCATCAACTCTACCGAAGCCCAGAACAACTTCGGGCAAGTCCTGGATGACGTGACCCTCAACCACGCCCGCTACGTGATCAAGCGACGCGGCATTTCCCAGGCCGTCGTGCTCAGCTTCGACGATCTTGCCCATCTACTGCGCGACGACAATGAACGCTTGCGGATGTACGGCATTCTGGGAGAACTGCGGCCTCAGTACCGATTGGGCGAAGTGATCCAGACGGAGTCTCTTCAGGAATGAGCGCAGCAGGCTACCACACAGGTAGACAATTACCGCTGGTGGGAATCGAAACCACCAACGGGGAAGCCGCATTTGCCGACCCCGCGTTCTCGAGCAACAAGGCCGCGCCGGTGCACAACTGGGCACCCTGGATCGCCGGCTTCTCCAGGGAATTTGTCGCCCATGCGATTGCGAAGTACATGCAAGTGCCCGGGACCGTCCTGGACCCCTTCGCGGGCGTGGGCAACACCCTCGTCGAAGCGGTTCTGCACGGCCATCACGCCATCGGATTCGAGATCAATCCCTACGCTGCCCTTGCCAGCCAGCTCAAAGCAAATGCCCACCAGGTGGACACGAGCACTCTGCGCAAGGAAATTGCTAGATTCCGATCGTTCTACCAGGCGGCCGTTTCCACAGGCTACACGCCGCACAGCACGTATCCCAAGGAATTCAGAACGCGGTCGGCTTTCTACAGCCCCGATGTACTGCACAAGGTGCTCATGGTCTGGGACTTCATTGCTACGACCCAGGAAAGCCAGATCCAGGACTTGTTCAGGCTGGCCTTCGCCTCGACGATGGTGAGTTACTCGAACTACTCGTATGAACCCAGCTTGGGACGGCGAGTAACGACAGGAAAGGGAGAAATCAAGGACTTCCCGGTCGGAGAGACTGTCCTCTCGAAACTGAGCAAGATGGTCGAGGACATCACCTGGTTCAAATCCGCACTTCCAGCAGGCCAAATGCCGACCGCGCGAGTGATTCAGGACTCCTTCTTTCACTATGCCGACCACATCACTCCGCAATCCATTGACCTGCTGATCACATCACCGCCCTATCTGAACAACTATCACTACATCAGGAATACCCGTCCTCAGCTCTATTGGTTGGGTTATGCCCGATGTCCGGCAGATCTCAAGCACCTCGAAGAATCCAACTTCGGCAAGTACTGGCAGACCGTTCGCGAGGGCACACCCGTGCATTTGGACTTCTCTCTGCCAGACACAGACATCGCCGACCGACTAGATGCGTTGAGAAAAGCGAACCCTGAGAAAGGCATCTACGGCGGTGCGGGATGGGCAAACCATGCCGCATCCTATTTCAACGATTGCTACAGATTTGTGTTGGGTATTCAATATGCACTCCGACCTGGCGGTACGGCCCTCGTCGTAATCGGCAACAGCATCCTGCAAGGCATCCTCATGCCAACCGATCAGTACCTGGGCAAGATCGCGGAATCCGTCGGATTAGAGCTGGCCGGCATCGAGGTCCCCCGCATGACCCGGGTGGGCAACAGCATCATCCGCTCCGACGTACGGGTTGGCAAGGCCAAAGATCACCACTCCCTCTACGAAGCTGTCGTGGAGATCAGAAAACACTAGCCCCCCCACCCGTCCGCAGGCGCGCAACCGGGCCGCCAACCTGCGCCGGTTCTCCGCGCTGCGCGGCATGGCCGGCGAGCAGCTCATCGGTCATTGCGCATAGCGCCCACCGCAACCTCGCCCGTTTGCCCATTCACCACCGCCAGGCCGCGCTTCTCCTCGGACTGCAGCAGGGCGATCCAGACGGGCAGCAGGATCAACTGGTAGGTGACGCCGCTGACCTGGAAGGAGCGCCCGACGCGAACGGGGGTCGGGTTGGCGGCGTAGGGATCGGGCGTCGGCGCCGTCGCCGGCCCCGCCTCGCGACTGGCCAGGCGCAGCAGGGCGTCGTGGGCCTCTTCCGCCGCCACTTCGACGTCTACGTTGTAGAGGGCGGCGGGCCAATCGGCCAGCAGGCGCGGTTCGTAAGGGGACAGCGCGCTCAACTCGAATGGGAGCACGCGGCGCAGCAGCGCGCGATCCGGCAGCGCCAGGCCGGGAAAGAGCAGGTTATCGAACATCATCATCCCGCCATCCAGCGTCCGCTCCTCCGCCGGCGCGGGCTGGCCCGGCGACGGCTCGGCCCACGTGCGCATACTGACGAAGCCATCGAAGGCCCAGAAGGGCAGGTAGATGCCCACCAGGCCGGCCACCTGTTGCTCCTGACCAGTCAGCCAGGCGGCGACGCCGCGCAGGCCGGAGCGCAGCGCCCGCTCGACCGCCTCGCTCGCCTGTTGCTGATTGACCTGGAACGGCAGGAACCTGTCGGGCCGTTCGAAGGTGCGGCGGCTGTCCTCCACCAGAATGTTGGGGGAAGCGCAGAAGGCGCAGACCCGCGCCAGGTGGCCGGTCATCGTCAGTTCGGCGCCGCAGGACGGGCAGCGGACGATCCGCTGCGCCTCGCTCCAGACGTGGCCCTGGGTGCGCCGGCGCAGTTGCAGGTCGCTGACCAGCGCGCCGTCCGCATCCAGCAGGTTGACCTGGGGCAAGGAGAGCTGGTGGCCACAGTGCGGACACATCACCTCGGTGGCGCCGGGCTCGTAGTGCAGCGCGCCGCCGCACTGCGCGCACTGAGCCGTCACCGTCGCCGGCGCCGAGGCCTGCCCGGCGCTGGGAGCGACCCGCCCCAGGGCAATCGCCAGCGCGTCCCGCGCCAGGGGGTGCGCCGGTTCCAGGGCGACAGCGGTGTCCAGGAATTCGCGCCGCTGCGCCGGGTCGTCGGTCGTTGCCGTCAGCCAGACCCACGGCTCGACGAAGCGTGGCGCCCGCTCCGTGAGCGCCTCCAACTGCCGCCGGGCCGCCGCGCGTTCCCCGCGCCGGAGCAGGATGTACGCGCCGACGAACGAGAGTACTTCGCCCTCACGAGGGCGGTAGCCACGGACGTATCCCTGTTGGCCCGCCGACCGGTGGGGGTCCTCTCCCAACGCTCGCTGGTAATCCTCGAAGAACAGGCCGGCCAACTGCGGCGTCCGCAGGACAAAGGCGGGCTCGGGGACGTGCGTGCCGTCCCAGTGGGACAGCAGTTCGTCGAGGAAGGGTTGGTGGGCATCCCAGCGCTTGCGGGTCAGCCGGCGCACCCGCCCACCCGCCGGCGGTGTGTACCCGCAGTAGGGGCACCGCGCACTCCCCTGCCACGGGTCGTAGGCAGACTCACGCAAACACTGGGGGCAGAGAAAGGGCTGCATGCCACTTCAGAACAAAGACCAACGGCGACGGAACACACAACACGTTTCACGTTTCACGTTTCACGTTTCACGTTTCACGTTTCACGTTTCACGCGACCGTATTGCTCAACACCCCCACCCCCTCCACCTCCACCTCGACCACGTCGCCGGGCAGGAGCGGGCCGACGCCGGCGGGGGTGCCGGTAAGCAGCACGTCGCCTGGCTCCAGAGTCATGACCGCCGAGATGTAGGCGATCAGCGCCGCTGGCGAGAAGACCATCTGCCCCGTCCGCCCGGCCTGGCGCACCTCCCCGTTCACCCGACAGACCAGCGACAGGTCGGCAGCCTCGGCCGCGGACAGGCCGGTCAGCAGGGACGGGCCCAGCGGGCAGAAGGTATCGAAGCCCTTAGCCCGCGTCCACTGCCCATCGCGCCGCTGCAAGTCGCGGGCGGTGACGTCGTTCGCGGCGGTCACGCCCAGGACGCAGGCCCAGGCCGCTTCGGGGCGTACGTTCCGGCAGTGCCGGCCGATGACCACGGCCAGTTCCGCCTCGTGCTCCACCCGCTCCGACTGCGGGGGGAGGAGGATCGTTGCGCCCGGGCCGATGATGGAACTGGGCGGCTTGAAGAACAGCAGCGGTTCGGCGGGGAGTTCGTTACCGAACTCGGCGGCGTGGGCCGGGTAGTTGCGTCCCACACAGACGATCTTACTAGGCAAGGCGGGGGCCAGCAGGGCGACCGTCTTCAGCGCTCCCACCACTGGCCCAGCCTCCCAGCGGCCGTACAGGTCGCCGCGCAGCTCGCGCACCTGCCCGCCGTCGAGCAGCCCCCAGCGGGAACCGTGCCCGGTGTCGTACCGGACGATGTGCGCTTTCATCGTCACCGCCGTTTGGATCGCCATTCCGCCCCACGAGGGAACGTCCGGTCGCCGCCTCATTGTCCCCGCAGCGCCTCCACTGCCCGGCGAATCTGCGCGGCGTGCTCGTCCCCATGCGCCTCATAACCGGTCGCCAACTGGGCGATCAACCGGTAGCGATACGGTTCGGTGAGCAACTGCCCGGCCAGATGCTCGATCAGCAGCGCCGTCTGTTCCTCGTCGCGGGCCAGGCGGCCCAACAGCCCGGCCAGGGTTTCCTCAGCATCTATGATCGCCGCCAAGTATTCCGGCCAGACGGATGGGTTGACATCCCCCTCGACCCGCACGCCGCTCAGCAGGTTGATGATCGTTTCCTGCAGCCCTCGCTCGCTGATCGAGAGGTGGGCCAGCGTCTGGTTGACCGACCACTCGCCCTCCGCCGGGGCCCGCGCAGCCTCCTCTTCGGTCAGGCCGGCGGTGGTCTCGGTCAGCCTGGCGTTCAGCGCGGCGTAGCGTTCGCGCAGCGTCGCCGCCAGATCGAGCGGACTGGACGGCAGCGACGGCGCTTCACGTCGCTGGAGCGTGGCCGTGATCGTCAGCCGTTCCTGCTTCCGCACCACCTCCACCTCGACCGTGTCGCCCACGTGACAGGCCTGCAGCGCCGCCGTCAGGGTGCCGAAGTCGCGCACCTCCCGCCCGCCGAGGGCGACGATCACATCCCCTTTCTGGAGGCCCGCCTGGCGTGCCGCGCCGCCCTCGACCGTGTCGGTGACGTAGACACCGGTCTCCGTGGCGATGCCCTCCTTCTCCGCCCGTTCGGCGCTCATCCCATCGAAGAAAATCCCCAGGAACGGGCGACGCAGATCGCGCAGGTCCACCCCATCCTCCAGCACCGAGCGCAGGTTCTCCAGCGCCTCGGTCCAGCCTTTCTCCGCTTCGGCGCGAGCCTGGTCCCACTGGGGGCCGGAGCCGAAGCCGACGTGCTGGAGCGTCACCTCGGTAGCGCCGTCCTTCTCTTCCAGCTCCCACTCCACCAGCGTCTGGCCCGGCTCGCCGAGCCCCTGCCAGATCATCTCCAGCTCCTCCGGGCGCTCCACCTCGATCAAGGTGCCGCGCACCTCGTAGCCGGAATGCCAGCGGAAGACATACGGCCCGCCGACGACAGGATCCACCGCCGCCCAGTGGCAGAACCATTCCTGCAGTCGAACTGCCTGGGTCAGGGCGTCGAAGACCCGCTCTGGGCTGACCCGCACAGTCTGCCTGACCTTGATCTTGCGCGCTTTATCACTCATGTTCCCTCCTGCCTCCTCGCTGACCATACCGCTTCCTGGGCCAATTCGTTCATAAAGTGGACCGCGGTCTCGATCCCGCGGTAGAAATTCTCCACCCGCAGCCGCTCGTTCGGCGCGTGGAGGTTATCATCGGGCAGGCCGAAGCCCATCATCACCACCGGCACACCCAGCGCCTTGTTCAGGATCGTGACCACGGGCAGGCTGCCGCCGGCGCGCAGGAAGACCGGTTCGGCGCCGAAGCCGCGCCGATAGGCCCGCACCGCCGCCTGCATCGCCGGGCTGTCCTGGGGAATGATCGCCGGGTTGCCCAGGCTCAGCGGGCGCACCTCGACGGTGACCGTGGGCGGGGCCAGTTCGCGGATGCGCCGTTCGAAGAGCCGGGCGATCTCGAAGGCGTCCTGGTCGGCCACCAGGCGCATACTGACCTTGGCCACCACGCGGCCCGGGATGACCGTCTTCTGGCCCTCGCCGGTGAAGCCGCCGCGAATGCCGTGCAGTTCGAGGGTAGGACGGGCGCCGATGCGTTCCAACACCGAGTAGCCAGCTTCGCCCGTCCACAGCGCGGGGGCCCCGACCTCGTCGCGGAGGAAACGCTCCTCATTAAAGGGCAGGCGCGCCAGTTCAGCCCGCTCCGACTCGGTCAGGGGGCGGACGCGGTCGTAGAAGCCAGGGATCGCCACGCGGCCCTGTCCGTCGTGCAGAGCGGCCAGCATCTCCACAGCGACCTGCAGGGGATTGTGGGCCACGCCGCCGTAGGAACCGGAGTGAAGGTCGGTCTTCGGCCCGCGGATCTCCACCTCCATGTAGGCCATGCCGCGCACGCCGTAGACGATCGCCGGCGTGCGCTCGTTGAGCATCTCCGTGTCGGAGATCACCGCCGCATCGCAGGTCAGCAGGGCATCATGTTGCTGGACGAACGTGCCCAGGTTCGGGCTGCCGATCTCCTCCTCGCCCTCGATGAGGAACTTGAGGTTGACCGGCGGCTGTCCCTCGGCGCGGAAGAAAGCTTCAGCGGCGGCCAGGTGTGTGTAGAGCTGGCCCTTGTCGTCCGACACGCCCCGCGCGTAGAGATGACCGTCACGGACCGTCGGTTCGAAGGGCGGCGAGTTCCACTCATCGTCTGGGTCAGTCGGCTGCACATCGTAGTGGCCGTAGACGAGCAACGTGGGCGCGTCCGCCCCGGCGCCGAGCCATTCCCCGTAGACGATGGGGTGACGCACCGTGGGGATTGCTTCCGCCCGCGTCATCCCGATCTCGCGCAGGCGAGTGACCAGCCACTCGGCCGCTTGCCGGATAGCGCTCCGCTGCTGCGGATCGGTGCTGACGCTGGGGATGCGCAGAAACTCGACCAGGTGCTGCAAGTTCTCCTTGCGACGAGAGGCCGCATAGTCCGCTGCTGACTTCATTCCTCTTCCTCCTCAAACTCCTCCTCCGGATCCGTCCAATTGTCCAGGGCGGACGGCAGGAGGGCACGCAATTCGCGCGGGATCAACACGCTGAGCTGGCCGTCCACCGTCCCCACGCTCAGCAGTCCGATCATGCGCAGATAGCCCAGAATGGTCTCTGGCTCATGGTACTGCCAATAGGGACTCTCGTCAATATCGTCGTCGTAGCGTTCGGCGAACGTCTCCAGCGGCATGACCCCGCCGGCCTCCAGGACATCCCTCAACGCCGCTACTTCCTCCCTCAGCAGATCCTGGACCAGCCGATCCAGGTTGGACGGGTCGGTGAGGACGCCCACCAGATCGCGGATCAGCACTTCCTTGCGCACGTTATAGGGACGCGGGTCGGGCATACAGCGGGCCGTGCCGATGAGGGCCTCTTTGAGCAGTCGGCTGAGGCAGTCAGCCAATCCAGCGTCACGGGCGAGCGGTTGCTGGCGCCTCGCCTCCTGACGGCGGCGGGTGCGGGCGCGCATCTCTTCCCAGAACGGGGAGTGGGCAAAGGCAAGACCCTCGATCTCCTCCAACCGCTCCCGCACACCCGGGGCGTCGGGGGCGACCTGCAGAACCCGCAGCAGGCGCTGACGAGCTTCGTCATATCGCCCCTCGGTCGCCTCCAACCACGCCGTCGTCCGCTCGTAGTACGACCAATCGCTGACGCGGATGCGGCGAAGGGTGCGGATGGGCGACAGCACCTCCAGCGCGGTGGTGACATCCCCCTCGGAAATGTAGTAGTTGGCCAGCGTGCAGCGGGCAAAAATGTAGTGGGGGTCAATCTCCAGCGCCTTATGCAGTTGCGCCAGAGCCGCTTCGGCATTCCCGCTACGCATCAGCACGACCGCCAAATTGTGATGGGCGATCGTGGCGCGAGGGTCACGGGCCAGGGCCGCCCGCAGTTCCCGTTCGGCATCTTCCAACCGTCCCTCCGCCAGGGCTGCTGCGCCGGCGTCTATATGCGCCTTGACGTCCGGCCGGTACACGGGAGAGGGGATCTCGTCGTCGGAGACGACTGTCCACCGCTCCAGATATACCACACGCCATTCCTGAGCTTTCTCGTCCCACAGCGTCACCGGCTGCGACAGGTCCAACCTGCCCAGGCGGTTCAGAGTCTCCGCGGCCAGGGCGCGCAGGTGCAGCGGTCCCGCCTGGCCGAAGGCGAAACGCTCCAGTTCGGCGACGGCGTCCGCGTTGCCGATCATGCCCAACAAATGGACGCCGGCCTCCGGGTTATCCTCCCACAGCACCTTGCTGGCCACGCGGACGATATTCGGCGTGCGGGCGACGAACTGGTCGAAGCGCCAAAACTCTTCCCGCTCACCCACATCCACATCGCTCATTGCTTCCATGAAGTCAAAGAGTTCTTCCAGGGCATGGAATGGGACGAGGCCGGCAACGTAGACCGTCGGATAGCGGGAGGCCAGGACGGGGCCGGGCGCCTTCTCGCGCAGCGCATCCAGCAGGGGCCAAACGATCTCGGGCGGCACCCCCTCGGTGAGCGCTCGTTGCCAGAGATGGCGGGCAATGCCGGGCTTGCCCAGGTTGGCCGCCGCAGAGCCCAGGATCAGGTACGCCTGCCAATCCAGCTCGTCCAACCGTTTCTGGTAGTGTCGGTAGATCGCGAAGAGCGCCTCGTCATCCTCCATGACACCCAACGCTTCGATCCGGCTCAAGAGCAGTGGTGGGTCGTCATCGAGGGGAAGTTGCTTGAGACGCACCGCGTATTCCTGTGCCCGCTCGCGCTCGTCAAGGGCCATGTGGAAACGGACGAGATGGGCCAGGGTCTGGGGATGATCACCGTACTCTGCCAGCGTCTCCTCGTCCATCCGAATCGCCCGCTCGACGTCGCCATTGAAGAAATGGCACAGCGCCTCGTTGATCCGCCCGATCGGCGCCGTTGGGATCATCTCGGCAAACTGGCGGAACAGGGGGATGGCCTCCCGATAGCGGCCCTGTCGGTTCAGACGCAGGCCCTGCTCGTGGACATAGAACGCCCGGACGACGGTCTCTGCCGGGACGCCGAGGGTAGCCGAGGCATCGGCGACCTCCCTCTCGACGGCCTCCAAAAGCTGCCGGGCCTGGCTCCGCGTCTCATCGGGCTTCAGCCGATCCGGGTGACGCATCGCCTTGTGGATCATGCGGGCGGCATGGCCCAGTTCGTTCATTTGGTAATACAGGTCGGCCAGCAAGAAAGCCACGTGCGGTTCGTCGGGATAGGCCTGTACCGCGTCTTCCAGCACGGACAGCGCGGCCGCCGGGTCATTCAGCAGGCCATAGAGCATAGCGCGGAAGAGCAGCACTTCCAGGCGGTGCTGTAGGTGGATTGGCGCCTCATCCAGCACCGCCAGCGCGCCCTCCAGATCGCCGCTCTCATGCAACGCGTTGGCCCGCGCCAGGACCTCCTCCAGGCGCGGCCCGCGGGGAGGCAGGGCTGGCTGTAGATGGCGCCGTTTTTTGCTCATCATGACACCTCCGCGTTGGATTTCCCTCGCTTGGGCCGGCCCCCAGGCATCGAAGCTGTTGGAAAGCGAAGCATCAGTCGCTCCGTATGAGCGGCCGGGGGCGGGCCATCTCGATGACCCCATCGGCAGTGACCGGGTAGAGGCAGCCACATGCGACACAGCCATAGCCGGTGGTCCCCTGGACCAGCGGCCCGTGACCGCAAGCCGGACAGCACAGCAGGTCGGCCAGGGGGCGCGCACCGCCGCCGCGCGGCGGGCCGGCCTTGACCGCCCAGACCAGGTCGTAGTCCATCTGCCAGGCCTGCGTGTACACGCTCTCCAGCGCCAGGTCGCGCAGCAGCGCCTCGAACGTCGGGCCTCGGAAGGCGCGCCCGGGCAGGAGGGGCGCGTCGCTGCCAATGCGGTTGCTGACCACGAGCACTCCCCCCGGCCGCAGCACGCGCACCAGCTCGCCCAGCACCCCGCGCGGCGATGGCGTGAACTCCAACGCCTCCAGACAGGTCACCGCATCGAACACCCCGTCCCCGAACGGCAGCACCTGAGCGTCCTGCCAGATCCAGGTGACCCGTCCGGCATAGGCCGCGGTGAGCCGGACCGCCTGCTCCAGCATCCGCCGCGAGAGGTCGAGCCCCACGACCTGGCCGGCGAAGCGCGGCTGGAAAAGCAGGGCGCGCGGCAACCGGCCCGTCCCCGTCCCCACGTCCAGGACCAGGGGGGCGGGGATGTGATCCAACGCCTGGGCCAGCGGCAGCCCCAGGAACCACTGCTCGGTGTCGGTGTCGAACTGTTTGATCCGCTCGTAGGCGGTCGCCGAGACGTCGTAGAGCCACGTGACCACCCGGCGGCCCAGGTAGGCGCCCTCGGCGATGATCAACTGCCAGTAGGCCAGCGCCGCCAGCAGGAGCAGACCGGCGATCCCCAGCGTCCAGGTCATCTCACAGCGCCCACGCCGCCAGGAGCATGGCCGCCGCCAGCCACGGCCAGGCATGTGCCGGCCACCGCCCCTCCTTGTCCCACCCGGCCAGCAGCAGTTGCGGGAGGAGCAAGAGGGTCAGGAAAGGGACAGCCAGCGGACGCTGCAGCAGGACGAGGAACAGAGCAGCGATTCCCTGACCGCCGGTCCACAGCGCCCGCCCGCCACTCCGATCGGAGCGGTCGATCCCGGCCACCGCTAGCGAGAATGTCGTTGCCAGGGCCACCGTCGGCAGCGCCGGAGCGGCGAAAGCCAGGTGGCCGGCCAGCCAGGGCAACCCCAGGCGGAGCACAGCATCCCAGCCGGCGCCCACCTGCCCCCGACCCCGGTCGAGCACCAGCGCCAATTCCATCAGCGACATGGCCAGCGCCGTCAGCAAGAACAGGCTCAGCCCCAGCACGGCAGCCAGCAGCAGCGAGCAGCACAGGCTGGCGATGACCGCCGCCAGCGCCCGGCGGAACGACCCATCGGCGGACGCCCACCAGAAGCGCAACTGGGCCAGCCAGCGGGCCAGCCGGCCGGCAGGGGAGGCCGGCTGCGTGTAGGGCAGGAACCTCGTTCGGCCGGCCGGCCGATCCGGCCAGCGGCGCAGCGCAGCCGCCCAGTCGGTCGTCGCTAGAGCTGCCCACAGCGTCCCCCAACCGGCCTCGAGCAGCAGGAACGTGAGCAACAGCCGGACCCCGTCGGTCAGGGTGAGGGAAAACCCGTCCGAGGCAATCGCCCCACAGAGCGTCGCCCAGAGCGGCACGGCCCAGCCCAGGGCGCGGGTTGGGAAGGCGCACAATCGGATCAGGCCATCGCGGCGCAGCTCGAACGTCACAAGAAAGATTATACCGCACAAGTCCCAAATGCCCAAACCCGCCGCTTCAGTGCTTGAAGCTGCGCTGGCCGGTGAAGGCCATCGTCGCCCCGTATTCGTTGCAGGCCTGGATGATCTCGTGATCGCGCAACGCGCCGCCGGGCTGGATCACGGCGCTGACGCCTTCCCTCAATCCCACCTCCACTCCGTCGCGGAAAGGGAAGAAAGCATCCGATACCATCACGGCCCCTTTCAGTCCCCCGTTGGCCGCCCTCACTTCCGCGTCCACCTCGGCGCGGGTTGCCTCGTCCAGCTCGTCATAGCTGACCCCTTGCCACTGGTAGGCCAGGCGGTGGGCCATGTTGCGATAGGCCTTATCGCGGGCAATCTGCGCCACGCCGACGCGGTCCTGTTCGCCCGCGCCGATGCCCACCGTGGCCCCGTCCTTGACGTACAGCACTGAGTTAGAGGTCACGCCCGCCTCGACCAGCCAGCCAAAGAGCATGTCCTGCGCCTCCTGAGGCGTCGGCGGGCGGGCGATGCGCA
>Ga0209018_1001232_pt1 | contig 21209 bp, 23 predicted proteins | sample YNPBryBLVA2012_FD_185814 | JGI IMG/M metagenome (GOLD analysis project Ga0209018, IMG submission 185814) | Anoxygenic and chlorotrophic microbial mat microbial communities from Yellowstone National Park, USA - YNP Bryant BLVA 2012 (SPAdes)... ...
GATTGCGGCGACGTGTCGCCGCTTTGAAAGCGCGGACTCCGTCCGCGCACTCCAAGAGGTGGAAGAAAAATGACCGAGCTTTATGATGTGGCAATCCTCGGCGCCGGGCCGGGGGGATACGTGGCCGCCATCCGCGCCGCGCAACTCGGTCTGCGGGTAGCGCTGGTTGAAAAAGAGCACCTGGGCGGTGTCTGCCTGAACTGGGGCTGTATTCCCACCAAGTCGCTGCTGCGTAACGCCGAGGTGGTGGCGCTGCTGGAACGGGGCAAGGACTTCGGCTTCACCGTGGAGGGCTTCCAGGCCGACTATGGCGCAGCCGTGGAGCGCAGCCGCAAGGTGGCTGAACGGCTGGTCAAGGGCGTGGCGGCCCTTCTGCGCAAGAACGAGGTGCAGGTCGTGGAAGGGCAGGGCCGCCTGCTCGGGCCGGGCCGGGTGGAGGTCAGACTGAATGATGGCGGCGAGACGCTGGTGGAAGCGCGTAACGTCATTATCGCCACCGGGGCGCGGGCGCGTGCCATCCCAGGGGTGGTGGTGGACGGGGAGCGGATCATCACCGCCCGCCGCGCGCTGGAGCGGCGTCAGCGCCCTGCCGCGGCGATCATCGTCGGCGCGGGCCCCATTGGCATGGAGTTTGCCCACCTCTGGCGCACCTACGGCGCGCAGGTGACGGTAGTCGAGATGCTGCCGCGCCTCCTGCCGTTGGAGGACGAGGAGGTCAGTGCTGAGGTGGAGCGGGCCTTCCGCCGCCGCAAGGTTCGCTCGCTCACCGCCACCCGCGTGCTGGGGGCCGAGGCCACCGCCGACGGCGTGCGCGTGCGGGTGCAGAAAGAAGGGGCGGATGAGGAGACGCTGGAGGGGGATGTCGCCCTGCTGGCCATTGGCGTGCAACCCAACAGCGAGGGGTTGGAGGAGGCAGGCATTGCCCTCAACCGGGGCTGGGTGGTGGTGGACGACCTGATGCGCACTAACCTCCCTGGCATCTTCGCCATCGGCGACGTCACCGGGCGGCTGCCCCTGGCTCACGTCGCCTCCGCGCAGGGCATCCTGGCGGTGGAGCAAATCGCCGGGATGGAGGTCTCGCCGCTGGACATGGACGCCATTCCGCGCTGTACCTACTGTCAGCCGCAGGTGGCCAGCATCGGCCTCAGCGAGGCACAGGCCCGCCAGCGCGGCTTCGACGTGCGCGTGGGCCGTTTCCCCTTCCTGGCCAACGGCAAGGCGCTGGCCCTGGGCGACCACGATGGCTTTGTCAAACTGGTCGCTGACGGGGCGAGCGGGCGACTGCTGGGCGCCCACCTGGTCGGTCCGGAGGTGACCGAACTGCTGCCGGAGCTGGTGCTGGCCCGCGCCGCCGCCCTCTCCCCCGAACAGATCGCCCGTGCCGTCCACGCTCACCCCACGCTCAGCGAGGCGCTGATGGAGGCCGCCCACGCCCTGCTGGGCCGGGCCATTCACATTTGACCGCTTGCCAACTGCACAAAAATCGCTACAATGGGGCTCCGCGACAGGCCCGTCTGTGCCCCACAGGCGGACACTTATGAAAACCATTTCACAACCAGGAGGCACAAGATGAAGATCAGCGGTATCGAGTTCCCTGATGACCTCTACTACGACAAGACGCACGGCTGGGCGCGAGTGGAGGGCAACACCATCGTCCAGGGCCTGACGGACTTCGGACAGAAGATCGCCAAGGAGATCGTCTTCGTCGAAATCCCCTCCGTGGGACGGGCGGTGACGCAGGGGCAGACCTTCATGTCCATGGAGTCGGGCAAGTGGGTGGGCCGCATCGCCGCGATGGCCAGCGGCAAGATCACCGAGGTCAATGGCGAACTGGAGTGGGAGCCGGCCACGATCAACAGCGATCCCTTTGGCGCCGGCTGGCTGGTCAAGATCGAGATGTCCAACCCCGCTGAACTGAGCAACCTGTTCAAGGCCGACTCGCCTGAGTTCGTGGCCTTCATCGAGGGAGAGGCGGCGAAGTTCAAGGACCTGCTGGGCTAGTCCATTCCCGCCATATGCCACGGAATGCCCGTCCGGTGTTGCGGACGGTGCATTCCGTTCCACAATTGGGAGGGCTTTGTGAGTGTGAAGACCATCTCCCGATGGATAAGCCGTTTCGTGTTTCCGACTGGTTCTACGCTGCCGGCGGCTGGGATGCGTGAGATCTGGCTCTCCCTTGCCATTCTGGCTATCCTCCTCGCGGGCTGTGCCCCCCGTCCGCAGACCTGGCCTTCTCAACCGGAGAACCCGGCCCTGACCTCTACGTGGCATATCGACGTCGCTCGGTTTCTGAGTTCAGCGCACGGCGGTGTGGCTTGCGAGACGTGCCACGCGGATATCGCGGTGGGCGAGACGAGCATGCCTCATCCTGATGTGACCCGATTGACGCTTTCTGCCACTTCCCTGTATGACTACAGCACCTGCGCGCGCTGTCACCCACAGGAGTACGCTGACTACGATCGTGGTGCTCATGCTGCGGCCAGGGCGCAGTCAGAGGGAGAGGGCGAGCCATCCCCGACCTGCGGCCACTGTCATAGTTCCCATTACGCTGCGGCCTACACGCGGGCGGAGTTGCTGAGCAACGTTGCCGAAACGTGCGGCACCTGTCACCCCGAGGAACTGGAGTCCTACCGGGCGGACTATCACGGCAAGGCGGCCCTGTTGGGCTATGAGCAGGCGGCCACCTGTACCGATTGTCACGGCGCCCATGCGGTCTCTTCGCTTTACGATGTCGGGGAGACGGTTCAGGCCTGTCGGCGCTGCCACCCGGAGGTCAACGCGTCCACAGCCAGTTATCGCGTCCATGCCCGTGAGACGCTGAACGCCGGGTCGGACGATACCCGTGCGCAGGAGTCTGCCCTTCTGTTCTGGGTCAAACTCTTTTTCACCGTGTTGGTAGTCAGCGTGTTGGCTTTTTTCTACACTCACACCCTGCTGTGGTTCTTGCGAAGCCTGCATGAACGATTGAAGAAGGGGCGACATGGCTGAGAAAAGGAAAGAGACGACAGAGTACTGGCGCTTCAACATCTATCACCGCTTCGTTCACTTCCTGGTCCTCACCAGTTTCTTTGGGACGACGATCAGTGGCCTGCCATTGAAGTACGCTGGCACGGCCTGGGCTGCATGGCTTACCCGGATGCTGGGAGGAGTCCGCGTTATGGGGATCATCCACCGCGTGAGCGCGGTGGTCATCGCTCTGTGGTGCCTGATGCATTTGGCTTACGTGGCGCATTACGTGCTGGTGCGGCGGCGAAAACCATGGGGCCCAGACACGCCAGTCCCGACGGTGAAGGACTTCCGAGACCTGTGGCAGAACCTTCTTTACTTCCTGGGGCGAGGAAGTGCTCCCCTCTTTGATCGCTTTGCTTACTTCGAGAAGTTCGACTACTGGGCAGTCTTTTGGGGGGTACCGATCATCGGTCTCTCGGGGTTGGTGCTCTGGTTCCCCAACTTCTTCTCGCGCTTCCTGCCCGGCATTGCGATCAACATTGCCCACATCATGCACAGCGATGAAGCGTTGCTGGCCGTTGGCTTCATCTACATCGTGCACATGTTCAACACTCACATCCGGTTCGACAAGTTCCCACTCAATCCGGTGATCTTCACCGGAAAAATGACGGAGGCGGAGTTCATCCATGAGCGTCCTCTCGAATGGGAACGAACAAGAACAGACCCCCAGCGTCTTGAGGATATGAGGGTTCGATGAGGAACGTATCTCGTGGTACGACGGTAGTTGCTGTTCTGTGGACCCTGCTTTGCCTCTTCGCTTTCGGTGCTCCGGTGGTGAGAGCCCAGGGGCCAGGGCCGGGCAGCGAAGATCAGAGCTGTTGGGCCTGTCACAGGCAACCTAATCTGGCTGCTTCTGAGGGGACACGCACGAGTATAACCATGTGCCTGGATTGCCATGGTGACCCTCAGGTGGATGAGTGGGCGGGCGAGGGTCGCTCCTCGGTGTACGTGGAGCGGGACCAGCACGCCGATACGCTGCATGGGCAGATCGCCTGCGTGGCCTGCCACACCGATGTGGCCCGCAACCCCCACCAGGAGGAGGAGCCTGTCGCCTGCGCGGACTGCCATGCGACCCTTCTCACTCACGTCAACATGGGCGCGCCACATCTCAGCGTTGACTGCGCCGCCTGTCACAGGGCGGGCCTGCCCGTAAGCCGGGATGGGCAAACAGGCCGTGTTGTGTTGGCCCGCACAGACGCCGCGGGGAACCCGGTGGATCGTACGGCCCACAACGTCGTGACGCAGATGGACTGCGCGACATGCCATTTCTCCGGCAACGATGTCGGCGCGCCAGCGGTGGTGTTGCCTGCACGCAGCGTCATCTGTATGGCCTGTCACGACGCTGCGCCGACGGTCAGCGTTGGTGGGTTCGGCGCCTCAGGGAGGGTCACGGACTATGGCTCTATAATCGGCCTGCTTGTCTTTGGAGTGGGCATGCTCGTGAACTTCTCGCTCTACCTGCAGGGTGCCATCCTGGGCCACCCTGGCCTGACCACCATGCAAAAACTCTCTTATCTGGTGGAGGATGGGGTCCGCCTGATCTTCTCCCGCCGTGTCTTCCGGTTGGTGTGGGGAATCGTCGCCGATGGCCTCTTCCTGCGCCGCGTCCTCCGGGAGAGCGTGAGCCGATGGGTGATGCACACCCTCATATACTGGCCCTTCCTGGCTCGCTTCCTCCTGGGGTTGGTCACCTGGCTGGGAGAGATGTTCTGGCCTGCCAGCGCGTGGACACGGATGCTGGCGAACAAGGACACGCCGGCTGTGGCGTTCACTTACGACTTTCTGGCTTCGCTGGTTATCGTAGGTGTGCTGATCGCGCTCGGCCGGCGTTTTATCCTGCGAGATCAGCGGCTGCGCACCGGACCGCAGGACAGAATCGCCATCGCGCTGCTGGGTGGCCTCTTCCTGGTGGGCATCATCGCCGAGGCGTTTCGGCTTCTGAGTGCCGGCACTCCCCCAGATGTGGCCCAGTATTCTTTTCTGGGCTACGGTGTGGCGGCACTGTTGCGCCCCCTGGGCCTTCCCTGGACGACGGTATACCCGGCGGTCTGGTATCTCCATGCCTGGTTGGCCGCGGCGACGATCGCCTACCTGCCGTTCAGTAAGTTCATGCACATCCTTGTTGCACCTCTTCTCGCCAGCATAGATACCGCTGGAAAGGGTTCGCACTGATGACCGCTAAGGATGACTTCTTCTACACCGTGCGTCAGATCGTTGAACTGGATGGTTGCACCCGTTGTGGGGAGTGTACCCTCTGGTGTCCGACCTTTGCCGAGAAGCCGGACCTGGAGGCGATTACCCCACTGACCAAGATTGAGACGACGCGGCAGTTCTTGCGCCGCCAGAAAGGCTTGCTGGCCCGTATCTTCGGCCCCCGCCCTCTTGACCCGCAGGCGGTGCAGACCCACTCCGCAGGCACCTATGACTGTACCCTTTGTGGTCGCTGCTCCGTAGTCTGCCCGGCGCACATCCGCACGCGCGAGTTGTGGATCGCCATGCGCCAGTGGCTGGTGCAACAGGGGGTCTATCCCGACGCGCTGAACCATCTGCGCGAGACGCTCACCACCCGCTACAACATCTCCGGCGACGACAACGCCAACCGCCTGATCTGGAGCCAGAACATGGCCCAGCCGCCGGCGGGACTGGGCGAGAAGACCCGGGCAGAGGTGGTCTACTTCGTCGGTTGCGTCTCCTCCTTCTACCCGCAGTCCTACTCCGTGCCGCAGAGCGTGGCGATGGTGCTGGAGCGGGCCGGGGTGGACTTCATGGCCCTGGGTGGGGAGGAGTGGTGCTGTGGTTTCCCGCTGATCATCGCCGGCATGGGGGATACAGCGGTGGAGTCGGTGCGGCACAACGTGGAGGCAGTGCGCCGAACCGGTGCCAGGCGGCTGGTGGCTGCCTGCCCCTCCTGCTACCACACCTGGGAGCATGACTACCCGCGCATCCTGGGCGAACCCCTGGGCTTCGAGGTGCTGCACGTGACCGAGATGCTGGCCGAACTGCTCCACGCCGGGCGTTTGACGCTTAACCCGCTCGAGGAGACGGTCACCTACCATGACCCTTGCGACTTGGGGCGCACCAGCGGCGTCTTCGAGGCGCCGCGGGAGGTGCTCCGCGCCATCCCCGGCGTGACCTTTGTGGAGATGGCCCATCACCACGAGTACTCGCTCTGTTGCGGCGGCGGCGGCGACGTGGAGATGGCCGACGCTGACCTGACCGCGGCGGTGGCCAGGCGGCGCATCGGCGAGGCGCAGGAGTCGGGGGCGAAGGTGCTCCTCTCTGCCTGTCAGCAGTGCAAGCGCACCCTCGCCGGGGCCGCGCGCCGGGAGAAGGTGCGCCTGCGCGTCCTGGACGTGGTCGAACTGGTGGCTCAGCAATTGCCGCCAGCGTGAGGACGAGACTGCGGGTGACACCCCGCAGCGGCCTCTTGACAGAGACACAGGGAGCACAGGGGACAGCCTCTGTGTTCTCTGTGTCTCTGTGTGGCAGAAGGTAACGGTTGATACCCCCCGCCGGTTCGAGAGCCCGCGGGAGGACAGGCAGAGGAATGTTGTGAGGTGAAGACGCTGTTGCTGGGCCTGGGCAATCCCATCCTGTGCGACGACGGCGTGGGCATCCACGTGGTGCGCGCGGTCGCTGCGCGTGGTCTGCCGGATGGCGTGGACTGCGCCGAAGCCAGCGTTGGCGGGCTGCGCCTGTTGGAGACGATTGCCGGTTACCAACGGGTGGTGATGGTGGACGCGATCCAGATCCCTGGCGGTCAGCCGGGCGCGATCCACCGCCTGCGCCCCGACGACCTGCACGCTACTCTGCATACCGGCTCCTCACACGACCTCTCGCTGGTCGCGGCGCTGGCCCTGGGCCGCGGTCTGGGGCTGCTCCTCCCCGCCGATGAGAACCTGCTCATCGTCGCGGTGCAGGCGGCGGACGTGCTGACCTTCGCCGAGACGTGCACCCCCGCTGTGGCGGCGGCCATCCCGCGCGCCGTCGAGGCGGTGCTGGCCGTGCTGGCCGAGGACGGGCAGGCCGATGGCTGAGCGGGTGGCGAAGCGGGTCAGCGTGCGCGGGGTGGTGCAGGGGGTGGGCTTCCGTCCCTTCGTCTACCGCCTGGCGCAAGATCATGGCCTGACCGGGTGGGTGCTCAACCATTCCGGCGGCGTGGAGATCACGGTGGAGGGGTCCCCCCAGGCGCTGACCGCCTTCCTGCAAGACCTGCAGGCCCAGGCTCCGCCGCAGGCGCGCATCGAGGGCCTTCACGTTGCCGATGCGCCGCTCAACGGCTACACGACCTTCGAGATCCGCCACAGCGTGGCCGAGGCGGGACGGTACCTGCTCATCTCTCCCGACATCGCCACCTGTCCGGATTGCCTGCGCGAACTGTTCGACCCCGCCGACCGACGCTATCGCTACCCGTTCACCAATTGCACTAACTGCGGCCCCCGCTTCACGATCATCGCCGACATCCCCTACGACCGCCCGCTGACGACGATGCGCGACTTCGTGATGTGCCCGCAGTGCCAGGCGGAATACGACAACCCACTCGACCGCCGCTTTCACGCCCAGCCGAACGCCTGCCCGGCCTGCGGCCCGAAGGTCTGGTGGCGGCCCAGCCCGCGACTGGGCGATCCCGCTGAAAGCCCGCAGGGAGAGGCAGCGCTCGCGGCGGCGCGTGAGGCGCTGCTGGACGGGGCGATCGTGGCCATCAAAGGGCTGGGGGGCTTCCACCTGGCCTGTGACGCGACGAACGAATCGGCAGTGCGTGCCCTGCGCCAACGCAAAGCCCGCCCGGACAAACCGCTGGCGGTGATGATCGCCACGTTGGATGAAGTACGGCGTCATTGTCGCGTCTCGCCCGACGAGGAGCGGCTGCTGACCTCTTCCGCGTGCCCCATCGTGCTCCTTCCCTGGCTGTCGGGGTCGGACATCTGCCCGCTGGTGGCCCCGCGCAATCGCTACCTGGGGGTGATGCTCCCCTACACGCCGCTCCACCACATCCTGCTGCGGGACGTAGGTCGCCCGTTGGTGATGACCAGCGGCAACCTCTCCGAGGAGCCAATCGCCTCCGATAACGACGAGGCGTTGCGCCGCCTGGCGCGTCTGGCCGATTTCTTCCTGCTGCACAACCGCGACATCTATTCCCGTTACGACGACAGCGTCTGGTTCGTCCCTGGCACGCCCCAGCCCATCCGGCGCGCGCGGGGTTATGCTCCCTTCCCGGTCAAATTGCCCTTTGCGATGCGCCAGGTGCTGGCCTGCGGTGCGGAACTGAAGAACACCTTCTGCCTGACCCGCGACGAATACGCCTTCATCAGCCAGCACATTGGCGACATGGAGAACCTGGAGACGCTGGAGCACTTCGAGGCGACCGTGGCCCTTTATCGGCGGCTGTTTCGCATCGAGCCGGAGATCGTCGCCTACGATCTGCACCCCGATTACCTGGCGACCCGTTACGCCCTGGCCCAGCCGGTGGAGACGAAAGTGGGCGTCCAGCACCATCACGCCCATATCGCCGCCTGCCTGGCCGACAACGGCTGGCGCCCGGAGGATGGACCGGTGATCGGCGTCGCCTGGGACGGCACCGGCTACGGCAGCGATGGGCACCTCTGGGGTGGGGAGTTCCTGGTGGGGGACTACTTCGGTTTCCGGCGTGCGGCCCATCTGGAGTACCTGCCCATGCCCGGCGGCGAGGCGGCCATCCGCGAGCCCTACCGCCTGGCGTTGGGATACCTCCGCGCTCTCGGCGAGGACCTCCCTGTCCCACCGATGCCGGGGGTGGAGCCGGAGGTGTGGGAGGTGCTGTGTCAGCAGGTGGAGCGGCACATCAACTGCCCACTGACCTCCGCGGGCGGCCGGCTGTTCGACGCCGTCTCCGCGCTGCTGGGCGTCTGCACTCACACCACCTACGAGGGCCAGGCGGCGGTGGAACTGGAGATGGCGGCTGGCGAAGTGGTCGGTGGTCCACAGTCCGTGGTCGAGCCAGGAGCCGACGGAGCCGTGTCACCCTATCCCTTTGGTGTGGACGAGACCCCCGCCGGGATGGTCCTGCGCCTGCGCCCGCTGTTCGCTGCGCTGCTGGAGGACATGCGGGCCGGGCGGGAGGTGGGCGAGATGGCCTACCGCTTCCACCTCACCACGGCGGATATGATCGCCTCCGTCTGCTCGAGGCTGGCGGAGCAAGAGGGGCTAAGGACGGTAGCGTTGAGCGGGGGTTGCTTTCAGAACCGGTTGCTGCTGGCCCTGACGGTGCCGCGGCTGGAGGGGGCTGGCCTCCGCGTTCTGGTGCACCGCCAGGTCCCCTGCAACGACGGGGGTCTCTCCTTGGGACAGGCGGTGATGGGCTTTTGGACGGCGGACCACGCAACACGAAAGGCGCGAAAGGCGCGAAAGACACGAAAGGCGCGAAACAGATGAACAGGAGCGATAGATGTGTCTTGCTGTACCAGGGTTGATCAAGTGGGTTGATGGAATGGCTGCGCAGGTGGAGATCGGCGGGGTGGAACGTACTATCAGTGTCGCTCTGACCCCTGACGTGCGCGTGGGTGACTACGTATTGGTGCACACCGGCTTCGCCATCGGCGTGATTGACGAACAGGAGGCGCTGGAGACGTTGCGCCTGCTGTCTGAACTGCTGGAGGGCAGTGCTGAGGAGTGTCTGTTCTCCTCGACAGGCGAACCGTAGATGCGTTACCTGGATGAGTTCCGCGACCCGCAACTGGCGCGCCGGCTGCTGGATCATATCTGGGCGCGCTCGACCCGCCGCGTCTGCCTCATGGAGTTCTGCGGCGGGCACACTCACGCCATCTTCCGTCACGGCCTGCGACAGATGCTGCCGCCCACGGTGGAACTCCGTTCCGGCCCTGGCTGTCCGGTCTGTGTGACCGCCGATAGGGACCTGGACCGCGCCATCGCCATCGCTCGCCTGCCCAATGTCATCCTGACCACCTTCGGGGACATGTTGAAGGTCCCCGGGAGCAGCGGCTCGCTGCAGGAGGCCAGGGCTGAAGGGGCGGATGTGCGCATCGTCTACTCGACGCTGGATGCGCTGCAGATCGCCCGCGAGCACCCCGACCGCGACGTCGTCTTTCTGGGCATCGGTTTCGAGACCACGGCCCCCACCGTAGCGGCAGCGCTCCTCCAGGCGGAGGCCGAGGGGATCAGGCGTTTCTATGTCCTCTCGCTGCACAAACTGACCCCTCCCGCGATGCGTGCCATCCTCGACAGCGGCCAGGTGGGACTGGGGGGCATCATCGGGCCGGGCCACGTCACCACGGTCGTCGGCAGCGCGGCCTGGGAGTTCCTGCCGCGGGAGTATCACATGCCCTGCGCGGTGGCCGGCTTCGAGCCGCTGGACATCCTGCGCGCGGTGGCCGCGTTGGTGGAAATGGCAGAGGAGGGTCGAGCAGAGGTCGTCAACGCTTACTCCCGCAGCGTGCGGCCGCAGGGCAACCCCGTCGCGCTGGCGATGATGGAGCGGGTCTTTGCGGTGGACCGGGCGGACTGGCGCGGATTGGGCAGCGTCCCGCAGAGCGGGCTGACGCTCCGTCCGGCGTACGCCCGCTTCGACGCCGCGCTGGCCTTTCCGGTCGAGACCGGGCCTTCCCGCCCCCACCCGGGCTGCCGGTGCGGCGACGTGGTGCGTGGCGTGCTCGACCCGCCGGACTGCCCGCTCTTCCGCCGCGTCTGTACGCCCGCCCGGCCTGTGGGCCCATGCATGGTCTCTGCCGAGGGAGCCTGCGCCGCGTGGTACACCTACGGACAGGATGACGAAGATGGATGAGACGATCCTGCTCGCCCACGGTTCCGGCGGCCAGATGAGCCACGGGCTGATTGAGGGACTGTTCCTCAAGTACCTGGGTAACCCCATCCTGGCTGCCCTCGACGACGCCGCCGTGGTGGACCCGCCAGGCGCCAGCGGGGGCGGCCGTCTGGCCTTTACCACCGATTCCTACGTCATCAGCCCCATCTTCTTCCCTGGCGGGGACATCGGCAAACTGGCGGTCTGTGGCACGGTCAACGACCTGGCGATGAGCGGCGCGACGCCCATCTATCTGAGTGCGGGTTTCATCCTGGAGGAGGGGCTGCCGCTGGCGGAATTGGAGCGCGTGGTCGCCTCGATGGCGGAGACGGCCAGGGCCGCCGGGGTCTCCATCGTGGCCGGCGATACGAAGGTGGTGGAGCACGGCAAAGCCGACCGGCTGTTCATCAACACTGCCGGCATCGGCCGCGTGCCGGCCGGCCTGGAGTTAGGGAACGACCGGGTGCGGCCGGGCGACCTCATCCTGCTGAGCGGCACGGTGGGCGATCACGGCATGACCATCATGAGCCAGCGGGAGGGGTTACGCTTCTCGTCGCCCCTGCAGAGCGACTGTGCGCCGCTGAACGGCCTGGTGACGGCGATGCTGGCAGCGTTGTTGGCGGCGGACGACGCGGGCTGGGGAGCGTTGCATTGCATGCGCGACCCGACCCGCGGCGGGGTAGCGACCGTGTTGAACGAGATTGCCGCTCGCTCCGGGGTCGGCATCGAGGTTGAGGAGGCGGCCATCCCGGTGCGGGAAGCGGTGCGTGCCGCCTGCGAACTCCTGGGGCTGGACCCTCTGTACGTAGCAAACGAGGGCAAACTGCTGGCCTTTGTCAGCCCGGAAGGGGCGGAGCCACTCCTGGCCGCCATGCGCGCCCACGCTGACGGACGAGAGGCGGCGATCATCGGCCGGGTGACGGCGGAGCACGCCGGCCGTGTCGCCTTGCGCACCGTGTTGGGCGCGCGCCGTGTGCTGAGTATGCTCGCTGGCGAGCAACTGCCGCGCATCTGTTGAGTCGGAAGCCGTGTGATGGAGGCCGAGCAAGAGAGTCCGCTCCCGGTGACCGGGATCGTGCTGGCCGGCGGGGCCAGCCGGCGCATGGGGCGCGACAAGGCGCTCCTGGAACTGGACGGGCAGCCGCTGCTTGCCTGTGTGCTGGAGCGGCTGGCGTTGGTGTGCGCCGAGCGTCTGGTGGTGGCCAATGACATCCAGCGCTATGCCCGGTTCGGGGTCCCTGTGATTGCCGATCGCTTCCCTGGCGTGGGGGTGCTGGGCGGGTTGCACGCCGGCCTGGAGGCGGCGACGCACGACCTGGTGCTGGCTGTGGGGTGCGATATGCCCTTCCTGAACCCTCGTCTGCTGCGCGCCTTCGTCGGCTGGGCGGAGGGGGCGGACGTCGTGGTGCTGCGCCGGGATGAGCAGATCGAGACGCTGCACGCCGTCTACCGGCGCACCTGCCTGCCGGCGATGGAGGCAGCCATCCGCGCCGGGGAACGGCGCATCATCTCGTTCTTCGGCCTGGTACGGGTGCGGTATGTCACGCCGGAGATGGCGGCGTTCTTCGATCCCGATCTGCGGTCCTTCCGCAACGTCAACACCCCTGAGGAGTGGACGGCGGTACAGAATCTGACGTGATTGTCACCCTGGAGACAGGACGAACATCATTGGCAGTCGGGGAGAGGTGTGATATACTTTGGCGTGTAGGGAGGGACTTGCTATGAAAATCGCCGAAGTGCTGCAGATTGTCGAGGGCCAGGTGGTCACCGCCGACGTGGACTTGGATCTCGAGGTATGTGTTGGTTGCGCGGCTGACTTGATGAGCGATGTGTTGGCCTTTCCCTGTGAAGGGGCACTGTTGCTATCTGGCCTGATCAATCCCCAGGTGGTGCGAACAGCGGAAGTGGCCGGCGTGGCGGCGCTCCTGATCGTGCGTGGCAAAACTCCTCCTAAGGAGACAGTCGCGCTGGCTGGGGAGAAGCGAATCCCGCTCCTGACGACTCACCTCACGATGTTCGAGGCCTGCGGCCGCCTGTACCAGGCAGGTTTGACCGGTTGCGCTCCCTCGAACCTGTCGCAATAGACGGCAGACCATCGCTGGGGTTCGGCCAGTGGCTACTCCATCCGAGACCAGAAAGGAGATCTCTAAGCTCCAGGAACTGGCCTATGAACTCCGGGTCGAGGACGCTATGAGCCGTGTGATCAGCGTCCCCCCGGAGATGAGCATGGCCGAGTTCCGGGAGCAATTGCGCGTCAACCGCTTCTCCGGCATGCCCGTGGTAAAAGACGGGCGCATGGTGGGCATCGTCAGCATCGAGGATCTGATCAAGGCGCTGGCTGCTGGCGAGTTGAGCGCCACCGTGGGTGAGAAGATGACCCGCGATCCGGTGACGCTCTACACCGACGAGCCCCTTGTCCACGCGGTGAGCAAGTTCAGCACCCACCGCTTTGGTCGCTTTCCGGTGGTTACCCGTGAAGGAGAGCTGGTCGGCATCATTACCCAGGGCGACATCGTGCGGGCCCTTCTAAGGCGCATGGAGATAGACTACCACCACGAGGAGGAAATCCATCGTTATCGTGCCAGCCACATTTTCGAGGATATCATTGCTGACGAAGTCACCCTGCTTTTCCGCTACCGGGTGGTGTCCAGGGACTTCAGCCGCGCGGGTGAGGCTTCCAGCGGGTTGAAAAGGACATTGGGACGCCTGGGCATCGCCCCGCGCCTGATTCGCCGTGTGGCTGTGGCAGCCTATGAGGCGGAGATCAACATCGTCATCTACGCCGATGGGGGAGAGATCGTCGCCGAGGTGCAGCGGGATCGGATCAAGATCGAAGCGATAGACCAGGGGCCGGGCATCCCCGACATCGAGTTGGCCATGCAGCCAGGTTACTCCACTGCCCCCGAATGGGTGCGGGAGATGGGCTTCGGCGCGGGGATGGGGCTCTCCAATATCAGAGCCTGCTCCGATGAGATGATCCTGGAGTCCACCGTGGGCGTGGGGACCCATCTGACGATTGTGATCTATACGTGACCCGACGGTCAGCGGGTTGAACATCTGCCAGTGAGTTGGGCAAATGGGGCAGATTGCCCAGAATCCCATCTTGTTTTGCTGATTCGCCGATTCTATCGCCACTTAAGGAGAGGAATATGAGCCTGAGAATCCTGGATAAGCAAGCCGTTGTCCCCCTGGTGGAGGCGTTGATGGCCGACTACCGGGTCTTCGGGCCGCGGGCGAAGGGGCCCCAATTCGGCTTCGAGCCGCTCGACAGCCCGGCTGACCTTCGTCTGGACTATAACATCTCCATCCTTTCCCCCAAGACGGCGCTGCAACCCCCACAGGAGCGGATGGCCACGATCCGCCTGGGCGAGGGGGCGCCGGCCGTCGAGCCGGTGATTGAGGCCCAGCCAACAGTGCTGTTTGGCGTGCACACCTGCGACCTGTACGCCATCCGCCTGCTCGACCGCGCCTTCACCGCCGACTTCCCGGACGCCCATTACCTGGAACGGCGGCGGCAGACGCTGGTGGTCAGCCTGGAATGCCTGCAGCCCTGCGACGAGCACTCCTTCTGCAAGAGCATGGGCACCTGGACGGCGGATGGGGGGTATGACCTGCACATGACCGACATCGGCGATGCCTACATCGTCCACGTGGGCACGGAGGCAGGGGAGGCCTTGCTGAGGGAGTATGCCCGCCCGGCCACCGACGCGGAGGTGCGCCGCCTCAACGAGGTGCTCAGCGCCAAGTGGCCGCGCTTCCCGCAGCGGCTGGAGTTTGACGCCGCAGAGCTCCCTGCTCTCCTGGCCACCGCCTACAACCATCCCATATGGGCCGAACTGGGTGAGCGGTGTCTCTCCTGCGGCTCCTGCACCAACGTCTGCCCCACCTGTTACTGCTTCAACGTGCTGGACACTGTCTCCCTGACGCTGGATGAGGCCAGCCGTATCCGTCGCTGGGACTCCTGCCAGCTGGACGAGTTCGCCCGCGTGACCAGCGGGGAGAACTTCCGCGAGGCCCGCGCCGCCCGCCAGCGCCACCGCATGCTGCGCAAGGGGAAGTACCTGCGCGAGCGGTTCAACGCCCCCGGCTGTGTCGGCTGCGGGCGTTGTATTCGCGCCTGTCTGGTGCATATCAACATCGTCGAGACCTTCAACACGATCCATAAATCGGCATAGGAGGGATAGAATGAGCACAACATCCATCTACGCTCCGGAAATGGCCCGCCTGGCCGATGTTCGCCCGTTGACCGAACTGGAGAAACTGTTCGTCATCGAGTTGCCGCAGGGCCGCAGCCTGGGACATCAGCCGGGCCAGTTCGTCATGCTCAGCATCCCCGGCGTGGGCGAGGCCCCCATCTCCATCTCCTCCTCCCCCAGCCGCTCGAACGGCCACTTCGAGTTGTGCGTGCGCCGCATGGGGGACGTGACGGGTGTCCTCCACAACATGCAGGCAGGGGACTGGGTGGGCATCCGCGGCCCCTTTGGCCACGGTTTCCCCATCGAGCAGATGCGCGGCAGGGACATGCTCTTCGCCCCCGGCGGACTGGGCCTGGCCCCGCTGCGCTCGCTGATCAACCAGGTGCTCGATGAGCGTTCCGCCTTCGGACGGGTGATCATCCTCTACGGGGCCAAGCGGCCGGCGGAATTGCTGTTCCGTGACGAACTGGATGCGTGGGCTGCCCGCGAGGACGTGGAGTTCCACCTCACCGTGGACCGCGGGGACGAGACCTGGAAGGGCCACGTGGGTGTGATCACCACCCTTTTCCCGGCGATCACCGTGGACCCGCGCAACACGATTGCGGTCACCTGTGGGCCGCCGATCATGTACCGCTTCGTGCTGATGGAACTGCTGGGCAAGGGCATCCCGGAGACCAATATCTATCTCTCCCTCGAGCGGCGCATGAAATGTGGTATGGGCAAGTGCGGCCACTGCCAGATCAACGACCTGTACTGCTGCCGAGAAGGCCCGGTCTTCACTTACGATCAAATCAAGAACGTGCCGGAGGCGCTGTGATGAGTGCAAAGAGCAAGAAGCGGGATCGGCCCCGAGTGGCCTTCTTCGATTTCGCCAGTTGTGAGGGCTGTCAGTTAACGGTGGTGGACTCGCTCCAGACCCACGTGGAACTGCTGGAGGCCGTGGAGATCGTCCAGTTCCGCGAGGCCAGTTCCGAACGACGGGAGGACTACCAGATCGCCTTCGTCGAAGGCTCGATCACCCGTCCAAAAGACGAGGAGCGGTTGCGCCGCATCCGGGAGCAGGCTACCCTGCTGGTCGCCCTGGGCGCCTGCGCCCATACCGGCTGCGTCAACGCGCTGAAGAACCTGCACAAGCCGGAGGACGTGCGCCGTTGGGTCTATGGCGACTGCGCCGAATGGTATGAGACCTACGCCGCCCGTCCGCTCAGCGCGGTGGTCAAGGTGGACGCCGTCATTCCCGGCTGCCCCATTGACCGGGAGGAGTTCGTCGAGGTGGTCAAGGCGCTTCTGGTCGGCAAGAAGCCGCCTATCCCCGACTACCCGGTCTGCGTGGAGTGCAAACTGAAGGGGAACGTTTGCGTCTTCCACGTCGGCAAGACGTGCCTGGGCCCGGTCACACGGGCCGGCTGCGGCGCGATCTGCCCCTCCCACGGTGACGGTTGCGAGGGCTGCCGTGGCTTGATCCCGCACCCCAATGAGAACGCGATGGAGGAGGTGCTGGACGAGTTCGGGTTGACCCTCGACCAGATCATGGGCCAGTTCACGATGTTCAACGCTTACAGCGAAGTGGAGAATGGAGAATGGGCACAGTGAAGATTGACGTCCATCACCTGACGCGTGTCGAGGGACACGGCAACATCGTCGTGGACGTGCGAAACGGCGAGATCAAGACCTGTCGCTTCGAGGTGGTCGAGGCTCCGCGCTTCTTCGAGGCCTTCGTGCGCGGACGATCCTACGACGAACTCAGCCACATCACCTCCCGCATCTGCGGCATCTGCTCCGTGGGTCACGCGACGACCAGCCTGCAGGCTACCGAGAAAGCGCTCGGCGTCGAACTGTCCGAGCAGGCGACCCTGCTGCGAAAACTGAACTTTCACGGCGAGATCATAGATAGCCACGTCCTCCACACCTACTACCTGGTGGCGCCCGACTTCCTCGGTGTGCCCAGCGTCATCCCCCTGGTGGATACGCACAAGGACGTGGTGCTGCGGGCGCTACGGATCAAGAAGCTCTCCGGTGACCTGTGCGCGCTGATCGGCGGCCGCCATACCCATCCCATCGCGCTGACCGTCGGTGGGCTGACCCACACGCCCACGGAACGGGAACTGCGCGATATGCGCGCCCGCTTCGTCGAGGCCCGCGCCGACATGGACGAGACGGTGGCCCTCTTCGCCTCCCTGCCCTGGCCACAGTTCGAGCGGGAGACCGAGTACGTCAGCCTGCACAAGGATGACGAGTACGCCTTCATCGGCGGCACGATCGTCACCTCTGACGGCTTCTCCTACCCCATCGAGGACTACCGCAAGGTGACCAACGAGTGGTGTGTGCCCTTCTCCACCGCCAAGTGGACCCGTCACAACCGCGACGCCTACATGGTCGGCGCGCTGGCTCGCTTCAACAACAACTACGACCAGTTGCATCCGAGGGCCAAAGAAGCGGCGGCGAAATTCGGGATGAAGCCGTTGGTGACCAACCCCTTCCTCAACACCGCCGCTCAAGTGATCGAAATGGTGCACTGCATCGAGGATGGCATCCGCATCATGGACGAACTGCTCACCCGCGGCATCAAGCCGGAAGCCCCTGCACCGGTCGAGGTCAAGGCTGGCGAGGGGGTCGGTTCCTGCGACGTGCCGCGCGGCATCCTCTTCCATAACTACGTCTATGACGACGACGGTATCTGTACCTCCGCCAACTGCATCATCCCGACCAACCAGAACTGGGCCAACGTCAATGCTGACCTGCAGGCGTTCCTGCCGCAGATCCTGGACCGTCCACAGGAGGAGATTCGCCATTTGCTGGAGATGCTCGTGCGCGCCTATGACCCTTGCATCTCCTGCTCGACGCACTTCCTGCGGGTGGAGTTCGTGTAGCCAGTGGGACGGTTGATCATCGGCCTGGGCAACCCGCTGCGCGGGGATGATGGCGTGGGTTGCCGTGTGGTGAACGAACTCACCCGTCGGGGCCTGCCCGAGGGGGTGTATGCCCTCGACGCCGGTACGCCCGGCCTGGCCTTGCTCGACCTGATGACGGGCTACGAGCGGGTCATCCTGGTGGACGCCGCCGACATGGGGCTGGAGCCTGGCTGCTTCCAGCGGATGACCCCAGCGGAGGTTCATCTGCTGGCCTCAGCCGGGCCCTGCTCCCTCCACAGCCTCGGCCTGGCCGAGGTGCTGGCGCTGGCCCAGGCGTTGGAGCGACCGTTGCCGGAGATCGTGATCTTCGGCATTCAGCCCGCGCAAGTTGGCTGGCAGGAAGGCCTGAGCCCGGCGGTGGGGGCCGCTCTTCCTGCCCTGGCCGAGGCGCTGTTGAAAGAGATAGAAGGAGATGAGCATGCCCAAGATCCTGGTGATTGAGGATGACCCTGACATGGTGGCAGCGGTGCGCATGCCGCTTGAGGCGCACGGCTACGAGGTCGTCGCCGCAGCATCGGGCGCGGAGGGGTTGAAAAAGGTCAAGGAGATCCATCCTGACCTGATCATCCTCGACGTGATGATGGAGACCACCACCGCCGGCTTCCAGGTCTCTCTGCAACTGCGCAGCCCGGACCCGGCGTCGGAGTACGCGCCCTATCGTCACATCCCGATCCTGATGCTGACTGCCATCCACTCCACCACCTCGCTGCGCTTCGGGCCGGATGAGGCCTACCTGCCGGTGGACGACTTCGTGGACAAGCCGATTGACCCCGAGGTGTTGGTCGAGAAAGTGCGCCGGATGATCGGGCAGTAGCGTGATGGAAGCGGAAGTGAGCCGCCGCCTGGCCGAAGCGGCGCTGGCAGCGGCGCAGGCGGACGGGGCGGAGGTGCGCCTGCTGGATGAGGCGGGTCAGCGCCTGGTGGTGACGGCTGCGGCAGGAGATGCTCCTCACCCGGCGGTATCGCTCGCCCTCGAGGAAAGCCCGCTGGCGCGAGAGGCCCTGGCTGGCGGCGGACCGGTCATCGGCGCCGATGTGGACCTGACGGCGGCCCCTCGGCCAGGAAGTTCCCTTCTCTGCCTGCCGCTCCAGCACGAGGGTCGCTCACTGGGCCTCCTTTGCCTCCACGCACACCTGCCTCGCCGCTTCGACACGACGGACGGCGCGCGGCTGACGCCTCTGGCCGCGCTGGGGGCGGCGGCGGTAGCCGTCACGCAGGCCCTGGCCGAGGAGAAGAACCTGGAGGCCAGCCGCGCTCAGTTCGTCCGTGTGGCCACGCATGAGTTGCGCTCGCCAGTGGCGGTCGCCCAGTCGCTCGTGCGCGGCGTGCTCAAGGGGTACGCTGGCCCGCTGACGGAGAAGCAGCAGGAGGTCTTCTCCCGTATCAGTCACCGGTTGGACTTCCTGGAGAGCCTGGTCAATGACCTTCTGGACCTGGCGGCGGGCAAGGCGCCGGAGTTGGGCGAGCCGGTCGCGCCGGTCTCCGTCACCGCTTCGCTGCGACGGGTCGTGGTGCTCTGGCAACCCCATGCCGAGGAGAAGGGGTTGACCCTGACGCTACGGGTCCCCCGCGATCCGCTGCTCGTCCACGCCACTGAGGAAGGGCTTGACCGTGTGTTCGTCAACCTGGTCAGCAACGCGGTCAAGTACACCACCACCGGGGGCACTGTCACTGTGACAGCGGAGCGTGCGGGCGGGCAGGTGGAGGTCGTGGTGAGCGACACCGGCATCGGCATCCCAACCGAGGCTCTGCCGCACCTCTTCGAGGAGTTCTACCGCGCCCCCAACGCCAAGGCGCTGGGCGAGGTGGGCACCGGCCTGGGGCTGGCCATCGTCAGGGACCTGGTGCAGCGGTACGGCGGCCGCATCGGGGTGCAGAGCGTCGTCGGCGCAGGGACGACTTTCACGGTGACCTTTCCGGTGGCCGGAGAGGGGTCGGGATAGCGGATGCACGAAATGCCGATCACCCAGTCGGTGCTGGAGATCGCCTTGCGCCACGCGCAGCAGGCCGGCGCGCAGCGCATCCTGCGTATCACGATGCGGGTGGGGGAACTCTCCGGTATTGTCCCGGATTCCATCCAGTTCTACTTCGACTTCGTCAGTCGGGAGACGATGGCCGAGGGCGCGGAACTGGTCTTCAACCGCCTGCCGGGTCGGTTCCGCTGCCGTGACTGCAACACCGAGTATGAGGCCAGCCGGGATGACTGGTTGTGTCCGCAATGTCACGGCGTGCAGGTCGAGGTGCTCGGCGGGCGGGAGTTCGAAGTGGAGAGCATCGAGGTAACCTGAGAATCAGGCGGGGATATGACCACGGAAATTCCTGTCTTGGAACCCATCCTCGGCGCGAACGACGCCATCGCCGCCGAGGTGCGCGCTTTCCTGAACCAGCGCGGCATCCTGGCGTTGGATGTCCTTGGCGCGCCCGGCGCCGGCAAGACCAGCGTCATCCTGGGCACGGTGCGGGCTTTGGGCGGGCGTGTGCGCGCCGCCGTGATCGAGGGAGACGTGGCCTCAACGGTGGATGCGCGCCGGGTGGCGGCGGAGGGGTTGCCGGTGGTGCAGATCAACACCGGCGGCGGCTGTCACCTCGATGCCCCTACGGTGCAGGGGGCGCTGCAGCGGCTGGACCTGGCCGGCATCAACCTGTTGTTCATCGAGAACGTGGGCAACCTGATCTGCCCCAACGCTTTCAGCGTGGGGGCACAGCGACGCGTGGTCGTTGCCAGCGTGCCGGAGGGGGACGACAAGCCCTACAAGTACCCCGACATGTTCCGCGACAGTGATGTGGTGCTGCTCAACAAGGTTGACCTGTTGCCCTACGTCGAGTTCGACCTGCCGGCCTACCGGACGTTGGTGCGCGCCCTCAACCCTGATGTCGCTTACTTCGAACTCTGCGCCCGCAGCGGCGAGGGGTTGGCCGCCTGGGCGGACTGGCTGCTGACGGCGCTGGCGGCGGCGAGAACCTGACGCAGCGGGGGCATGCCGCGCAGCCGCTCGGTGAACTGGTTCACGATCTCCGCGAAGATTCCCCCTTCCGACGACGAGACCCACTGCACCCACAGCCGCTCCTTCTCGATGCCGCAGTAGTCCAGCAGGCGGTGGAAGACCGGGAACCTGCGCGCGGTGCGGTGGTTGCCGGTGGAGTAGTGACAGTCACCGATGTGGCAGCCCAGCACCATCACCCCGTCCGCCCCTGCCAGGAAGGTCTTGAGCACCAGTTCAGGCGCGACGCGCCCGGAGCAGGGCACGCGGATGATCTTCAGGTTGGGCGGGTACTTCAGCCGGCTCGCCCCGGCCA